>Ga0335085_10000659_pt1 | contig 91341 bp, 81 predicted proteins | sample Lox_Sample_45_FD_206712 | JGI IMG/M metagenome (GOLD analysis project Ga0335085, IMG submission 206712) | Soil microbial communities from Loxahatchee National Wildlife Refuge, Florida, United States - Lox_Sample_4.5 | ecosystem: Environmental > Terrestrial > Soil > Wetlands | place: USA...
AACACTCCATGCGCCTTTTGGAGCAGCTTCGTCTCCTCACCGCCATAACCTTGTTATTGGTTGGATTACCCTTCGCCTTTGGGCAGAACAAGATCGAGCAGTCCCGCCGTATTTGCTATGGTGACTAATGCTTTTTTGCTCGGCTGCCACCTGCACGCCTACCAACGGTCAGATTCGGGTCAACACTGAAACCGGATACGCCTACTTTCCCGCGGCCAGTTGCACTTGTCCGATCCTCCATGGGTTGGACGAAGTAGAGGTGGAGGGCGGAAACATGCTGGGTAGTTGTAAGCCCGCAGAGCGCCAACACAGTGTGGTCCGGGTTTTGGCCGCATCCGACGGCGCCACAACAATTGGCCAACTGGCAGGATGTTGCTGGGCCTGGGCTGATCTGCGGCAAGGATCTGATGTTGGACAATAAATCGGTCAACTGCTACAGCTTCAGTTGTCAGCGTGCCGGAACCATCGACGGCGTTCCAGGCGCAACCTGCACCTGTCCGATAGGCGAGACGTTTGATGGCACGTCTGTTCCTGCCGACACCGCTTTCTTAACGCAGGCTGGACAGTGCTCGGTCAACGATTGCTCGCAGTATCCTGTAAGCGACCCGATAGGGTTCGACGATTTCACGCAAAGCGGACAGTGTTTCCAATGGCCGCCATTGAATGACATGTCCTCCAAGTTCTCCGACAAGTCGGTCGGCGCTCTGTTCCAAGGCGGGATCGCGGAAAAGGCAAGTAGCGGGACCAGTCCATAGGCCGCCCGGCAATCAAGTTGTGAGGCGAGTTTGGAGGTCCGGCGCGACTTTACACGCCGGTTACTCCGAGGTAGTATTCCCATCCAATGGAGAGCGTGCTCGACCAGGTCTGCGCTAGTTGCGGCAGCGCCCGCCAGGCGTACGGACGCTACTGTCTGTTTTGTGGCGACGTGCTTTCCGAACCCACGGTGAAGGTTTTGGTGTCTTCGCAAGCAGCCAAACCGCTTGACCGCTCGGACATCTCCCCTCCTGCGGCTGTAGAATACGCCAGCGTCTGGCGGCGCTTTTGGGCGGGAACGATTGATGTGCTACTGGAGGCCACAGGCGCTCTTATCGTCACCTTTGCCATCGATTTCGCATTTAGCCGGGTCGGCCGCATGCTCGGCTACGAACCGTGGATGTCCAAGGTAGCCACCGGAATGGCTTATATCGGTGTGCTTACGATCGGCGCCTGGTTGTACTGCGCGTTTTCGGAAAGCTCGCCGCGCCGGGCCACCATCGGCAAGCGCATTATGGGTCTGCAGGTGGTGACGGCCAATGGCGGCAAAGTTTCCTTCGGACAGGCCACGGTCCGCCACTTCATGAAGTTCCTGTCCCTATTCTCCGCCGGCTTCGGATTCATCATGGCAATCTGGACCAAGCGCCGCCAGGCTCTGCACGACATCCCTTGCGAGTGCTTTGTCATCCGCGTTCCTGAGCAAAAGACTTTCTCTTTGCTATCGAGCTAGGGGCCAGCCTCCACTCGTCGCAGTCCCCGACCTGGCGTAATATCGAAGGTGGTGTTTCAATCCATCGCTCAGCTCCGCAAGTGGCTGATAGCGGGCGTAGTCGTGCTCGTTGTCGGCGTTTCGGTCTCCTACTGGTTCACCCGTTTTCGGGTGACCCCTGCCTTGCACAGCGTGCCCAAGGAGTTGGGCATTGATATCCAGCAGACGAGCGAAGGTTTTTCCCTGTCCAAGTCCGAGGCCGGACGCTCGTTGTACACCATTCGGGCTTCGAAGGCGGTGCAGTTCAAGTCAGGAGGCCGCGCTGATCTGCACGACGTCCACATTGTGGTTTATGGCCGCGCCCATGATCGCTACGACCAGATTTATGGAAATGAGTTCACTTACGACCCCCAGAGTGGCGACATCAAGGCACTGGGAGAAGTGCACATCGATTTGCAGGGAAATGCTGCCGGTCCATCGCGGCCCGACCAGGCCCCGCCGGAAGAACTGAAGAACCCTCTTCATGTTGTGACACGGGCGCTGACCTTCAATCAGAAGACAGGGATCGCGCAGACCGATGAGCTGGTCGAGTTCCGTAGCGCCCAAGCCAGCGGCAGTGCGAAGGGCGCCTATTACGACTCGAACTCCAATGAGCTTCTCTTGAAGTCGGACGTACACATCGTTACCAGCGGGGAAACTCCCGCAAACATCACCGGTACCAGCGGCGTCATCCAGAAGGTGCCTCGGCAGGCCGTGCTGCTGAATCCGCGCATCGAGGAGCCGGACCGGACGCTTACCGCGGACAAGGGGACCCTCGTCTTTGACTCCGACAATCAGGTGCAGCATGTGGTGACGGAAGGCAACGTTCACATCGAGAGCCGCGGTCCGACGATTGTCGATATCTTTGGCCCCCGCGGCGACCTCAACATGGGGCCGAAAGGCTCGGTGCAACAGGCCGTCTTGTCGGGAGGGGCAGAGTTCGACACCCACGGCGCCAACGTGACCCACGGATCGGCGGACACCTTTGTAGTGGACTTCAACGACCAAAAACAGGCGTCCCGCTTCCACATGGTCAAGAACGCCCGCATGATGCAGGAGCCCAAGCCCAGTAAGTCCGGTCCGAGCGGCCAGCCCATGGAAATTGCTGCCGATCAGCTTGACTTCCAACTGGAGAACGGGAACCTGCTTAGGACGGGGGACACTGTCGGCAAAGCGGCAATTACGATTCTCCCCTCGCCCCCGGGTTCGAAGCCGGAGAAGGGTGCAGGCAATGGCCAGGAGGTGGGCGGGAATGCCACTACGGTTGCGACCGCAGCTAAGTTCCATGCGACCTTCGACGACAACAATCGCATGAAGACACTGCACGGCTCTCCTGACTCGCGCATCGTGTCCACTTCGCCGGGTCAACCGGAGAAAGTCAGCACGGCGAACGCCCTGGATGTTTCTTTTGCGCCTGACGGCGGCGTTCAGAAACTGATACAGACGGGTGACTTCCAGTATCACGAAGCTGCCGCTAAACCGGACACCGCCGGCCGCTCTGCTTTTGCAGATGTGGCAACCTACACGCCTGGCGACTACATGCTTGTTCTGACCGGAGCACCGCGTATCATCGACGGCGGCATGACCACGACAGCGGAAGTGATACGCATCAATCGCCAGACCGGCGATGGTTTTGCCGACAAGGATGTAAAGACGACCTACAGTGACTTGAAGCCGCAACCCAACGGCGCGTTGCTGGCCAACTCTGACCCGATCCACGTCACGGCCCAGCACATGGCGGGCCAGAAGCAGCCGGGCCTGGCCCACTACACCGGCAATGTAAGGCTGTGGCAGACGGACAACGTGGTACGCGCTCCCAAGATTGATTTCGACCACGACAAGCGCAGCATCGTGGCAGAGTCTGATCCTGCGCAGACAGTTTCCAGCCTGTTCGTCCAGCAGGGGCAGGACGGAAAACTGACTCCGGTTGACGTCACTTCCGACAAGCTCACCTATGTGGATGAAGAGCGCCGCGCCCGCTTTACCGGTAGTGTCGTCGCCAGGAGCACGATCAATACCATTACCGCCAAGCAAATCGACGTTTTCTTGAAGCCCGCCGATGCGGGGGACAAGAACCCACCTTCAGAGCCAGCGACGCAGAAGAAATCCACGGTTCCGGGCTCGTCCGGTCCGAGTCAGATCGATCGCATGATCGCGGTGGGCAATGTGGTGGTCACCGAACCGACCCGTCGCGCAGTGGGTGACCGCCTGCTGTATACCGCCGACGATGCCAGATATCACCTGACCGGCAAATCGCCTAGCATTTTTGATGCCCAACACGGCACAGTGTGGGGTGATTCGTTGACTTTCTATAGTCACGATGATAGGGTGCTGGTTGAGAGTAAACGTTCTTCCCCCACCATTACTCGCGCTCTTACCACGAAGTAAATGCAGACCTTATCAGCGGAGGAGATCGGCAAAAGCTACCGCGGACGGCGGGTAGTCAACGGCGTCAGCCTGCACGTGGAGCAAGGCGAGGTCGTAGGTCTGCTCGGACCGAACGGAGCCGGCAAGACGACCAGCTTCTACATTATCGTGGGGCTGATCAAGTCTGACACCGGGCGGGTGCTGATCAACGACGAGGACATCACCGATGTCCCCATGTACCTGCGGGCCCGGAACCACGGCATCAGCTACCTGCCGCAGGAACCCTCGATCTTTCGCAAGCTGACGGTCGAGGACAACATCCTGGCGGTGCTGGAAGCGCAGCCGCTATCATGGCACGAGCGTCGCGAGCGACTGGAGCGGCTGGTCGAGTTATTGGGTCTGGGGATCATCCGCAGGAACCGGGGATATGCGCTTTCCGGCGGCGAGCGGCGCCGGGTGGAGATCGCCCGCTGCCTGTGCATTTCACCCAACTTTATTCTGCTGGACGAGCCTTTTTCCGGAATTGATCCCATTGCGGTCCTCGACCTGCAAAAAAACATCGCTGACCTGAAGGCCAGCGGCATCGGCGTACTGGTAACGGATCATAATGTAAGAGAGACGCTTTCGGTGACTGATCGCGCGTATATCATTAACGAGGGGCGCATCTTCCGCGCCGGCACGCCCGAACAACTGGGCAACGATCAGGAAGTAAAACGAGTGTACTTAGGCGAGAGCTTCTCCTTGGTTTAGTTTAGAATTCAGACGTGGGGCAGGGGCCCCTCAGGGTCACTTTGCATGGCTATGTTGCAGCCCAAGTTAAACCTCAAGCTCTCCCAGAAGCAGATTCTCACTCCTGGGCTGGTGCAGATGGTCAGCGTGCTGGCGCTCAACAAGCTTGAGCTGGCCGACATGATCACGGCCGAGCTGACAGAGAATCCGGTGCTGGAGGAACTGGACGATTCCGTTCCCTTACTGGATGAGGTTTCCGCCCGCGAAGAGAAGATGGACCGCGACAGTTCCCTGGCCACCCACCAGCAGGAACAACCGGCCGCCACTTCGCAGGAAAAGGACCCGTTCGACGAAATCGACTTTGGTTCGTTCTTCTCGGAATATCTCGATCCTGGACTGCGCACCCCGATTGAGATGGAAGACAGCGAGAAGCCTTCCTTCGAGAACTTCCTTTCCAAGCCCACGACGCTTACCGACCACCTGATGTGGCAATTGGGTTCGCTGCACGTAAATGAAGATGTATATCGGGCGGCCGAACTGGTGATCGGTAACCTGAATGAGGAGGGCTACCTGACGGCCACCGACGACGAGTTACTCGGTCTGGCCGATGAGGAGCAAGCCATCCGTCTGGAGGTGCAACCACCGCCCGCGCGAGCCGCTGATGAGGTTCGGCCGAGTGCTGCCATTGCAGCTCCGACGATGACCGAATATGCGCAGCAGGTGGAGGTGGAAGGTTCGGCTGTCGCCGTAGCCGAGGCCGAATCGATCAGCGAAGAGCAACCTTCCGCAGGTGCTCCAGCGCCGGCCCGCCCTACGCTGGTTCCACCACGTGCCGTGCCCGCCCGGGTACCTTTCAGCCGGGACGCGCTGCGTGAAGCCATTGACGTGGTCCGGCAAATGGATCCCATCGGCGTTGGAGCGCGCGACCTCCGTGAATGCCTGGGGGCGCAGTTGCAGGCTCTGAAGCATCTCGAACACAAGGGTGGCAATGGGCGTCAGGCGGCGGAACTGGAGGCAGTTGAGGACGCTATCGTGATGGTGGACCAGCACCTCCATGCGCTGCAGAACAAGAATTACAAAGAGGTCGCCAAGGCCATGGGCCGGCCGCTGGAGGCCATCATGCGAGGCATGGATTTCATTCGTACCCTCGATCCCCGTCCGGGCTTGCGCTACAACAAGGTGGAGACCCGCCTGATTGAGCCGGATGTGGCCTTCGCGAAGCAGGGCGATGACTACATAGTCCTGATGAACGACGAAGAGGTACCGCAGTTGCGCCTGAACCCCACCTATCGCCGGCTGCTGAGCCGCGATGCCGCCGAAAAGGACGTGCGCAACTACGTGAAGGAGCGCTATAAATCGGCCATCCAGCTCATCAAGAACATCGAGCAGCGCAAGCAGACGATTCTCCGTGTCTGCTACTCGATTTTGAATCGCCAGCGCGAATTCCTGGACCATGGCATCGACCAGCTTAAGCCGATGATGATCAAGGAAGTGGCGGAGGAGATCGGCGTTCATCCCTCCACCGTCAGCCGCGCTGTGGCCAACAAATATGCTCACACCCCGCAAGGCGTCTTCGAGCTTCGATACTTCTTCAGTGAAAGCGTCAACGGACCTGAGGGCAGCAGCACGTCCCTGCTCATCCTCAAGCGCCGGGTGAAGAAGCTGATCGAAGAGGAAGATCCCGCCCGGCCGTTAACCGACGAGCAGATCACCCGCATCCTCCAGTCGCAGGGCATCCAGGTCACTCGCCGCACGGTTGCTAAGTACCGGGAGGATATGCGCATCCCGAGCACCCACCAGCGCAGAGTGAAAAATTAAGCGGTAGTGGTGATGTGCGCCGCGGCCCAAGGTGAACCATCCATAGGAACAGGCTGCGGCGAGGAGGGAGCTGCAATGACAGTTGAGTATTTTGGAAGGCAGTACGAAGTTACTCCCGCCGTTCGTACGGAAGTGGAATCGGGCCTCAGCAAACTCACCAAGATCCTGGGTGAGAATATCAAGAGCAAAGTCATTCTGACGGTCGAAAAACACCGCAACATCGCCGAGATTACGGTGAAGCGGCGGCGCGGTCATCTGGTCGGATTGGCCGAGGCCGGTGACATGGTCGTTGCCATCAACCAGGCCCTGGACCACATCGAGACCCAGGCGTTGCGCCATAATGGCCGTCGCCGCAATACCCATCGCAAGGCCAAAGACAAGGCCTGGCAGTCTCCGGTCGAGACCGAGGCCGAGATGCAGGTTGCGGTCGGGGCCAATGCCGCTACGGCTGTTCCCGTCGTGGTGCACAAGTTCCCCTCCGTGGCCCGCACCACAGAAGCGCACCTGGTGCACTCCACCGACTCCATCGCCCTGCGACCCATGACCGTGGAAGAAGCGGTGAAGGAATGTGAATTCCGCGACTGCGATGTCTTTGTTTTTCGTGATGGCAAGGGCAAGGTCAAAGTGCTGCATCGCCGCAAGGATGGCAAAATCGAGTTAATCGAAGTACCATAAGCCAACCCAAATCATATTGGAAGCACAAGGGGCACCAGGTGGTGCCCCTTTTCTCGTCAATTTCCTTGCCGAAGCAGGATTGAGCCGGTGTAACCACAGGTGTCCAGAACACCGCCCAATTGTTTTCAAAACGTTGACGAACGGAAGCTGACGTTTCGGTCCTCCTGCCATCCAATGACCAGCTAGAAACAATGTTTCGCCGGCAACTGGCGGAACATTTGCCAACCGCTCGGAAACAACGCGGCGGGTGGAGGGCTTCATCTTAATTCTTATGGTGCGTCTCGATGGATAGGAGGCGGCCTGAACAGCAGGATGCTAAGAGGACTAGACGATAATTCCGAGGACCGAAAGGGCATTTGAGTAGACGACCGTTAGTGTCGATAGTTCATACAGTTGTCAGCGGAAGCCACAAGTGCATTCGGCCCTCGGAGGCAGGTCGGTAATGTGAGGTAATTATGAAAGCCCGAGTACATACTACCCTGGATCCCACGCGGCGCAGTGACGACGCCCGAGAATTTGAGGCGGCCCTGCGACACAAAATCGTCGGGCAGGACGCCGCGACTGAGAAAATATCCGAAATCTACCAGATGTTCCTTGCTGGCTTGAATCCTCCGGGACGCCCAGTGGGGAACCTGCTGTTCCTCGGCCCGACCGGCTCGGGCAAGACGCGCGTCGTCGAAGCCATGGCAGAGGCGCTGTTCGGCGATCCGCGCGCCTGCATCAAGATTGATTGTGCTGAGTTCCAGCACTCCCATGAAATTGCAAAGCTCATCGGCTCTCCTCCCGGCTACCTCGGTCACCGCGAGACCCATCCTCTCCTCACCCAGGATGCCCTGAATCAGTGGCATACCGATGAACTGAAGCTCACGATCCTGCTTTTCGACGAGATCGAGAAGGCCTCGGACGCCTTATGGCAACTGCTGCTCGGAATCCTCGACAAGGCGGTCTTGACGCTGGGAGACAATCGGCGCGTTGACTTCTCGAAGTGCGTCATCATCATGACCTCGAATCTGGGAGCGGGAGAAATGAACGAGATGATTAACGGCCGGATGGGGTTTGCGCAAACGCCGGTTCAAATGGATACCAGGCTGGACGAGAAGATCAACCGCACCGCGGTGGAGGCTGCCCGGCGTAAGTTTTCGCCGGAATTCCTGAACCGGATTGACAAGATTGTCGTCTTTCACATGCTGCGCTCCGAGCATCTGGAACAGATCCTGAACATCGAACTCGGGATGGTGCAGCAGCGCATTCTCCAGGCTTCCGGTGACTGCCGGTTTGTATTCAGTTGTACGCCCCGGGCCAGACAGTTCCTGCTGTATGAAGGCACCGACCTGAAGTATGGGGCCCGCCATTTGAAGCGGGCCATCGAACGGCACCTCGTGTTTCCGCTGGCTAACCTGGTGGCAACCGGGCAGGTGAAGTCGGGTGACTTTATCCGCATTGACCTGGATGCGGCCGGCAACATGACTTTCGTGAGGGAAGCGGAAGGTGCTCTGGTGCCGTCGTTGCTGGAGCAGTATGGTCCATCGGCTGCTGCGCAGGCGGTGGCTGCCAACCGGGCCAGAAATTCTGCCGGAGTAGACGGCAATGACCGACACGACACCGCCGGGAGATAGGAAGCGCAGAACCGGTTACTGCGGCGGCGGTGTTTGTGGCGCAGGTTCCACGCCCGTGGGTTGTGCTTCTGCTCTCTGTGGCGGTAGTGGGTAATAGCCATGCTTGGCATAGACCTGCAAGCCCGGCCGCTTTACCCGCACCTCAATTTCCCGGAAGGTACTTGAGGGCTTCTGTAGCGTGTTGTAGCCCAGAGTGTATTGATTGCGGGCTTCCATGGTGATCCTCTGGTAAGCACTCTCGATGGCCTCTTTCGACATCTCATCGAGCACGTCGCCACCGGTCGCGTTGGCGTATCGCGGCAGAATGTTGCTGTAACCGAAGCCCGGGATACGTACCTTTTCCACTTTGTTATAGACCGGCATGGCCGCTCCGCCCACCCCAATGGCATATACCGTAATCTCGTCCGTGAGCAGCACCTTCAGGACCTGGGCGTAACTGGCACGGCTGCCGAACTCCTGTCCATCACTGATTACGAAGATAATCTTGCGGTTCTCCCGCGGGCGGTGCGATAGCGCCTGGGCAGCCATCAGGATTGCATCATTGAGCACGTGCGATTCTTTGGGAGGGGTCAGCACCGGGTTGGTGCCGACAGGCGGTTTGCTGTTGGTCGAAGGGCCTGACCCGAACGGGCCGCCCACCAAGGGCGCACCTGGATTCTGGCCGGTGTCGTCCTTGATGCGGTTCAACGCGATCGACAGGCGTTGCGTATTCCCGAAATCCGATCGCTGGTTGACCGTGTTCCCGTAGGTGAACACTGCTACTTCGTCGAAGGGACCAAAGGATCCATTCAGCGCGGAGAAAGTTTGGTTTACCTTCTTCAGGGTGATGTCGGATATGCCCTGATCGATGACTACTGCCGCCGACAAAGGAAATGGATCGCTGGTAAACAGAGTGAGCTTCTGCGGTACTCCATCCTCGAGAATCGTAAAGTCCTTCTGCAAGAGCCCATCCACCAGCGTGCCTTCATCGTTTTTCACGGTCACTGGAACAGTGACGAAGCTCACAGTCTTTTCCAGCACAAAAAGCTGGTCTCGGCCGCTTTCCGGCGATCTCGAAACGCTGCCCGGCTCAACCGTCTTAATCTGCTCCGATCCTGGCGGAGGCGGCTGAGAGTTGGTTTGCCCCGGAGCCGGTTGCGCCCCGCGAGTATCCGAGGGTTGTTCCGGGTTTCCACTCGAAGAAGAAGAATCCGGCTCACCTGATGGGGCTTGCGGTGGGACGTTCAGGTTGGGCGCAGGCGCATTGTTTTGCGGCGCGGGAGCATCGGGCAACGGTTGCTGCGCGCGGGCATACGCCGTAGCGAGAGTCACCACCACCGCAAGCAGGGCGCCTTGGGTCCTGAGGCTCGATAGCCGGCTGAGCATGGTTTCTGGGTGTACTCCCAATCGTCAGGGAACTGTGCACAGTATACCCGGAGAGCAGGATTCCTGGCTTGCCGGGGGCGGGCGGGTGAACTGCAGGTCAAGTGCGGAGAAAGTGCCCGCTGCACTACAATGGATATAATTCAGCCAGAAAGCAGATCTATGCTGTTCAACCGAACTCAGTTCAACACTGTGCTGTGTCTACTCTTGTGTTGCAGCGGGTGGATGGCCGCACAGCCGCAAAATCCTGCCGCACCTGCGCCGCCCCAGGACCAGCAATCGCAGCAACCCTCCAACGAAGAGCCGTTGCAGACCTTTAAAGCCGAGGTCAATGTCGTCAACATCTTCTTCAACGTGAAGGACAAGCACGGCGCCCTCATCCCCAGCCTCACGAAGGATGACTTCCAGGTGTTGGAGGACGGCAAACCGCAAACCATCAAATACTTTTCGGCTGAATCGAACCAGCCGCTGACGCTGGGCATCATGATTGATACCAGCGCCAGCCAGACCCGCGTGTTGACCATTGAGCAGGAGTCCTGCGCTGAATTTCTGCACCAGGTGCTGCGTCAGAAAGACCTCGCCTTCGTCATCAACTTTGATGTGGATGTGAATCTGGATCAGGACTTCACCAACAACGTGCGCGACCTGACTCGCGCCCTGAACAAAATGGAGATCAACGCCGGCATGGGCGGCGGCCCGCCGGGACTGGGCGGCGGCCCTATACCGACAACGCCGCGCGGCACCCTGCTCTATGACGCAATCTATCTCGCGGCGGACGAGAAGCTGAAGAACGAAGTTGGACGCAAGGCGATGATCATCTTTACCGACGGCGAGGACCAGGGCAGTCGCCTGCGGATTCGGGATGCCATCGAGGCCGCACAGAAAGCCGATGCCATCTGCTACGTCATCCTTATTGCCGACCGCGGATTTTACGGCGGCTTCGGATACAGCGGTGACTACGACATGAAGAAGCTGGCCGAGCAAACCGGCGGACGCGTGATTGAAGTGGGCAACAAGCAGGACAAACTGCGGGCAGCCTTCGAGCAAATCCAGAACGAGCTGCGCAGCCAGTACAGCATCGGTTACACGCCGACCAACACCAAGCTGGATGGCACCTATCGCAAGATCCAAATCCACACCAAGAACGGCGACTACAAGGTGCAGGCCCGCCAGGGCTACTACGCGATGATGTCCAGGGACTGAGGGCGAGCGGCGAGACTCTTCCCTTTTTGTTTCCTAGATGGTTAACAGAGGTTACTGCTTTGTATCGCCCGCAACTCGCTTCGCGACAGGCAACTCCGACAAGCTCTTGCTGACCACCTCAGCCACAATCGCGTTGCCGGCGGAGTTGTAGTGGATATCGCCAAAGATAAAGTCGTTCAGATACCAGCAGCCCGCCTCGTACTTAGGACACCGGTCTTTAACGGCAAAGAAAGCCGGGAAGAGTGAGATAAAGCGCTTGCATTTGCCTTGGCACCATTCGCGCCAGATGCGCACTTGCCGTGACTCGGTTGTGTCATGAGCGATTTGTGCAGGCCAGGGATAGACGACAACACTGATTGGAACATTCCGCGCCGCCAGCTCCTGCCAAAGCAGAGTCATCTTTGCCTCTTCCTTCGCGATACCTGCCTCCAGCCCAAGCGGCGCATAGCCGGCCTCAAACGGCAAGCGGTCTGAGACTCTGCGGTAGGTCCAGGCGCCTCGTTCCTGATCGAACTCGTTGCTCTCACCGCGATCGAGGTGATAGAAGCCCAAACCGACCAGGCTTCGTTCAACGAACTCGACGATGTCATCGGTGATAAGCAGGTGCTTGTTGACGTAATCCCGCACTTTTCCATAGCGGCCTTGAACGATGGCTTTGCCCTTCGGAGCAGTGACCGCTCCGCTGGCGTCCTTATCGCGGTAGAGAGCGGCTTCGTCCTGCGCATCGGAAATGTCAATAAAGACGATGACCTCGTCAATGGCGAGCCCTTTGTCGAAGACGATGCGCGCCGTGTTGAGATAGTTCGAGGGGGAGTAGGCTCCCATGCTTCCGTTCAGGAAGTCGTATTGCGGAAAGTTGGCTGCGATGCGGCCGACAAACGTGTCGTCCCATGTCGTCATGCCCTCGGGGTGGGAGTCGCCCAGGATGAGCACGCGCGGCTTTGTGTCGGCGATAGGTACGTCTCGCACTTCGGTGTCCCGGAAGCCAAGATTGTTGGTGAACATGGGATACGACGACTTGCCCCAAAGACGTATGCACGAACAGTTGGGCAGCAAGGCGTAATAACGTACGGGATCAATGGGCGCGAAGCAATAACCCTGCGCGCCGCCTGACACCACCGATCCTTGGACCGCCATGCTGTAGAAGTAGTCGAAGGTGAGAAATGCGGTCAGGCTGAGGGCCACCGAGACGAGAAAGAAGCTCAGCTTGATCGCTCCACGCGGGCTCTGAGACGTCGCAAGAGGTCTCACTTCTCCCACATCCGTTCGCACTGTGCTCACGAGTCGAATCGTTTCTCCGCAATGTCTATTTCGCGCGCGTGATGCGGACGTCGTCCCAGTAGATATCGCCGGAACCCGGACCGCGCAGCAGATGCAGCCGGACTGTTCCGTCCTTGCCAGCGGTGAAAGGCTGCGACACGTTTTGCCACTCCGGTCCTGGGGTGAAAAAGGGCGAGGAACTGGTAACGTTGTTCGTCGGGTCGTAGATAGCGAGCTGTACCGGCGTGGTCGCTCCGGGTGAGCCCGATACCCACGCGGAAACGGTGTAGGTCGCGCCTGGTTCTAACGATGTCAAGTCCTGATACACGCTGCCGGCCCCAGTCTCAGCCAGGCTATGTATTCCGCTATGTGCGCGGGTTGCTGTCACGCTTGCATTGACTTCCCATACCGGTGACCACGGCGAGACGACACCATCTTCGAAGCCAGGATTGGCAATCGCATTCTCGAGACGGGCGTCTGGAGTCATCAGCACAGGGCTAAGCCCAAAGTCGGTTTTGGCAGAACACAGAATAACGCGATCGAGATCGTGGCATTTTCCGCCGCCCGTCGGACCTGCCGCAATGCGTTCAGCCAATTCAGGAGTTACGACGTAAGCCGAGTCCGACGAAAGCGGCTGCTCCGACAAGGACGCAACTGCCTGATGACAATGCCAGTCGCGCGCCACCTCCGTGTAGCGGGCCGATTGATAGCTGTTGATTCTCATCTTTTGCCGCGCCGCCAGATAGCCGAAAATGCGGTAGCTCTCCGGCCCAAGCGGAGCTGCGTTTCCATCACACTGCCAGGCAGGAAGGACAATCAGGTTCTGGTGCGTCGAGCCCAGTGTTGACCAGATGGGTGACTTCAGCGGCGTGGGATGCGCTTCGCTGACGCTGACACGGACCCAATGACGCAGCGATTGAGTGTCGGCAATTTGCAGCAGGAGAGCGCCCACGATGAGCAGGTTCGCCCACGACCTGCGAAAGAACAGAAATGGCGCGGCCAGCACCGCCACCAGGATCAAGTAATAAGGCCCCCAAAACAGGCGTCCGCTCGCCCGCAGAGAAGCCAGGTACGGCGACAGTCTTTCTCCGGGGTCGAGATCCAGCAGAGTTCGCGAACCGAGAGTGATCCTCGTCGAAAGCGCCAGCAGCGTCAGCACCAGGCAGCAAAGTAGCAGCGGCGTTAACCAACGAGCGCTCCCTGAGGGCAATTTCGGGCGTCGCATAATCGAGGCGCCCAAGACAATCAGCGCTAGTACTAGAACGCCGGCGCCCAGATAGCTGTAGCCCTCATATTGGCCCGCGGTGGCCGCGGGGAGTCGGGGAAGCACAATGGAAGTCCAGCCCCGAGGATCAAACGGCGACAGCAGATTCAAGGAGAAGACTCGATAGCCGCCAGTGGTGTAGCCACGTCCACCCTCGATGACCAAGCCGAGCGCATAGGCCACCGCAAGAGCACTCGCACCGATCAGAGCTGCAACGCCTGCCGCTTGCGCGAGCGTTAGTCGCTTCTGCCACAGCAGGCTGACGACGCCGGCCAGCAGAATCAGCAAAACCTGAAACGCGATATAGGGGTTAATGCCGACAGCGACCCCGGCCAACACAGTCGCACTAACCACGAAGTGCCGGATTGCATTGTGCTGCATCGCAGTCTCGATGCCTTCAATGGGATACTTCGCGCTCCACAGCCGCCGCAGTTGTTCTTGCTGAGGCGACAAGAACACCAGCAGCGCCGCCAGCAACAGCCACTGGTTTGACAGTGAGTAATGCTGCATGAGCCGGTAGTTCAGTGGTGGTGCAAGCAGGAAAGAGACACTGCTCAGCGCAATCCCCAGGACGTTCGTCCCTAGAACCAGCCGGAAGATTCGAAACGCAAAGAAAAACTGCAACGCGCAGCAGAGAATCACTTCCAAGCCGAAGTACTGAAAAGGCTCTCCCAACAAAGGAGACAAGGGACTCAACAACACCGCCAGCAACGGATTCAGGTCCACCAGAGCGATCGACTCACCCTTGGGATAGCCCAGCCGGCCGGTATACGTGACCGGCCAATGAACTTGCGGGTCCTGGCGAAACATCTCCCAACCGATGTAGTGATAGGCGGGATCGACGGTCACCCAGTCCACATTGCGTGGATTTAGAGGCCCCGGTCCCAGAATCATCAGGGCGTACAGGCAGCCGGCCACGAGCGCGATCGCCAGATCGAACCACAACGCTTCGGTCCACGAGACACTGGAGGCAACAGCTTGGGCAGAAGCAGCTTGGACTTGGGAGGATTCTGAGGCTGGAGGAGTGGTCTGGGTTCCCATGCGAGGACTGCTGGAGGAAAAAGAGTAACACAGTCAGCAACAACTCCTCGCCTAGGCCGTGACCGCACGCAGCGCCGCTGGTGGCCACGGGGGTAATTTACAAAAGGTGTTCCAAGGACGCATGCAGGCGGAGTATGCCACCTGGCCAAAAGAGGTATGACGTTGAGCGTCGGCAGACTTAGAAGAGGCTTCTCGGCGTTTAACAGGACCACGTCCCTTGGCGCCAAAGTCTTCTTGATACTGCTGTTGGTTTTCGCCGGCGCCGTGGTCTTCAGCATCGGATATTCCGCGTACGATGACTACAAATTCAATCGCCTGTCTTCGGCTGAGCACTTAGCGACTGCGAAGCGTTCTCTGAATGAACCGTACGTATCAGCGCGTCATCTGAGCGCCATAACATCCGGTGCAGCTGAGTATGACGAAGCTACCGAGCTCCTTGCTGAGATTCGCCGGAAACAGCAGGAACTTGCGGGTCAGGCGGAAAAGCTCTCGCGCGAACAAATGTTAAGGAATGTTCAAGGGACGGCGCACGATTCCTTTAAGTGCAGTACGTCCACCGCCCATCAGCCCATCATGTCGTTCCGATGAGGGACGGTTTTGGTGGCTAGACGACGGACGCTGTGCGTCAAATGTGCGAGCCAAGTCGGATGAAGGTGCGATGATCTACAGCTATTGGCCTACGACGATCCGAGTGGACACGGATAAGAATTGGTTTTGGTTGTCCAAGGAAGAACGAACATGCCGCACATATCCCGATGATAAAGGTGGGGTAGCCGTTGTGGCCTGCGATGCCAAAGATTCTCGAGACTACAACATCCCTGTAAAGTTTTGGGGCGGTGTTGAAAGAAACGTTGTTTCAGAGTGGAGGTGTCGCAGACAGGGCGATGAATTTGTTTGTCGGGCAATCGACTGAACCTCATTTGCCACCTCTCACAATTCTTGACATGAGATTGCGCAATCGTTTGATAATTATTATCATCTAACAAAGATGCGCCGGGAAGCGTACAACGAGTTTCGCGAGTTGTGCCGCGAGCACAACCTGGCGGCGACCCACCAGCGGCAAAAGATCTACGAGGCGCTGGTGTCACGCCCCGGGCACTATTCACCGGAGGAGATCTACGAGCAGGTTAAACAAGACTTGCCGTCGATCTCACTTGCGACGGTTTACAAGAACCTCAAGACATTCGTGCACGCCGGCATGCTGCACGAGGTCAGCCCTCATCATGGCTCGTGGCGCATCGACGCCAATCGCCATCCTCACCACCATCTGGTATGCACTCGCTGCCGTTCCATCACCGACCTGCCCGCCAATTCTCTCGCGCCCGTGACGCTGCGGGGAACCATCCCTTCCGGTTTCCGCGTGGAGAAGTTTAGTATTGAGGTGCAGGGCATCTGCAAGAGTTGCGCAGCAGCTAGTTTCAAACATTCTTAAACTTAATAAGAACGGAGATAGCACATGCTAGGTGTAGGAGAGCAATTCCCCGATTTCAGTGTCACTGCGACCATCAGCACCAACAAAGACAACGCATTCAAAACCATTACCAACGAGGACTACAAGGGCACGTGGAGGATTTTCTTTTTCTGGCCTAAGGATTTTACCTTTGTCTGCCCAACCGAAATCGCCGCCTTTGGCAAATTGAACAAGGAATTCCAGGACCGCGACACCCAGATTCTAGGCGGCAGCATCGACTCGGAGTTCGTGCATCTGGCGTGGCGCAACAATCATCCTGACCTGAAGGACTTGCCGTTTCCCATGCTGTCGGACATTAAACGCGATCTGTGTTCCACGCTTGGCATCCTCGATGAGAAGGCGGGTGTGGCGCAGCGGGCGACCTATATCGTCGATCCTGACAACGTGATTCGCTTCGTTTACGTCACCGATCTTTCCGTGGGGCGCAACCCACAGGAAGTTCTGCGTGTGCTCGACGCGCTGCAGACCGACGAACTTTGTCCCTGCAACTGGCAGAAGGGCCAGGAAACCCTGCACGTCTAGGTAACTCTCGCGGCTCCGCTCGTGGGCGGAGCCGTATTTCTTATGGAGAATTACGTGAATCTTGACCTAGTCATTGAAAACCTGCCTTCCTACGCGAAAGACCTGAAACTAAACTTCTCTACAGTAGTGCGGCAGCAGACCGAACTAAGCGAACAGCAGCTATGGGGTACCGTGGTTGCCTCCGCTGTTGCCTCGCGCAATGAGCAACTGATCGCCGCGGCCGTAGACGAAGCTGCCAGCCACCTGACGCCCGCGGCCCTTGACGCGGCCAAGGCGGCGGCCGCCATCATGGGCATGAACAATATCTTTTACCGCTTCAAGCACCTCACGTCCAATGAGAAGTACCTCGCCATGCGAGGCGGACTACGAATGAACGTGATGCGTACCCATGGCATCGATCCTGTCGATTTCGAACTGTGGGTCACGGTGGTGTCGGCCATCAACAACTGCGCCGCCTGCGCGGATGCGCACGAAAAAACCTTGCGCGAGAAGGGAATCGGCGAAGAAAAGATCCTGGCCGCGGTGCGCGTCGCAGCCGTGCTGCATGCCGTCGCCGTGGTGCTCGATACCGAGAATGCCATGATGCCCCAGGCTAGCGCCGTGGTTTAGACTCTGCTGACTGTGCCCAACTACGGCGCTGGCTCCGAGGAAGTGGATAGATGGAAGGTAGCGGTTGTGAAATCGCGACCGGACAAACGGCAAGTCCGCAGCCCAACTCTGGTCGAGCTGCACGTGGGACCGCGGCTCTGAGTTGGGTTGGCGCCGCTGCCTTACTGGTGCTGGTGTTGCTGCTGGGCAACCGTCTCCTGCTCCGGGGACAAGTGGCCCCCCAATGGGATGCAGCCGACTTTTTTGGACCGGCATTCTCTCTGGTGGCAGACCATGCGCGGTCGCATCGCCTGTTGCTGTGGAATCCGTGGGCAGCAGGAGGCTCGCCTGACTTCGCGGAACCGGAGCTGGGGACCTCCTCTCCCGGCATGCTGCTCGTGGGGGTGCTGTTTTCAAGTCCGTGGAGCGGATTTGTCGCCTACTGGATATTGATTTGGATTGGCGCCGGGCTCGGTATGCTCCTCCTTACAAGGCGCCTGAAATGCCCGCCTTGGGGAGGAGCCGTTGCGGCGCTTGGATTTGTGGCATCGGGCTTTTTCACGGCACATGCGGAACACACTTCCTCGCTCTTTTCGATAGCGTTTCTCCCCTGGATCTGCTGGAGGTTTGATGACTTTCTTATCACAAGGCGGTATTGGAGCGCGGTGCAAGCCGGCGTCCTCTACGGTCTGTCGGCCCTTGGCGGCTACCCGCAGTTTACCATCCTGACGCCAGGGTTCCTTGCGCTCTGGGCAATCGGTCGCCTTCTATTTCCCGATAACGGCCCCCGCTTCGAAACGGCGCGGAGGGGCGGCAGTCGCATTCTCGCGGCTGTCTTGGGGTTGCTCCTGATCGGGGCTACGGGTGGCTTGATCCTGTGCCCCTCGTATCTGGGATTCCTGACCGAAACACACGGTTACACGAATCGCATAGGCCCAAGGTCCCGGGCAGAAGCTGTCGGTTCCAATACCCTGCCCGTGGGCGCGCTGACAACTCTGGCAAGCCCATATTTGTTCCTACTCGATTTCCCTGGTTTGCCCCACCCTATCTGGCCGAACAGTGACATCTCGATGAGTAACATCTATGCCGGTACGGTCGTCATCGTTCTTGGCCTGATGGCGCTCCTGAATGGTTCACGATGGAGATATTGGCTGGCCCTGGTGGCTGCCTTTTATCTATGTTGTGCGCTGGGCGACCAACTGCCGTTGCGAGGCTGGATCTACGACTATTTGCCGCCCACTCGTTATTTTCGCAACGCCTCGGAGTTCAGTGTTTACAGTATCTTCATTTTGTGTATTCTGGCGGGCCTGGGTGCGAGCGATCTGGAAACGATTGTCGGCGCTCGGAGCCGCCAGGCCGGCAAATTTCTTGGCGCCAGTATTGTGGTTGGGTTGACTGCCGGTCTGTTCTTCAGAGTTCTTGCGCACAGGGCGCCCCTTCATCTTTTTCCGGATCTTTACCGGCTGGGGAAAGTGCACCTGATCGTTGTGTGGGCGGCGATCCTGTTAACCGCGCTCCTGCTCCTCGCTTTCCGCTTTCAGAGGTCGCGGTTTACGCAGATGCTGCTGGCGATTGCGGTCTTCGATGCGGTCATGGCGCTGCTGATATCGCGCCCTGTGATGTACAGTGCGGGGCCGGTCAAATGGTGGCGGACCATGGACCGTCAGCATGTCGCGAGCCTGGACTTGACTACTCATGGGCTCAAACGCCAGCTTCACTCGCCGGAGGAGTTGTGGGAGGGTGTTCCCACCAATAAGAATGTGCCGTTGAAGCTGGCCGTGCTGGACAGCTATGCTCCGCTGAAGAACGATTTTCAGCGGGCTTTTGTTGACGACCCAATCCTGCAAGGGTTTGCCTTGGGTACTGGCCGGTGTTGGTTCGCGGAGCGGGCTGTGGAGTTGCCTCCGACAAAGACGGTGTTTGAGAGCTTTGCCGCCACGGCGCGTAAGAGGGGATTGCCAGACCTTATCCTTCACAGCCCCGCCGAGATGGAGCAGTTAGCTGTGTCACTGTCCGAATCAGGAGGCCGCGGCGACACTGTGCTACAGCGTGCGGCGAGTCTGGACGCGATGGAACCGGCTTCTCCGGCCCCGGTGGAGCTGATCAGTTATTGGCCGAATTCGATGAAGCTCCAGGTCGACGCGCCCAAGCCGGGGTGGTTGATGATCACGGATCGTTGGGCCCCCGGATGGCAAGCCGAGGTAAATGGAAAATCGGTGATGGTTCGCGGCGCCGACTTCATATTTCGTGCCGTCCGGGTCCAGGCCGGGCCGAACACTATTGTGATGCGTTACAAACCAAGGGCTTGGCTGACTTCAATCGTGGTCAGTTGGACAACTTTGCTGTTGTTCGTGGCGGCTTCCCTGGTGAGAATTCGGTTCCGCAAAACAGTTACTGACGATTGACAGCGCTGCGCCCTCCACCCCGATAGCCGGGAAAGAGTCGATCGGCAAGTGCGTGCCTTCCTGAAGCCCGGATCCCCAGTCTGCCAACCCTCATACATCACACGAGATTGTGACGTATGTACTTGTTCGGTGTGCGGTCTGAGTGTTCCGCTGGAATGTATCTGGAGCAGAGTCTCCAATGCTGCGCTTGGCCATAGAGCACGGAAGTCGCTGTTTATGCCCCTTCTCCACGAATTCAGGGATCACCCTGAGAAGTGACAAATGACACGCCGACGTGCGAGGAGCTCGCCAGGACGGCAGCGTTGAGAGCTTTGGCCGCGGAAGCTGTACCCGTGACAGGGGCCTTCAAAACGCGGGCATATCATGGAAGTAAAAGGGGGTTGTCGTGCTTACACCATATGGCCTGGACATCATAGAAAGCTGTCTGGCGTGCAAAATGCGCGCCGAGCATATATTTTGCGATCTTCCACCGCTCGCACTTCAGTCATTTGAAACCATCAAGTATGCCACCGCATATCCCAAGGGAGCAGTGCTGTTTGTTGAAGGGCAGACGCCGCGCGGTATCTTCGTTTTGTGCAAAGGCCGGGTAAAACTGTCCATCTGCTCCACCGATGGCAAAACGCTGATCCTGAAAATCGCCGAACCGGGAGAGGTCCTGGGTCTGAGTGCCACGGTCAGTGGCAAGCCCTACGAGTTGACGGCAGAAACCGTCGATCCTTGCCAGGTAAACTTCGTCAAACGCGACGATTTCCTGCGCTTCCTTAAGGAGCACAGTGAGGCCTGCCTGCGGGTCGCCGAGCAGCTGAGCGACAAGTACAACAGCGCCTGCCGCGAAATCCGCGCCCTCGGACTTTCTCACTCGGCGGGGGAAAAGCTCGCGAAGCTGCTTCTCGAATGGAGCGCGCGGAACGGAGAAACCACAAAGAGCGAGCCGCGTCTGAAGCTGGCCCTTACTCATGAGGAAATCGCGCAAATGATTGGCACTTCGCGGGAGACAGTTACGCGCCTGTTCGCGGATCTGAAGCGGCGGCAGATTGTGCAGTCGAAAGGCTCTACCCTGCATATCCGTAACAAGGCAGCGCTCAAGGCGATGGCCATCACGCAGTAACCCGGGAATGGAGTTTGACCGGCCCGACAAGAGATATTCCATTCGGGGAAGTTGTGCCCAATTTGGGCATAGCGGCCCCTTCCTGAGCGAGCACGCGCGGCGGCGCAAGCTGGCAGCTTCCAAGCGCAAGATGGCGTTAGAAACATTACCTCCCTGAGCGGCACTCCTGTGAACGGGGTCACGAAAAAGGGTGACTGCAATCACAGCGCTAAGAGGGCGATCGGCGGTATTACCACAGTATGGAGACCAAGGTGCAGTCGAGTTGCCTGACTTGCGAGTCCCGTCCCGACCGGTTCTTCTGCGATATGCCCACGGAGGCGCTGAAGGCCTTCGACGCGATCAAGTCGCTCGGGTTATACCGCCGAAATTCGGTGCTTTTTGCCGAGGGGCGACCGGTCCGCGGCATCTACATCCTGTGCGATGGTCGTGCCAAGCTGTCCATCTGCTCCGACATCGGCCGCAGACTTACTCTGCGTGTGGCTGGCCCTGGGGAAGTCCTGGGTCTGGGGGCTGCCCTGTCCAATACACCCTACGAAGTCACAGCGGAGTTGCTCGACAACTCCCAGGTGGTCTTCGTCCGCAGGAAAGAACTGGTCAAGTTCCTGCGCGAACACCCCGTCGTGTGCCTCCAGATCGTTCATATGTTGAGCCAGGACCTGCACGGCGCTTACGAACGCGTCCGTACCATCGGCACTATGCGTAGCCGCCATCCGCGCATCACGTTCCACCGGCGCGCAGCCATGGTCGTCTAAAACGCCTGCCTCCCACCGCAAGCGACGGTTCGTGGGCTTTTCAATTTGTGATGAATGACACCGAAATGGTATTCCCTTAGCCTTGGGATAGGTGTAACGTAGCGGCATCGTTGGGCGGCTGGCCGCGCTTTCGCGCCGGAGGAAACGTCTGGTCAAGGGTTCCAGGCTGTCGGGCAAGGAGTTCAGGAGCGCGCATGATTCTCACCGGCCGCAGAACAATTCCAAGACTTTTGACTGCCTTTCTACTGCCTTGGATCCTGCACGTCGCAGCTACCGGCCAGCAGCAACCTGCCAATGCGGCGCCACAGAAATCTGCTGTCCTGCCCAGTTCGGGAGGCGGGCAATATGCCGAGAACGACATCTGCAAAACCTGCCACGAGGAGGTGTGGACGAAGCATTTCGCGGGCACTCCTCATGCGGCACTCCTGAAGGGTGACCAGCACGGATGTCAGAGCTGTCACGGTCCTGCACAGGCCCACGTTGACGGCGGCGGCGATGTCACGAAGATCATCCGCTTTGAAACCCTGACCCCGGCACAAACCGCCGCCATCTGTACCAAGTGCCACCAGTCCAGCCTGCAGACGCAGAACTTTGCCAAATCGGAACACCTGGCCAACGGGGTGAGCTGTACTTCGTGTCACAACCCGCACGGCTCCGAAGATGTCAACTTCATGCTGAAGCAGCCGCAAACCATGCTGTGCTACGGATGCCACGCTGCGCAGAAAGCCGAATTCGCCCGGCCTTACCGGCACCGGGTTGATGTCGGCCTCATCCAGTGCAGTGACTGCCACAATCCTCACGGGACGCAGACCGGTCACCAAGTGCGCAGGGCAGCCGGACAGTTTGCGGTGTGCACCAAGTGCCACACCGACACCATGGGGCCATTTGTCTTCGAGCACGCTCCGGTGAAGACCGATGAGAGTTGTCTGTCTTGCCACACGCCCCATGGCTCGACCAACCCGCGTTTGTTGCAGGTCAACAACGTGAATTTCCTTTGCCTGCGTTGTCATACACCAAACATGAACGGAGCCGCGGGCCGGCCTTTGGGACCGAATCACGACCAGTCCGCCAAGTATCAGGCGTGCACGATGTGCCACACGCAGATTCATGGTTCCAACTTCGATCCCGTGTTCTTTCGCTAGTTGAGGACATGTTAATGGGTTGTCAAAGGACTGTCGGCGCCTATTTCGTTAGTCTTGCAGCGGTTGGACTTTGCCTGCTCCTGGCGACCAGTTCATTCGCTCAGGGTGCCGGACAACCCCAATCGCCCGCTCCGGCAGGCACAACGCCTGCTGCCGCGGAAGGCAAGGAGATCGGCGGCTTTCAGGTGACCCAGTCGATTGAACTCGGCGGCCGCATCGCGGATGTCACGGGCAGCCAGGCCATGTATGACACGCTGGTCAATTACCAGACCGGGGCCCGCATCCTCGAGCAATCGCTCACCATGCGATCGCTCACCCATGAGGATCTCTTCGACACATTGACGCTCAGCAGCTTCGGCTGGGGCGGCGATCCTGAGCAGGCGGCCCGGTTGCGAGTGGCAAAGTACCGCTGGTACACCTTCAATTTCACTTATCAAAAGGTGCAGAACTACTTTGACTACGATCTGCTGGCCAACCCGCTGAATCCGCCGACCGGCCAGCCATTCGTTCCCGTTCTGAGCTCGCCCCACGCTTTTTACGATCGACAGAATCTCTACAACTACGATCTGCTGCTTTTCCCCATGCAGCGCCTCTCGTTTCGAGTGGATTACAACCGCAACCGCATCATCGGACCGGCGCTCAGCAGCGATCATCAGGGCACGGACGCGCTCCTCAACCAGACTTGGAACAACACGTTGAACGGTTTCCGCTTTGGCGCCGATTTTCGCGTCAACAAGAAGACGACGCTCAGCTATACCCAGATGCTGCAATACTATTTCGGCGGAGCTACGTACAACCTGAATAGCTTCAACACCTGGACACTGCCCAATGGAGCTCCAGTCACATTCGGACTCCCCTGGTTCAACAGCGGCAGTCCATGCAACGCGCCCCTGAACAATGGGGTCGCCAATCCCTCGTGCAACGGTTTCTTTAGCTACGGTCTGAACCAGCACGTCAATACCTCTGTTCCCACAGAGCAGATCAATCTGACCTCATCATCGCTGAAGTGGCTGGACTTCAACGGCCAGTATCAGTACAGCCATGCACACACCAGCACCCCGCTTTATGAGACATTCAGCGGCTTGAGCACGCGCAGCAACCTTCTTGGTTTAAATACCGGAGGCAGCGGTTCCACCGCGCGGTGGAACTCGTCTTCTGCCGACATCTCCGCGACGATTCACCTCAACGATCAGCTGCGGCTGGTGGAGACCTTCCGCTTCCGCAACTTCAGCGTGGCGGGCAATTTTCTGGATGTTGAGAGCAGTTTCTTTACTGCCGCCGGCCCGGGCTCTGCCACGCTGCTGTCTTCGATTGCCACCTTTCCACCCACGACCTTATTGCACAGCTCCAGCTCCCCCGCCGACATTGTGAATGAGATCACCAGCAACCTGGTCGGCCAGAACCTGAAGCAGAACGACTTCCAGGTGCAGTACGATTTCTCGCGCTTCTTTGGCGTGCGCGCCGGGTTCAACTGGTCGAACTACATCATTCAGCCGGGGAGCACGTTTCAGGCCGCGCTGGGCGATATCTACTACCCCAACAATCCGAACCGCGGAAATTGCGTGGGAGTGCCCCTGAATCCCGATGGCAGCTGCACGTTCACAGGATTAATTGCTCCATTTGGCAATCCGACGACCGAGATCAACCGCTATGCGGGAGTCCTGGGAGCCTGGTTCCGCAAGGGGAGTGCCTTGCATGCCAATGTCGACGCTCAGTTTGGCGGTGCCGACAACTGGATCTATCGCACTGACCCCCTCGGCTTTTTCAACATCAGGGGCAATGTCTCTTATGTGCCGCGTCCCTGGCTCACACTGGGAGGAAACTTCATCTATGAGCACGCCACCAACGACACCACCGGTATCAACTTCAACCAGCACAACTACGTGACGATGTTCAACGCCATGATTAACCCCAATCCCCACTGGGGACTTGACATGGCCTATAACTTCGACGCCATCCAACAGGACACCTTCCTGTGCTTCCAAAGTGCGGCGCCTCCGGCAGGATCGACTCCATGCCTGGGCGACAATTCCCTGATGCAGGTGTATGGCATCTATCAGACCCACACTCAGTACGGCTACATTGCGGCGGTCCTGACGCCCATCGAGCGCGTTACCTTCCGGCTTGGCTACAGTATCGTCGACAATCAGGGCAATACGACGCAGTTCAATTCGCTGTTGCCTCTGGGACCGCTGTCGTCAACCTACCAATTGCCCCTGGCCGCGGTGGAGGTCAACCTCTACAAGGGCGTCAGCTTCAAAGGCGGTTACAACTACTATCAGTATGGCGAGGGCTCCTTCGTCGGTCCAACCGCTCCGCGCTACTTCCACGCAAACAACACTACCTTGGCGCTGAAGTACGCGTTCTGACACACATCGGTCCCCAAGGCGCACACCTCGACGTGACCCGCGTCACACCTTGGTGTGAGTTCACTCATTGCCCGTTGTAGCCCTCATCCCCCATCGTGGAATGTAAGGCGGCGTGCGACTGCGCCGCCAGGAGTGAGGAATTACGTGAAGCGCTGCGGTCTGGTTCTCCTTGTTGCGTTGGTGCTCTGCCTGGGAGCGGCGGCGAAAACCGCTCCCAAGCTGAGCAATGACGACTGCCTGGCTTGCCACAACGATGCCGGCCTGACCAAAGAGGAGAACGGCAGACAGGTCAGCCTGCAGGTGGACGACGCGAAATTTAAAGCATCGGTCCACAGCGCTTTCAGTTGCACCGATTGCCACACCGATATCAAGGCCCTTCCCCACGAGGGCACGCCGGCCAAGCCCGCCTGTTCCACCTGCCACGCCGATCAGCAGACTGCCTACGATCACGGAGTCCACGCCAAGGCGGCGTCCGCGGGCAATGGCAATGTCGCCAAGTGCCAGGATTGCCACGGCAATGTGCACGAGATACTGTCCTTCGGCGATCCCAAGTCGAAGGTCGCACGCGCCAACATCCCGGCGACATGCGGCGCTTGCCACGGCCAGAAAAAGGTCATGGAGTCGGCCGGCATAAGTTCTGCCCCCTTCAACTCGTATGAGGACAGCGTGCACGGTAAGGCGGTTAAGGGCGGCTCCGGAAGCGCCGCGGTTTGCACCGATTGCCACGGGGAGCACGACATCCTGGGCGCGGGCGATCCCAAGTCTCCCATTGCCAAGCTGAACGTTCCAACCACCTGCGCCAAGTGCCACGACAGTGTTGAGAAGGAATTCGTGCAAAGCATCCACGGACAGGCAATTGTGCGAGGCAACTGGGCTGCGCCAGTGTGCACCGATTGCCACGGCATTCACAGCATCAAAGCGCCCAGCGATCCCAAGTCGGCCGTGGCTTCCGCCAATGTGGGGAACACCTGTGCCGCCTGCCATGCCAGCGTGAAGTTGTCGGCAGAGTTCGGCGTGGCCGGAAACCGCGTTTCCAGCTATCTCTCCAGCTACCACGGCATGGCGTCCAGAGTCGGCTCCAGCACGGTGGCCAACTGCGCCTCCTGCCACGGCGTGCACAATATTCTGCCTTCCTCCGATCCGCGCTCCACTATCAATCACGCCAATCTGGCGAAAACGTGTGGACAGTGCCATCCCGGCGCAAACGACAAGTTCATCGCCAGTAAAGTGCACCTCGACGCGGTCAACAAGGCCGACGTGGGCAGCAAGGTCATTGCCTGGATCAGCAAGTTCTACATTTGGATGATCGTCGCCGTCATCGGCGGCATGGTGCTGCACAATCTCATCATCTTCCGCAGGAAGATGATCCTGCGCCGCATTGGGCAGCCTCGAATCCTCTTCCGCATGACCCTGGAGCAGCGCATCCAGCATGTGCTACTGCTGGTGAGTTTTTTTACGCTGGTGCTGACCGGCTTCGCGCTGCGCTATCCGTCCTCGTGGCTGGCCGTGATCTTCGTCAACGAGTCGGTGCGCCGCATCCTGCACCGCAGCGCCGGCGTCGTCATGATCGCCGTGAGCCTGTATCACGTCTGGTACCTCATCACCAAACCCGATGGACGGCAGTTGCTGAAGGACATGCTGCCCGACTGGAAGGACGTGACCGACGCACGTGACGCGCTGCGTTACTACCTCGGCTTCAGCCAGCAGCGTCCTCTGTTCGGGCGCTTCAGCTACGCCGAAAAGGCTGAATATTGGGCGCTGGTGTGGGGCATCTTCGTCATGGCCAACACCGGACTAATGGCCTGGTTCAAGGTGGGCGTAGGTGACCGCGTCCCCGGATGGTGGGTGGACGTGGCCATTACTATCCACTGGTACGAAGCCATTCTGGCGACGCTGGCCATCGTGGTCTGGCACTTGTACAGCGTCATATTCGATCCCGACGCCTACCCCATGAACTGGGCGTGGTACGACGGCAAGATGTCCATTGAGCACTACGAGCATGAACATCCGCTGGACGTGCTGGCGATCGAGAAGGCAAAGGGGTCGGAAGAGGAAGCCGAGCCGGCCGAGGCGGAGGCGGAAGAGGAAGCCGAACCCGCCGGCAGCCGCAGGTAGCACGCAAGGGAGCTGAAGCCTATGCCACTTTGCCCTTCGTGCCGTGGCCGTCTATCCCTAAGCGAAGTGTTCGGGGGCGGTGGGATCGTATGTCCTCACTGCGGCAGCGAACTGGAGCCGATTCGCTGGGCGTCGCTTACCACGGTCATCTTTGTTATATTGGCTGTTCAGGTCGGAGTCCATGTTGCTCAAGCCTTAGGGCTCAACTTTCCCATCCAGCTCGTAATAGGCGGTGTCGGGGGCGCCCTCATGGGAGGCGCGCTGAATATCTTCGTGGTCCGCTATCGCATGAAGCCACCCAAGGGACCAGTCCTTAAGCTCTGAGGCGTCGGGCAGTCGATGCAGTACGAGCAAGTCAAGAGTGACGGGCTAGAGGGGCAGAGGTGAGAACTTGCCATTGTTGATTGCAGCGATGCTGTTGGCGCAAGTCGAGGGCGACCTGGTTCCGATTGGAGTCATCGTTCTGGGCGGCGCGATGTGCCTCATCGTCACCCTTATTCATGGTGCCGGACTGGACCAGATCGTGTCGCGTTACAGGAGAAGGGCTAAGAGGGCGCGAGACAAGAACTGGCACCCGAGTTGGGCAGCTACTGTCTTCGCAGGAACGGTACTCCTGTTGCTCTTTCTTCATCTGGCGGAAATTGGTCTCTGGGGACTGGTCCTTCGCAAGGCCGGCCTTATCGGGGACCTTCGCAATGCCGTTTACTTCAGCGCCAACACCTACACGACGCTGGGCATGGGGTCCATGCTGCTGCCTCATTCGTGGCGCGAGCTGAGCCCCATCATCGCAATCACGGGTCTTTTCACCTTCTCATGGACGACCAGCGAGATGTTTAATATCGTCGGTGAGCAGCGCGATCTGGTGGACGACTTATCGACCAAGCGTCGCCAAAGGCGTTTGTCGCAACGAGGCGAGCACAAGCCGGCAAGCTCATAAATCTTCAGGCCTTAAGAGCGAGCGTCAGCCTCCCGGGCTATTCACAATTTTGGGGTGAGGCAACGTCCATGTAGTTGTTTTTTCGGCAGTGCGACATTATTGTTGTGATTTACAACATGGCACGTACGTCATAGCACTGGGGTGAGATCAAAGAAGGGACAACTGATCAATGACCGAGGATACCCAGCAAAAGGACCCTCTTCGCGATCATCCGCCTGTATCGCAGAATCTTATTCGCAACCCTATCAGCCTGATTGGTTTGGCGCTGGCTGCGGTCGCCTTCGCCAACATCGTGCTCCTGGTTTTGATCGATCTCCTCGCCGCCCATCCGTCTCCCTACATCGGCATTCTGGCTTACATGGTGGCGCCGGGGTTTCTGTTTCTCGGTCTCATCCTGGTCCCGATCGGCATGGTGATCGAGCGGCGGCGGCGGTTGCGCGCCGTCGGAGCTCCGTTCCACTTCGCGAGGCTTGATCTTAACAATCCGGCGCAGCGCAGCACCGTTGCGTTTGTCCTCAGCTTCATCGTCATCTTTTCGCTGATCAGCTCGGTTGGAAGCTACAAGGCCTACGAGTTCACCGATTCGGTGGACTTCTGCGGCCAGTTGTGTCACACCGTCATGCATCCCGAGTTCACGGCTTACGAGGCGTCGCCGCACGCGCGTGTGGATTGTGTGGATTGTCACGTCGGCTCGGGCGCAAGTTGGTACGTAAAATCCAAGCTGTCGGGCATCCGCCAGGTTTACTACACCGCGCGCGGTACTTATCCCCGGCCCATCCCCTCTCCGGTGGCGAACCTTCGTCCCGCGGCGCAAACCTGTGAACAGTGCCACTGGCCGAAGAAATTCTGGGGCGCGCAGCTCAAGGCCTTCACCCACTACGGCTCCGATGAGCAGAATACCCCGCGGGTTATCCGCATGCTGATCAAGACCGGCGGCGGCGATCCCAGCCTCGGCCAAGCCGGTGAAGGCATTCACTGGCACATGAATATCAACAACAAGATCACCTACTTCTCCACCGACGAGCAGCGGCAGGTGATTCCCTGGGTGCGGATGGAAGACGCCAGCGGCAAGGTGAATGAGTACACGGTGAAGGACAACCCTCCCACCCAGGAGCAGATTGACAAAGCCGCCAAGCGCCGCATGGATTGCATCGACTGCCACAATCGCCCCACGCACATTTTTGTTGCCCCCGATCTCTCTGTGGACCGCGCCATTACCGGCCGCTCCATCGATGCGACGCTGCCGTTTATTAAGCAGCAAAGCGTCGAAGTACTGACCGCGGACTACAAGTCCGGCGACGAGGCGCAGCAGGCCATCGCAGACAAGATCAACAAGTTCTATCAGGAGAAATACCCGCAACTCGCGTCATCTAAAGCGGACAGCATCAAGGGTGCCGTAGCCGAACTGCAACGGATCTACAGCACCACGTTTTTCCCTTACATGCATGTGAATTGGAAAACCCATCCCAATAACATCGGGCACTTCTACTTCCCCGGGTGCTTCCGCTGCCACGATGGCAACCATGTGAGCAAGGACGGCAAGGCTATCAGCAAGGACTGCAACTCCTGCCACACCGTCATCGAACAGCAAGAGAGCGGTAACCAAATCGCGTCATTACCCGTGCAGCCCTTCAAGCATCCGGTGGACATTGGCGATCTGACCGCGGTCACGTGCTCCGACTGTCACAACGGGGGAGTGGGGCCGTAGGGCATTGGATAGTGCCTAGTGACGGGCGGATAGAAAACCCGCCCTAGAGAAAATGCTGGCTAGGTACCCCCAGTTGCGGCCGACGCTGCTCGCTGTTCATTGAGAGCTGGGCGCGACCTGTGACCGCGCCTTCTCCGCCTGTGCCTGAGCGTCGAGCGTAAGCCTATAAGCGACGTAGTACTTGTAGATGTTGCGGACGTAGGTCGTGGTTTGGGTTCCGATCTGCTGGGCGATGACCAGCTCGACGTTGTTGAACCACTTGCTCGGATCCGGCCCACGGCTCTCGGCCGTCTTGCGCGCCTTGGCGACGTTGCCTGCACCACAGTTGTAGCTCGCAAACGCGAACAGCGGTCGATTGTCTTCGCTAAAGTGAGCATCACCGAATGTGGCCATCAACTGGTCCATGTACTTCGTGCCGGCGTGGATGTTCGCCTTCGTCGTGTGAATGTCGCCCACTTTCATTTGCTGGCCTGTCTCCGGCATCAGTTGCATCACGCCGATCGCACCTACATGGCTCTTCGCGTTCTGGTTGAGTTGTGATTCCTGGTAGCCCTGGGCTGCCAGCATCAATGGATCGAAGCCGTACTGGTTGCCGTAATTCTGGAAGAATGCAAGCGTTTGTGTAAAGCGTTTATACTCGGCGCTGGCCGTCGGATCCTTGAGTTCCTTCACCCTGCTCATGTAGGTGCGCATCCGGTAATCGGCTACACCCTGCTTCATCGCCCAGTTGCGAAAGAAGTCGTCGATCTCGGCTGCGAGTTTGGGGCTGTCCTTGCGGATTGCCCATCCGGTCTTGGCGCCGGCGCGCAGCATCAGATCGGTCCGCACCGTGAGCTTGGGCAATGCCTGTGCCGACATGTGCGCCTTCCAGTCGTCAACCACCGCCAGTTCGACCAGGCCCGCGTTGAGCATCTCCATCAGGTCCTCGTCCTCGAGCGCGTCGGGAACGAAAATCAGGTGGACCTCTGGCTTGCCCTCGCTCTTGAAATGCTCATTGAGCTTCTGCAGGCTTTCGTAGTAACTCGAAGCCTTGCGAACATGCACCTTCTTGCCCGATAGGTCTTCGAGCGCCTTCAGCTCCGGCGACTTCGGACCGGTAACTACCACCTCGTTGATCGCCCTGCGGCCTTCGTCACCCTGCACGAAATCGGCTTCCTTCAGGCGCTCATCGGTGATCGTCAGGTTGCCTATGGCGACGTCGGCGAGGCCCTTGCTGAGGTCTGGCAGCAGCTTGTCCCGAGTCGCAGGAATGATATAGATGGTGAGCGGGCGCTTGCCCAATTGCTTGGCGTACTTGATGTTCAGGTAGCGCTCCCAGTCACGCACCAGTTCGACTGCGATACCGCGCTCCCGTCCGTTGTCGTTGTAATAGAGCGAGCGCGAGAACGGCGCATCCACGCGGATCATCCGCCGCTCCAGCAACTTGTCGAAGTCGCCGATCCATACCTTGTTCTTGATGGTAAGCTGGCGGGGCTTCGTTGTGCCCGGCGTGGCGGATGTGCTGCCTGACGGCGCCTGGGCAAGCACAAGCTGGAGCGGCACCGAAGCGATGAGCACAACCAGAAGGCAAACCAAGCGAGTCATAGTGATTCACTCCTTGATCTAGCTTGAGTAGCGATCTCACCTCTCGTGCGCGGACGCCGCCGGTACCTCCGGGACGGCGACCAAGTGGCGCAGCGGCGGAGATTATGCCACGACCATCGACACCTAACCAAACGGGAGCGCTAGGTTTGCCCAGACCCGCCAGGGTCGTGAAGCCCGTTAGGTAAAATGGCGGACGGAAGCGCTGAGTAAAACACATGAGCCAAACCTCGCAGCCAGTCGATCCACACGCCGCCCTGAAGCAAGAGGCGGCCGAATACGCGGTCCGCTATGTTGAGTCCGGAATGGCCGTCGGACTGGGTACTGGGTCGACTGCCATCTTCGCCGTGCGCTGCATCGGAGAGCTTCTGCGCACCGGCAAACTCAAAGACATCGTGGCCTTCGCAACTTCCAAAGTTACGGCACAGGCAGCGATACAGCTCAACATCCCGATGCTCTCCGACGACCTTCCACGCGGGCTCGACGTTACCATTGACGGCGCTGATGAGGTTGATCCACAACTCAATTTGATTAAAGGTGGCGGAGGTGCGCTGCTGAGGGAAAAGCTCGTCGCTCAGAGCAGTGCGCGCGAGATCATCGTGGTGGACGACAGCAAGCTATCGTCGCGCCTGGGCACAAATCATGTCCTGCCGGTGGAAGTCCTGCCCTTCGGCTGGCGCGCGGCCGCGCGCTACCTCGAATCATTGGGCGCTAAATACGTAGTTCGCCATACCGCCGAAGGCGCGGAGTATCGAACCGACCAGGGCAACATGATCCTTGACTGCGACTTCGGCCCCATCGCCGCCCCTGCGCGACTTGCCGCGCAACTCGATGGCCGTGCGGGAATTGTGGAACATGGATTGTTCATCGGCCTTACGCACTTGGTAGTCGTGAGTGGGCCGGCGGGAATCCGCGAACTGCTCCCGACTTAGATGCTCTGAACGAAACCCCGAGTCTAACCAGGGCTTTGTACCTCAGCTCTGGGCACCTCCGGTGGATACTATCCCGTAGATATTGCCCTTCGCACCCACGATGACTCTGCCCGTGTAGGAGCTTACGCCGTGAGGACCAGCCTCACCGACTGTCCGTTGGCGGGCTATCTGCCCCGCCATTTCTTGTCAATCAACTCGATGGTGCCGTAAAGCACGACGCACACCCAAAAGTCCACCAACAGCCCCAGATCAAGCTTGTCGGGACGATGTCGTCCCGCAGGGGGCAAGTGTGGCATCAGGATAAAGAAATAGAGCAGATTGCCAACAACCACGGCAATCAACTGCTTGACGAGCCTTCGCAGCACGCAACAGTTGTACACCTGCAGGCGCCGTTATGAGTCGGAAAAACGTGGACCGCTCTTCGCTATCCGACAAGCAAAGAGGTGAAGAGCGAAAGGCGAAAGAGAAAAGGCGGATAGCGAACAGCGTCCCTTCCTGATTTACCATCCTTCTGTGCTCGAGCTCGTCACCAATGTGCAGTTCGTCAAAGGCATCGGTCCGAGGTTTGCTCAGATCCTGCTGGAGAAGGGCATCGCGACCGTCGAGGACCTGCTGTACTACCTGCCCTTCCGCTATGAAGACCGGCTGAACCCGCGGGGAATCGGCGAGCTGCGCGTAGGAGAGATGGCCAGCATCATTGCTGAGGTGCGGACGTTTGGGGTGTTCCGCACACGCCGCATGCCCATCTTCGAGATGACGGTTGGCCAGGGGCGCGACACGCTGAAGTGCATCTGGTTTAACGCCACCTACCTGAAGGATAAGTTTTGCGCCGGCATGACGCTGGCGCTGTATGGCAAGGTCGAGGCGGGAGACCGCAGTGGGCATCGCTTCGAGGTTCACCAGCCGCAGTTCGAGATCCTGCACGATCCCACGGCGGGACACGGAGTTGGCGGCGCAGATGACCAGAAGTGGCAATCACTGGAGGTGGGGCGCATCGTCCCCATTTACGAAGCGGCGGGCAATGGGCGGCTCACCGCCCGCTGGTTCCGGCGCGTAATTCACGGCATGCTGGAAAACTTGACGGCCGATATTCCGGATGCGATTCCGGCTGCAGTGCACGGGCGCATGGGACTAATCGACCGGCGGCGCGCGATCTGGCAGGCGCACTGGCCCGAGGTCGGCGAGAGTCTCGCCAAGCTGCAGGCGGCGCGTACATCGGCACACATCCGGCTCATCTTCGAAGAGTTGTTCTTCCTGGAACTCGGACTCGAACTCAAGCGCCGCAAGGCGCGTGCCCAGACCGGCATCGCATTCCAGATCAACGACCGCGCGCGCGGCGCGGTGAAGCGCATCCTGCCATTTCATCCCACGTCCGCACAGAAGCGCGTGCTGAAGGAAATCGCAGACGATATGGCCGAGCCGGTGCCAATGAGGCGGCTGCTGCAAGGCGACGTCGGCTCCGGCAAAACTATCGTTGCGCTGGAGGCCGCCGTTATCGCGATGGAAAACGGCTACCAGGTCGCGCTGATGGCGCCTACCGAGATTCTCGCCACACAGCATTACCTGTCCGCGCGCAAGGTTTTGGAGCCGGGTGGATACCGCCTTGTGCTGCTCACGGGATCGCAAGAGCATGGCCGCAAGAAACAGGTGAAACACCACATTGCGCAGGGCAACGCGCAATTGGTCATCGGCACGCATGCGCTCATTCAGGAGACGGTGGAGTTCGACAGGCTCGGCCTCGTCATCGTGGACGAGCAGCATCGCTTCGGTGTGATGCAGCGCTTTCGGCTGATGAAGAAGGCGGACGAGGCGGAGCCGGACGTGCTGGTGATGACGGCGACTCCGATTCCGCGCACCCTGGCGCTTACGCTGTACGGCGACCTTGATACCAGCATCCTCGACGAGCTCCCGCCCGGGCGCACGCCTGTCGTCACACGGCGCGTCGGCGACGAGCGCTCAGAGGAAGTGTGGGAGTTCGTGCGCAAGCAGGCTGGGGCTGGGCGGCAGGCCTATATCGTGTATCCGGTGATCGAAGAAGGAGCGATGGAAGGCGAATTGAAGGCAGCCATCAAAATGTTTGAGAAGCTGCGCTCGACCGAGTTCGCCAGCCTGCGTTTAGGCCTTTTGCACGGGCGAATGAGCGCCGACGACAAGGATGCCACCATGGCGAGCTTCCAGCGCGGAGAGATCGACGTACTGGTTTCCACCACGGTTATTGAAGTCGGCGTGGATGTGGCCAATGCGTCGGTGATGGTGATTGAGCATGCCGAGCGCTTCGGGCTATCACAGATGCACCAGTTGCGCGGGCGCATCGGGCGCGGGGCATCGAAGTCGTATTGCATTCTGATGACGGGCGGGAAAGTCTCGGTCGAAGCCGAGCAGCGACTAAAGGCCTTAGTGGACACGCAGAACGGGTTTGAGATTGCCGAACTTGACCTGCAGCAGCGCGGACCCGGTGAGTTCTTCGGGACGCGGCAGGCTGGCATGCCGAACTTCCGGGTTGCCAACTTGCTGCGCGATCGCGATCTGTTGGAGGCGGCGCGCCGCGAAGCGCGGTTCGTGCTCGAAGGTCCCAACGCCGATCTCAGTAAAGAAGAGATCGCCCGCGCCGTGCAACACCTGCGCGGACACTGGAACCGGAGATACGGCTTAGTCGAAGTGGGGTGATGCCGCATCCAATCTCCAGAGGAGCAATATGGTTGATCCCAAAGAAATGCTGGCCACACTCGTTGACCGTTTTGCTGTAACCGCAAAGGTGCAAAATGTGTTTGGCGACCCGATCGAGGTACACGGTAAAACCATCATTCCAGTAGCGCGTGTAAGCTACCGTCTGGGCGCAGGTGGAGGCGGAGGCGGGCTGAGCAGGCCCGATTCGTCGGCTCCCCAGTCCGAAGGCGGCGGTGGTGGTGGTGGCGGAATCGTTCGTGCGGTCCCGGTGGGCGTGGTGGAGGTCACCGAAGCCGGAGCGCGCTTCGTGCGCATCTTCGATCCACAGATGGCGGCAGGACTGGTCGCCGGCGGGATCATGTTTGGTCTGTTGTTGCGGCGGCTGTTTCGTCGGAAGTGAGATCGCTTCCTCGTGCGAGCTCTACGCTAAAGCTCTTTATGTGCCGTAGAATGCGGACTCAGGTGTGAAGATGAGATCATCGGCTCCTATGGCTACAGCTGCCTTGCTTTTCGGTCTCGCTGGGGGTTTGGCCGCTCAGCCATGTTCCGACATCACCCGCATAGACTTCCGAAATTCAACGATTAGAACCAAGCAAACCGGGGGCATCTTGGATTCGGAGTTTTCCTTCCGTAAAGGCGTCTTCAATGAAATGGAAGAACCGGGCGGATCGATCGTTGACTGGCATTTTGAGATTACCCGTGACACCATCGTTCACCCTGCTCCGAATACAACAATTCGGTTCATTGGAATTTCTGGCAATCACCTAAGCGGGAGTGGGTCGCGCGACTATCTGATCGGATTCCTGTGTTCGGACGGGGCCATCGAGAATATTTTCCAGCAAAACGGAGAAGGAATGCGAGTCATAGCCCTTGGGCCGCCCAGCCTGCAACTGAGGTTTTACGTAGTGAAGGAATCCGATCCACATTGCTGTCCATCGGAGCAAAAAGATATTTGGTTCTCTTGGGATGCCGCTTCGGGCACTTATGTTGAAAAGAAGCAAGCGAACCGCCCATTGAACGCTCATTAGGTCAGGCCAGCACTTGCATCCCTCCGTAATAACCCGCAAACTAGTCCAGCCGTGAGCACTGCCACAAAATCCACTCTCTTTCGTCGCTTGCCATCGGTCGACGAACTGTTGCGTAATCCGCTGATCGAGTCCCTTGCACAGACGAGCGGGCACACTGCGACTATCGAAGCAGCCCGCGAAGCGCTGGAGCAACTGCGTGCCGACATAACCACCGGCAAGCTCGACGAGCAGCAAATCAAAGCCAAACTCGACGACCTCCCGCGTGATGTAGAGCAAAGGTTGCAACAGTCGCTGGCCTACTCCCTACGACCGGTGATCAACGCCACCGGCGTCATCCTGCACACCAACCTCGGCCGCGCGCCACTGAGTCAGGCTGCGCTGGAACACATCAGGGAAGTTGCGCACGGATACTCCAATCTTGAGTTCGACCTCAGCACTGGCGAGCGGGGCAAGCGCGACTCCCATCTGGACCGCCTGTTCGCGAAGCTGCTGAATACCGCCGAGCGCGAGGTCGCAACGATTGTTGTCAATAACAATGCCGCGGCCGTGCTGCTGACTCTGAACTCGCTGGCCGAAGGCGGAGAGGTCATTGTTTCGCGCGGCGAGTTGGTCGAGATTGGCGGCTCGTTCCGGATTCCAGACGTGATGGCGAAGTCCGGCGCCGTGCTGCGCGAGGTGGGCACCACAAACCGGACGCGCATCGCCGACTACGATCGGGCCGTCGGCGAACGCACACGCCTGCTGCTGCGGGTGCATCGTTCCAATTTTCAGATTGTCGGCTTTACCGAGCAGCCGCCGCTCGAAGATCTGGTCGCGCTCGGGCGCAAGCACAACATCCCGGTAATGGAGGACCTCGGCAGCGGCGAGCTTTTCGACTTGCGCAACGTTGGCGTGCGCGGTGAGCCTATGATCGCCGACAGCCTGCGGGCAGGCGTGGACGTCGTCACCTACAGCGGCGACAAGTTGCTGGGTGGCCCGCAGGCGGGCATCATCAGCGGCGATCCCAAGCTGGTGGCAAAGGTTCGCGCCAATCCGCTGTTCCGGGCGGTGCGCGTGGACAAAATGTTCTATGCCGCGCTGGAAGCAACGCTGCTCGCTTACATGCGCGAGGACTTCGACTCGATTCCGACGTTGCGCACGATGCGCCTGAGCGAGGAGCAGATACTCCACCGCGCGCTGCAACTGGCGGAACGGTTGCGCGAGGATTGCGCCTGGTTACTGGTTGAGGCAGTGGAGTCGCGCTCGGTATTGGGGGGAGGATCGGCGCCGGGTGCGACCTTGCCGACCCGCGTTGTGTCCCTGAAGGCCGAGAAGATGAGCGCTGATGAACTGCTCACCCGGCTGCGGCAGGCGGAGGTACCGATCATCGCACGCGTCGAAGAGGGCCGGGTCTTACTCGACCTGCGAACCGTCGAGCCTGCTCAGGATGCTCTGATTATCGCGGCGCTCGGAAAGATCTCGCAGTAGTGGCCACTATCTACACCATCGGACACTCCACGCGCACCCTCGACGAGATCGCCGCCGCGCTCAAGGCACACAACATCCGCACGCTGGTGGACATCCGCGCCTTCCCGATGTCACGGCGCATGCCGCACTTCAATCGCGAATCTCTGGAAAGCGAGTTGCCCCAGCACGGCATCTCCTACATCTGGATGAAAGATCTGGGCGGCCGGCGCAAGAGGACCCGCGACGACTCACCTAACACCGGGCTGCGCAATGATGCCTTCCGCAACTACGCCGACTATATGCTCACCGGTGAGTTTCGGAGAGCGGTCGAACTCCTGCTGGATGTTGCAGTCCAGAGCAACGCTGCCATCATGTGCGCCGAGCGGGTCTACTTCCAATGCCATCGCATGCTGGTGAGCGATTACCTCACGGCACACGGTCACAATGTCTTGCACATTGACGACGATAGGCGGCCGTTGCGCGCACACAAGCTGACGGGGGAGGCGAGGCTGGTCGAAGGGAAGGTCGTGTACGACGCACAGCAGTTGTTCTAGCCTTCAGTTATCGGCCGCGAGCCAGTCCGGATGAGCTTCGCGACAACCGGAAGGCTACTGCCGGAAATGTCCGCCGCCGTGACGAACGTCAGCGCCGCGCACCCAGAAAATCACATCTTCGGCGATGTTGGTGGCGTGGTCGGCAATGCGTTCCAGGTTACGCGCAATGAGCAGCACATCCAGAGCGGGCCGTATGCAGGAGGGTTCCTCATGCATCTTTTGGACGAGCACAACGAAGGCCTCGTCCTTCATGCGGTCAACAATGTTGTCCATCTGGAGGACGGCCTCCGCCACCTCGGCCTTGCCGTCGAGGAACGACTCCAGAGCACGCTGCACCATGGTGCTGACACTGTCGGCCATGCGGGGTATGTCTACCGGCAAGGCAACCTCGGGCTCGCTGATCAGGTCGAGCACACGTTGTGCGATGTTGACAGCTTGGTCCCCCACGCGTTCCAGGTCGGCGTTGATTTTGACGATGGCGAGGATGAATCGCAAATCAATCGCCATCGGCTGCTGCATGGCGAGAAGGTCGAGCGCCAGTTCGTCGATTTCGCGCTCAGCATCGTTAATGGCGGATTCGCCGGAGAACACCATCTGGCAGAACTTGGCGTCACGGGTGCGATAGGCCTCGCTGGCGCGATCGATGGCCTGCTCGGCTAGGCCTCCCATCCGCAAGAGTTTTTCCTTCAGTTCGTCCAGTCCTTGTTGAAAGCGGCTGCGCGTCATCCAAACCTGCCTGTGATGTAGTCTTCCGTCCGCTTGTCGGACGGGGTGGTGAAGATCTTCTCGGTCTTGTCGTACTCGATCAAGCTGCCCATCAGGAAGAAGCCGGTAAATTCAGCCACACGCGCAGCCTGCTGCATGTTGTGGGTAACGATGACGACAGTATAGTGCTGCTTCAACTGAAAGATCAGTTCTTCAATCTTGCTGGTGGAGATGGGATCCAGCGCCGACGCCGGCTCGTCCATCAGCAACACCTCCGGCTCGACGGCAAGCGAGCGCGCGATACACAGCCTCTGTTGCTGGCCGCCGGACAGGCTGGCGCCCGACTTCTTGTGCAGGTTGTCTTTCACCTCGTCCCACAGCGCCGCCAGCTTGAGTGAGCGTTCCACCAGTTCGTCTGTCTGCTTCCGATTGCGGAAGCCGTTCAGCTTCAACCCCGCAGCAACGTTGCCGTAGATGGACATGGTGGGAAACGGATTCGGCTTCTGGAACACCATGCCAATGCGGCGCCGCACCTCCACCGGATCCGCACCGCCGCCGTAAACATCCATGTCGCCAACCTTTACCGAGCCTTCGGCGCGCGCCTCAGGAATCGTCTCGTGCATCCGGTTCAGGCAGCGTACAAACGTACTCTTGCCGCATCCCGAGGGACCAATCACCGCGGTGACATGGTTGGCGGCCACGCTCATGTCGATGGACTTCAGCGACAGGTTTTTGCCGTACCAGGCGTTCAGTCCACGCACCTCGATTCCGACACCCATACCGGTTCCTACGCTCCCTTCAGCATTCCGCGACTGGTGGTGATGCGCACAGCGGCGACCGCACCCACGATCAACAGAATCAGCACCAGTGCTCCCGCCCAGGCCTGCTTGTGCCAGTCGTCATACGGCGAGATGGCGTAGGTAAAGACCTGCAGCGACAGTGCCGCAATGGGCTGATTCAGTTTTAGGCTCCAAAACTGATTTCCGAACGCCGTGAACAACAACGGGGCGGTCTCGCCGGCCACTCGAGCAAAGGCCAGCATGCAGCCCGTAATCACTCCGGCGGAGGCGGTGCGCAGCGAAATGGAAAGGGTCGTGCGCCACTTTGGAATGCCGAGCCCCAACGCGGCTTCGCGTATTACGTTCGGCACCATGAGCAGCATTTCCTCGGTGGCGCGCGCCACCGTCGGGATCATCATAATTCCCAGCGCGACGCCGCCGGAAAAGGCCGAGAAGTGTTTTTGCCGAACCACGATCAGCGAATACACCGCAATGCCGATTACGATCGACGGCACGCCATTCAGCACGTCAGCGGTAAAGCGGATCAGATCGCCAAAGCGGTTGCGGCCGTATTCCGCCAGGTATATGCCGGACCCGATTCCTAACGGCAGCCCGATGATGCTGGACACAGCCAGTATGATGCCCGTACCCACGATGGCATTGGCCATGCCTCCACCCACCTCACCCGGCGGCTTGGGAGTCTGGGTCAGAAACGCAACGTTGATCGAACCTATGCCTTTGATCAACAGGTAAACGAAGATCGCCAGCAGAGGTACAAGCACGAGTATCGCTGCCACAACCGCGAACAGCGTCGCCCCGTGATCCATCAACCGGCGCCAGACGCCGACGTCCTTCGACAAAACCGGAGACACTGAGTTAGGCACGCACCCTCGCAGTTCCTCCGGTTATGCTCCAGACCAGCAGACGGGCCAGCGCGTTCACGATGAGCGTTACCAGGAACAGCGCCAGGCCGATTTCGATCAGGGCACTCAAATATAAGTCGCCCGTGGCTTCGGTAAATTCGTTGGCGATTACGCTGGCCATGGTGTAGCCGGGCGCGAACAAAGACTTGCTGATCTCCGGGCGATTGCCGATGACCATCGTGACCGCCATGGTCTCGCCCAGCGCACGGCCCAGGCCCAGGATCACGCCGCCCACGATGCCGATGCGGGCGTTCCGCAACACGCCGATGCGAATCATTTCCCAACGGGTCGCTCCCAGGGCCAGCACCGCCTCGCGCTGATTCTGCGGAACGGCTGTCATGACCTCACGCGTAATTGAGGCGATCACCGGCACAATCATGATGGCCAGGATGATGCCCGCGGCCAGCATTCCCAGTCCGTACATAGGTCCGGTAAAGAAGCCTGTCCACCCCAACGTCTTGGCCAGGAACGGCTGAAGGTATTCTCGCAGCAGGGGAGCAAGCACGAAGATGCCCCACAGTCCGTAGATTACGCTGGGAATCGCCGCCAGTAATTCAACCAGGAATGAAATGATAGCCCGCAGCTTTTGCGGGCACATCTCCGTGATGTAAACCGCCACGCCGACGGACAGCGGTACGGCCAGCAACAGCGCCAGGATGGACGACACCAAGGTACCGTAGATGAACGGCATTGCGCCGTAGCTATCGTTGACCGGGTCCCAGTCGTGCCCGTAGAAGAACTTGATGCCGAATTGATGCAGCGACAATTGCGACTTCTGCACCAACTCATAAGCCACCAGCACGACAATCGCAAGTACGGAGACCGCACTGAGGAGAATGATCACGCCAAAAACCGCGTCGGGAACACGGCTGCTGCCGGGATAGGCGGCGCGAATCTTATGCAGCACCGTGGAAGTAGCCTTGCGCTGGTGCTCCACTTGGGCCAGAGGCGGAATCGAGGCAACCGGCTTCTGAAGCTGTCCAGGCGGTCCGGGCGGGTTCATGGGATCGACGCTATCAGGCATGTGTTACAGAAGTGTTACGGGCCCGCAATACCGTGCCGGCAATCGACATCTGCCGGAACCGGGTGCGTGCCAGGTTTTCTTGCCGCAATCGCGCCTTCAACCAACAAGGCTAGGGCTTCACCTGCTTGGTGATGGCGGCTTTCTCCATATCCACCACCTGATTAGGCAGCGGAGCGTAGGATAAAGCCTCCGTCATGCTCTGGCCTTTGTCCAACATCCAGAACAGGAAATCCTTCAGGATCTTCCCTTTGTTCGCGTCCGCCGGATTGGTCGGGATCAGCAGCCAGGTAAAGCTTGCGATCGGGTACGCGTCCTTGCCCGGGGGATTGGTGATGGACACGCGGAAGTCCGCCGGCATCTTCACGCCGACCGCCGCCGCCGTCGTACTCGCCAGGCTGGCTTTGACAAAGTTCTTCGACGAGTTCTGCACGCTGCCGAAGGGAATCTTGTTCTGGAGCGCGTATATCAGTTCGACGTAGCCGATGGAGCCGGGCAACTGCCGCACGTTTCCCGCGACGCCTTCATTTCCCTTTCCGCCCAGACCAACTGGCCATTTCACCGAAGTACCCTTGCCCACCTGGTTCTGCCAGTCCGGGCTCACCTTCGACAGATAGTCGGTAAAGATGTAACTGGTGCCGCTGCCGTCGGACCGGTGTACCACGGTGATATTCAGATCGGGGAACTTCACGCCGGGATTGGCTCTGGCGATCCGACCATCGTTCCAATTCGTGATCTTACCCAGGTAAATCTCCGCCAGAACATCGGGGGCAAACTTCAATTCAGCACTCACGCCGGGGATGTTATAAGCGGGTACCACTGCGCCCAGCACGGTCGGCACGTGCAATACCTTCACCTTCGATTGCGCAATCTGCTCGTCAGTCATCGGACCATCGCTCGCCCCGAAGTCCACCGTCCCGGCCTGCACCTGGCGGATGCCGCCGCCGCTGCCGATCGACTGGTAGTTGATCTGAATATCGCTATGCAGATTGTGGTACTCGTTGAACCACTTTGAATAGATGGGATACGGGAAAGTGGCGCCCGCGCCGTTAAGAGTTGTCTGTGCCAGTGCACAGCTCGCAAGCACAGCGATGCAAAGAAGCACCCTGAGAGAGCGATTCACGTAGTTGCCTCCTGAACTTGAGCTGCATGATGTTCCTTCCGGTTGTACCCTGCAATTGTTACAGACCCGTTACATGACAGTGAATTTCGTATGAAGAGCCAGGCCATCGACTTGACCCAACGGAGAGGGCCTCGACCTGAGTTGGAGGAAGCAAGGAATGCCGGCTGACCGCACCGCAAAAACGGGCAACCGGTCACTGGAGCAAGATTATTGCCGGGAGCTACTGTTCCGGAGGACGGCCCATCTGCATCATGCCGCCCATGTCCACCTTGGTATAACCGGAAGGAATCTGGAACAGGCTGGCACTCGGCTCCCCCTCCTGGATATGACTCAATTCCCATGTCGAATCCTCGCCCACGGCCTTGATGGGGAAATGCAGTTTTCGGTCGATCCAGACGTTGGATACTCTTCCATTGTTGCGGGTAATCTCCCAGTGATCGCAAGTGCGGCCGTTGACCTGCTCGACGCCGACATTCTTGCAGGTCATTCCCTCTTCACCGGCGCAAGGGTTACTGGGATCACGGAATGGCCGGATGTTGGGCATCATACCCGGGCGATGGCCTGCCATCTCACCCGCGTTGTGCTCCATGTACATGTGCTGCTCGGGTATGAGGATGTCAACCGTCTGGGTCTTGAAGTCGGTAATGAGAATGCCGCCTCCGCCAGGTGCTCCTTGCATATCCATGCGCAGGTGTCCGGAGCCGAAATACATCTTGCCGGTCATCTCCCGGGTCATGGCGCTTCCGCGAGCGGAACTGAACTGCATATCAGCCGAGAAAGGCTGGGGTTGCATGGCTGTTTGCGCGGTGGCCATCTGCATCGCCAGCCACACAGCGGTTATTGTTATGAGAACAGTCTTGAGTCTCGATTTCACCTCAAACTCCTAGCCGATAAGATTGGAAACCTGAACGAGAATGCAATCGCAGCCAATAGTTTACGACGAAGGGCAGCAGGTTCTGGCGGAAAGCAAGGTTAGTCTCGTGCAGTACGGCCGCCTTGGGCTTTATTCTGGTCACACCGCGACGAACAATAGTGGATGCCGTATCCGTTGTTGGACTAAACTCAGTTCTGCCGCGGGTCGGCCTGGGCGTAGAGGAGGAGACTCGACTGATGAGCACAACTGGCATGTGGGTGCGCAGAGTTGAGCCCCCTTCCACCGGCGATCCCTTGGTGTTGGTGGTCGTGGAGGGCGCTGACCGTCGCACGCTGGTCCTCGATCACTATCCGTTTACCATCGGCCGCAGGACAGACCGCGATCTGGTGATGGCTGATCCCCGTGTCTCGCGGGAACACGCTCAGTTTGTTCGCGAGAACGACGGCACCTACATTGTGGACCAGGGCAGCCGCCACGGCACCTTTGTTAATGGCGAGCGGGTGAACCGCCACAAATTGGCGCGCAACGATCGCGTCGAATTCGGGGTGCAGGGCTCGGCCTACGTGCTGTTCAGCCCGGACCGCTCCCCGTCCAGCGCGGCGCAGCAGTTTCTGAGTCAGTTTTCCAGTTGGAAACCGGCCAGCGGGGCGGGCTCGGATCTCGAGATGCTCAATGTCTTTCTCGAGGCGGCGCGGAAACTGAATACCAGCGGCGTCCTCGACGACGTTTTGCACACTCTGCTGGAGGCAGCACTTCGGCTGACTCATGCCGAACGCGGTTTTGTTTTCCTTCGCCAGAACGACGGCGAGCTTCATCTGGCTGCCGGGCGTGACAAGAATGGTGAGCGCATCGATGACGACAGTACCATCTCCCGCTCAGTGTTGCGCGATGCCGCCAAGAGCGCCTCCGAATTCCTGGTCACCGACACCGACGATACCGGCAAACTGGCTGGCCGCGAAAGTGTGGTCGCGCACAACCTGCACAGTGTGATCTGCATTCCCCTGCGCAAGACCACCATCCAGGACAAGGCGAAAGAGGAGACCAAGCCCGGCGAATCGAACGTGCAGGGAGTCCTGTATCTTGACGCCCATTTTCTGTCTGGCAAACTTTCATCGGTCAGCCACGACATTCTGCGCACCATCGCCAACGGCGCCGCTGCCCTGGTCGAGAATGCCGCCCTGGTGCAGGCCGAGGATGCGGCCAAGCGCTATCGCCAGGAGCTGGCGATCGCTGCCGAAATCCAGCAGCGGCTGATGACCGTCACAGTGCCCGAAGTTCCCTACGCCAAGGTCAATGCCGTCAGCTATGCCTGCAAAGACATTGGGGGAGATTTCTTCGACCTGGTTTACACGCCGGGTGGCCTGTCGTTGATCGTCGCTGACGTTTCCGGCAAAGGAGTTTCCGCCGCCGTGGTGGCCTCCATCCTGCAGGGGATGCTGTATTCGCAGCTCGCCCGCGACTCCGCTCTGCCGGACATGATTGCCGCGGTGAATGGTTTCCTCTGCGAAAAGGTCGGGGGGCAGAAGTATGCCACGCTGGTAATCGCCCGCCTGGAGGAAAGCGGCGAACTGGAGTTGATTAACTGCGGACACGTACCTCCGCTGCTGGTTTCCGGCGACACCATCACCAAACTGGAAGACGGCAACCTGCCGGTGGGTCTGGTTCCCGGTGTGGAGTTCCATGTGGCCCGCTTCCAATTGAAATCGGGAGATCGGTTGCTGGTAGTGACGGATGGGGTAACCGAAGCCGAAGATGCCCAGGGCGAATTCTTCGGGGTGGAGCGCCTGGAGGGATGTTGCGCGGACGGTTTTGCGGCCATCGAACAGGCGGTCACCGATTTCCGTGGCGAGACGCCGCTGACGGACGATTGCACCATCACCGAGATGATTTACCGCGGCGCAGCGGAGAAAGCCGTTTAGCCCAGAAGTGTTAAGCCTGCTCTAATCCAATCTGGTCATCGTATTGCACGCAGCCTTGTTGAAGGCTCGAACGCCTTCGACGGCGTTTGTGCCCACTCAAATCTGCACTTCACAGCCTAGGAAGTCCGTGTCTGCGGCCATCAATGGAATGGAAGACCTCGTCCGGGAGTTCCTGGCGGAGAGCGCCGAAGGACTCGACCTGATCGAGCACGATCTGGTGGAACTGGAGCATGATCCCGCATCGCTCGAACGACTGTCGGAAATCCTCCGCGCCTTGCACACCCTGAAGGGGAACAGCAGCATGTTGGGCTATCCCAAACTGGAGGCCATTGCGCATGCCGGCGAAGGCCTCCTGGACGGGTTGCGCGACGGGAAACTGGCCCTGAATCCAGAACTCACCAACGCGTTACTTGCCATGGTGGATGCATTGCGGGATCTTCTGCGCACGATTGAGCGCAGCGGAAGTGAAGGCGATGACGACTACAGCGGCTTCCTGCGCCGGCTGCAGCGGCCTCCAGAAGGGGCTGCGCCGGTGGCGACGGTGTCGATTAGCCCCATTGCCGGTATGGAGAGCCTTTCAGACTCGCATTCTGCCAATCGGAAGGTTCGGGTGAGTATCGATCTGCTCGACCGGCTGATGGACCTGGTCGGCGAACTGGTACCGGCACGCGATCAGGTCCTGCGATGCACTTCTTTCCAGACAGACAGCGCTGTCTTGCAGGCGTCGCTTCGGCTCAAGCGAATCACGACCGAAATCCAGCAGTCTGTCATGATGGCCCGCCTGCAACCGATCGGTAGTGTCTGGAGCCGGTTTCCCCGCTTGGCACGCGATGTGGCCTCCTCCTGTGGTAAGCAGGTGGTCGTCGAGATGAAGGGCTCGGAGATCGAGGTGGACAGGGGAATGATCGAGGCCATCAAGGCCCCACTGACCCACATTCTTCGCAACGCGATTGATCACGGGATCGAGACTCCAGAACAGCGGCTACGCGCGGGCAAGACGGCCGCCGGCCATCTCCGCTTCCGTGCCTTTCACCAGGAAGGTTGGGTTCAACTCGAGATTTCGGACGATGGCTCGGGCATCGATGTGAAACGTGTACTGCGGCGGGCCCTCGAGCTGGGCCTGGTGACGCCGCAGCAGGCGGGTGAGATGGACGCGCGACAGGCGGCATGGCTGGTGTTTGCGCCGGGCTTCTCGACCGCAAGCGCAGTGACCAGCCTCTCCGGTCGGGGTGTCGGCCTGGACGTGGTCAGGACCAATATTCAGAAGATGGGCGGCGAAATCGAGATCCAGTCGATGGCCGGCCAGGGCACAACCTTGCGGATCAAGGTGCCACTGACGCTCGCGGTCGTTCCGGTTCTGGTGGTGAGTGTGTCGGGGGAGCGCTTCGCCATTCCGCAAGCCAGCCTGCTTGAGGTCGTGCGCCTGCCGGCCAGTCGTTCCGCAGCCGCTATCGAGCAAGTTTGCGGCGCGCCGGTTTATCGGCTGCGCGATCAGTTGCTGCCCCTGTGCTTCCTGGATCGTGAGCTGCACCTGGAGCCACGGGCCACGGACACCCGCTACATTGCCGTGCTCGACGCGGGCTCGGGAAGGTTCGGTTTGGTGGTGGATGCTGTCAACGACACGGAAGAGATCGTCGTAAAGCCATTAGGGCGGCAGTTGAGGACCATCGCGTTCTATGCCGGGGCGGCCATTCTAGGCGACGGACGGGTAGCGCTCGTCCTCGATGTAGCCGGATTGGCCGGAAAGGCAGGCATCGCTGCCGACTGTCATGGCGACTCGCAGGACCGGCCTGCCACGGCCGGCGAACAGCAGCCCGGAGCGCGCCCGAGCTGGCTCATCGTTCGGGGCGCCGAAGGTTCAAGGTTCGCTCTGCCGCGCTCAGCCGTCTTGCGGCTGGAAACGATTCCCGCAAACTGCATCGAACGTTCGGCAGAAGGCGAGGTCGTGCAATACCGCGGCCAGGTCTTGCGACTGCTGCACATTTCCAGGCTCTTCCATCAACCGGAACGGGACCCGGAGTGGTTGCACGTCGTGATTGTCGAGGAGTACGGCGTCACGGCAGGTCTGGTGGTGGGAGGTTTCGAGGATATCGTAAGCCAGGCGTTGGAGGTGCGGGGCGAGTCGCATACCGACTTGCTCGAGGGTTCCGCGGTAGTCGGGGAACGGAGCGCCGATGTACTCAACCTGAAGCGCATCTTGGGTTTGCTGAAAGACGCTGCACCAAGTTGTGCAGGAGACGGGAAGCACGAAGCATGATCCATGGCAGTCGCCTGTGCACGTTCTATGTGGACCAGCTCTGGGCCGGCATTGCGGTCGAGAGGGTGCAGGAAGTTGTTCCATCTCTAGCCTTGACGCATGTACCGCTGGCCCCGCCCGCTGTAGCCGGGCTGTTCAGTCTGCGGGGACAAATCGCGACCGCAATAGACTTGCGGCGCCGCCTTGCTTTGAGGGAGTCTCCGGCCGCGGATGCAACTTCAATGCTGGTGGTATTAAGCAACAACGCAGCGCTCGGACTGATCGTGGATGGGATTGGCGAAGTGGTGGAAGCGCCCTATGAGGCGCTGGAAACGGCGCTCGTTAGTCTGCCAGCGCATTGCCGCGGGCTGGTTCCGTACGTGTGTAAGTTTCCCGGGCGCTTGCTGCATGTATTGGACCTAGACATGATCCTGGACGATGACAATCTGTCCCAATCTGGGAAACCTTGAAGTGGGGTGGACGATTCGCCGATGAAACGCCTTAGGAGCGGGTTTGTCGCTCTCGACGAGGTGTGTCGATGCGTAAGACAGCGGCGATCAGGAGAACGATCCTGGGGCTTTTCTTGCTGGCCGTTACGTTCCCCGCCCTTGCTGAGGACCCGCATGAAGCGCATTCGCGCGCGGTGGTGCACCGCGTTCAGCCGGTTTACCCGGAAATTGCCCGCCGCCTGAACCTTGATGGCTTGGTGATTTTGAAAGCGGAAGTTGCTGCCGACGGCCACGTGAAGTCAGTCGTTGTGGTTAGCGGCAACGCGATTTTGGGACAATCGGCAGTCCGCGCAGTGAGGGAATGGACCTTTGTGCCGGGCGCTGAGGAAAGCATTCCAGTCGGAGTCATGTTCAATCGGTGGCAATAGCGAACGCGGGGCTAAGCAGCCAAGAGTGTAGAGATGACCTGGTTTCGTAATCTGTCCATCGTCAGGAAGCTGCTGCTCAGCTTTGTAGTCGCAGGCAGTATGGGCGGGGCGATTTTTGTCTGCGGCATGGTTACGATCCGGGCGATGGCGCGGAGCAACTCGGCCCTCTACGAGCATGGAGCCCGTTCCCTCGATCAGGTCACCAACCTCTCCACCGCGTATCAGCAGGTGCTGGTTACTTTGCGGGATGTCGTGCGCAGCGGCAACCTCGAAGACACACGCCAGCAGGTCGAGCTGCGGCGGGCCTACTCCAGCCTGGTGACGCAGAGCTTGGACTCCCTGAATTCGTCCGTCAGCTCTTCGGAGGCCCGGCGTCTAATTCAAGAATTTCGCAACAATGGGGTCAGGCTCGACGCCGAGATAGAGAATTTTGAAGGCCTGGCGCTGGCGGGACGTCGCAGGCAGGCGGAGCAATTGCTTGATCGCAGCCAACTGAAGCGTCTTGCCGACGCGCAAGTTGACCTGATCAACCACATTTCCACGGAAGTCACTGCGGCGGCAAAGCTGACCCGTGAAAGGGCTGAAGCCGTGACCGCCAGCAGTTTTGCCCTGATGATTGGGTTTGCCATCTTTGGCACTGCCCTGGAGATAACTCTGGGCTGTGTGATGGTATGGACCATCGGCGGAGCGGTGGGTGAATTGCGTCGCGCAGCCGAGCGGCTGGCGGTGGGAGATCCGGAGGTGCAGATCGCGGTCCACTCCCGCGACGAACTGGGTGTTCTGGCCGACTCCTTCCGGCGGGTGGCCGCCTTGTACGAAGATCGGGCTGGCGTCACTGAACGCATCGCCGCGGGAGACATGGACGCCAACGTACAGATCGCCTCCCAGCGTGACGTACTGGGCAAGAGTCTGCAGTTGTGCGCCACGAACATACGATCGCTGGTGCGCGACTCGACGATGCTGGCGGAGGCAGCGCGCAATGGGAACCTGGATGTGCGCGCCGAAGCCGGCCGCTATTCCGGCGATTTTCGCTCCGTGATCGAGGGTCTCAATCGCACATTCGAAGAGTTGCGCAAACCGCTCAGCGTCGCCACCCATGTGCTTACCAAATTAAGCCGGGGTGAACTTCCGTGGGCCATACGCGAGGAATACCAGGGCGAATATCAGACGTTGAAGGAAAGCACCAACCGGTTCATCGAGGTAGTCACGCAACGCCAGGCTGACGTTGAAGCCCTGCTCCTGGCAGGCATCGAGGGACGGCTGGAAGTGCGGGTTGACGCCGGCAAGTACGAAGGCGTGAACCGCAAGCTCTTTGAAGGGATCAACCAATTGCTGGACGCCACCTTGCTGCCGATGGCCGAGGGCATCCGTGTACTGCGCCAGATTTGCGCCGGTAATCTCGGCGAGCGGGTTGAGATTGAGTGCCAGGGCGACCATCAGAAAATGAAGAACGCTATCAACGGAGTGCATGACTGGCTGAAAGGCCTGGTGGACTATGTCACGCGCATCGCCAACGGCGACATGAGTGCCAGGATGGCGAAGTCGTCTGATCAGGACCAGATCTACGAATGGCTGATGCTGCTCAAGAGCAACATCGTCCGATTGCAGGACGAGCTCGGATTCCTGATTTCGGCTGCCCAACAGGGCGACCTGGTAAGAAGGGGAAATCCCAGGGACTTCAAGGGCGCCTATGCGGAACTGCTCCGATCGGCGAATGAGATGCTGGAGGTCTTTCGGGCTACCATCGAGCGGGTCGCACGAATGAGCCAGCCGCTGTCGCAGGCGGCGTCCGAGCTGGGGCGAATCGCGCAGGAGATCAGCCGCAGCACGGGCCAGACGGCGGACCAGGCCAATGTGGTGTCGGCGGGCTCAGAGCAGGTCAGCCGTAACATCCAGACGGTGGCGATCGCCGCCGACGAAATGGGCGCCAGCATCAAGGAAATTGCCAGGAACACCGCGGAAGCGTCGAAAGTCGCGACCCTGGCAGTGGGTTCGGCAGAAGCTACAAATCTGACCATCACCAAGCTGGGACAGAGCAGCGCCGAAATCGGACAGGTGATTAAGGTGATCACCTCGATTGCCCAACAGACCAACTTGCTGGCGCTCAACGCGACCATCGAAGCCGCGCGCGCCGGTGAGGCGGGAAAGGGCTTCGCGGTGGTGGCCAACGAGGTGAAAGAGCTGGCCAGAGAAACCGCGCGGGCGACTGAGGACATCAGCCGCAAAATTGAAAGCATCCAGTGCGACACGCGTGGAGCGGTCGTAGCCATTGGAGAGATCGGCTCGGTGATCGGCCAGATTAACGACATTCAAAGCCACGTGGCCAGCGCGGTGGAGGAGCAAAGCCGGACCACCAACGAGATCACATGCAATCTTGCCGAGGCTGCAAAAGGGGGCGCAGCCATCAGCAAGAGCATCGCAGCAGTGGCCGAGGCGGCCCGCTGTGGCGCCACGGGCGTCGTCCAAACGCAAGAGTCGGCCGAGACGGTCGAGCGCATGGCGGAAGAACTGCACGAACTGCTGGCGCGTTTTCAGTACGAAACTGAGCTGGTGGCATCCGGGGTGTAGTCCCCCGGGGGACTGGCGCTTGGTGTAACCTGTTGTCCCACTTTCAGGCCATCAACCAATCTGTAGATGTCTTTCCAGCGGGCCGCTTCTGTGGTGTAATAAAACGGTCACAGCGACATTCGATCAACGATGGCCATATCATTCCCGTCAGCTGTAACTCTTCCGGAAGTTGCCCCGCGCACTTGGTCTCGGCGGCTACGTGTTTGCGTATTGGTGGCCACAGTATTGGTGATGGCCGCGGCGGCGGCTCATGCGGTCACGCCCGCTACGGGCAAGAAAGCCACCGGCAAAGGCCGCAAGACGATGCATCGTTCGACTGCACTTTCGCATTCCACAACCTTTCCGCCCGGCTTTCGGTGGCGGGTAAGCAAATGGAACCTGATGTTTCCCGGTTCACACGAGCTGCTGGTGCAACAGAATCAGGAACTCGACCGCCTGCAGACGTTCCGCGTTGCAAACGACATTGACCTCATTCAGCACGAGGTTTCACAGGAACTTGTACCCGTCAACGAGACCGAGGCACTGAAAATTGCGCCGGAGTTGGCTGATAACCGGCGCTATTGCCGGCCCTGGACGCGCGACTTCCTGGAGGATTTCAGCCAGGCTTTTTACGGCCAATTCCACGTTCCACTACAGGTGAATTCCCTGGTGCGTACTATGGAGCAGCAGCATAGGCTGCGCCGCTATAATCGCTTCGCTGCGCCGGAATGGGGCGATACGGCCTCGACTCACCTGGCGGGAGTGAGCTTCGACTTGTCACGGCGCGGTCTGACTCCGGAACAATACGCCTGGATTACCACCTACCTCCTTCCGCTGAAAGATGCGGGTTTGGTGGACCCGATCGAGGAACGCCAACCGGTGCTGCATGTTGTGGTGTACGAAAGGTATGGCGATCGCTCGGGCGGAGCCTCGAGCTGGTCGGAGGCCAATGAGCCAACGGACATGACCAGTGTCAGCAGCGCCGGTGGAAGTCAGCCCTAATTCTTGCAATTCCCCTTGACACAGGGCGCTCCGCGAACGGCCGTATCCCTTTTCTCACGTTCGACATTTTTCGGATGAACCTCACAGGAGTGCAGAACATGCCGGAGCCATTACGGTCGCAGACTGTCAAAGACAGCTCCTCTGATCACCGGCTCTCGCGCCGCGAGTTTGCCCGCCGCGCTGCCTTCGCAGCCACAACCGCCGTGGTCGTGCCTGCGGCCCTGGTTTCGCAGGAGAGCGCGTCCAAGCCTGCGGCGGCGCCCGGCGCCCCACAGCCCTCTCCGCCAGCACTGTCCGCTGAGCTGCAGGCCGAAGGCGAGCTGAAGTATCAGTGGATCCTCCAGAACTATGGCGGCCGCCTGAGCGAAGCTGAAAAGAAGGATGTGCACCGCCTCGTCATGGAAGGGCAGAAGCCGTTGACCGCATTTCGCGCCTTTCCTCTCGACAACGCTGATCAACCTATAACGGTGCTCAAGTTTACGGACGCCGAGATGAGTGCGGCGAGGAACCAGGGATGATTAGCGAAGACGTGCTTTATCTCAGCGTAGGCGAATTGGGCCAATGCATCCAGGCGCGTAAGCTCTCGCCCGTCGAACTCACGGAGGCTTACCTCGAACGCAGCCGGAAATACGGTCCACAACTGAATGCCTACGCCACGCTGACTCCCGACCTCGCTTTACAGCAGGCGCGGCAGGCGGAGGACGAGATTGCCAAGGGCCGCTATCGCGGGCTGCTGCACGGCATCCCTTATGCCGCCAAGGACCTGCTCGCTGTCAAGGGGTATCCCACAACGTGGGGGGCCAAGCCATACCAGAACCAGCATTTTGATTTCAATGCGACCGTCATCAACAAGCTGAACGAAGCCGGCGCCGTGCTCCTCGGGAAAGCAGCCATGATCGAGCTGGCCGGCGGCCTGGGCTACCGGTTTGCCACCGCTTCAGCCACCGGTGCAGCCAAGAATCCCTGGAACACGAACTGCTGGACCTGTGGCTCGTCGAGCGGCTCCGGCGGCATTGTCGCATCAGCGCTGGCGGCGTTCGCCATCGGCACCGAAACCTGGGGCTCCATCATCTGCCCCTCGGCCTTCTGCGGAGTCTCGGGACTGCGTCCCACCTTCGGACGGGTTGGCCGCGGTGGAGCCATGGCGCTCTCCTATTCCATGGATAAGATCGGCCCCATGTGCCGCACGGCCGGCGATTGCTCTCTCGTGCTGGCGGCCGTAAGCGGACATGATCCGAGTGACGCTGGTTCGCTACCCGAGTCCCAGGCGCGCTTCAGATTCCAATTACCGGCGAAACCGCTGCGCATCGCACGCATTGAGAAGGCCTGGGAAAAACCCGATCCTGACATCACCGCCGCCTTCGAACAGGCAATGACTGTTCTGCAGCAGGCTGGCGGAAAGATGAGCAGCATCGCCTTGCCGGAAGGCCCGTATGAAGTTGCCGGTGGGATCGTGATCAATGTCGAAGCGGCGTCGGCTTTCTCCAGGCTGATCGACTCGGGAGGCGTAGCGCAACTCAACGACCCGCTTAGCCGGGTAGGCGGATACGTCGCCCAGACTGTGGACTCGCAGGACTACATCCGCGCGCAACGCATTCGGAGCGTGCTGCAGCAAAAGATGGACGCCATCTTTCAGCAGTGCGACATACTTGTTGCCCCGTCGCTGCCCATCCCGGCATCCACGCTCGATACCAACCTGGAGACCGACCTGTCGTTCGCCGATCCGATCGGCGGCATAGGCAACCTGTGCGGCTTGCCGGCAGTGAGCGTTCCCTGTGGACTCACAAAGAGCGGGCTGCCGATTGGCATTCAGTTCCTGGCCCAGGTGTTGAACGACAGCGCCGTCGTCGCGGCTGCGGAGATGTTTCAGGCGCACACGGAGTGGCACCTGAAGCATCCGCCGCTGAAGTGACACGAGAGCGAACTTCCCGTGCTCGATGCAGCACCTGGGTCAGCTTCTCGCAGCATTCGGAGGGCCGAGGTAACGGTAGTTACCGAAGCCGAGAATCAAGTAGCCAATTCCGCAAAACAGGAAGACTAGAAAGAAGCCGAACGCAGCGCCCTGACCGAATGCCTTCGCGAGATCGATGGCCACGATGATCCCAATCACCACGTTGACCACCGGGATGAGGTAAAGCAGCAGCCACCAACCCGGCCGGCCCACAATCTTCAACAGGATCCAGAGGTTGTAGAAGGGAATAAGGATGGCCCAGCCGGGTTGTCCGGCCTTCTCAAATACCTTCCACGCGCCGATGATGATGATCACCAGCACGGCCAGCCAGAACAGCAGCAGCCCACCGCTGAAAAAAATCCCCAGAGGATTGTTGTGATTTCCCTGCCAAGGGAACACCGCAATTGTTGCCGCCATAGTAGCTCCTCGCCGCAATTGAGAGTGGTCTTGGATTGTCAGGGAAAGGTAGGGTGATTACAAGACAAAAAGCCCTGCCACGCGCCTTATCGCCTGACCGAGATCAGCACCATCGTGGCATCATCGGAAAAGTTACCGTCGGCATGCTGGCGCACGCGCTGCATGATGCTCTGCCACTGTTCCGGAAGGGACTCTGCTGCTCCATCCAGCGCCGCGGACAACCGCTCCGCGCCAAACTCGTCGCCCGCTTCGGTTGCCGCTTCGGTCACGCCATCGGTGTAGAGCAGCAGACGGTCGCCCTCGGCCAGGCGTTGCCGCTCGGAGCGGAACGCTGCTTCCTGCATGAGTCCAAGCACCGGTCGTGTCGGTGACAGCCAATCCACGGAGCCGTCGCTACGCCTCAGGATGGGCGGACAATGCCCGGCGTTCACGAAATTCAAAAGGCGGGTTTTGAGCTCGAGCACGCCGTAAAAGGCGGTTACATAATGACCATCGCCAAGCTGGTTGTGCAGGATGGTCTCCACCTGGCCCAGAATGAGCTCAGGGCTGTCACTCGAGGACGATAGCGTGCTGATCGAGGCATAGAGCATGGCCGCAATCATCGCCCCCGGCGTGCCTTTGCCCGAGACGTCGGCCACACAGAAATGGAGTGCACCCTCCGTGGGCTGCCAGACTCCGAAGTAGTCGCCGCCCACCACCCCGGCGGGAATACTGTCACCGTAGATTTCGATGCCCCGCGCCACCAGGTGGCGTTGAGGCACGATACGTGTCTGCAGTTCGTGGGCGTCGTGACGCTCGAACTCCGAGATACGTTGTGAGGATCGCACCTGCTGCCCACGCTGCATCAGCAACTGCACTTTCTGCAGCAGCGCATCATTACGCCACGGCTTCTCGATGAAGTCCGAGGCCCCATGTTTCATCGCGCTGACCGCCAGGTCAACATTTCCCCAGGCCGTGAGCGCAATGATCGGCACCGTCCCATCCACTTCCCGGAGGCGTTGAATCAGATCAAGGCCCTCGATTCCCGACGTGCTGTCGCGTTGATAATTCATATCCAGCAAAGCAACATCGGGAGGGCGCTGTTGCGCCGCGGTCAGCGCTTCGTTGGGCGAAGCGCATAGCGTCACTGAATAGCCTTGCCCACGCAGCAGCATGGCCAGCGCCTCGCGTACATATTCCTGATCTTCCGCAATCAGAATCACCGATTCCTCGTTGGCCGCAACCATATCGCTCCTGACAAAGGTGAAGTGCAGATGCGTTGCCAACGAAACTACGCCGTTATCTTATTGCAGGAGCAATGAGATGGGACGCTTGCCGGCGATGACGCGCGCCCACAAACGCCACTGCGATGTCCGAATATGGACAGCGGTTTTGGGCGATAAGATGAGCTGCCAGTGATGGTCGGACACGGCCCGCAACATGCCCGCTCCCAAGCCGGGTTCGGGGGGCGCAGTGCTTTCACTAGTGTGAAATCCCTTACGCGGCGCCGCCCAGTCCCTGCGGCACATCTGAAGGTAACGTCAGTACCTCCGCAGTTCAACGGGGTGGAACCCTGGCCAAATGTCGTAGGACATCTTGGCGAAATGCACGGTGTACTCAGGCTTCGACAACAGCGAGGTCAGCGTGAACACCTTATAACCATCTCCGCTGATCTCGGCGCGGCGAAACAGACCGGGCTCGGTCTCGGTAACTTCGCGGTTGCCCTGCGCCTGTTCGAGGAACAGTTGTGCCGACTTCTGGTCGGGCTGTTTACCCACACCTGCGGTGGTCAGCGAATCGGCGGCATAGGAGCGGATGAGCTTCTGCCAGTACTTTTCCAGCAAGTCGGTGCTGGCGAAGACGTCCGCCCATGCGATTCGGCCATTGATGGCGACCACGACTCCCTTGGCGCCGACTTTGCGCAGTTCGCGAAACAGGGCGTCGTAATCGGCTGCGACTACGTCGACCCGTCTCGCAACTTCTGGATTCTCCATCGCCTTGGCATACGAGGTAGTTGCGTGAATTGATGGAGCGGCTGGCGGAGCGGCGTTTGCCATGCCTCCAAGGGCCGACGCCACCCCCGCCCAGACTCCTTGCTGGTTTTGTTCGGCCATCGCGGGCCTGCGTACGCTCGGTTGTGCCATCTGTGACTTCAAGCTGCCGAAGTGCTCCGACGAGGCCACCCATCGCCCTGGCTCCACGCAGAAGACGGACAGGTCAATGGGATCGGACTTCGGAGGCACAATACGGTCCACGCCGATGACGCGGTCCTGCTTGCCTCCGGTCACAACCTCCCCGGCCAGCAGGAGGAGAGGCCGGTCAGAGTTGTTGACCAGCACCAGCCGATTAACTTCGCCTCCCACATGCGTTGGGCGCGGCGTGCCAGGACGGACCAGTCCCTGCAGCGAGCCAGCTTCGGTAACCACGACTGAGCCGCTACGCAGTCCTTCGTCGAGCGTGAGCAACTGCGCGGTGGCGTACTCCGGGCCTCCGACGACAGGGAAGATGCTAAGGTTGCCTTTGGTTACGGGCGGCAGGACGCGATATTCCTTCGCCGTAGGAGTGCCCGCGCTGGCGATTGCCGCGCTGAGGAGCAGGAAAGCAAGCTGCGCCAGGTTGAGGTAGTTCATCGTTGACCTCCAGGGCCGTTGAAACGTCTCTAGCAGGAGAACGCCGGACAGTGTTCTTCTTGCATCCGAATTGATACGATTCGCACAGATGGCGTCCGCTCATGCTTCCGGCCCCCTCGATTCTGCGGCCTCCGCGACGGTGCGGGAGTTTGCCGCGCAGCGCTATCAGGAAAGCGGCGCAGAGCAGTTCGGGATCAGCGTGGACGGTTTGGTAGAGATCCTCGCCGAAGTCACGCGGCGAAACGAGAGTGCCATGGAAGAGGGAGGCGCGCAGGCCTTTCTCGGCTCACTTCGGCTGGATGAGCTTGCGCTGGCGCGCGCGTGTGCGGCGGGGAATGACCGCGCGTGGGAAGTTTTCCTGACCCGCTATCGTGCCACTCTGTATGAGTCCGCTTACAAGATGGCCAGAGAGGAGAGCGCCGCGCGCGCGCTGGCGGACTCCCTCTATGCTGAGCTGTACGGCGTGAACGACAAGGGGCAGGAGCGAGCTTCGAAGCTTCTTTACTACCAGGGACGGGGCTCTTTGCAAGGCTGGCTGCGGACGGTGCTGGCTCAGGAATACGTCGATCGCTATCGCAGCACGAAGCGCGAGACGAGTTTGGATGCCGCCCTGGACGACGGTCAGCAGTTTGAAGCGAAGGAGCCTGAGTCTGTGGTTGCCGATCCGCGCATCGAATCGGCGTGTACGGCAGAGCTAGCATCGCTCGAGCCTGAGGAACGTTTTCTGCTGGCGGGCTACTACCTCGACCACCGGACGCTGGCAGAGATCGCGAAGCTGCAAGGCGTGCACGAGTCCACCATCAGCCGCAAGCTGGAGCGCACGACCTCGGGTTTGCGAAAACGGATTCGCAAGCGGATGATTCAGGCGGGCATGTCACCGCGACAGGCCGACGAAGCCATGCAGGACGTGGATGTCCGCGACTTGCAGGTCAACGTAGGCGAATCCTTGCGGCAAGGAACGCCCGGCCGCGCGTTCTATAAGAGCGGGAACGAAGGATGAACCAGGAGCTTCCAAAACCGCTGCGGGAGGCGCTTGCCAGACAACCGGGCGATGACCTCCATCCTTCGGCGGACGCGCTTACGGCCTTTGTGGAGCGCAGCCTCTCGCAGGGTGAAAGCCGTCGCGTGACCGATCACCTGGCGCAGTGCTCCGATTGCCGCGAAACCGTCTTTCTGGCAAGCAACGCGGTCAAGTCGGAGTCGTCACGTGCCGGCATCAGTGCGCCGGCCGAATCGTTGCCTCGTCGCAGTTGGAGGCTGCGGTGGCTGCGGGCGTCCGTGGCAGTGGGTGTTGTGATCGTTGCAGGGGTCGTCCTGTGGCAAATCCCTCAGGGTGTCCGTTCGACGCCGACGGACGTGAGCGTTCTGGCGCCACTTCCCTCCGCGGCGACCCCGCAACAGCGGGCGCCGGCTGTTCCCCCTGCGCGCGAATCCGGAGCGGAGTCCACAGGTGAATCCAGGACAGCCTTGGCGCTGCAGAAACCTCCGGCAAAGACGGCGCGTGCAAAGACAAATCAGCGGGGAAGCGCCGAGACTGCAGCCGAAGGAGCAATGACCGTCAGAGCCGACCAGAATCGCTTGGCGCCTCTGGCGGGGGCCGCGCCCCAACCTGCCAGTCCACCTCCTCCCACGGTGCTCGGCGGGGTGGTTCAATCCCTGCCCGCAGTGGCCCCCACGCAGAACGCTTTTGTGGAGGGGCAGGCACAAGGCGCATCTGGCGCGCTTGCCAGACCACAGCAGGCATTTGCTCCGCAAGCTGCGATGCACACGGTCACGGCCGTACATTTCCAATGGCGCATCTCCACGGATGGACATCTTGAACGCTCGACCGCTCCCGGCAGTTGGATACGTGCCCTGGCCGACCAGCCGGTCGTTTTTCACGTGGTGTCAGTCGTTGGTTCGAACGTCTGGGCCGGCGGTAACGGCGGTGCGCTGTTTCACTCCGGTGACGGCGGGCAGACCTGGAGCAAGACGCTGCTCAGCTCATCTTCCGGAGTCGAGACCAGCACGATTACAGCCATCCACTTCAGTGATGCACTGCAGGGCTCCGTCAAGACCGATGGCGGTTCACAGTGGAGCACATCGGACGGCGGTGTTAGCTGGACGAAAGAGTAAGGAAGCTGCGTTGCTGACGTAGCACGCCGGTGCAAAGAGCAGGTTTGCGACAAGATACAACTTTAGAAGCGGCAGCAAGACCGCAGTGCTTTGTATCAGGGCCTGACTTTAGTCGGGCCGTTTAGGCTTAGAAAGGATGGGGCTCTAGCCCCTGTTGCGAGCTTTTATTTTGCCAGATAGGGCAAACAATATGGAAACTCGCCTGGCGAAACAGCTAACCGCGCCTTCACCTATGCACCAAACTTAGGTGCTAAATGGGAAACCGCCCAAGACGCCATTGCACTCGCGTCGGTATAATCCGACCGCGATGGACTGGACGCCGGGCTCCATCATCCGCTGGCTCTTCGACTCGGAATATGGCCTTCGGCAGCGCCTGATTCCGCGTTGGATCTTCCTGCGCGCCCTCGGGCTCATCTATTTCTCCGCTTTCTACTCGCTTGTCTTCCAGATTCGCGGACTCATCGGTAGAGAGGGAATTCTTCCCGCGAACGAATTCCTGGCTGCGGTTGCGAACCACTTTGGCGCCTCGCGCTTCTGGTTCGCTCCTACGCTGCTGTGGATCTCCACTAGCCCGCGCATGCTGCTGGAGATCTGCTGGGTGGGCATGATTGCATCGTTGCTACTGGTCCTCAACCTCTGGCCGCGGGGCATGCTGCTCATTTGCTTTGCTTGTTTCCTGTCGTTCGTGAGCGCTGCACAGGATTTTTCAGGCTATCAGTCAGACGGCATGCTGCTGGAGGCGGGGTTCATCTCGCTGTTCTTGGCGCCGCCCGGATTTCGGCCGCGGCTGGGACGCGCACATCCCCCCTCGCGCGCCAGCTATTTTCTCTTGCAGTGGGAGTGGTTTCGGATTTACTTCGAGTCGGGCATGGTGAAGCTGGCGAGTGGCGATCCCGAGTGGCGCAACTTTACCGCCATGGACGACTATTACCAGAACGGCCCTCTGCCAACCTGGATTGGCTACTACGCGCAGCACCTGCCGCACGGATTCCACGCCTTCGCCACCGGTGCAACGCTGGTGCTGGAGCTGGGACTGGTGTTCATGCTGTTTCTGCCGCGACGCTGGCGCCTTCTATGCTTCTTCATCGTGACCGCGTGGCAAATCCCCGTAATCCTGACGGCGAACTACACCTTTCTGAACTACCTTGTGCTACTGCTGGGGTTTCTCCTGCTGGATGACCCTTTCATCGTGCGTTTCATGCCCGCACTGTGGAAGCGGCTGCTATTCCCCGAAGCCGGTGAAGCTCAAACACAAGCCGTAGATACAGAAGAGCCGTCTCAGGGGTCATCGCCCGATGTCGGTAGTCAGAGCGGCGTTGCAAGCCAGCGACGCCTGGTGCATTCTCTGCAAGCCCTTAAGCTAGCTCTCGCCAGCGTGATGCTCTTCTGGATCCTCTATGCCACCGCGGTGCAGATGATCTGGATCCTGTTCCCGCGTCTCCCGCTCCCGACATCGCCGGTGGCGGCGCTCGATCCATGTCGCATTGCCAACCGCTATGGACTGTTCGCAGTGATGACACGTGGCCGCTACGAAATCGAATTCCAGGGGTCAAACGACGGACAAAGCTGGGTCGCGTATCCCTTTCGTTACAAGCCGCAGGACCCGGGCAAGCCACCCGGCATCTATGCGCCCTATCAGCCACGCTTTGAGTGGAATCTGTGGTTCGCTTCGCTAGGTTCGTGGCGCGACAACCTTATCGTGCCCAGCGCCGAAGAGCGTCTGCTCGCCGGCGCGCCTGACGTATTAGCACTGTTTGCCGCCAACCCCTTTCCTGATTCGCCTCCCAAACAGGTGCGTGCTGTGTTGTGGCACTACTGGTTCACCACCCTGGCGGAGAAGCGCGCCACCGGGATGTGGTGGCAGCGGCAGTTGATGGGCCTTTACGCACCGGTACTGGAGCGTCTGCCCGACGGCAGGCCTGGAGTGGTGCAGTGGCCGGAAGCGCTGCCGCCGCACCTGTAGTCTGCGAAAGTTCAGCTGGACTGCTGCCTTGCAGCGGGTCTTACATCGCCGTAGGTACATCCACCATCTATAATTACAGTGTTAGCTGCTGGGCCGGACGGTCGCTGCCAAATGGCGAACACTGGTCTTTCCGCTTTTCGGCGGGAATCCAGTTTGCGCGGGCGGGCAGAGGAAAGTCCGAACTCCACAGAGCAGTGTGCCGGATAACGTCCGGGCGGCGTCGTTCAAGCGGCGTTGACGGAAAGTGCCACAGAAAACATACCGCCCCGCCGGTCATGCAGGTCAGCTGGCACGTGCTCATCTGCATGATCGGCGGGGTAAGGGTGAAAAGGTGCGGTAAGAGCGCACCGCGCTGCCAGCGATGGCGGTGGCAGGGAAAACCCCACACGGAGCAAGACCAAATAGGGGAGGATCCCGCTGGTTCTCCCGATTCACGCTGACCCGCGCGAATCGGCAGAACCGGCGGGGACGTGCCGGCTCGGCGCGTCACAACTTCCGGGTAGGTCGCTAGAGCCGCGCAGCAATGCGCGGCCCAGAGGAATGACCGTCCCCCGCCCCTTCTTTTCCGCGAATGCGTAGCTGCAGTCGCGGACAGGAAGGGGCGGGGACAGAATTCGGCTTACAGGCCCGGCAGCTACAAAAATCTGACGCGTCGCTTCCGAGCACCGGTCGTTCAAGCCGTACTTTTCTTGAATAGCCGGTAGATCCCCAGCAGGATGATGGCGCCGATCACGGCCATCACAAACCAGCCAAAGCCTCCTTGCGATGTCCAGCCAATCAAGCCGCTAATCCAGCCTCCGATGAATGCGCCGGCAATGCCCAGCAACATGGTGATGATAATCCCGCCGGGATCTTTGCCCGGCATAATGAGCTTGGCTACCGCCCCAATGACCAGCCCGACGATTGCCATCCACAGCCAATGCAGCATACGGCCTCCTTGCGATTGTCGCGTGGCAGTTTCGACCTGCGGTACGCAGGCCTGCTTTGACCCCAAACTCAGGAATGCGGGACAGTGTAGCGCGAGCGAGCGAGACAAGCCAACTGTAAGCTGCGAGCCGCAAATGAGCAGCAGGCCCGCAAGGCTGGCCGGACATGGCGTTCCGATTAGCCCGGCTGCGCCACTTCGCGATAAACCTGAAGCATTCTCTGGACGCTGGCGTCCCAGGAGAACCGGGCTGCCTGCTCCACGCCCCGCGCCTTCAGTTTCTCGCGCACGCTCTGGTCAAGGAGGACGCGATGCAGCGCCTTCATGATCTCGAACACGTTCTCCGGATTGACCATCACGGCCGCACTGCCGACCACCTCGGGAATGGAGGAGGTGTTGCTGGTGACCACAGGCGTACCGTGCGCCATGGCCTCCAACGGCGGCAGGCCGAACCCTTCATACAGCGATGGGAAGACGAAGATCTTGGCCTTGTCGTAGAAGATGCGCAGCACTTCGATGGGCACAAAGCCGAGGAACCGCACGTCGTTCTGCACCCGGCCTTTCACCACGGCGCGGCGCAGGTCAGGATGCTTGGACACCTCATCGCCGATGATGATGAGGCGCAGGTCTTCGAACTGGCCCTCCTTGGCCAACTCTGTCTTTAACGCGGCGAACGCCTCGATGATGCGCACGATGTTCTTGTGCGGGCTGATGCGGCCGGCGTAGAGCAGAAAAGGATAGTTCACCTGGTAGCGTTCAGCGATAAGCCGGCTGTCAGCCTCGCTGGCGTGCCCCTGGCGAAAGCGGTCGTCAAGCGCGTTGTAAATAACCTCGATCTTCTCGGTAGGAACGTGGAACATGCGCTCCGTGTCCTTCTTGGAAAAGTGGGAGACGGCAAAAATGCGAGCGGCATGATGCAGCACCCGCTTGGTGAACTGAAAATGCAGGTTACGCTTGACGTTGGAGTGGCTGTTGACGCGGTACATGTGGTCGAGCAGATCATGTACCGTCACCACATATGGACATGGGATGGCCTGCGGCTTCCAGAACAGGTGCGGAACGTGCAGCAGGTCGCAGCGGAAGCGCTTCAGGAGTTGGTGCAGTTCGAGGTAGCTCCCCACCGACAACTCATTGGGCCGCGCCGGAAGCAGCTTGAAATTGGCCGGCAGGCCTTCAATGTCAGGAAGCTTCCCTGGGATCCCTATCAGGAAATATTCGTTCTCGCGGTCCAGCCGGGCAAGGGTACGGATGGCGTTGCGGGTGTAGGTGCCGATGCCATACTCGCTGATACGCCGGATATCAATTGCGATCCGCACAATACAAGTGTAAACCGCAGCCGAGTCGGCAGCGCGCCGAGGCTTGACGCGCTCAGCTACTTCGCATCGCGGTGCACGGTCTCCAGGGAGAAAGCGGGCAGGCACACCGCGATGTATTCGGCGCCGTCAGGAGTAGGAGTCGAGTACTGCACCCACTCGCCGGCGTGTGCGACCACGGCTTGCCCGGCATGGACCTCGATCGCGCCGTCGTCGTACTTCACGCGCAGCATGCCTTTCAGCACCACGGTGAACTCGTCGAATTCCGGAGTCTGGCCGGGCTCCGTCCAGCCTTGCGGGCTGCGCATGTGCGCGATACTGGCAGCGGTGTCTTGCGAATTGACCCGGCCGATGTATTCGTCGATCAGCTTGGGCTTGTTGCCCGCGGCTTGTATGCGCGTTGGTTGGGTGATAAGGGTGGGCGGCATGAGACCTCGGGGGTTTTCGGTCACGAATCGGCGATTGTGATTATAGGGTCCTTCGACTCGCTCTGCTCACTCAGGATGACAACCTACAGCGAAAAGTGAGTAGCGAATAGCGAAGCGCGAACCGCGGCCTCCCCGCCATTTACAATGTTCTCCCGGAGGTAGTTTGCCCATGCGCAAAGCCGTCCGGATCGCTTCCTTCATCCCATCGATTGTGTTGATTCTTTCCAACGTCCTTATGAGTGCACAAGCCGCTGCCGCAGATCCTCAGAGCACAGCCCAATCCGGCCCGCCGACCGTTGCCGAGGCGGAACAATTCATCCACGACGCTGAGATTCAGCTCCAGGATCTGAGTACAAAGGCCGCCCGCGCCTCCTGGGTGCAAGCCAACTTCATTACCGACGACACGGAGCAGATGGCGGCCGATGCGAATGAGGTGCTGATCGGCGCCACCACAGCGTTGGCCAAGAAGGCCACGCGCTATGACAACCTGAAGCTGTCCGACGTACTGGCGCGCAAGATGCTGCTGTTGAAGCTCTCGGCGGCCGTTCCGGCTCCAGCGCCGAGCGATCCCAAGGAGCTGGCCGAATTGGCGCGCATCGGCACGTCGCTCGAAGCCGACTATGGCAAAGGAAAATACTGCCCAAAGACCGGCAAACATGCTGGCGATTGCCTCGATATCACTGCCATCGAGCGCATCATGGCCAGCAGCACCGATCCCGACGAACTGAAAGACCTCTGGGTAGGCTGGCGCACTATCTCTCCGCCCATGCGCGACCGCTACTCGCGCTGGGTTGACCTGGGCAACAAAGGCGCGCGCGAGATGGGTTTCAAGGACCTTAGTGCGATGTGGCGCGCCGGGTATGACATGACCCCAGAGCAGTTCTCGCAAGAGGTCGAGCGATTGTGGCAGCAGGTTAAGCCGCTCTACGACTCGCTGCACGCCTACGTCCGTGCCAAGCTGGTCGAAAAATATGGCCCGACTGCGGTGGATGCCAACGGCATGATTCGCGCCGATCTGCTGGGTAATCCCTGGGCCCAGGAGTGGGGCAACATCTCCCCGCTGGTTGCGCCCCCTCAACAGAAGCAGCCCTATGACGTTACCGACTTGCTGAAGGCAAAGAATGTCGATCCTATCGGCATGGTGAAGTACGGGGAAGGCTTCTTTACCTCCATGGGCTTTGCGCCGCTGCCCAAAACCTTCTGGGAGCGCTCGCTGTTCGTAAAGCCGCAGGACCGTGATGTTGTCTGCCACGCCAGCGCCTGGGACATTGACAACTTCCACGACTTGCGCCTGAAGATGTGCATCCAAGTGCGCGGTGAAGACTTCGTTACCATTCACCACGAGCTGGGTCACAACTTTTATCAGCGTGCCTACGAGAATCAGCCGCTCCTGTTCAAAGGCGGCGCCAACGACGGCTTCCATGAGGCCATCGGCGACGCCATCGCACTGGCCATTACGCCGGAGTACTTGAACAAAGTCGGGCTGCTGGCGACCATTCCCCAGACCGACGACATCGGCTTCCTGCTGCGCGAGGGGCTCGACAAGGTCGCGTTCCTTCCGTTCGGCCTGCTCATCGACCAGTGGCGCTGGAAGGTCTTCAGCGGCGAGATCAAGCCTGGCGATTACAACAAGGCCTGGTGGGAGATGCGCGAACGGTACCAGGGCGTCGCCCCTCCAGTCCAGCGCAGTGAAGCCGACTTCGATCCCGGAGCAAAGTATCACGTGCCCGCGAATGTCCCTTATACGCGCTATTTCCTGGCGCGGATTCTACAGTTCCAGTTCTACCGCGCCATGTGCCGCGAGGCCGGATTCAGCGGGCCGCTCTATCGCTGCTCGTTCTACGGCAACAAAGCCGCCGGCGCAAAGCTGAACGCCATGCTGGAGATGGGTCAGAGCAAGCCCTGGCCGGACGCGCTGTATGCGCTCACCGGTGAGCGCCAGATGGACGCCGGCGCCCTGCTCGACTACTTCGCGCCTCTACAGAAGTGGCTGGATGAACAGAACAAGGGCAAGCAGGTGGGTTGGAAGGTAAGCAACTAGAGGCCAAACCACAAATCGTTCCGGGTCGTGCCAGGGCACGACTTCCAGTCGTGCCGAAACCAGGCGCCTTGAAGAGTTGGGCTTTAGCCCTGCAAAAGCGCAGCCTCAGGGGCTGAAGCCGGGACCTTCCGAGTCAATTACGGCACGTCTGAAGGCGTGCCCTGACACAGGACGATTTATGAGATAGCTTCTAGCAAATAGTGGTGGATTAAGGAACGTGCGCCTCCACCTCAGGCGAAGCAGACACGGAGGTAGAACACTGCTGTGATGTTTGAACGGTACACGGAAAAGGCCCGGCGAGTCATCTTCTTCGCGCGCTATGAAGCCAGTCAGTTCGGTTCTCCGTACATCGAGACGGAGCACCTGCTGCTTGGCCTGCTGCGCGAGGACAAGGCGCTCACCAATCGATTCCTTCGGTCCCACGCTTCGGTCGAATCCATTCGCAAACAGATAGAGGGTCACACGACCATCCGGGAGAAGGTGTCCACCTCCGTGGACCTGCCCCTGAGCAACGAGTGCAAGCGGGTGCTGGCATACGCCGCGGAAGAAGCCGAGCGGCTCTCGCACAAGCACATCGGCACCGAGCACCTGCTCCTGGGGCTATTCCACGAAGAAAAGTGCTTCGCTGTCGAAATCTGCATGAACGCGGGCTGCGACTGTCCTTCGTACGCGACGGACTGGAGCGCACACACGATGCTTCCATCGAGCAGTCGACCCCAGAGTCGCCGATTTCTACAATCGTCGCCATCAATTCGGCCCCTTTCGGTGCCGACATAGAGGTGGACGGAGTGTTCTTGGGGAACACTCCCGCCGTCGTGCCGCTCGCAGTTGGGGAACGGACGGTCAGGCTCACGAAGGCGGGATATAAGCCGTGGGAACGGAGCCTGCATGTTCTGCCTGGCGCTAAGCAGAGCATAACTGTTGATCTAGAGCAATCATGTAGGCGCCGATTGATGGGCTTTCTACCCGGGCCGAACCCTCGGCCGCTACAATAAAGCGCATGCGTCTTGCTAGGGTGTTTGCAATTCTCTTAATTGCCATGGTGGTCTCTGCACAGACGCCACCTGCTTCTGCGATTCCCGCTCCGCCGGACGTTGCTGCGCCGCCGGCCGACGCTGCCAAGACCCCGTCCGGACTGGCGACCAAGGTCATCGCCCCCGGTACCGGGAGCGAGCATCCCGGTAAGGACGAGGCGGTGACGGCGAACTTCACAGCCTGGACGGCTGACGGCAAAATGTTTGACAGTACGCTCGTCCGGGGCCAGCCGACGACCTTTGTAGTCAGCCACGTACTTCCGGGCGTCGGCGAAGGTTTGCGTCTGATGGTGGTTGGTGAAACGCGCCGATTGTGGATTCCCGAAGCGCTGGCTTACAAAGGTCAGCAGGGAAGACCTGCTGGAATGCTGGTGTTTGATGTGACTCTACTCGACCTGCCAACCCGCGCGCCTGCCGACGTGAAAGGGCCACCGCCCGACGCCCAGCGGACTTCCAGCGGCCTCGCTTACAGAGTGCTGACGCCTGGCACAGGCACACGTCATCCAAAATCGGTCGATGAGGTCACCGTCCACTACACCGGCTGGTCCACCGACGGCAAGATGTTCGACAGTTCGGTGGCGCGCGGCAAGCCATCGACGTTTCCGCTCGACCGCGTCATTCCGGGCTGGACAGAGGGCATGAAGCTGATGGTCGTGGGCGAGAAGGCGCGCTTCTGGATTCCGCAGGCCCTCGCCTACCAGGGGAAGCAGCCGCCTTACGGCATGCTGGTCTTCGACGTGGAGCTGCTCAACATTCGGTAGCCGCTAGCTTTGCCCCGAGATCTTCAGCCGCAAGTCTTCCGGAATGCGATCACGAAGCTCTTCCGGCAGCTTTTCCAGCCCCAGGCGAGCGCCGGTGATCGCGGCATCCTTAACCACCAGGGGCGCAGGCGTGGCCACCGCGACCAGCAGCCACAACAGCATAGAGAGCAGGAAGCCGCCGAGAGCGCCGATTTCGAACCAGAAGGCATGGACAGGTTTGAAGTAGCGGATCACGCCATAGGCGAGCAGGAAGACGACCATTGAGGCTGAGGCCAGCGCCATCAGGCCGATGTCAATGCCGCGATGCAGACGCTGACGCGAGCGGCAGAACTCGCACTCCGCCAGATGCGCTTCGTAATCGCCGCGCATCTCCGGAGCGATGCCGGAGATATCGTAACGCCAGCCCGCCAGGATCTTACCGACGACTCGATCGGTACATTGTCTCATCGGTCAAGCCGAAACTGTGGCGACGCGTGCGCCGGGCGGAAGTTACAGCCGGACTGCTGGCAGCGGTTCATGCTGTGCCGCCAGCAGCAAGTGGTTGCGCAGCCAGCTGCGCTGCTCGCTGAGGGCACGCTCCGCCGTCATCCGCGCAATCTCCGGATGATTGTTCTGTTCCGAAAGGTGCGCCAGGATGAGGAACTCGGCACCCCCATCATAGTCGCTCATCAGGAAATCTGCGAGGGCGTCATTGGAGAGGTGGCCGACGCGGCTCATCACCCGCTGCTTTACGCTCCACGGATACGGCCCGCCGCGCAACATCTCGAGGTCATGGTTGGATTCGATCATCAGCACATGGCATCCGCGCAGGTGATGGCGAACGCTGGCCGGCATGTAGCCGAGATCGGTGCAGACGCCAATCTTGACCCCATCGCTGCAGAAGGTGAAGCCCACGGGATCCACGGCGTCGTGCGGGATGGTGAACGGAGTCACCATGATGTCGCCGATCTGGAATGCGCTACCGGCGCAAAAGGTCTCGCGGCGTGTGATCGTGATGCGGTTCCCGGCGCTGTCGCGCGCCACCTTCCGGTAGGCCTCATACGTCGCACCGGAGATATATACCGGGACCTTGAGGCGCTTGGCCAGCACATGTATGCCGGTGATGTGGTCGGTGTGCTCGTGGGTGATGAGGACCGCATCAATGGAGTGTGGATCAATCCCGCACAGCAGCATGCGGCGCAGGAGTTCTTTGCAGGACAGACCGGCATCCACCAGCAGGCGTGTTCCCGAACTGGAGATCATGGTGCAGTTGCCCTTGCTCCCGCTCGCCAGCACCGTGACCGACACTGCCATAAGCGCGAGCATAAACGCAAGCGCTGGTTCGCGGTAGTAACAAACTGGTTAACGCCTGGGCAGAACCGAGAGCGATTTCGCAGCCGTTCGCATAACGGCTTCGTTTTCCTCCTGATTTGCACAACAATCACGCGCGTTGCACATGATATGCACAGGCAGAGGCATTTTCCTGCTTGTGCGGGCGTGTACCGCTCCTGCATCCTGTCACGCAGTCGAGGCACAGGCTCTGGCGTGCCGCTTCCGGGGTTGCAGATGACCATTGCAGTGATGCGAGTGGATCCGAGGAGCCAGGCAACGGCCTCGGATCTCTTTCCTTTGGCGCTACTCGACAAGCGCTGAAGGAAGACGGTCGCATCCTGGATCATTGTGGCTCATTGAGGCAGAGGTAGCGCATGTGTACTACAGCACGGGCCGCTCTCGAGGCCAAGGACCTCGAGATCTCCTCCCAGGTCCGCACCACCAGGCGCAGCAATGCGCAGTACACGCAAGCGCTCCTCGCCCTTTGCTCGTTGAGCATGGAAGCCATGCCCGACGTCGCACGGCGTTGAGTTCTGTGCCTCATAGCGCGGCCCGAGGTGGCTGGTCTCGGGCCGCTGTAAAGAACAGTTCTGAGTTGTCGATTACGCCGCGCCCATAACAGTCAGTGTCAGGGCACGGCTTCAGCCGTGCGGCAATCGACCCCCGAGAAACTTGGGCTTTGGCCCCTGACGAAATGCATCGCCAAAGCAGGGGCTGAAGCCCTCAAGTATTGTCCGCCGCAGTACGGCATGACTGAAGTCGTGCCCTGACACAAAGCAAGACAAATAAGAAATACCAATACTGAAGACTACAACAATCGATTCCTGTGCAATTCCCCAAGACTTAGACTGACCGGCCCCGTTCTCCACAACCCCACACAGCTTTTCGAACGAAATCGCCTCCCCCATCACTCTCCGAATCTGTTTCGGCATTGTCAGAGTTCCTCACTCGTGACTAAATTGAATTAACCCGATGGCGGCCACCGACTACAGTCTGGAACGCGGGCTCCCCGTGAGCATGGAGGCGGAGCGCTCCATCCTCGGCGCCATCCTGCTCGACAACTCGCTCTACGACCAAGCCGCCGAGCACCTCATTCCTGACGACTTCTCCCTCGACGCCCATCGCCGCATTTATTCCCGCATGCGCGATCTGCAGGAAACCGGCCGGCCGGTGGACACGATCACGCTCATCGAAGAACTTGACCGCCGCAAGGAAGTCGAGACCATCGGCGGTGTCGCCTACCTGTCCTCGCTGATTGACGGGGTTCCTGAGCGCCCTTCCATCGAGCACTACGTGCGCATCGTGCGCGACAAGGCGCTGCTGCGCGGGCTCATCAACGCCGCTCAGAACGCGATCGCCGAAGCCATCGAGCACTCCGACGAAGCCCAGGACGTCCTGAGCCGGGCCGAGGAAGCCGTCTTCCGCCTCTCCGAAGGCCGCATTGGGCAAGGGTTTCTGGACATTCCGACCATCATCAAGGGATCGTTCGGCTCGCTGGAGGAGCTGTACAAGCGCGGCCAGGAGATCACCGGCCTGGCGACGCATTACACTCTGCTCGACAAGCTGACCAGCGGCCTGCAGCCTTCGGACCTCATCATCATTGCCGCGCGCCCCTCCGTGGGCAAGACCGCCTTTGCTATGAACATCGCCGAAAACGCGGCCGTGCTCGACGGCAGAGTCGTAGGCGTATTCTCGCTGGAGATGTCGCGCGAGGCGCTGCTGATGCGTATGCTGGCTGCGCACGCGCAGGTGGACTCGAAGGCCCTGCGCCAGGGCTTCCTCCCCAAAGAGGACTTGCGCAAACTGACGCGCGCCACGGAAGAGCTCTCGCGTTCCAAGCTGTTCATTGACGACTCGCCCGGCATCTCAGTCAGCGAGATGCGGGCCAAGGCGCGCCGCCTGAAGCAAATCGAAGGCCTCGACCTCCTGATCGTGGATTATCTGCAGCTCATGTCGGCGGTGCCGGTGGGCGGCAAGCGCTTCGAAAACCGCACCCAGGAAGTCTCAGCGATTTCGCGTGGCTTAAAAGCGCTGGCCAAGGAGCTGCGAGTGCCGGTGGTCGCGCTCTCGCAATTGAGCCGCGCTCCTGAAAGCCGCGGCGGCGATCATCGCCCGCAGCTCTCCGACCTGCGCGAGTCAGGTTCCATCGAGCAGGATGCCGACGTAGTTGCCTTCATCTTCCGCGAAGAGATGTACAAGAAGGACGATCCTGATCTCGATGGCATGGCCGAGATCATCGTCGCCAAACAGCGCAACGGCCCCACCGACACCCTCCGCATGGCGTTTATCAAGCGCTATACGCGCTTCGAGAACCTGGCGGCGGAGAGTGATTTCACCCCTTAGTCCGCAAAGGACCTTTGTGTCGCCGGCTGAAGCCGGCTCGGGTTCAATAAAATCTACTTACCCAGCGCTGAAGCGCTGGGCTATGATCTTCCGCGCCTGCGGCGCTCGGCCGTTCGCTCTACCACGCTGATTCTCTTGCAAGAGCATTGCAGGTGTCGAACGGTGGAGCAACGGAGGTAGGAAGAACCCGACGTGCGGCCGGGTTCGAGCCCGAAGGGCGAAACAATCGTAGCCCAGCACGTGAGTGCTGGGTATGCTGGTTATATGAAACCGGAGCCCCGGAGGGGCGGCACGGTTTGTGTCGCCGGCCAGCATCGTACGTCCGAGCCCCCAAGCCTGAGTCCCGCTCGGCGAGACAAAAGAGCTTAGCCCAGGCCGATCGGGGCCCCCAAGCCCCGCCGGTGTAGCCTGCCCTGAGCGAAGTCGAAGGGCGCGGATTGGGGTGGGTCAGCGCTGGGAAGGCAGCGATTCGAAACAAGAGTGCCGTAGGCACGGCAGAGGTCGTTGTCGGGTTTTGCCCTGCCGTGCCTACGGGACTCCAGTCACAATTTGAAAGCCTACCGAGCCTTAAAAGCCTGGGCTAAGCTCTTTCGTCCCGCAAGGCGGGACTGGGGCGCTCGCGTTCCTAGACTGATTCCGCCCTCGAGACTCTGCTGCAATTAGAGACGAACCGCCCCGACGTTGTGCGTTGATCGGGCGGGGAGGGTCGCATCGAGTGTGACCTTTCAGCGCCACCCAGATCATCCGTAGGTCATCCCCACCAGTCGAATATTCGACTGGGCGATGGCGGGCACGATTGCTGCTGCTGTTGACTGGTTACCCTCCCCGGCATTGTTACGAAAGTACAGTTACCCTACCTGTACCTTCGTAATCTTGACATAGTTGCCCGAGACCCTACACTGGCGAGGAGAGGCTTAGTGTCTCTACGCCCTCGTGAGGGCGAAACGGTCATTGAAAATCGGCGGATAACGGCACCTGGATCGTGCAGCGAAGGCGAGCCCGGAACCCCATCCTGTGTTGACTCATCAGTTAATTGGGTCCTGCGACACGGCGCGAGCGCAACCAGACTTGGCGCCTGGTACGGACGGATCTGCGGCCGTAAGTCCTTTGAATGCAAGATGACGGCTCTAAACCATTTGGATGTAAGATTTTGCCGGGGACGAATTCTTGTGCCTACCTGTTTTCAATATTTTGCGAAGAAAGCGGGGGAGGGGGTGGGCTGAGGCTTACTTGTCATACTTATCATACTTGTATGACATAGACCATTGGCCTTCCACCGGTTCTTGCGAATAAGTCTATGGGAGTCTAGATTTTAGTGCAACTCCTTTGGATGCAAGATTTTGCGGTGAATCATGCATGTTCCCTGTTTAGTTTTAATATTTTACGAAGCACAGGGGGAGGGGGGTAGGGTTGCGGTAGGCGCTGATCGAGAACTGCAGGGACCAGTCTAAGCGAGTCCCAAAATGGGAAAATGCAGAAACGCTATATATTGTTTACATAACAGTTAACAGACACTACATAGCGCGAGAGCTCAACGCCTCTGAACATCCGTCAGGTTTCCGCCCGCATGTTCGCGCGAGTCACTGCAAACCTGAAGCTGCTGACGACGAGCTAGAATCGAGCGATGGCTTCCGAGCGCCTCACGCGCGTGCAGCAGCAGTTGCGCTTGTATGAGCATCCGCTGGTCGAATTCGACGCGCGCGACAAAGGCGATGCGGTTGAGGTCATCATTCGCCCGCGCTTTACCGAGCCGCGCGTTCACACCTATTACTTCGAGCTGCATCCGCGCGACCTCGACGATCCGCAATTCGAATGGGCTTTTCAGCGCCAGCTCTTCGATTGCCTGCACGATTACCTGGTCGAGATGTTCATCCGCACCCCGCAGCATCGCAAGGAACATCAGCGCATGGAGCGCGAGGGCAAGTTGTGACGTTCGACCCCAACGAGCGCCAAGCGATGACGGCGGCCGCAAACGAAGCGGCTTCTCAGACCGTTGACCTTGACGGCCCTCGTTGTGGGCCCCGACTGCGCGAGCGCATCGCGGAGGAGATTCGCCGCGAAGGTCCGATTCCGTTCTCGCGCTATATGGAGCTCTGTCTCTATGAGCCTGAGCTTGGCTACTATTCGCGCCCGCGCGAGCAGTTCGGGAAGGCCGGCGATTTCTATACCTCGAGCGACGTGCATGCGGTGTTTGGAAGGCTGCTGGCGCGACAGTTCGAGGAGATGTGGCGCGCGCTCGAACTGCCGAAGCGGCTTGATCTGATTGAGCTCGGTGCCGGACGTGGACTGTTTGCCCGCGATGTGCTGGATTGGTCGATCAGACAGTTTCCGGACTTTGCAACGAAGCTGCATTACACGGTGGTGGAGCAATCGGCGCATCTGCGCGAGCGTTTACACGAGCGTCTGGCAGAGCACATTGCGGCGGGACGAGCAACGGTGTTCGACTCGATGGAAGCCGCCGCGTCTGCAGCAGGCGAGAACGTGATCGTCTTCGGCAACGAGTTCTTCGATGCGCTGCCTGTCGAAGTTGTGGATCATCGCGGGTCCGTGCGCGTCGGCGTCGAGAACGGAAAGTTTGGCGAGAGCTTCGTGGCGTCATCCGCAGCGGAGAACGAGTTTCTGGATCGTTACAGTATTCATCCGGAAGAAGGCGAGCGCGTCGAAGTGCCGTTGGCATCGCTGGAGTGGATGGAGCGGATCGCAGGTATCTTCTCTCCCTTGTCACCTGCAGGTTGCTCGACTCAGGTCGCGCCACCCCATGCCGCCAAAGGCAGGCGGGACGCGGTTCCTGGCGCGACCCTAACTCGGGATGACAGTGAGAGCTTGCGAACAGCGATGAGAAGCAAGCGCGGATTTGTGGTGCTGATTGATTACGGCTACACACGCGAGGAGCAACTCGCTGGCCGTCATCGCGATACGCTGATGACCTATCGCCGGCACCGCGCGAGCGCTTCGCCGTATGAAGCGCCTGGTGAGCAGGACATCACGGCGCATGTCAACTTCACGGCCCTGCGGGCGCGTGGAGTTGAGCTTGGGCTTGAGGCGCTGGCGCTAGTTACGCAGTCGCAGTTGCTTATCGGCATTGGTGAAGACACGCAGTTTGCCGATGCATTTCAGGACTGCAAGCTACCGCAGGAACGCGCGAAGGTGGCATTGCAGCTTAAGCACCTTGTGACGCCCGGCGGAATGGGCGAGACGTTTCAGGCACTGGTGATGTCGCACGCTATTCCACGAGAGAAGGCCGCCGGTTTGAGCGGGCTGAAGTTTGCACGCCAGGGCGCAGAAAACCATTGAGCGCAACTATGGCATGCCGTTGCTTCCACTCTGGGCAGGCTGGAATGGAGTTTGCAGATACTTGCGCGCCTCGTCGAGAGCGTTCTGTGTGTTGTCGTTGGTCTGCAGCGCCTGGCGGTATTCGTTGGTGGCGCGCTCGCGCTGGCCGGTCAGATCAAAGATCTTGCCGAGCTGAATGTGGCTCCAGACTTCGGTCCAGCGCGGAACGCCATCGCCGTTCAGCGCCTCGCGATAGGAGTTGGCGGCAGACTGGTAATTGTGCTGCAGGAAGAACACTTCGGCGATGCGATAGTGAGCCAGCGAGCTGTTGCGGTTGATGTCCAGCGCCTTCTGGAACTCCTTCAGCGCGGCCGTCAGGTCGTCCTGCTCCACGTCCTGCTGTCCGCGCATAATGGAAGTGCGCACCTGCAGTTCCTTTGAGTTCTGCAGCACCATGTTGCCGGGATCGATGCTGATCTTGCGCGGCCGGCCGAAGGTCTCAACCGCGTACGCGGAGTTAGTGCCCTGGACTTCGATGCGCTTGGTCTCCGTTTTGCCGTCGGTGTCGATCTTCAGCTCCACCGGCATGCGGAACAGGTCCATGTCCTGCTGGATCTCGCCTACAACGCGGAAGCCTTTCTGGGTGCGATAGACGGTGTACTTGTTCTTGAACTCAGGAGCGCCGGTTGAGTTGAGCCATTGGGTGAAGAACCAGGTGAGTTGCTGGCCCGACGCCTGTTCCGCAACCTTGCGGAAGTCGTCAACCGTGGCAGACTTGCCGGCATACTGCGCGAGAAACGCGCGCATGGTCTTGTCAAAGGCCTCTTCGCCGATCACCCAGCTCAACATGTTCAGAATGATGCCGCCCTTGTCAGTCACCAGCGACTGGAACTCCGGCGAAAATGGGTCGAGTTTGCCGACGTCGGCAAGCGGCACCGATACATAAGCCAGCGCGCCCACCGACATGTCCTTGGTTACTTCCTGGAATCCACCTGCGCCGGCGACATGCTCCACATACAACGCTTCGGAATAGCGCGCGAAGCCATCGTTCAGCCACCAGTCATTCTTGGTCGCCGGACTCACCATCGTTCCCCACCACTGATGCGCGATCGTGTTGGCCAGCAGGCGATAGCTGACCTTCTGGGTGAAGGATCGCGCGGCCAATGCCGCGATTTCGGGCGCCCATGCCGAAGGAACGGTATCGTCGGGCAACTGAACCACATTCAGCGTGCTGCTGTATGGAGGCGCAAACGTGCTGGTGTAGAAGAAAAACTCCTTCGCGGCCGTGTCTGCGTACTCCTGGGCAACAGCCTTCTTGTCAGCGGTTGTATAGACCGTGAGATTCAGCCCGCCTTCGCTGGTCTTAGTGGCTTCGTACTTTCCGATCAGAATTGTGCCCGGAAAGCTCGGCCGTTCCTCGTAGGTAAAGGTGTAGGTCTTGTATCCCGCTGGCGCCGCTAGCTTCGTGGACGCTGCACGGCCCGCGGCCGGCTTGCGCGCCGCACTAGCGTCCGCGCCGATGTCGGGAGCCGCGCCGGTACTTTGCTTGCCGCTGCCAACCGCGGTGTAGCCAGCCGGAACACTGACGCTCAGCGTCGAGGTGAATCGATTGATGCCGTAACCAACCATGGGAAACCAGCGGCCAGCGTACAGCAGATAAGTGATGGGATCGCCGACGTAAGCCAGCTTCAGGCCAGGCACTGGGCTATCGTCGGACGACTGCAGCGTTCCTTCGTACTCGAAGATAAGCGTCTCACTGGCTCCTTTGCTCAAACCTGCAGGCAACGAAACGCGAACGGTGGAATCCTGACTGACGCGCTCAGCAGAAAGCGCCTCTCCCGAGGATGTGGCCACGCGTGTCGGCCGAAGCCCGTTGTGCAACTCAAAGACAGCGATGGTGATGTCTTCGAGGGCAGTGAACTTGACCCGCGCCTCCGCCTTTATCTGATGGTTCTGCGGGAAAATTACGGCGTTGACCGCAACGTCGTTTAGCTGGATTCGTTGTTTCTCGGCAGCAAAACAGCTCGAAACCAGAGCGAAAGCGAAGAGAAAGCTGAATACGCGTCTACAAAACCGCGTTGAAGTCTGCATTCGGGACAAAACTCCTACTACCCTCACTATAAATGATGAAAAAACTACATGGAAGGATGCCGAGCCGGCATTCACACCCGCTTCCTGATTGCGCCGAGTACAGCTCTGGCGGCGCGTTCGCTCGCATTGCTGCCATCGTTTCTTGGTTGCAGGCGTTGCCGCACCTCGCGAAACCCTGCCAGCATCGCTGCCCGCGGTTCGCCGTCGGGAATGATCCGCTGCAACTCGGTGCAGGTACTTTGCGCCGTAAAATCGTCCTGCACCAATTCGGGCACCACGTCACGCTCCGCAATCAAATTGACCATCGCGAACCGGTCTACTTTAACTAGACGGCGGCCGAGCGTCCAGGTGAGCGGAGCGACCTGATAAACCATCGTGAAGGGCGTTCCGATCAACGCCGCTTCCAGAGTCGAAGTACCGCTGGCGACGGCCGCTGCTCTGGCATGCAGCAAAGTAGCGCGGGCATCGCTGGTGAACGTTATCGGCGAATGTGCAGCACTTGGCAGAAGCGAGGACATCCATTGCAGGTCAAGAGTGGAGGCTACAGGAACGATGTAAGCGTACTGCGGCCCCATAAGTTCCGCTGCTTCGAGCAACGTGGGGAAGATGCGGGAGACTTCCGCCCGCCGGCTGCCGGGCAGCAGGGCAATCCATTCACGGTCGGCGTTCAGGTTGTGTTCGGCGGCGAATTGAGCTCGTGTAATCGCGGGCGCCGGCAAGTCCGCAAGCGGATGTCCGACGAACTGCGCTGCGATGCTATGTTCGCGATAGAAGCTTTCCTCGAAAGGAAAGATCACCAGCATCCTGTCAACGTACTTGCGAACGCGCTCGATACGGCCCTGCTTCCATGCCCACAGCTGCGGACTGACGTAATAAACGACGGTCACGCCGCGCTGGTGCATCTCGCGCGTGAGGCGCAGATTGAAGTCGGGGAAGTCGATAAGCACGGCAGCGTCAGGCCGGCGACGCTCCGTCTCGCGCACGACCTGACGAAAGCGGCGATAGATGGTCGGGACGTGCTTCACCACCTCGACAATGCCAACCTCGGCAATCTCGCGCGCGTCGACCAACAGCTCGCAGCCGGCCGCACGCATCTGCTCACCGCCGACACCAAAGAATTCGAGGTCGGTGTCAGGGGCTTGTTGCGCGATCAGGCGACGCAGGGCCTTGATGAGCTCGGCGCCGTAGAACTCGCCTGACGCCTCGCCTGCCGAGACAAGAATTCGCACAATGGGATTATGACAGGAAGCCGTCAGGCGCCAGTGCGACAACCGGCACGCCGGGCTAGAGCGGTTTCCGAATCACTGCATCCGAGTTCGGGTGGAGCGGCGCTTCAGCGCCCCGTCAAGGCCGTTCACTTTGATTGGAATCTCGGCCCACTGCACGGCGGTGGGCTGAAAGCCTGAACTTCGGAGGCACGGTCTGGACGCGGGCCTTAAAGGCCCGCTCTGCCCGGATACATCCACTCCAGAAGAACCCTAAGCGGAAATCTTCGGGTCGCCGTGGTCCAGGTCCGAACTATTCGGCCGACGCAGCACCGTCATGGAGATGTAGGCGCCAATCCACGATCCCACGGCTGCGAAGCAGACATACACCCAGTTCCGCGTGTAGCTGATGACTGCGAACGCAGACAGCAGATACCATACGCTGCTCCAGGTGGCAGCCGGCACCCGCCGCCGCGACGACACCGCCGCGCTGAACAGCACATAGACGGCATCCGTCGCGGCCGTCGAGGCAGCGACGCCCAGGGCTAGTAAGGGATGAATTTGCGGCACGTTCTCACCTCGAGTTGCAGAACGGGATTGCAACATTTGGCGATGCCGCGGTCAAGCGAGAAAGTGGAGACGATTTGCGCTGGGATCAAGTTACACTGGCGTGCGCGGTTCATCGATGACGAACAGCCACCTGCCGTCGGGCTGCCGCCGGACGACCTCGGTGCTCAGCCCTGGGGTTGAGGTTCCACCGCGATGGTAAGTCCAGCCTGCATGCAGCACGGCCAGTCCTTCGCTGGATTCCACCACCGCGCGAGTTTCCAGTTCCATGCTAGGCCTGCCGGCGAGCATGTGCTGGTAGGCCTCGCGAATCGCCTCGTGCCCGGTCACAATTCCATCCCTGGTAACGAGCGCTGCGCCAGGTTCGTACAGCTCAACCAGAGCTTCGACATCCGCGCGATTGAAGGCGTCAAGGAATAGCGTGTGGATCTTTGATGGATCCGCGGCAGGCATAGTTGCGCTCAGTCGTCTGCCGAAACGCCGACACTAGGCCCGGCGACTTCGCCAGCCAGAATCGGAGCCGGAATTTCCTGGTCTTTGTACTGCAGTTGATAGAGCTTCCAGTAGATACCGCGATTGGCGAGCAGTTGCTGGTGGGTCCCAATCTCGCGCACCTGGCCCTTGTGCATGACGATGATCTTGTCGGCGCGCTGAATGGTGCTTAGCCGGTGGGCGATGATGATTGACGTGCGTCCCTCAACCATGCGCGTCAAGGCCTCACGGACTTTGAACTCGGTCTCCGTATCAACACTGGACGTTGCTTCGTCGAGGATGAGGATCTTCGGGCTATGCGCCAGTGCACGCGCAAACGAGATGAGCTGCTTCTGCCCGGTAGAAAGCGTGCTGCCACGCTCGCGCACTTGTTCGGCGAAGCCTGCGGGCAGCGAGCGAATGAAGTCGGCGACATTGACCTGCTCGGCGGCCTCCTCGACCGATTCGTCTTCGATCCAGCTCGAGCCGAGGCGAATGTTGCCGGCCACGGTTCCCGTGAACAGGAACGGGTCCTGCAGGACGACGCCGTAGCGGCGCCGAAGCTCCATCACCTCCATGTCGCGGATGTCCACGCCATCAATGCGGATCGCTCCCTTCTGCACGTCGTAGAAACGGAGCAGCAATGAGATGATGGTGGTCTTGCCAGCGCCGGTGTGGCCGACGATGGCGACGGTCTCACCAGGCTCAATGGTGAACGACGCATCGCGCAGTACCCAGTCGTAGTGCTGCGTGAGGTCTCCGTTGCCGCCGGCAACGTTGAGCTTTTCGCCCTTACTGGCGGCCTCCTCGGCGGCTTGCGCCAACGTGCGATAGGCAAACCATACGTGGTCGAACTCAATGCGGCCCGGTCCTTCGGGGGCTTTGGGCAGCGCAGGCGACACGATTTCGGCGGGTGTATCGAGCAGCTTGAAGACGCGCTCGCTTGAAGCCATGGCCGATTGCAGGATGTTGTATTTCTCGCTCAGGTCCTGAATCGGCCGGAAGAAGCGCTGCGCATACTGCATGAAGGCGACCAGCACGCCCAGCGTCACCAGCTTTTGAATCACCTGGTTTCCGCCAAACCATACCACGCACGCAATCGCCGTCGCCGACAGTACTTCCACCACCGGGTAATACACGGCGTGCGCCATAATTGCGTCCTTGAAGGCGTCCATGTGCGTGCGATTGATCTTCTCGAAGCGCTCGTAGGCCTTCCTCTCGCGGTTGAACAGCTGCAGGACGACGATGCCGGTCACATGTTCCTGCAGGTAAGCGTTGATACGAGCGATGGCAATGCGAATGCGCCGGTAGCTCTCGCGCACCTTGCGGCGGAAGATGGAAGTGGCATAGAAGATCAGCGGCAACACGGCAAAGGTGATCAGCGCCAGCCGCCAGCTCATGTTGAGCATGATGACCAGAATGCCGAGAAGCACGAAGACGTCCTCGAAGATGGAGACCACGCCAGCGGTAAACATTTCGTTCAGCGCGTCCACGTCGCTAGTCACCCGGGTAACGAGGCGGCCAACTGGGTTCCGGTCGAAGAAAGCGATATGCAGCCGCTGCAGGTGGCGAAAGATCTGGCTGCGCAGATCGAACATCACCTTCTGGCCCGTCCACTGCATGACGTAGGTTTGCGTGAACTCGAGCAGGAAACTCAGCAGCAGGATGCCGATGTACATCGCTGCAATCTGCGCAATGCCGGTCAGCGGCTCAGGGCTCAGGAAGCGGTCAAGCAGGGAGTGAGTTTCTTTTTGGCTGGCCAGGTACTTATCCACCGCAACTTTGGTGAGATACGGGCCGAGAACATCGGCGCCCGCCTTGAGCACAATGGCAGCCAGCGCAATCGCGACCTGCAGTCGATAAGGGCGGAGGTAGGTCAGCAGGCGCTTCATCAGCCTGCTGTCGTACGCCTTTCCTAATACTTCTTCTTCGTGGATTCCAGCCATGTCCCCGAGATGATTGTAAATAATCGGTCGAAATCATATAGACGAGCAGTGAGTGGAGCGGGATGGAAAAGATTGCCGAGATCAGGCGAGGCGGCGCAGCACCAGCGCCGAGTGCCACGGGTCTCGCACCTTCCGAGACCTGGGCCACGCGCCCGGATGGAGCATCCGGCAGGACCACTTAGCAGAGTGTCCAGTTTTCGATGGCCAGCTTCGGGACGCGCCGGAACTCGCGCGTGTTGTTGGTGACCAGCATCAGGCCGAGACAGCGGGCATGGGCAGCGATGAGCAGGTTGTTGGCGCCGATCATCGTCCCGGCTGCTTTCAAGTGAGCACGAATCTTCGCGTAGTGTACGGCGGCTTCGTCGGGAAAGTCCAACACTTCCACATAGCGCAGGAAGTCCTGCAAGGCAGCCTCATCCTGTTGCCTGCGCGGAGAGACTTCGACGCCGTACAAAAGCTCCGATTTCGTGATTACCGAGATACACACGTCGCTTACGTGAGTTTTTCGTAGCTGTTCGAGGAGGGCATCGTTCGAGCGTTTCATGATGTAGGAGCAGGTGTCCGTATCCAGCATGTAGCGTGGCATTACGGCTCACGCTCCTGCACCGGGAGATCTTCGACCCCTTGCATGAAACTCTTCGAAGCGACAGAGCCGTCATCCAGATAGGCCGACCAGTCTATCGGACGAGGTGACAGGACGACGTCGGCCCCTTCTTTGCGTATGAATACTTCCGTGGTACTGAACTGAAACTCCTTAGGCAAACGAACGGCCTGACTGCGGTTATTCATGAAGATTTTGGCGGTTTGTCGCATGCCGCACCTCTTCCCGTTTCGAAAGGTCGATGGCATATACACTAGTATATGGCACAAGGCGACCGCAGGCAACCCTTTACATTCCGAGAATTCGCGCCTTTTGCGAATGTGAACGAGGGAACCGTGCTTAGGGGGCGAACCTGAATCCATCATCGCGTGTCGAGCTCCCGCGGTGGTGGAAGACTGGCGCCGCGGATGCGCGCCGAGGTCGCGCTGTCCGCTGAAGCGAGGCGAACAAGACGGCTGGCCTAGTGCCCACACCCGACTGCGATGTTTCACAATTGAAATCCCTTGCTGCCCGTGCGTCTACGCGTGGTCAGTCTCCATGCCAGCGTTATCGATCCGTCTCCCTTCGCAGCACCAGCGCCGAGTTCTTTGAGCCGAAGGCGATGCAGTTGCACACGGCATGTTCGATCTGTGCGCGGCGTCCAACCTTGGGAACGTAGTCTAAGTCACAGTCCGGATCAGGCTGCTCGAGGTTGATGGTCGGCGGTATTTGCCTATGCTGCATTGCTACCAGTGTGGCGGCAACTCCGGCGGCGCCACAGGCTCCTTGCGGATGCCCGATCTGTGACTTCAGGCTGGACATGGGCGTGCTGTATGCCTTCTCGCCCAACGCCAATTTCAAGGCGCGCGTTTCGATACGGTCGTTTAACTGTGTCGAAGTACCATGCAGGTTGACGTAACCGACATCAGCGGCTGTGATGCCGGCATCTTCCATCGCCAACTGGATGGCACGTGCCGGTTCTTCGCCGCATTCCTGCAGGCGGACGCGGTGGAAGGCCTCACAGGTCGAACCATAACCCGTAACCTCGGCCAAGATACGGGCTCCGCGGGCACAAGCATGTTCGTACTCTTCGAGGAAGAACATCCACGCGCCTTCGCCAACCACGAATCCGTCGCGATCGGCAGAGAAAGGGCGTGAGGCGCGCTCCGGAGCATGGTTCCAGGACGAGGTCAGGATCTTCATCAGGGTGAAGCCCTTCATGATTCCCGGCGCGATGGGCGCATCCACACCGCCTGCCAGCATCATGGGCAGAAAGCCGAACTGGATTTGCCGCAAAGCATACCCCAGCGCATCTGTGGACGAGGTGCAACCCGTCGTGATGACGTGGCTCAGGCCGCGCAGGCCGAAGCGCATGCTGATCTCGCTGGAGAGTGTGCCCATCGTGCCGCTGGGGATACAGAACAGGCTGACCTGCTTTACTTTTCCCTGCAGCCACAGACGAACCTGCTCTTCGGAGAACTCCTGCGCACCTCCGCCCGTGCCCAGCAGAACGCCGATTTCACGCTGTTGCTCGAGAGAGAGCTGCGAAGTTTCGACGCCGGCGTCACGAAGGGCTTCGGTTGAAGCCGCCAGCGCGAGGGGCACAGCCCGCGAAACATGCTTGCGTTCATGAGCGTCAATCCAGGCAAGCTCGTCGAAGTCTTGCACCTCGCCGGCAATTTGCACGGGCAAGTCGCTGGGGTCGAAGCTGCGGACGCGCTTCACGCCGCTGGTTCCGGCCAGAACGGCATGGCAGAACGCCTCATTGCCGATGCCGTTGGGGCTGACGGTGCCCATTCCGGTGATGACGACGCGTTTTTTCATAGCAACGAGCAATTAGTCTATGGCTATCAGCTTTCAGCCGTCCGTCGCAGAGCTCAGTCCGCAACCGCCGGCAAGACGAGTTTCAAGATACTAACATTAGTAGGTATGGCTAATTGCTAACGGCTAATTGCTAGTAGCCGGTCGCTAGTTGCTACTCTAGTAGCGGCAGGCTCATTTGCGAGCTCCATGTCGCTGGGAATTTATATCTCGGTTCCGTTCTGCCGCACCAAGTGCAGCTTCTGCAACTTCGCGTCGGGGGTGTTCTCGCGCGCCGTGTTCGAACGCTATGTGGAGCAGGTGTGCGCGGAGATTGCGGCCGCTGAACTGATTGCAACCGAGCTGAGCGGGCGCCTCGAGCGGGCTGTTGATTCGGTCTATCTGGGCGGCGGCACACCATCGGTCCTTGCGCCCGATCAGTTGGAGCGCTTGTTTCGGGCGGTCCATGACAGCTTTGAAGTGGATCGTGCGGCCGAGATTACCGTGGAGTGCGCGCCGGGCACGCTCACGGACGGGATTGTGGAAACTCTGCTGCGCTGCGGTGTGAATCGCGTGAGCCTTGGCGTGCAGTCTTTCGTGGACGAGGAATGCTCATCGGTCGGGCGGCTGCATACGCGCGCTGTCACGATGTCGGATATCGCACGGCTGCGTGCTGCCGGCATCGGCAATCTGAGCATTGACCTGATCGCCGGGCTGCCATATCAAACCGTGGAGAGCTGGAGCTTCTCACTCAGCGAGACGCTCGCTACCGGCGTCCCGCACGTCAGCGTTTACATGCTGGAGGTGGACGAGGACTCGCGCCTGGGTACCGAGTTGCTCGCGGGCGGCAGCCGCTACCACGCACACTTTGTTCCCGACGACGACCTCACTGCCGACCTGTATCTCGCAGCTTGTGCGCGCCTGGAGAGCGGCGGCGTCAAGCAGTACGAGATTTCCAACTTCGCGCGGCCGGTCACGCATGGCATTGGGCTGCGGGATTCGCGGCACAACCTGAAGTACTGGACGCGCCAGCCGTATCTCGGGTTTGGCGTGGATGGACATTCCATGCTGTTTGCCGACGAGAAGCTCCGAGCGCAGAGTGTACACGCCATCCGCTTCGCCACACCGGATTCGCTGGAAGGCTACTCGGCGGCCGGGAGCCAGTTGGACGGAGTCGCAGCGCGCGCGCGACAGCTTCGTGGCTCGCGCACGCTGCTGAACGAACAGACTGCGCTCGAAGAGTCGTTCTTTCTCGGTCTGCGTTTGAATGGCGGCGTTTCGATCCGCGATCTGAGGGAGCAGTTCGGAGGTGAGGCCGTTAATGGCTACGCGTCCGTCATTGGCGAGCTCTCTACCGATGGCCTGTTGAAGATCATCGGCGAGCGGCTGCGACTAACGCCGAGAGGCCGGCTGTTGTCGAACGAAGTGTTCGCGCGGTTTCTTGGCGAGGAGGCAGCGCCCCGGAATCCTTGTAGAATCTTAGTATGAACCGCGCACTGGAAGACCGCGCCCGTGAAAAATGGGCCGAGAGAATGAGGGAAGCATCCGCGAAAGCCAAAGCAGCTCGAGCCGCCAAGGCCGCCAAGAAATCTGCCGAGCAGCGAGCGCCCAAAGACGAGCCGAAAGCGCCGTGATTGATCTGCGCAGCGATACCGTAACCAAACCCTCGCCGGAGATGCGGCGGGCCATGTTCGAGGCGGAGGTTGGCGACGATGTTTACGGCGAGGACCCCACCATCAATCGCCTGGAGCGGCGAGCAGCGGAGATCTTCGGACGCGAGGCCGCCTTGTTCGTTCCTAGTGGGACGATGGGCAACCAGATCGCCATCAAGCTTCATACCCATCATGGCGAGGAGGTCATCTGCGAGGAGCGTGGCCACGTCTTCAACTACGAAATGGCCATGATGGCGCAGTTCTCCGGCGTCGTGCCGCGCACAGTTTGGGCGGAAGACGGCATACTGACCTGGGAGCACGTCAAGTCAAAGCTGAAGACGAAGAGCTACCACGCGGCGAAGACCGCCCTGGTTTCGCTGGAGAACACGCACAATATCGCCGGAGGGACCGTCACTCCGCTCGAAGTTTTCGGCGAAGTCTGCGACAAGACGCATGACGCGGGACTGCCGGTGCATCTGGATGGAGCGCGGATCTTCAATGCCGCCGTCGCGCTCGGCATTCCGGTGGCACAACTCACGGCGAAGACCGACACAGTCATGTTCTGTCTGTCCAAGGGGCTGGGCGCTCCGGTCGGCTCGCTGCTGGTGGGCAGCGCGGAGCTGATAGACCGTGGCCGCATCTATCGCAAAGCCCTGGGCGGTGGAATGCGGCAGGGCGGCATTCTTGCAGCCGCGGGCCTCATCGCCCTGCAGCAGGGGCCGCAGAAGCTGGCGCGGGACCACGCCAACGCCCGCTTCCTGGCGGAAGGACTGGCGCAGATACCCGGCTTCCGCATCAATTCCGGCAAAGTACAGACCAACATCCTGATGTGCGACATCAGCGGCACGGGCATGACCTCGGATAAACTGTCACGCAAGCTGGCGGAGCGGAACGTGCTGGCGAATGGCGTAGGTCCACAATTCATTCGATTCGTCACCCACCTCGATGTGAACCGTGAGCAGTGCGCGGAGGCACTAGAGATTATTGCATCGGTCTGTGGCGCCGGGATGCACGCCGCCTCTTGAAGGAGAAGTCGTTCTGGTATAGCGGTCCTTCGACTCCGCATTTGTCCCGCTCCGTAGGACAAGTGCTTCGCTCAGGATGACAATGCAGGATCAGAGCTCACTTATGCGCTATCGAACATTGGGACGAACTGGCCTGAAGGTCAGCGAAGTTGGCTACGGCGCCTGGGGAATTGGCAAGGCGCTGTGGGTTGGTGCCGAGGACGAAGAGTCTCTGCGTTCGCTGCGGGCGGCGCACGAGGCCGGCGTTAACTTCTACGACACTGCGCTGGTTTACGGTGACGGCCACAGCGAGGGGTTAATCGCGCAATGCTTTGGCGAGGCCAGCGACATCGTCATCGCCAGCAAAGTGCCTCCGAAGGATTACGTCTGGGCGCAGAAGTCGGGCGCCCAGCACGCCACGGTCTTTCCCAAGAAGCATGTGCTGGAAAGCCTCGACCAGTCGTTGAAGAACCTAGGAAGGAAATATGTGGACATTTACCAGTTCCATACCTGGATTGACGATTGGGCTTCAGAGGATGAATGGCTCGATACCGTTCGCGAGATGAAATCCTCGGGCAAGGCGAGGTTCATCGGCATTTCAGTCCAGAACCATCAACCGACGAACGTGCTGCAGGCGCTGGATACGGGCCTGATAGACACGGTGCAGGTGATCTACAACATCTTTGATCAGTCGCCTGAAGATGCGCTCTTTCCGTATTGCCAGCGGAACAACATCGGCGTCATTGTGCGCGTGCCATTCGACGAGGGCAGCCTGAGCGGCCAGGTAACTCCAAAGACCAAATTTCCCAAAGGCGATTTCCGTAACAGCTACTTCGGAGGTGGGCGCAAGCGGGAATCGTGGAACAGAGTACAGGCAATCGTGAAGGATCTTGGCATCAGCATGGAGGAAATGCCGCAGATTGCGCTGCGCTTCTGCCTTTCGCATCCGGCTGTCTCGACGGTCATTCCCGGCATGAGGAATACCAGGCATGTTGCGGCGAATACCGCGGCGTCCGATGCCGGGCCGTTGCCGGAAGAAACACTGCACCAACTTCGGAAACGTCGCTGGATTCGAAACTACTGGTGAAGCAACGGGTGCCGCCGATGCGCGGCTCGGGTCCATCTCGCGCTGGAACGGCGGCTAACGCACCGCCTAAATGCATCCCGCTGCTGCGCGGCCGATTCGAAGCGACCTGTTTGCCTTCGCTATAATCAAAGGTTCTGTATGAGTGCTTCAGCGATTCAGGAGAAGCTGGCCGCCTCTGGCGCGCGCCTCGGCAGCTACCGCGGGGCGGAAACGCCGGCGTCTTTCGGCGACACTCCGGCCGAGTTTCGCGCGCTGCTGGAGGGCTGCGGGATCCTCGACATGAGCTGGCAGGCCAGGCTGGTACTCACCGGCGAAGACCGTGTCCGCTGGCTCAACGGTATGATCACGAATAACATTCGCGATCTCGCGCTTGACCACGGGGTGTACAGCTTCCAGCTCAGCGCCCAGGGCCGCATCCAGGGAGACCTGGTCGCCTACAATCGCGGCGACTACCTGCTGGTCATGACTGACCGCGCACAGGAGCCGGGCCTGACCGCCATCTTCGATCGTTACATCATCATGGACGACGTGGAGGTCGCAGACATCAGCGACAAGCTCGCGACGATTGGCGTTGTCGGCCCGAAAACGCGCGATGTGCTGGCGAGTGCCGGCATTGACGCGACGCGGCTGGAAGCGGGCCAGGTCAGTGACGTGGTGTGGCGCGATATCGGTGTTTCCGTCGCTCGCAGCGCGCAGCCGGCGCTGGAGGGATGCGAGATTTGGAGCGCGCCCGACAACACCGACAAGATTTGGAAAGCATTGCAGGCTGCGGGCGCTACGCCTGCCGGCAGCGAGGCGCTGGAGCTGTATCGCATCGTCCGCGGCATCCCACGGTTTGGCGTTGATTTACGGGACAAAGATCTGCCGCAGGAGACCTGCCAGCACTATGCGTTGAACTTCGCCAAGGGCTGCTACATCGGGCAGGAAATCGTGGAGCGCATCCACGCGCGCGCCATTCTGCATCGGACCTTTGTAGGCTTCGAGGTGGAAGGCGAACCGCCGCCTTCGGGGACCAAGGTGCGCGTCAAAGACAAGAACGCCGGTGAGATGACGAGCGCGGCTCGGGTTCCATTTCCCGGTGGTGAGCGAACTCTGGCCTTGGGATATGCGCATAAGGAGATCGCAGTTCCGGGCACTGCTGTGCAGATTGGAGATCAAACCGCAACGGTTCAGGCACTGCCTTTCCCCCTGGATACCTAACGCGAAGGTAAACAGCGAACAGCGAAAAGCGAATCTATGCCAGACAAAGAGAAGAAGTCAGAATTCACAGTGACCGATCGCCGGCTATTCAGCACGGATGGCGAATTGCGCCAGGACGTGCTGGAAGACGAGGAACGGCGAGCCGAGCGGGAACGCGAGCAACGTGAAGCCCAGCGGCGCGCCAACGAGGCACGAGCCACAGAGAACCAATCGGCCCAACCCGCGGAACAAACGACAGTCCCGTCGCTAGAGGCGACGGAGATGGAGGCGCCAAGCGTGGCTGAGCAGCAAGCTTCGGCCGAGGCCTACAAGGCGTCCAACAAGGAGATCGACGATCAAATCAAGCGAGAGATGCGCCAGCGGGGGCAGGCGCCGCGCACGCAAGACTTCGAGATGACCTTCGAGAAGTTCGCCGCTTCGATTTACATGAGCGCTCTACTGCAACTCGGCCTCGCGGCTCCGCAGGGTGAGAAGCCGGTGGTGGACCTGATCGGGGCGCGGCAGACCATCGATACGCTGGCGTTGCTGCAGGAGAAGACCAAGGGCAATCTCACGGCGGCCGAGCAAAACATGCTGCAGAACCTGCTCTACGAGTTGCGCATGGCGTATCTGGAAGTCACCAATCTGCTGACGCGGCCGCCGCAGGGCGAACCGGGCGCTAACAACAAGGCCCGATGAAGGCCACCCTCACTGTGCTGGGCAGCGGCACTTCGATGGGGGTTCCGACCATCGGCTGCGATTGCCGCGTCTGCACATCGGCAGATCCGCACGACCGCCGCACGCGTCCCTCCGTCATGGTGCAGTGGGACGGGCGGACAGTGCTCATCGACACCACCCCGGATTTCCGCGAGCAGGCCATCCGCGAACGCATCAAAAGGATTGATGCAGTGCTGTACACGCATGGCCACGCGGACCACATTCTCGGGCTCGACGATGTGCGGCCGCTCAGCTTCCCGCGCATCACTGGTGGAGGCAAGATTCCACTGTTCGCTAGCGACACCACCGCGCAGGTGCTTCGCAACGTCTTTCGCTACATCTTCGACGAAGATTACAAGTACGGCGGCCTCGCCCAGGTCGAAGTATGTCCGCTAAATGGACCGCTGGGCCTGTTCGGAGCGACGTTTACGCCGCTGGCGGTATTTCATGGTGACGCGCCCATCGAGGCGTACCGTTTCGGGTCCGCCGCGTATCTGACCGATTTCAGCAGCGTACCCGAAGAGACGCTCGCCCAGCTGCAGGATCTTGACATCTTGTTTCTGGATGCCCTGCGGCATCATCCGCATCCTACACACTCGACGGTCCAGAACTCGCTGGAGCTGGTGGACCGCCTGAAACCGAAGCGGGCCTTCTTTACCCACATTTCGCACGATTTGCCGGATGCCGAGACCAACGCCAAGCTGCCGGCGAATGTACGCCTGGCGCACGATGGCCTGAAACTGGAGTTCGACCTGTAGGACGCAAGCCCGATGCTAGTCTTCCACAAACTTGGGGACGTGCCGCAGCTGGGTCCCACCATCGTCAGCGTGGGTAACTTCGACGGCGTGCATCGTGCGCATCAGGAAGTGGTGCAGAGGATGTCGCGGAGCGCGCACGCGCACGGCGGCAAGGCGGTGGTGGTGACCTTCGAGCCGCACCCGCTGCGGATTCTGCGGCCTGACGTTGCGCCCAGACTGCTGACGCCGTTGCCCGTCAAGCTGCAACTGCTGGAGCAGGCCGGGGTCGATGCCGTGCTCGTGCTGCCGTTCACGCGCGATCTTTCGCTGATGTCCGCGCACGACTTCGCCCGCGAGGTGCTTGCAGGCACGCTGCACGCGCGCGAAGTGCATGAAGGCTACAACTTCCACTTCGGCCACAAAGCGCAAGGCAACGTGAATACGTTGGGCGCCCTCGGCGAGGAGCTGGGCTTCGAAGCGGTCGTCTATCCGGAGCAATTACGCCGCGGACATCATGTTTCCAGCAGCGAAATTCGCACGCTTATCACGGGCGGGGAAGTGGGTAAGGCGCGCGCTCTGCTGGGGCGTCCGTTCGGCATCATCTCGACTCCCGGCCGCGGCCGCGGCTACGGCCACAAGTACACCGTCCCAACCATCAACCTTTCGCGCTACGACGAACTCGTTCCCAGAGATGGCGTTTACATCACCTGGCTCCGCGTCGGCGTCGAATGCTTCGAGGCGGTGACTAACGTCGGAAACCGGCCAACCTTCGGGCCGGATTCATACGCCATCGAAAGCCACCTGCTGAACTTCCATCCTATCGAGCTACTGGCGCAAACCGAGCTGGAGCTGATCTTCCTGAAGCGCTTGCGACCGGAGATCAAGTTTCCGATGGTCGACGCACTGCGCGAGCAAATCGCCAAAGACGTGCATAAGGCGAGAAGGTATTTTCGGCTGCTGAAGACGATCGTTAAGTAGATTCAGCAGTCAGTTCTCAGACTGCACGCGCCAAGGATAACTCTCACCATGTGACGGGCTGGCCCTGTTGGCATCCTACGGTTTTTGAAAGAACACGGCCCTTAGGCAGGCCCAAGGCAAGTTCTTAGCCGGACGATGCCGCTGATGGAAACTGTGTTGCCACTAAAGTTCGTGAGCACGGCAACACCGTAAATATCACGGGCACCCTGACCAATCAGGGCAACGAAGGGTTTGGCCTCTTCGGCGCCGGGGATAAGTCGACCATCGGCGTCAAACTGATCAATTCTGCAATTGTGACCGTCGAGAACGGCAGCAGTTTGCAGATTAACGGCACTGTCGACAATTCCGGCACCTTGGGCACCAACCTCTTCGGCGCTGGTGGCGGCAACAGCATTACTGTCAATGGCATGCTGACCAATGAGGCAAGCGGCTTGATCAGCTTGAACGGTCCCGGCGATGTGCTGAAGGCGCTGGCTGGCCTCAGCAACAGTGGCGTGATTAACGTGAACAACGGCTCGTCCATTGACCCGCCGTTCGTGAACAACCTGGGCATGATCAACATCGATGCCACATCCCGGCTGGTGGTGGGCACACCGACCCCGATGGGTGGCCAGGGCTACATCCAACTGCACAACGGGACGCTGGGCGAGATGATCAGCGCCACCAATTTTGGTGT
>Ga0335085_10000660_pt1 | contig 91290 bp, 99 predicted proteins | sample Lox_Sample_45_FD_206712 | JGI IMG/M metagenome (GOLD analysis project Ga0335085, IMG submission 206712) | Soil microbial communities from Loxahatchee National Wildlife Refuge, Florida, United States - Lox_Sample_4.5 | ecosystem: Environmental > Terrestrial > Soil > Wetlands | place: USA...
AGTACAATCTGACTCTGGCACAGGCAGATCTCAATAGCGCGAACATCAAGAACTTTCCGATCCTGAACTTTACCGTCATTACGGGTTGTCAGTTCTGCGTTTCAACTGCCCAGATTGTCCAGTCGGATCTAGCTCAAATTGGGATTACCGTTGACATTGTGGTACAGGATACCAGCGCATACTATACTCCCTATAGCTCGTACACCGGAGAAATCGGTTCTGCAAGTTCGATCGGATCACTTTCGCTCTTGGGCGCGGAGGAGTGGGGACCCGCAACGTTAACTCCAGCTGATTACTGGTACACGTTCGTCAGTAACGAGTCACTCTACGGCAACTGGGCTGTCTACTCCAGTCCCAGTGTTGTAGCCTGCGCAAATGCGTTCACGAGTACTGCGAATGTCTCCCAGATTCAATCGCTCTGCACTTCAGCCCAGAAGCAGATCTACCAGGACGCACCGTATGCTTGGTTGGGACTGGTCACTTTGTGGTACGCTGCCGGATCGTTGGTGTGGCAAAAGTCCACGGTGAACAGTTTTCTCGTAGACCCCGTGTGGGACGGACAGAACACTGCCCCGATATTCAATACTCTGACTTTTACTTCCTGACAGTCTAGTCAAGAAGCACGTGAGAAAAATTCTCACGCGTCAACAGTCTTTGGGTAATCCGGGGAGGAGAAGAAGAAAACCATTGCGACATCAGTTATGCCGTCGTTCCGGATACCGTGCGGTACTCCAGGAGGAATGAAAATGGAGTCGCCCGCGGAAAAAGGGATAAGCTCAGTTTCGACAGTAAGTTTGCCAGAGCCACTCAGGACATAAGCGAGCTCTTCAGCTTCAAGATGGATCTTCTGTTTGGTATCGATTCCAGGTTTGTACACCGTGTAACCGAGCATATTCCTGTTTTTGTTTTCGAGCTTTGATCGCGTAAGTATCAGATTTGAAAAACTATTCTTTCCGAGATCCACCTTCTCGCCTGAAGATTGTGGAATTATCTTGATTTTCTCTTTGGCGCTCTGCAATTTTCATCTTATCCGAAAATTATTGTCTTTGTCTCAGTGTACGATTCCAAACCCTCGATACCGTACTCTCGACCGATTCCACTTTGTTTGAATCCACCCATGGGAACTTCTATTTCCCAACCGCCGGCGCCGTACATGGAATTTACCAGAACTGTTCCAGCTTCAAGCTGGGATGCAGCTTTCTTGGCCCTGGAAAGATCCTTTGTCCAGATGGAAGCACCTAGACCGTAAATGGAAGAGTTAGCACTTTCTATAGCTTCATCCAAGTTGGAGACCGTCATAATTGGAAGCGCTGGACCGAAACACTCTTCCGCGACAAGTTTTGAATTCTTTTCTACGTCCGCAACAAGGGTTGGCATATAGAAGCTGCCAGCGCGGAGATCTGATTCCGTTGGCTCCGTTCCCCCGATCAAGAGAGTTGCTCCTCCCGAGATGGTGTCATTAACCTGGGTTTCCACCTTACTCCTCTGGCTCATGCTGTGCACAGGACCCATAGTAGTTTCAGGTTTCATACCGTCTCCTATTCTGATCGATTGGACTTTCTCTTTCAATTTGGATACAAATCTCGGAGCGACATTATCGAAGACATAAGTTCTCTTTACGCACATGCAGCCTTGACCGGCATTACGAAACCTGCCGTTCAAGGTAGCATTCACGGCCGCATCTAGATCTGCATCGTCGCAGATGATGATGGGATTGCTACCTCCCAACTCCAATGTCACCCGTTTCAATTGAGCTGAAGCGAGCTCCATGATTCTTTTTCCAGTAGCAGTCTCGCCCGTAAAGGAAACTTTTCTGGTCCTGGGATTTCTTACTAGCTCTTCGCCAACCGTTTGACCCGGACCAGTTACTACGTTCAAGAGACCGTCAGGAATCCCGGCTTGTTTGAAAAGCTCCATAGATTTCAACGTGGAAAGAGGCGTGGTGCTTGCGGGCTTCACAACGATTGAGCTTCCCGCTGCTAGAGAGGCCGCGACTTTGGCTCCCATGAGCAAAATCGGATTGTTCCAAGGGACGATTGCTCCAACGACTCCGACCGGCTCCTTTTCGACGACTGCCAGTTTTGTCGCATCAGATATTTGCACCTGAGAGCCGCGGGCTTTTAGTCCGGCGTAGTACTCCATAGTGTGCGCGAAAAACTTGATTTCCCCACGGGACTCTTGGAGAGTTTTACCTTGCTCCAGCGTCATCAATGTAGCAAGTTCAGTTTCGTGGTCCCGAATAAGACCCGAGACGACTTGCAAGATCTTTGAAATGTTTGTCTTTGCTGATTTCTCACGTTTTAGGGCATCTGAAGCATAATCGATCGCCGCGCGGACATCTTGGACGTTTCCTCTAGCGACAGAATCCACCACCTTTCCATTCGCAGGGTTGGTAACCTCGTACTCCTCACCGCTCGAAGAATCCACGAACTCGCCGTTGATGAAAAGTTTGAAGCCCATCAGAAATAGCAGAGCTTCAAATTCTGTTTTTTGGAATTAACCCTTTCGATTTGAGCGAGCTCTTATCGCCAGTAAAATCTTTTCAGGAGTAATTGGAAGGTCAAAGAATCTAATTCCGATCGCGTCATACACCGCGTTCGCGACGGCAGGTGCGACAGGGCTTATGGGAGCTTCACCGCAACCTCTAGCACCAAAGGGGCCGTCAGGATTATAGTTTTCAAGTATGATTGATTTTATCGGAAAATACTCCATGATGCTCTGAAGTTTGTAATCCTTAAGATCTGGGTTGAGAACGCGTCCGTTCACAAGCACCATTTCTTCGTTGATCACTCCATTCAGACCCATCGCGATCGCTCCCTCGTTTTGACCTAGCACATTGAGTGGGTTGAGCGCTTTGCCGACATCAACCGCACCGATAAAGTCCACAATTCTTAGGGCCCCTGTCTCAACATTGATCGCAACGCGAGCTGCCTGGGCGACAGGGGTGTAATATGCCACCGCCCGCTCGCTTGAAGATTGTCCAGTCTCAGGATCAAGCTCGCCGGTTTTAGGCATCCAGAATGCCTTTCCAATCAGCGTCCCTTCCTCTGGAATGTACGCGCCACCCATCGGTCCCGGTTTGAAGATCTCAGTATAATCAAGCGCACGAATTGTACCAGAATCAGGGGAGGATACTACTATTCGCCCGCCGGAGAAAGTCAGCGCATCCTCACGAAGCGCAAGCCTTCTAGCCGCTACCGCGATCATTTTTTTCTTGAGATCCTGTGCGGCAAGTTTTACTGCCATTCCCATTTGTGAAGTCTGTCTGCTTCCTGAAGCACCTGTTCCAACCGGGGTAAGGCCCGTATCTGACAGAACCATACGGACCTTATCCATCGATACTTGCATTTCCTCGGCCGCGATTTGGGAGAGAACAGTGTGAATACCTTCACCGGGATCCGTTGCTGCAGTCCAGATCTCAATTGAACCGTCTTCGATGAGCCGAACATACGCCGTGCTTGGAAATGATACATCGCACTGTTCCTTGGAAATTGCGTATCCAGTACCATAGCGCCATTTACTCTCATTCTTGGGAAGCGGAGTTGCGTTCACAACATCAAGAACGCGGTCTATACACTGGTCGAGAGTGCTGTTTGTCGTTTTATGTCCGATTGCAGTTTTTTCTCCATCATGCAGAATATTTTTCTTTCTAAACTCCAAACGGTCCAATCCTAGTTTTTCAGCGATCAAATCCATCTGTGATTCTATCGCAAAGTAGATCTGCGGAGCTCCGAACCCGCGAAAAGCACCTCCTTGAACCTGATTCGTGTAAACCCGGTAAATGTCAGCCTTCAAAGCGGGCAACCGATAGACACTTGTCATCCCATGAATAGAGTTGCCTACCGCTACGTTACCTGCTAATGAATAAGCTCCACCGTTGTAGATAAGCCTGATTTGTCTACCGAGAACCGTACCATCTTTCTTGACAGCGTCCTTAATGTAGACCACAGAAGGATGTCGAACACTGGTCGCCGTGAACACCTCCTCCCTGGTAAGTGCAATCTTGACAGGTCTTCCTGTTTTTTGAGCCAGCGAAGCAACTATGGGCTCTATGTGTCCCGCACCTTTGTTTCCAAACCCTCCCCCGACGTGGCGGAGGGCAATTACACGAATCTTTGTTTCCGGAACCTTTAGGGCATCGCTTAGCTCTCTCCTGGTCCGGTACGTATTCTGGCCTGACGTCCAAATCGTAAATGAGCCGTCAGTTTCAAATTTTGCAAGCACAGCAATGGGCTCGATGTGCGCATGCTGAACCATGTGGGTAGAGTATCTATTTTCAACCACGAGATCTGCTTTAGCAAAGGCTTCTTCGATGTTGCCATGTCTTACTTTGAAGTAGTTTGTTATGTTGGGACGAGCAGGATCCGACACTGCTTTGTAAATTTGTGCTTTTAGACGCTGATACTTCCCGATGTCAGGATGGATTATTACTTCAGGATTTTTCTCAATCGCCTTTTCAGGATCGAAAACCGAGGTTAACTCCCTGTATTCGACCTCAATGAGATCACACGCATCTTCTGCCGCCTCAAGGGTTTCCGCAGCTACGGCAACGACAGGTTCCCCGACATATCTTACCTTTCCTCGGGCCAGAATGGGCGTATCGAGCAAACCTCTTCCCCTCAATCCATCCGACACGTCTTCAGCACTGAGAACAGCTCTGACTCCGGGAACTCGAATGGCCTTTTCCTTGTTTATCCTTACAATTTCCGCGTGAGGTACTCTTGACCGAAAGATTTTCCCGTAGAGCATGCGGGAAAGTTCCATATCATAAGCGTAAACTGCAGTTCCGGTGACCTTTTCCCTTCCGTCAACGCGGGGAATTGATTTTCCGATGACGCTAAACTCTGTATTTAGTTGAATCGTTTCTGTCTTTTGCTGTGACATTTGCTGAAGAATGCCACTACTCCACTGCTACTCGCTTTTCTTACTTCGTTCTTCTTTAAGGAACTTTATCAGATGCTCGTCGCGTTTTCTTATCGTATCTTGCACACTTCGCCCGTCCTTCTTCCAGTCGTAAAACCCCTTGCCCGTTTTGATTCCAAGCTCGTGAGATTTTACCATCCGTTCCACCAGAGGTTGCGGTCGCGGAGAGGAATCAAGACTCTTGTATAGAATTTTTGCAACACTGTCCACGAGATCTACGCCAGAAAGGTCAGCAAGTTCCAGAGGTCCTAGGACCTCGAGGCGTGCTCCAAGAGCCTGTTTAACGATATTATCAACGTCCTCGGCAGAAGCAACTCCATTTTCAACGAGGCCGGTTGCTTCACGAATCATAGCGTACAGGATTCTGATTCCTATCTGCCCGGGAACATCCTTATTCACAACAGCGGGTTTTTTTCCGGCAGCTTTCAAAAACGACGTAATTTTTTCAATAGTTTCATCAGAGGTCTTTTCCCCTCTCGTTACTTCTACTGCAGGGACAAGATGCGGCGGATTCCAAAAGTGCGAACCTACAACCCTGTCAGGGTGAAAAGTCGCTCTTCCCAGGGTCGTTATCGGAATTGCCGTGGTATTGCTTGCGATGATCGTGGATCGGGACACGGACTTTTCGACTTTTCTGAATACTTCCTTTTTGGCTTCAACATCTTCAAAGACAGCCTCAATGACTAACGAAGCATCAGAGACCCCGCGAGGGAGATCGATAGTAGTCGAAATGTGTGATAAGACAGACTCCCTCGAATCGTTCAAAAGACCGGATTTTTCCATAGTAGAGAGTGAATCTGTCACTTGCTGTACTGCAGAGTCCAGGACCTTCTGATTAACATCAACGAGTGTAACCGGAAATCCCGCAGAAGCAAATACCTGGCCGATTCCCCTTCCCATAAGGCCGGAACCAACCACGGTAATCTTCTTCTTCTGCTGATTATCTTGTTTGAAGCTTGTTCCCTCCCTGAGTACTTTCTTGTCTGAAATCTCAAAAGTAATTTGACACCTTTTATTTGTTTTAGATCAAATCTGTTTCTTTCTCCCCGGGGTTAGGCAAACTACTTTTCTAGCATGACTGACATGGCCATCCTGTAAATTGGTTTCGGGATTTACCAGAATTCTTTTCGCAACCGATGTTCATGGGAGCGATCCGGTCTGGAGAAAATTTATCCGTGGTGCTGAGCGGTACAAGGCTGACGTCCTTATCATAGGGGGCGATATCACCGGGAAAAACGTAGTCCCGATAACAGAGAATGGCGATGGTACTTTCTCGGCTGAATTTCAGGAACAAAAGCACTTTCTGAAAAACCGGGAGGATCTCAAGAAATTCGAGGAGAAAGTCAGGACTACCGGTACTTACATGTACATCGGCTCGCCGTCGGAAATGTCCGAGCTGGTCGCTGACAAGGCCCGTGCCGAGACGATCTTCAGTGAGCTCGTTCTACAAAGAGTGAAAGAGTGGGTAGATTTCGCTGATGCCAACGCAACTGTTCCCATTTTTGTGAATGCTGGGAACGATGACGAGCAAGGCGTTGATGAAATCCTTTCTAGGAGCAAGAAGATAATTCAGCCGGAGGACAGGGTTATCCGGATTGATCCTATGCACGAAATGATTTCAGGAGGATTTGCAAATATTACACCCTGGCACTGCCCGAGAGACCTGACGGAAGAAGAAATTGCCAAGAGGCTGGAAGTCAAGATTCAGAAGCTCGAGAATCCTAAGACGGCAATCTTCAATCTACACTGCCCCCCCATCAATTCAGGTCTGGATACCTGCCCGAAACTAGATACTTCAGTCAACCCGCCAAGGCCGTTTATGGACGCTGGAGGAATAGTCCTCTTCGGGGCAGGTTCGACCGCGGTTCGCGAAGCTATCGAAAAGTATCAGCCAATGCTAGGACTGCACGGCCACATTCACGAATCAAGAAATATAGCTAAAATCGGAAAGACAATGTGCGTAAACCCAGGGAGTGAGTATGGCGAAGGGGTCTTGAGAGGAGTTCTCTTGAATATCGACAACTCTGGATTCAAGTCATATCAATTCGTGGCCGGTTAGAATTATTTCCAGCTAAGGACTGGCCGCTGCCTGCCTAATCCCTGACCATTTCTAGGAGTATCTCCTGTAATAGCTGAAAGCAAAGGCCTGTTATTTGCAAGAATGCATTTATAGATTAATTTCTCCCCGGAACTTAAGATGGGCTCAAATTCGCAAAAAATCTTTTCCAGAAATTCATCTGGACTAGTTCGAGAAATATCGACCAGCCAGGCCTTCATTTACAACTTTATGGCAATCGGGCTCTATGGATTTACCTGGGCCACCCTTTTTTCCGTTGGATATACTTCTTCATTTCTCGGCGCGAACGTCGGATTAGCAATCGTCTTGATGGCAATTTCCGCAATCCCGTTCTATCTTTCGACTTCAATGCTTTCATCCGCGATGCCTCGCGCTGGTGGCGATTACGTCTGGCAGAGCAGGGTGCTCCATCCATCGCTTGGCTTTGCCTCGACTTTCTCAGCTTGGACGGTTTGGCAGTGGTACTTTGCAAGCTTTCTCGGAGTTGTTATGACAACTATTGGTTACCAACCGCTGTTTGCGCTTTTGGGTTTAACAAACTCGGGTGACGCGAACATTGCGACTCAACTTGCTGCAGGTTTTGGTCAGATAAACAATACGACCGTTTTCTGGATCACGACCTTAATCATTCTCTTAGGCTTTGCAGTCGCTGCGCTTGGAATAAGGTTCTATGTGAGGCTGCAATATCTTCTGTTTGCTGGGAGCGCAATTTCCGCCATCACCCTTCTCGGAGTTTTAGCCACGACATCGCACAGCGGTTTCGTCAGCACTTTCAATTCATTTATGACTCCTCTTTATTCAGGAAATGCAACACTGACCACACTGGTGAACAATGCCGGCGGTTACTACAATTACATAGTGAAGACAGCAAACTTTCCCAGTTCATCATTCAATCTCGGGAGCACACTAACACTCTTTGGAATAATCTGGATTTCGTTCGGTTATGCATTCTGGAGCATTTACAACTTGGGCGAGATCAAAAAAGCTGGCAACTTGAGATCCCAAGTAGTTATGCAGGTTGGTTCCAGTCTGATATTTGCAATTTTCCTGCTGGCACTTTGGTACTTACTCGAAAATGTAATCGGCATAACATTTCTACACTCATTCTTCAACCTCTATCCGAATGACCCGTCCACCTTCCCATTATCGGGGCTTTACACTCCATACTACCCAGCTTTGGTCGCGTCAATCAGTTCTAGCCCGATAGTCTGGACCTTAATCCTTGTTGGAGCAACTTTTGGAATTTTCCAAGTTATCTTGATTGTCTACTTTGCTTCGACGAGAATTATGCTCGCAGCTTCACTGGACAGGGTCCTCCCCGAGCGGCTGTCATACGTGACCTCTAGAACGCATTCTCCGATAGTTGCCCTGATTGTCTCTGCGATTGGGTGCGAAGCTTTCCTCTACCTCATAATTTATGATTCGGCGTTTACAAGCTATTTTTCAACAGCCGGGTTGGCGACACAGATAGCCTACATATTGATCAGCCTGACGGCGATTCTCTTCCCGTTTGCAAAGAAGACGATTTACGAAGCATCTCCGGCCGCGAAGTATAAGATAGGTGGGCTTCCGATACTGACGCTCACTGGAATTCTCTCCCTGATTGTGAACCTCTACATTGCTTGGATTTTCATTGCAGGTCCCCCGCTTGGATTCCTATCGTTCTACGCTACTAGTTCCATCGAGTTTGTAATTGGGCTATTCTTGGCATGTTTCGTAATCTATTGGATAGCTTACGCAATTAGACGTAGCCAGAAAATAGATCTGTCATTGTCGTTTGCAGAAATCCCGCCGGAATAGCGCAGTAATCTACAATCCCAAGAGATTCTTCGCGTTCTGGTAAAAGTAGAGCTCGAACTCTTCTTCTGTTAGGTTTACCGCAGTCGCTCTCGCAATTTCTATTGGCGGGTTACCAAAGGGAATGTCGGAGCCGTACATTACACGGTCTTTGCCGACAACATCAATGGATTCCCGGATCTTGGTGCCCATTGGCATCGCACTTGTTTCAAGATAGAGGTTTTCAAGTCGTTTCGCCGTATTAATTGCAGCTTGAATATACAGCCCGTGTCCGTCGCCCATGTGCAGCATAACAATTTTGACGTCAGGAAAGTTTTCAGCGAGCTCACCTACACTCCACGGAAGTGAAAAAGGTGAATGCCCCGTATGAATCAAAACGGGTACCTTTGCCTTCTTCGCTTCTTCCATTATCGGATGGACGATGTCATCGTTTGGAAGGAAGGCCTGAAAGAGAGGATGGAGCTTTATGCCTTTGAAGCCCCAATCCTTGAGGGACGTTCGAACCTTTTCTGCCGCGCGTTCGTCATGGGGATCAGGCCAGTAGCAGCCCACAATCTTTTCCGGATATTTTTGAGCAGCCCTTCTGACAAGCTCGTTGTCTGTGAAGTAGACTGCTGACTTCTCTACATTATAGGCCTCCATCGATTCTATGAGCTGTTCCTCGGTCAGTGAAACATTTGCCCAGCCGCCGAAACTGCCGATGTGCACGTGAAGATCTATTTTCTTCCCGGCGTAAAGCTTCGCGGTAGTTACTGTCATCCGAGTCGTCTTCTCCTAGGAGATCTTTTAAAATTCAACGTTCAGGATATCATACCAAAGAGACGATCTGGTAAGACATGCATTCTTTCATCGCTGCCGAAAAAGAGGCTCTAATCTGCGTACGAAAAGGGTACAAAGTACAGCCGGGGGAAAGCGTTCTCGTTCTGGCGGATGGAAATCACGAGCTTGAAGCTCAGGCTCTTGCAGCGGCCGCAAACTCGATTGGAGCGGATGTTGCGCTGATGGATATTTCTTCAATCGTTGCACAGGGGCTCTTGATGCCAGGGATTCCGGAGCCTCCCAAACATGTCAGCGCTGCCGTGAAGAATTCGGATGTAATAATCATCAAGACAGAAATTGATTATGCGCACAGATTCGCGCATACCAGTACAGTACGAGACGCCGTGGATAATCAAGTCAGAATCGCCTCCGTTGAAGAAGGATTGGGTTCATGGGGTCTCACAGAAGGGGACATTGACAAAGTCGAAAAGAGGACCGATAGTTTGATCGAAACTTTCAGCGGAGCAGACAAGATTCACGTCACTTCAAAGCAGGGAACAGACATTGCGCTTTCGATAAAGGGCAGACCGCCGTTGAAAGTCACTCCAGTCAGGCAGAAAGGAGTAATGATGGGTCCTATGCCGCTCTGGGGCGAGGTAGCTTACGCGGCAATCGAAGATACGGGAAATGGCCAGATTGTAATGGATGGTGTCATGAACGTTGTTGCCCCCTACGGGGTCAAGACTCCGATGACAGTCAAAATAAGAAACGGGAGAGCGTACGAAATAACCGGCGGCGAGGAAGCTCAGAAACTAAAGAGCGTTCTTGCGTCAGCCGACGAAGGATCGAATGTTCTCGCGGAATTTTCGCTTGGCTCGGGACATCTGGTGAAATTCGGCACTCTGTCGGAAAAGGGAAAACTAGGAACGGTTCATTTTGCCTTGGGAGACAATCACCACGCCTATCCGGGTGGAAAAAACGTATCAAAGTGGCATCTCGACGCGACTGTCCGGTATCCGACCGTGGAGATTGATGGCCGTACTATAATCAAAGATGGCGAATGGGTCTTCGAAAAATAACCAGGTAAGAATGTAAAGAAATGGTCTGAGATCCTTGCCACTTTTTAGACCGAGCGGCTTTCTCTTCTCCGAAGACAGGGAAGAGTCGCTTCGTACCCTGCAGTCGAGGGGAAAGCATGCCCATGTGATTGCCGGTGGAACGGGCTTTTATGAACTTGCAAAACGAGGATACATTCCTGAAGTGAAAGAGCTGGTGTCGATCATGAAGCTTGGATTGGATTATGTCAAAGAAGAACCCTCCCGCCTGATAATCGGTTCGACTACTCGGCTACAGAACCTGCTAGAATCGGGTGCTGGTGACAAGAGCGGTTTCGAAGCCATCGGTGACGCTTTGAGGGAGATACGCCCGATTCAGGTAAGAAATGTCGCCACCGTTGGTGGCGAAGTTTGCATATCTGTTCCCATAGTTGACCTCCCGACGGCCCTTCTTGCGTGCAGATCATCGATAATGATAATGGGACAGGAAAATTCGATACGCGAGACTCCTCTCGAAGATTTCTACATCGACGCATTTCTTACCCGATTAAAATACGGAGAGATCGTGAAAGAGGTCGTCCCGACGGTTTCCTCGACCGACGAACACTCCGCGTTCGTAAAGTTAGGGCGGACATCATACGATTTCAATCTGGTCAATGCTGCCGTTTCTCTTTCCATCAAAGGGAACGATAAGATAAATTCGATCAGGGTGTTTCTCGGCGGAATTAAGAGAACGCCGATTCGCGCGGTGAATTTTGAAAAGAAGCTTCTTGGAAAACGAATTGACCATGAGTCGATAATCGACGCGGTAGAAGACACCTTTGAAAATGAAAAACTATTGCCGTCCGTCCATGGATCAAGCGAGTACAAGAGAGCTGTATTGCCCGTCATTCTTCGGGATTGCGTAATGAAGGCTTACGAGAGGAGAAGGTCCTGAGGAGCTTTGACGGATACAATTTTGCTTCAAATCAACGGAAGAATGGAAAAAGTACAGCTAAAGCCGTACGACACTCTATCACGTGTATTAAGAGAGGAGCTGGGCATGATCGGGACAAAGCGTGGCTGCGACTACGGTGGTTGTGGTGCCTGCACAGTATCGGTTGATGGCAAGGCAATCTATTCGTGCATGTTTCCAGCTCAATATGCGGAAGGAAAGGAGATCCTTACTGTAGAGGGACTGGGGGGAAAAAAAGGGTCTCTGCCGGGGGATTTGTCGCAGATCCAGGAGAGTTTCCTTACAAACGGGGGATTGCAATGCGGGTACTGCACAGCGGGCATTATGATCTCGACGAAATGCCTCCTTGACGCGAGGCCGAACCCAACAATTCAAGAAATACAGGAAGCTCTCGCCGGAAACATTTGCCGATGCACTGGTTACGGTCGAATCTTAGAATCTATTTTCGCGGCTGCCAAGACGATGCGTGAAGAAAAATCTACGACCCCGGCTGGAATAAGAGACAAAAAATAGTTTGACAGGAAAGTGCGCCAGGGCAGTTTCACTCCTTGTCGATTACATGAACAGGACAAAGGAGGTAAAGGAATTCGCGAAAGGATGGGAAAGCAGGATCCTTTTCGATCTGACAGGCGAATCTCCTTTTGGTGTAGTATTTCCGAAAGAAAGCACGGAGTCGATAAAATTCATTGACCGGCGAGTAGAAAATCCTGACGTAGTGTTTTACTCAAACGCCGAGCTTTTCTTTGGAATGCTAACTGGCAAAATCGATCAAGACCAAGCTTTCAGCGACGGTCTCGTGGATGTAAGAGGATCGATTTTCGACTCTGTGAAATTTCGTCATGCGGCTGAAATCACTCAAGAGGAGCACAGGACACTTTTCACCGTGCTTCGCGCCGTTTCCAGACTTACCTAGTCAGTCAAACGAAGGTTTGACTTCTTCGGCAAACAGTTTCATCATTCGTAACAACGATGGAATGTCCGAATAGACGAACTTTAATTCCGTGATATCTACTCCGGCCGATGCGTAATCTTCGAGTCTGTTTTTCAATTCTCTCGGAGTTCCTACGAGACTCCTTCTAAGCCCTTCATCCACAGAAATGAAGTTCGTTGAAAGGCTCTTTGCGGCCAAAGAACGCGCGTTTGATTCCTCAGTATCGATCGCGGTAAACATCTCATGAACGATAGTTAATTCACAAAAATCTCTGCCGCGAGAGGTAAACTCTTTTTTTACTCTAGCAGTACCTTCTTTGACTTCTTCTGGAGTCAAATAAGCCGGAACCCAGCCGTCTCCCAGCTCGACGACTCGCCTCAGAGCACGGGCGCTTATCCCACGTTCTCCACCCCCGATCAGAATTTGGAGATTCTTTTGCAAGGGCTTTGGAAACATCTGAGCCTCGCTGAAGTTTGCAAACTCTCCTGAAAAACTCGGCAGGTTATCCTTCCAGAGTTTTTTTAATACTGCAATATACTCGTCAGTTATCTTTCCTCGTTTTTCATAGTCTGCCCCCACGGCTTGGAACTCCTGTTTTGTGATACTCGGGGCGCCGGGCGCAACTCCAACAATCAATCTACCACCAGACATGACATCAAGATTTGCGAGCTGCTTTGCAATAACGAGAGGATTTCTCAGAGGAAGAACCAGAACTGCGATACCAAGCTTTACATTTCTTGTTCTTCCCGCAACATACGAAAGGGTGGTTACAGATTCGTAAAAATTCGGCCTTTGTGATTCATCCAAAGCTTCTGCAGAGCCGGCAGAAAGGTGTGTCTTGTGCTGCTCTGATCCCCAAAGGATGTGATCGTGGACCCATGCTGAGTGGAAGCCAAGTCCTTCTGCTTCCTCCGCGACCTGAACGATATTATTGCTGTTTGCAAGAGGACCGGAATTTGGGAGCCTGATGCCGAATTTCAATAAGCTTCCGTCCTAATACTTAGTCGCGAATCAATCTTTCTTTTTTTCTGAATGGCCGGATACTTCCGCGGTCCAGTTGAATTTTTCTCCGCGTTTTACCTTTTGATCTTCTTCCTCAGCGGCAAGGACACATTCCATTCCACCATCAACCCAGCTGCTCATTCCGACCAAGTATATGCATAGAGCCAACGCTTCCTGGACCTCCTTGGGAGTTGCTCCGGCACGGATTGCCTTTCGCGCGTGACTCTTTCCCTTTTCTCCTCTGCCAGTTGCAGCTTCAACCGCAACCATAATCAGTTCTCTATATTTCGCCGGCAGTGCAGAGCCGACGTCATTTAATCCTGGAATCGCATTACGACGGAGCGAAGCCAGGGAATCAACCAAATCTGGATCATATCTGTCGAGCGTCTGGAAGACCTCATGGACCCGGCCCATCTCTTGAGTAAGATATTCCTTGGTTTCATCTTTCATAGGTTGTCCGATTTTATCGGCGGGTTTTAAAGATACCAAAGTTTGAACCCGCTATCGACAAGAAATCCTTGCGCGGATCCCTATGTTGATTAGGCAGTTTTGTATTATTTCTTCGTTCAACGAGGATAACTCTCAAGGACCGAAATCAGTTCATTATGAATGTAGAATATTGCGAATTCCCAGACGATCTGTACTATGACATTGAAAACAACGTCTGGTTCGGGACGCTTCCAGAAAGTGCCGGGAAGTCTATGAGAGGCCGGGTGGGAGTTTCTAGCATACTCGTTTTTCTCTCCGGCAAGATTTCTTCTATTCGATTTCGTCCAATTTCAGCCGAAGTAACTCGAGGTCAGAGCCTTGCGACGATTGAATCCATAAAATATGTAGGTGCCGTAAGATCGCCGATTAGCGGCAGGGTGAGTGCCTTGAACAGATCATTATCATCAAATCCTGTCCCCATTTGGAAAGATCCGTACCAGAGTTGGATTGCCGAATATGATTCATTTGACCAGAACTCACTGGGCTCGATGCTAAAGGGGGTCGAAGCTAGAGATGCCTTGCTTTCTCGAATCAAGGAACTTCGCATTCGTTGTTTCAGACTGTTGCCGGATGAGGAAATGTACTCGATAGGAACAGAGTGCACGACGACCTTGGCCAACCTCAGTGAGCTTTTGGCGGACAAGCCCTCTGGCTACGTTATTCATTTGGTAACGGACGATCCCACCGCCGATATTGAAATGGTTCGCTGGTCGATGCAAACCGGAAACTATCTTGTCGAAACGAGAAAAGAGGACAATCTATATCATTTCATCGTCAAAAAATCCTAGATCAGAACGTGAATTACCGGAAGAGAAAATCGGGGTTGAAGACAAACGTCTCCAACCTGTTTGTTTTGTTTCTTTATTTTTCAATTTGCGAACGAACTAGGTTTCCCCATTCAGTCCAGGAACCGTCGTAGTTTCGCACATTCGGATATCCAAGAAGATACTTTAGCACAAACCAGGAGTGGGAAGACCTCTCACCGATTCGGCAGTAAGCGATTACCTCTCTTTCCGGCGTTACTCCCTTAGGCTTGTAGAGACTTTCTAGCTCCTCGACTGACTTGAATGTCCCGTCGTCATTGACCGCCTGAGCCCAGGGGATGTTTTTAGCTCCTGGAATGTGGCCACCGCGCTGTGCGTGCTCAGTTGGATACTCTGGAGGAGCAAGAACTTCGCCGGAGTACTCCTTTGGACTACGGACATCTACGAGCACCACACCTCCGATTGCAATCGCTTTTCTCACATCGTCAAGATAACTTCTAATGGACTCGTCGGGAGCTGACGCCCTAAACTCCGTTTTCTGAATGTTCGGGGCTTCCCTTGTAAGTGGTTTGTCTTCCTCGATCCATTTTTTCCTGCCGCCATTCATGAGCCTGACGTCGCCTACTCCGTAGTACTTGAAAACCCAAAAGGCGAATGCAGCAAACCAGTTGTTGAAATCACCGTAAAGAACCAGAGTTGTTCCGTTGGAAATGCCGTTTCGGCTGAAAAGATCTTCGAGCTGAGATTTGCTCAAGATGTCCCTCCTTACTGGGTCGTTGATGTCCCTTTTCCAATCCAATAGAACTGAGTTTGGAATATGGCCTTGGTTATAATTCGCCGTCGAATCGTAATCCACTTCTGCTATTCTAACATTCGGGTCAAGATGATGTTCTTGAACCCACTTTGTGTCGACTAGCACTTCTGGATGCGCGTACTTTTTTGACTGGATCGTGCTCATGTGTTCTCTTGCGATGTTTATGTTATATGAACCTAGAGATCAGTGCAAATTCTGCCAAAAGATAGCCCTTTCTGGGTCAAGTCTGACAAAAACTGCTTCTTGAAGGTTTTCCGGAAAAAATTGACCGGTTGAGTATTGAGGATACTTTTCTTTGAGTATTTTCTCTGCCAGCTTCTTTTCTCTAACACCCCCTGGACCTTCAATCACTTTAGCTCTGCAAAAAAGCAGCAGATAGAAAAGTTCATCCCAATTTTCAGAGTATTTGTCGACGAGTAGTGTCCCCTTGCCGGTTTCTCTGATATTGCTCAGCCGTTTTAGCTCCTTCCCGCTTTTTGTCTTGTGGTCTATGACGAAGTAAATCCGGTTTTCAGTATTTGCAAAAACTATCGGAACAATATACGCGGGACCATTCTTGGAAGACGTCCCCAGTCTTGCAACTCTGCTGGACTGTAGAAACTCTAGATGCTCAGGCGAAAGGACCCTGGTCAATGCTTGAAAGCTCTCTCGTGCGTGAAAAGCATCGGCATCGAATATCGATCGGATGTTTCGACAACTTTCTTGTCATTAATCGACCCGCCCGGCTGAACTATGGCACGCACACCTGATCTCCCCAGCAGCTCCACGCTGTCGGGAAAGGGGAAGAATCCATCCGACGCGCAATACGCGCCCTGTGATCTTTTACCGGCATTATCCAGGGCAATCTTGGTAGCTCCGTTGCGCTTCCGAAAACTTCCTATGCCGAGCGTCCACAGCTTCGATAGAATCCCGTCCGAAAATTCGCCGTTTCCTATGACGATTGCATTGGACTCGACGCGTCTTGAAACCTCCCACAAACCCATGAGCACTGAAGTATCTTTCGCACTTGGTTTTGCTCTTTTTGTTTCAACAGTAACCTGTGAAGGGTCTAGCTTCTTCCGATAATCTGGCGAGTCCTGGACTAGAGTTAGACCCTGAACTATTTTTACATCGTAAGGATAGGATGTCCCACTCGAAGTCTGAATTAATCGCATCTTCTTTTTCTGTTTCGCCTTCAATATTTCCAGCGCGTCTTTTTCGTAAGCGGGCGCGAGAACTATTTCCGTGTAAACAGAGCCGTCATCCTCCTCGTTTTTCCCCACGAGTTTTGCGGTTTCAACATCGACTTCTCTGTTGAATACCGTCGTATTCCCAAAGTCGGCCTCAGGATCGCAAGCGTGAGCTAGTTTGTAGGCGTCTGCAAGCGAAGTTGAAAATGCAAATCCCGATATTTGACCGTGCTTTACCGTTGCGGCAGCTGGAGTCTCCTCAAACCCTTCCAGTATCTCGAACGAGGAAGCGATGTCCAGATGATTATTGTAGGATCTCGTATCTCCAAAAATTTGCTTCCATTCGGGTATCCCGCCTTTGGTTCCATTGATTGAGTAGATCATTGCTTTCTGACCGGGGTTTTCTCCGTACTTTGGAACCTCGAACTCTCTGGATGAGAGAAAGAACGAGTCAGGAAACGATTTAGCTGGAAACATTCTGCGAGTTAGAGTATTGAAGATCGCATTGTCGTAGGCAGAAACGATTTCGAATGCCTTTAGCGCAAATTTCTTCCTCGATTCGAACGAAATCTTGCCGCCTGAAGATCCCAGCTCGGCGGTTACCTCGGGATAGAGTCCCGAAGAAGGGACGACGCAAACTGATTCAAAGTTCTTTGCCGAAGCCCTCACAAGAGAGGGGCCGCCGATGTCAATCATCTCTACGAGTTCTTCATTTGTTGAATTGCGCTCTGCTGCAGCCTCGAAAGCGTAGAAATTGCAGACAATCATGTCGAACGGCTTTACTCCCAGCGAGGAGATCTGCTTCATGTGTTCCTGACTGGGTTTCCTCGCTAGAATCCCGGCGAATATCTCGGGCTGCAATGTCTTTACGCGACCGTCGAGCATCTCGGGAAAGTGACCGATTTCTTCCAGCGGGACCGTCGTTACTCCCGCGGCTTCCAGTGCGGTCCGCGTACCTCCGGTTGCGACGATCTCGACACCCAGATTTTTTAGAACTGTCCCAAATTCCACGAGTCCCGTTTTGTCGAAAACCGATACCAGAGCTCTTTCGACTTTCAAATCATTTTTCTGATCCAGCATCTTTGCTCCCTTTCTCTTGAGTCTCTATACTTTGAGAATTTTCCGACCGAAGTAAAATCTATTGTCTGATAAAATTTAGATACTGGTAAAAAGTCAACTGGGACAACACGTTAATTGCAGACGTTTTTGTATTCGAGATCTTTTTTCGAAAGTCTTTCTCCCCCAAAACAGGGTGGAATATGTGTTGGATTTATGCTTCACAAAAGCAATATCCTCCTCTTTTCCTACCCTTGGTGAATCGTCTCCAGAAAAAATAGAACTGATCTAGTATATTGAAAATCTACACAAAAACCGGTGACAAGGGCGAAACTGGCCTCTATGGGGGCAAGAGAGTACGGAAGGACAATGTGCGAGTGAGTGCTTATGGAGACATTGACGAAACGAATGCAGCCATAGGAATCGCACGATCTTACATTGTAGAAGGTTCTTCAGGGTCCAGAGAGATACTCAGCTTCATCGATTCTGCGCTTGAAACGGTTCAGAACAAGCTTTTTGCGGTGGGCGCGACTCTTGCAGGGGCCGAAGATCAGAGTTATTCTGTAAAGGATTCGGATCTCGAATACCTTGAGAGATGCATCGACCACATGGATGAGCAGGTCCAGCCGATCAAGGCGTTCATCCTTCCGTACGGGACGGATTTATCAGCAAGACTACATTTGGCGCGAACCGTTGCAAGGCGCGCCGAACGAAACATTGTTGCACTTTCATCGCAGGAAACCGTAGACCCGAACATCATCGCGTATGCCAACAGACTGTCGGACTTTTTGTTTACTCTCGCAAGATACGCCAACAAATCTCAAGGAGTCCCAGACACGCTTTGGAAGAAGGATTTTGTTCCGACGATAATGCCTCCAGTCCAGACCAAGCTGGACACAAAGCAACAGCAAGAGAATCACAATCACGTAGATTCCAAACAAAATACCCCCAAAGTTGTCACGGCAAATGCAACGAACGGCAAGAACGGCGCTACTACACATCCGGCCTAAATGTAATCGTCGTCCAATGCCTTTCAAAATCAAGCTAGCTCAGACACTATTATAACTCTGAAAGTCTTTGCTATCTGGTGGCGTCCCTGCTAGGCGTGGGACGAAACATGGAGTCTTTTCTTGTCAGACAGTGACCAGCTGGGCGCATCAAATCCCGATTTGTTCGATTATCTACAGCGAAAGCTGTTAGGAAGCTCACTGACCGTTGTAAAGACGGGGCCAACTCAGATCAGCATCGAGTCTGGCGACACGATTTCAATGAAAATTACCGTAAATCAGAAAAAAAAGACTGTCGACTTTACGATTTTCTCTAATACCTTGAATCGACCTATAACTGTTGAAGAGATCAACGGTTCTACATTCATGGAGGCACGAATGGAGGAGCAGCTCGAAAAGGAGGATCGTTTGATAATGGAGGAGGATGTCCTACTATCAGTAGATCTTTTGCGATTGTGGGTACGTGAAAACAAGTATGTTCTTTCTAACGAAGGTCTGGAAGAAAAGCCTAAACAGACGAAAGCCGCAAAGTAGCTGTCCTTTTCTACATTCCCGGAAGAAATTCTGTAAGTAGCATTGGCCACGTCAATCAAATTCTTCGGAACTTCGGCCGCCGTCCCCAGTGTTAACCGAGCGTTTGCCTGCATCGGAGTCTTTGATTCTGAAAATGAAATGATTCTCCTCGACTGCGGCGATGGCTCGTTGAGAAATCTCCTGAAATTCGACGTTGATGTAAACTCGATAAATTCGATAATCCTCTCACACTACCACTCGGACCACGCCACCGGGATCACTCAGGTGATTGAAACGATGGGAATCAAGAAGCGAACTGCGGACCTGACGATATTCGGTCCTCCTGGACTGAAGGAATACTTTGCCACTGTTCAGAAGATAACGAACGTCGCCTCCAAGCGAAACTTCAAGATGCAATTGATCGAAATCGCACCAAAGCAGAAATTCGATGCTGGAGATTACTCTGTAGAAACTTTCAAGATGGAGCACACAATCCCCTGCATTGGATATCGACTTTCCTGTTCCGACGAAAAAATTCTAGCATATACGGGAGACACTATGCTATGCGAAGCCCTAAAGTCCCTTGGAAATGAAGCCGACCTTTTCATCCATGAGGCCACGTACCTCCACAAGGACATCGAACTAGCGAAGCCTCCGAAACACTGCACTGCGCTCCAGGCTGCAATTGCTGCAAAAGCTGCAAGAGCAAAGAGAATGATATTGACCCACGTCAGCGACCAGAATGAAACTCCTGAGGAAATGATGAAGGAAGCGAAGAGAGAGTTTCCAGGTGTTTCAGTTGCCTACGATGGATTCGCGACTGAACTCTGAAGATTAGCTCGAATTCGTCAGTGTCCTATTCGCCTGATAAGACTAATAACTTGAATTTTTGACTTTGGAATCCAAACTCCACTGGGGTTGTGGTGTAGCTTGGTTAGCATTCCACCCTTGGGCGGTCAGCAAAGACAGAAAATCTGGCTGGTTCATTGGAGGTCTCAGGTCCGAATCCTGACAACCCCATCCTCCTTTCGGTCTGAATCTCATTCAGTGTGTCGATGAAATCACAAGATTATCCTTGAAATTCTGTGTTTTCTGGAAACGACGAGGGTACTATCTGTAGGAAAGACAACGCAAGTGGATATCAGGATGAACTGGTGTATGACGCATGGGGAATGGCCAAGAATACTGTCGGAGAAGCCCTCGCGGAATCTCACAACTGCGAACCTTTCATTTCTTTGGTCGCATCATTGATACTCACTCCACTTGTGGGATTTTAGCTACTTGCAGCGCTACAACAAACTCGTCAAGTTGTTCTTGCTGAGGAAGCTTCTAGCCTTGGCCTGATTTTTTTGTATCTTTTCCAGAAAAGCGAATATCTCTGCTTTCTCCGATTCTCGCTTCGATGCGTCGTGGTCGGTCTGCCCCTTCATATTCAGTCTTCCTAATTCTCCTTCCATCCATTCCAGCAGCTTAACGTCGAAACGCAAGTTATCTTGGTTCAGGTCATTCAACATTTTCAACGCAGATTTCAGTTTCTCATTCAAGCATTCTGGGCAATCTTCATGAACTGAATTATCGTAAAAAATGCTTGAATGAGATTTGCACTCCTTCCAAGTCATCTTCCGGACTCGCGGTGGACAGAATCTGTTGCCGGGAAATATAAGCTAGGACGTTATAATCCTCGACTCATTTTTTCAATCGTGCTTGTAATCCCGACTTGCAAGGCTGCGTTTTCACATGAACCACATGATTACTAGTTAAGAACAAAGTGTGCAATCTCAAGGTCTCCCCATTCGTCCCCGCTGACGACTGTGAAGACACCGGTCGAGTTGGTGAAGACGACGGGTCGAAGGAGGTCGGTTTCGCTCATTATTGCCGGTTGGTTAACTCCCTGAAAGCCATAGACTATCCACTGTGCGTTGTTGCTACTGGGGTTGAACAGGTAATAATTCGGAGAGTTAGACTGGAACAGAGGCGGAGCTTGTGCGTTTGTTGCCGCGACATAGATGAGACACTGGTTGTATCCGAAGGGAGGCTCAAAAACGGTGAAGACAAGCGGCGTTCCCGCAGAGAAGTTGCCCAAGTCGTAGTAACCTTTTATCACTTCAACCCTGAATGGGTCGTTCTGCGCACAATTATAACTGGGTCCGACCTCTGACGCATTAGTTAACTTCCAGTCCGAAGCACCCGTAACGTTGTTCGTGCCGTTTAAGGCATTGTATACACCGACGAAAACCGTCAGGTTGTGTCCCTGCTGAACAGTTGAAGAATTTATGGACATAACGAAATTCAGCCCAGTAGAATAATTGATTGCGAGAGTTCTTGTGGTCGTAATTGTCTGGGTAAAAGTAGAAACTAATAGCAAGTCGTTTGTCTCAGTCACGGTAGCTGTAGTGGAGACTTTTACTATCGTTGTTTTTTGCGATGTCAAGACGTTTGTCCCGAGAGCTGAACCTAGGGCAAAAGCCACAACCGTAACTACGACTAATATGACAGCTAAATTCGTGTTCCTCATCTTGCGAGACCTATCGACCAATGTAAGGTGATTCTTTCATTGGAATCAGTCCAATGACTACAAAGAGGAAACCAAGAACTGCTACAACTATACCGCCTTCTCGCACCGCTGAGCCCGGCACTCCAACGTAGGGACAATTTGCCTGACAGGACGAGCGAGTTGTATTTCCCGAAGTGTAAACCGTGCAGGGGTCCGAGCACGCATATTCTTGCAAGTTCGACGCGACGGCGTAGGCATATGTTGCTAGTCCCAGCGAAACAAAGAGTAGACCGAGAACTACCACGCCATTCCTCAAATTACTCCCTCACATGCCGTAAGATAGTCTAAAACGAAGAGCACCTTGTCATATCTCCATAAATGCAGTATTGGATTGTTAGATTACCCCCGAACAGGTAGAGGGTAGCTATACTAAGAGTAGTAGGCATTGTGGGCACTGTGAAGTTGAAGAGCTGTTGCTCGTATCTTAAGGAGAGATAATAAGTCCCGAAAACTTCCTGACGAAAGTCTGCCCATCCAGAAGCGTTTGTGATACTTGAAATTTGCTGCACCTGTCTTTCGTTGTTGCAGTAGCCGATGGCAACGCCACTGACATTCACTTCGCTTACTGGGTAGCCTGTACTATTAACTAGATGAACTAGTGCTCCCATCGGAGGTCCACTGACTTGACATGTGTAGCTATTCGTCGTGTGGATAATGCTGGAAGAAAGAGTCACGGTGGTCGTTGTGGTTATCACATTAGTTTTTCCAGCGGTGTTGAAAGAGGAAATGCCGTAACCTGTAGCGATTCCGACCAGCAGTGAAATTACAGCGACCACGGCTGCCAGAACCAATGTTCTTGATTCAGCCATCTTGTTTCAACACCAAATTACTCTGCTATCTCACAGTAAAACATGAGACCACGATTATCAGACCTGAGAATCATCGACGAGCCTATTAGTCAAAGTAGCGGGATGTTGATTTAGTTCTAACAAACAGAACGGGGCTACCAAAGAATAGTTTGATTTGGGCTGAGTTCTTTCTTCACGGACTAGATAGTAGGGAGTTCGTCAAATGACCTCGGTGCGAAAAGAGGGAGCGTTGAGTCTCGTTACAATCCTAGTTATCGCCCTCGTCTTTGGAATCTACCTGAATCTGAGCTTGCAGCCGTCTCAACAGTCGTCGCAAACTAACACTACTTGGCGGGTTGTGAACGCTAATGTGACAGTCTACGGGCTTGCCGCTGGAGAACCTTGCGGGGCGTTGCGATTGCCGTGCGCTACTTACTCCAATAAGTCTATTCCTGCCCAGCTCGTAAGTTACGCCGGGAATCTGTACTACGTTTCCCAATTCCACGTCGAAAACAACACAAAAACTACCACTTTTACCATATGGTACGATAACTCAAGTTCCTACTGCGTGACTCCAAAACTGCCATGGGCGAACTCGTGTCCTCCACGTTCTTCTGTCTCTCCCAATACGAAATTTAGTTGTTCCACGCCATATCCCAACGGAACTGATGTGGGAGTCGCTTTTTCTCTCGAACAGAAATCGGATGCGATAGCGACGCTTTGCGTCAGGTTCTACTACTTCAACTCCACATCTCCACTTTTAATTAACACATCGCGCCAGTTTACTGTCTACTCGCCGCTACCCAGCAATGGCTCGCACGGTGACCTTGTCAATGTGAGTTCGTCGTTTTCTGTCATACCAAGTGTTTCAAACTTCGAGATAGGCGGTCCCCAAAACGAAAACGAGGGTTTCGAGGTCAACTACACTGTTCAACCGATAGTTCCGGTCCCGAGCGGGACCTATGAAATTGCCTTGTGGAGTGGCTTTTATCCCCAGAATGTCATCTGTGGATATGGAATCTACGTTTACTTGCAATTCGGCAACCTGACCAACCCAATCATTGGCAGCTCTTGCCACTACGTGCCCGGACCCAGCGGCAATCCCGGTCTCGTGTACACGGAAGTAATCGGTGTGAGTAACTCGACATAGTACACGAGTAGACAAAGTCTAAATCGAAAGCCCCTGCTCTTGCTCGATGAGGCTCTGACGTTGGTTTTGAAAGTCCTTACCGCATTCTTTTCAATTCTCACATTGTTGCTGGTTGCGCTTGCTTCAGTCCAATATTCGGCGTCGGATGCAGCCATTCCTGTACCTATCTTCTTTCCTTCTCCCGCCTACTGTTCCAACTTGGGAATGTACGCTACCGTAGCTGTCCCGCTTATGCTTCAACTCTAACTGGAATTGTCATTGGGGTCTTCCATAACGATTTAGGGCAGACGCTTTCAATATCTACGGCTACATTAGTCCTAGCCGCCGGGCAAGAGAATGTTAGCGCCTACGTGGTCGTTACACTTCCCTATGGGAATTACTCGACCAACATCTTCGTTTGGTCACTGAATGGGACAGTTCTTTCGGCACCAGAAGTGGCTGACATAGCTTGCTAGGTGCAGGTCCTTCTTTGCTAAAATTCTTATTTGTGCTCTGCTTAGTTTTCTCGATGGCTTTCTTCTTTCTCGCTCCAGTCCTCTATTGGACGAGCGTTCAGCCACCCGTCCCTCCCGCGTACGCGAGTACCCCGGTACTAAAGCTTCCCATCTACCGTTCTCTCGGTTGCGCAGTCTTTGGTTACGGTGACCTGTACTCGCCGGGAAGCGTCACGTTGGGAGGCAGGCAGTATGCGGCGTTTGGATTCAGCATGGGATGCAAAATACCCTATCAGGTGTATCTGTAAAATGCAAAATAAAATATCAGAGTTTGATGACAATTGAGATTTGAAAGAACGACGATGCTTAGTCTCCTCTTCATCCTAGTTGTGGCGTTGTTGTTTGGTACCTATCTCGCTATCTCATTAGGCGGAAATTACTCATTAGCTACCGCATCTCCGAGTAATTCTTGCAGCACTAAATTTGCCTACGGTTCCTCTCATCCAATTTACGTCCTAGTTTTACGTAGCGGTTCGACAGGGAAGATTTGTGTAAAGTACACTAACGCACTAAACAACTCGCTATCACTTCCCACGTATTTCAAAGTCTTCCAAATCAGCGCCTCGGCGAATTATGGCGGAGGTCAGTTCAACGAGGTCACCTCCAATTTTCACCTTGATGCCTCTGCCTCAAACGTAAGTTTTGTTCAAAGCTCTGAACCGTCCGGCGAATCTGAATTTGTAAATTATACTATTACTGCACCTCAAAATGCGAGCAGCGGTGTTTACGGCATATTCCTCCTCCAGTTCTGCTCGCTCTTTCCCATCGTGGTCGCTCCTTACGGAAGTACTCCTGTGCGGCTGAGCAGCTCAGAGTTTTCATCGTGGTATCCGCATCACGGGTCTTGTCCAGCTCAAGAAGTTACGGCTGGGGTAATCGGAGTAGGTGGTTTCGATGTATTGCCAGCGGACTAGCAGAGAAAAGAAAGCGTTTACTTCGGGTCTTCGATTCTCAAGCGCGAAAATCGAAAGTCGCTAATATATTCCACAACGCGAAATCAAGCGTGACAAATGCCAAATTCTTCTGCCATAGGGCGAGCCATAATTGTGATTGTTATTCTTGCTATTCTCATTATCGCGGTTGCCATAATTTTATTCCCGGTGTCGTACATCCTGACTAGTCATACAAGAAGCTCTTCATTTTCGTTTTCAACTGTCACTTTGACAACTTCGCCAGCGAATCAAGATTGTTCGTCTAGCTCCCAGTTCGGAAATAATCTAGATTGGACGGAACTTGGTCCAAATGGTACTATGCACTTTCTCGTCATCTCGGTTAACTCCAATTCAACGGCGACTCTGTGTTTCTTGTACACCAAGAATCCATCGGAATCCTCTAACATAACTGAAGAAGACATCGGCGCATGGGCTCTAAGTCGAACAGAGGGCACCTCCGCTCCCGGCGTCTCAGTTGCGATTCAGCCGAACCAGTTGAACTTCGGTAATGCGACTTCTAGCAATCCTCAATTTTTCGTAAAGGTAACGATTACTGTCTCCAAGAGTTCCAGCGGCTATTACATCTTGGGTGCTACAGACGTATGCCAAATGGCTGGACTCGTGGTTAATCAAAATCCTTCTAAGATTACCGGTTCAGCCTATTCCAGCCTCTACGAGCCCAGTTGTGGTATCTATGGCGCCCCCGTTGGAAGATTGGTTGGACTAAGTGGGCTGAGTTATGGATACGCCGATGTACCAATGTAGAATTGGAATTTGTTAGCGATTTGAGCCGGTTATTTCGTTCTAAAGACTTTTGGAATCTTGAGATTTTCGTGATGAAGTTCTGGCTTACGAATGATTAGGCGATATTGCATAGATTGAATGTTGATAAGGCCGAATTTGCTTCCTCTTAAAAATTAGTAGGATATAACCCTGTAACGATTCTTAGGCAGTGAAATTTTATCTGGGAGTGCGTCTTATTCTCAATATCACAAGTGTCCCATCTAGAATGTTCAGAAAAGCCCACAGCTTTTTGGGGTTGCAAAATAGAAATTGATGTCCTTAGTCGTTATTTCGACCAAAGGTCAGATTATGGTCTTTCCGGTTATCACGACCGCACTGCGTGTTACTACTATCCGGGTGATATCTTTGAAATCTATTCTGATGCGGACCTTGGGAAATTCGCCTACGGTTTTTCTATTGGCATCTTCGACAATAATCCACTTATTGTTCAAACGCTTCAAGACTGTGCCATTTTCATTGCAAAACTCGACAAATCCCATGGGTGCCATATCGCTAGCTGCGGGTGTTTCCTTGCTCGTAAGGTGGTAAGCATATTGGAGAAAAGAGTACATTGAAGGAACATCCTCGGCGTCCGCAGTCTCCGCACCGTTGTTCTTCTTGAAGTTTACAACGAGGTTCCCTCTCATGTCGATGTGAAATCCTTCGACCTCCGAGGCAAGAAACCTTTCCCGTACATGCCAAAAGGGTCTTCCCTGCATGTCCTTCCACTGATATTGGATTGCACAGCCACCCATCATAATGATATTCTTGGCGGTGTAGAACCCCACGTTGGCGTTCACGGAATCGAAAAGTTGCACAAACCATAGTTTTTTCTGAGTGTCAAATCCGATATCCGCAAACTCCCATAACGAAGACGTTTCACCCGGACTCCCAGTCGAAGACTGCGACGCGGCTAGTTCTGGATTCAAGTCTACTGCCTGTGCATCCGGTTCAAACAAGGGAACTGAGCCCTGATGCAATCTTTGTGATTCTTGGCTCATGAAAAACGAATCTCGAGATTTTCTCTTGCCAGACTTTATGCCGGGAGTCTACGTAGCGTTGGATACAATGTACCAGAGCCCATTGCCACCCGCAATCAAAGTCAGGCTGCTGTATCGAGTGGACAGAGACTTTGAAGTCGAACCCTCGATTGTGTCAGTACCTTGCCGCGCTACGGTGACAACATGTGTTGAACTATCTATTTTCTTAATGTGGACGACTTGTCCCGTGTTGCTGGCTTGAGGAAGAGTTATTCTGACTGCCGCGGAGCTTGCATTTGCAAAGATGGCGAAATCAGAGCTGCCCATACTATAGTTAGCAGATTTTGCAGCAGCCGCGACGCTGAGCCCTCCATTGATTTGAAGCGTTGAATTTGGAGCGCTGGTCCCGATTCCAACTTTGCCACAAGTGTTCAGAACCATTCTCGGCTGTCCGTTTCCTAAAATGAAGAACTGACCTTTTGTAAAACCGTTGGAGTTTCCCGCTCCTCCCACCCCCTCGTACCAAGTTGTTGGAGTTGGACAGCCGTTCTGAAATTCGACAACAGCGCTCTTGTTTGAGCCGCCTCCATTATTTTTGACCATCGCTACAGGCGAACTGCAAGAAATAGCTTCGACCCCCGGACCCGAAGATGATTGTCCTAGGACTCCAACTCCTGTCAGTGCTGAACCTAGAACACCAATCGGTTCAGTTGGGAATTCATAGCATACTGGGTAAACCGGTGTGTATTCTGTCGATGCGTTGATTCCAATAGGAAACCATGCTGTAGGGGCGTAGTTGGTAACACATAGCACTCCTTGTGGACTGTGATTAGAATCACAGTAACAAAAGTTGCCACGAAGAGAGCCTTCTAAGTATGCCGAATAACAATTCCTCGGCCCTCCTGTAATGTCTGAACTGCAATCAAACACCGCAATTCTTTGGTAGCCGTTTCCACAAGGATTCGTAGTTACTGGTGTTGTTCCCGTAGTGGCGGGACTCGCCGGAGCTTTTCTAACTCCTTTATTGGGCAAATCATCTGCGGAAGATTGCGGTAACATCGACAGCGATTTTTGCAGGATTGTGCTCCCAATTCCCACGGCGGCGGTCAACATTGCTGCCTTCCGAATGAAACCTCTCCTCTCGCTGGACTCTAAAGTTGACTCAGGACATATGGCAGTCCCATTTTGTTTCTCGCTTTGAGTTCCGGCAGCTTTCACAAAGTGCAACGACAGTTTCAGTTTAGATAAAGTTTTAGCTAAAATGTAACTCTTTTCAGAATGCTCAGCTTATCTTTCTCCAATTATAGTTACTAAATTGGGGCTAAATGGTCTGGAGACAAAGCGCTTGTCAGCCTACTACAGGGTTTCTCTCCGTATCTGCTCAACGGCGCGAACTTGTCCTGCCAGTTTCGCGGATTCTTTCTTCTACGAAATAACTACGTTGCAATATTGACAATACTTCTGACGCTCCCGTAGGGCGCACCATACGATTTGCAACGACCGGGACCTTACGTTCCAGTATTCCGGTGCGCTTTGATAATCGCCTCTACTTCAATCTACTTAGCTAGGGCGTTTCGATTGGCATCGGTGGTTTACAAATTAGACTATGCAAACAGAGCTTTGCAGAATTTTACACCAGAATCAGATTTGATGAAAAAAGCAGTCGAAACCTTGAGAAGCTCTGCCCGATTACTGTTCAATGTAGATGTCTTTTTCTCATTCTCATATAGTGCGTTGGATGTGGTTGCATGGATTCCGCATATTGTTTACAACCTTCCCTTTCTTGACAAAGATGTCAACTTCAACACCATCGTGGAGTATCTTGCCACCCCAAGACACGGCAAGAAGTCGCCCTATGTCCAATTGAGTAGCGCAAAGAAAGATACAGGATGGATAGGACAATTTTCAAACTATAGACATTATGTGACCCATTATGGTCTCCTGAGTAATGGAACAACTCGGTTTTCCTTCAACGAAGGTGCTTGAAAGTTTCAAATTTTCCTTCCAGATAATTCAAAAGAAGAACGGAACCCGACTATTAAGAAAGAGCGTGAAGTGTATCCTTACTTTGACTACATTCACACGAAGACAGTAACGATGGTTATTCAAATTTACAAAAAGATACTCAAGTTACTTTGGAGTGACCCGAGGCAACATCATGCTTCTGTATCAATCATTCTTTCTGTGGCAATTCGTAATCTCCGTAGAATGAAAAGTCTCGCTAAGGCTGCTAAAAATCCGACAGCGAAGAATACAATTAACACCATATTCCAAGAGTTTGAAACTTCATCTATTGATTGATTTGAACTTGGAATTTGGGTAATTAGAAATACTTCGGACACGAAAACTGCAACGACATCAATTAGCAACTGTCGAATGTCGTTATTGATTTGCTGTTCAATCAGGGTAGCGGTAGTCACTATTCCGACTGCAACTATCAAAAACAACAATTGATTTTCGGCAAGACTGGTGACACCTCTTGCAGGTATCAGCGGTTGAATGGTAAAGAGAAAGATTGGAGCGAACACGAAAAGGCTCGTTAGCACCGTGAGTCTGCCTGACAGGTTACGGGGTCTTAAGAACAGGCAAGCACCAAGAATCGCAAATGCAAACCAGATGGGGTATTCTATGATATTAGGCCATTCTGTGTTCTTTTGGAGGGAGATTGATTGGTAATGATACAAAGTAGAATTTGAGTAATTGTTAGTGACCACATAACCCCATTCATTTTTCAGGGAAGGGTTGTTGGTTCCTCCGAACGTTATGTTTGCAAAGAGTGGGTTTGAGAAATTAGCGATTGGTGGATAAATCAATGTGAATTGAGAAATGTAAGAATTGTAAGGGTAATCTTGTGGGTCGGCAGATTCAAGAGGCCACTGAATTAATGTCGGAGTATTTCCCAAATAGTATCCTTTAGAAATTTCGTTCAATGTGACTGTAGAAACTCCATCTCCTTCCAGTGCAACAATCTCATAGGGTTGTGTCCAGTTCACATTTGTGGCGTTGACTACGAGACGGATTGATAGAGTTTGATTTTGTAGGTCAACATTAGTCACTGTTAAGGAATATGTGATGTGGGGTTGGTTTTGTGTTTCTGCGGATGACCTAGCAGGCGAAAAGGCCAGAACCAGAATTACACAAATCAAGAGAGACGGTTTCCAATTAAGCTCCAACTTGATTTTGTCGCTCCGTAATTCTCTGGAAGATTGCATCCCCATACTCAATGAATACAAAAATAAAGAACGCAACCACGCCATAGAGTGCATACAATGAATACAGAGTAATTGAAGTAAACCCCAATCCGAGTTGACCGTAACCAAACAAGGTTACCAAGAGTACAGAAAATCCGACAGATACGAGAATCGTAGGTATGGCTCTTGATACTGTTCCCCTCGGTCCTCTGATGGGGTGCCCATAAAGATGCACAACATACAGTAGCACAGCACCCAATACGAATAGACCCAATCCTTCCGAAAGATTGTAACTGAGAAATTCTTCGGGTTTGCAGTTTGAACCTGAACAACTAGCTGGAATTGAAATGTCCAATACCAAAAATACTGCTACTAATCCTGCCGCTGTAAGCATGAATTCTAGCAGAACCATTGTTCTGTCTTTTGCTGGTTCTGGCATGTTCCGCAATCAGGAACCTTGTTTAGCGAATGAATCAATCATCTGGTCTGCTTTATTCATCGTTGGTTTGTCCAAGGGCAACCATCCTTCACGCCATGATTTGTGCTCAACTAAATTCTTCAAGTTCACATCAATGGTGATTTCCTTTCTAATCGCATGACCCTCAACTTCACCCGTTACCTCCAGGGTGTATCTGCCGAACTTGGGAGGAATCTTCAAACCAATCCATGAACCTTGAACTGATAATCCGGTTTCCTTTGATACTGGTCTGTGAAAGTGAATCAGGTTGCGTTTTGTATCAACAACAAACCTTGCAAGTTGGATGTCTGTCTCTCTAGCAACATCCTCTTTGAATTTGCCGTTGCTTTCAAAATAAGCGAACCAGTCATCTGCTATCTTAACTTCACAATTATGAATGATTTTTCCCTTGGGGTTTAGACGAGCGATGATGAAGTAATTAGGATAGGAATCGGGGTCAACTTGATTTCCCAACATCATTATTCCTTCCATCCACACCCTGTCAATTGTTGGTCTGTATTTGCGAAATACAGTATACCGAAGTGCCCCTATTATCAGCCCGATTACAGCAATAACTAACGTGACAATTCCAACTAGGTCAGTTAGACCAAGCGATGTCGCAAGTGATGTAGTCGTGCTTGTAGACATTTAGTTCGGTGACACTTCGGTCATTTTTCGGAGTTTAGGAAAAATCACCGTCAAGAAAATAATTACCGCTGTTATCGGAACGAGTGCCAAGACCCAGCGTTCCCACCAAATGGGAAGTGACAGCGTGGACAATTGCAAACCCATAGAGAAACCTGTGGCAATGAGCAAAACTATCGTAAGTGCCACCAGCATCACAGTGAAGGATTCTAATCGTCTGGATGAATCGTGAAGTTTCGTAACTGACGAATTGAGAGCGGTGACCGACGAATTCAAGGCAGTCACGGATGTACTGGTATCTCTGGTTGCCTGACGCACATCAGTCAGCACCTTTGCAATGAGTTCGGTTTGTGCTCTGCTAATTCTGCCTCTCAAAGTGTCTAACTCGCTAATCTGTAGTTCGTAACCGTATGTGTGGCGTGCTCTATACTCCGTTTTGACTTCGGTGACTTCAAAAAAGTTCAGGATTTCTTTCTCCCTGTTTCTCATTTTCTCCAATTCATTCAGGATGGCATCAAAATCAGGGTCGCTCATAGGCCGAATTCTTTTCTGTTCGTCTCATTCAGGCCCATCTATGAATCCTTTGGTATTGGCAGACTATGGGGAATCGCTTATGGTCAGAGATTCCTGAATAACTCTGGTTAGATACGGAAGAGACGGTAGGGATGCTCCGGAAGAGGGGTCTGATAAATTTGCTTCTTCTAGAGCTTCCCTGCATCCATCACATAATGGAGGCCTCTTACCCTTCACTAGTCCCTTTCCAGAAATAGAAAGAAGGAGAATGAAACCTATCGTTTATCTTGTACATCCCTCCATCCTGTTGCATTGCGTTTTGTACGGACATTCCAAGCAAACCCAGTTTCCTTCGCCTCTATAAACGGGAGCTTTCGATGGGTCATGAGATAACAGGCCGGATAGTACTATCTCCCTTTTTTGTCTAAAATCGGCAAGCCATTTTGCTCTCTGCTCTGCATTGAGTTCAACCAAGTATGCTGGAAACAGATTTTCTTCCTCATTTTGTTTTCCTCTACCCGGCATAATCCTCTGAATCTGTAGAACACCAAACGAAGAATTTACTGAGAGCATGTAGAATATTAATTGTCGAATCCAATGTTCGGAAATTGCGTTTTTTGCTCTTGTTGTCTTGAACTCAATGGGGGTGCCGTTATCTAAAACGTCGATAGTGCACTTGACTCCCTCGAATTCGACTTCCTTTTCCGTGACTCCTGACCCGTTCAGCTTCTGAAGTGTTTCATGTCTACGAGAACCGTCCACGAAGTAACTGATTGATTTCATGGATGGACCAACCGGATTTATCTTTCTGAAAAGACTCTGCCGGAGACAAAGTGTCAGGTCGGTGGCATGGATTCCCTCTCGCTGCTTTGAATATTCAATTTCCAGATTCTTCCTTACATTTTTTTCAATTCGAGTGTCCTCTTTCAGGGTACAGTGGGTGTTTTGAGATAGGAGAATTAAGTATTGTTTAGAATCGAATTTCTTGCCGTTCATTGCGCAGTCACTATCCCTAACATGCATTACGGTTCATTTCTCCAATCCGCTAATTGCTCTCTCCGAGCTTCGAGACAAGTTTCACAGGGTAACTCTTCTCCGTCAAAATGTTCTTCTGGTGTGACCGACTCCACCAAGTAGGCGTCTTTTCTGAGGAATGTGTGCGACATGTTATGGACATCTATAGATGTCCACGAGGAAGATTATAAGGATGCCTATAGAATGCCATGGACGTTCTCGCAGAAATGATGAAAAAATACACGCTCGCGATTACAGAAGAAATGTCAAAAAGATTAGAGCAGGAAAGGAAAAAGAGACTCTTAGATTCCATTCCAGAAACGGTGAGAGTTATACTGAGCGAATATCTGACGAAAACAGGCTAGTTTGGGACCGAGAAGGTAAAGAAAAGTGAAGATAGCACCTGTCTTCTTTTGTCATATTCAGCTTGGGGGCGAGTCTGATTGGGTATGTCACTGAATTGTAAGTTCTGTCGTGGCAGCAAACGAAGGAAGGCTGACCCCATTTTTGATAACGCTAAATCCGACCCCAATCTGGAAGTTTTGCCCAGTCCCGGGATACAACAAGAAAATCTCAATGTCTTGAGCGCCTTGGTCTATGCTTGTTAATCCAGCGTAATTCGTGCACTCAAAGGCGTAGGAATAGAACCCATTACCCAAGTTTTCGCTAGTGATTGTGGGCACTCCTCCACCCAGAACACACTGCGACTGAAATATTCCAGAATCAGGTGAAAATTGTCCTTCGATTGTAAAGCCCCAGCCGTTTATTACGGTATCAGATGTTGGATAGAATCCAAACTGGAAGGAAACAAGACATCCCTGTCCGTACTGAGTGTTTATGCAACCACTGAGTGAAAGTGACTGAGGAACAGTTACATTCGCTATAACGGTACCCATGTCAGTCAGGTTCACCTCGCCGTTCTGGAAGTTGCCCATGCAAACACCGTCGGAACAAACGGGGGAAGAAGATGAACTAGTAGTCGTCGTTGACGTGCTTGTCTGGCTTGTGGCGGCACTGTTAGTGACTGTCACAGTGGAAGTTAAAGCAGGCTGCGTAACAGTAAGAGTTGTAGTAGACTGAGGGACGGTAAACGTGCTCGTCTCTGTTTCTGTAGTAGCTGAAGGAGACAACGTCTCCGTTGTCGTCGCCCATTCTGTTGTTGTGGTCGATGTTGGCAGAGTCGTTGTAGCTGTCGAAGGCGGTTCGGAAACTGTGGTAGTCGAGTAAACAACTCCTTGTACGACCAAAGTAGTGGTAACTGAAGCTGTCTTCGTAGCGGTTGTTGAAGCCGTCTCTGTCGTCGTCCCTAACTTAGTTGACGTTACTACAGATGTTCCACGATTGATGGTTGACGTCCTCACTCCCGAAACATACGAGGTCTCTGTCGTCGTGAGTGCTTTAGGAGAGACAGTTGTCGTCTCAAACTGAACACTGGTTGTCCTCAAGAATTGTGTCACGGGCTGAGAGGGAACAGTTACAGAATTTACAACAGTGGTTGTATCCAAAATCGTCGGCTTGAAAGTCCAACCGATTGAAGCTGCGACGATTACAAATATGACGAACACGGTAATGAGAACTGCGGAGCTTTGCAACGCATAACTCAGTGAGCATGGGCGGCTTATAACGCAGGGACACGATTACCCAACATGAGAATGGTGATACATCCAGAATCCAGCCAAAAGACAGAGGTAGCAATAGTTTACATCCGTATTTCGCCAGTTCTGCGAACTTTGCCCGATGGGACAATCTAAACTGCCGTGGGATTGATACGAACAGTTAGCAATTTATCAATCTTTGAGCTTCTATATCCTGGATTTCCTTTGACCTTAAACAGAGCCTACTTTGTTTTAGGAATCATTCTGACGCTCTTTGGCTGGTACATCGGGTGGTTCCCAGACAACCTGATGACGGGAATCTTTTGGCTGACACTGGGGCTCGGCTGCTTTGTGATGTCCTATGTAGGCAGAGACAGGTGGCAGAGTCAGCGCATAAAGTCGGGATGGAGCATCCTCAAGAATGGCGCCTTCTCCTTCAATGGCTTTTGGCTCGCCTACTTTGGCGTCATCATGTTCCTTGGGCTCATCGTGGCTGCTTTAGCCTATGTAGCATGTGCTACTTATGACCCCGTCGATGGTCTGGTCGGCTGCGGTCCTCCTGGTGTGTGGGGCTCTGTTGAGCTAGTCCTGTTCACGTTTTTCGCCTTTGCCTCACCCGGAATCAGCTTTGGCCTCTTCTCTACACCTGAGGACGCAAATGGTGACCCAGTTGACCTAGGCATCAGTGGTCCGAGTGGCTACGCGGTCACAATCCAAAATGGGCAAGGAGCGCCGCCGTCCTATGCCTATGTTAACACAGGCGGCGTTGCTGTTGTGCGGCTAGGCAGCCGTTGCCCAGAATGTAACCACTACATCTTGGCGCCAGTTGCAAGCTGTCCATTCTGCTCGCAGATGTTCTGCTTTAGGTCAGACCACGAGGCAAAGTAAGGGTCATCGTTGGGTGACTACTACTGTTGTAGTACTCACGATATCCGATTGTGGTCGCATTGTAGGGAACGCCGACTAAAACGAAATTCATCACGGAAAACTCTGTCATTGCAGTTTGCTCCGAGCTTGCCCGGGAATGGGTGTCTTCAGCAAGTGGAGCCCCCTCCAACGGTCGTCGTGCAAGTTAGCGTCGTCGCGGTTGTAGTTGTGGGAAGAGTCGAGGTGGTTGTTGTGATGGTAGTGGTCAGGGTTGTAGTTTGAGTTGTACTAGTCTGTGTGGTTGCTGTTGTGAGAGTGATGTCTAGGGTTGTGCTGATAGTGGTTGTCGTGATGGTAATGTTGAGAGTTGTGGTTGTGGATGTCGTCGAAGTTGTGGTCTGAGTAGTTGTAGTCGTGGTGCTAGTTGTAGTATTTGTTGTTGTGGTTGTTTCCGTTGTGCTGGCACTCCCTGGAGCAGTTGTGGTAACTGTCGTTGTAGTCGTGTACGGCGGTATCCCCGTGGTAACAGTCTCATACACCGTCACATAGTCGTATTCTGTGACATAGACATGTTGTGTCGTGTATATGTATCCAGTACTCGTTGTCTGGACCGTTTGGGTTTCTTCGACCGGTACTGTGGTGAAGTACGTCTCCTCAAAGCTGTTCGTAACATCGATTGTTTTGCTTGTAGCCGAGGTTACCAGTGTTGTGGCTGCAGGTTGTGTCAGGGTTGAGAACGCAGTTGTTGTGGTAGTCTCGCGCTGGGTTATAGGTGAAGTGATAACAACAGCAGGAGGCGTTGCCGCAGATACGGTTACGGTAGTAGTGCTGGTGGACGGTGCGGCAAGTCCAACGCTGAGGAGCGCAGCGGATGCGATTGCCATTATTACAAGTATCAGGACAACAGTCAGAACTGTCCTTGAAAGATTCAAATTTATTCCCTTTCCTGGATTAGGACCAGTCTGGGTGTGAGTGTTTTGTTCACGGCTGGATTGAGGTTGAGTGGGGGAAGAAGTTTCATTTTCAGGCTCACCCGTTTTCTGTTCCTTTGAGAGAGCGCCGGTAGGTTGTGGGGATAGCACCCCCTTCTCCATTTTCAACTGCGGAGGAATTGGTACAGGAGCGCCACACTCGTGGCAGAATCTATCCCCGTCAGGGACCTCATTACCGCACTCGTGGCAGAACAAAATTAACTATCTACTCACTGTCCCTAGCGCGCGCCTTTAACTGGAAAAACAAGAATTGCCATGACTGCCTTAATTATACATAGATGGAGAAAATCATGATGCTCCCTAGGATAAGTCAACCAAGGTATCTGTATCACTAAACGTATTCCCTGTTGACCCAGAGAAAGTTATCTTGGCAGAACCAAATTGGGAAAGACCGCTCGACTGGTTGGGAAATGAATTGGATGGAACGAACCAAACGACACCTTCAAACTGTCCGCCAGTTAGGACGTACTGATATGTACTGAAGTTGTCTGGAGTTATCTGGTACGTCTTGGTGAACAGAGAATTGCCTGAACCGTCGTAAAAGATTAGAGTGAGTGTCCCCGTTGTTGCGACAAATTGTACTTTGGCATCTTGCAAGCCTATTGCAACCTTGTAACCATTTGAGTCGCTGCCGGTGACCGAGAAGACCCCAAATGTGACTGGGTTTCCTACCTGTGGAAAGGCCGCTGCTCCAAGCGAGACCAATAGCAGGACCACGAAAATGACTCCAACTATTATTCCGATGTTTCTTTTGGTGTGTGATTTCTTTTTGGATACCATCGGAACAATAAGAGGGGCAGGAGTTGAAGTTTCTCGTCTAACATATTCGTTCTTCTCAGTTTCATTCTTCTGGGTTGTTTGCAGAATGTTCATTTGTGCCGTACTTGACACAAGCTTAGTTCCACAAGAGTTACAGAATTTGTACCCGTCTGGTACTTGATTTCCACAATTCGGACAGTACAATCAATAAGCCTTCAATGTAAGCCCCAAAGCGTTCAGTGACGTATTAAAAGCAATTACGATTCTCGGGTATGATAATCATAGAAGGGTAGGGTTTCCGATTTTGTGCACTTCAATGAGTGCTGTATTCTAATTGTATTAGCGGTCTGTTTTGCTGGGAAAGAGATACCGGTAAGACTGAGGTCGGTCCCATTCCTCCAGTAAGACGCTAGTTCATTATTTTATCCCTGGTATATCGGTCGAATAACTTCCCCGGCTAAAGAAGTTCAGTTTAAGGAACCCTAATTCAAGAATTTGCTACTATAGAGATAGTAATATTTCAATTTATAAATGTCGTAGAGTGGCGACAATTTAGGGGTTACCGCTGTCTACCCGTGATTGACTGCTCTCAAAAGCTGATGCGCCACAGGACCAAACCTTTGTTTTGTTAAATTTGAATAGATATAATAGGACGCTCTTTGTCAGCTTCAAACAGTATTGGACAACATTGAACAAAGGCAACATACAGTTTTTGCTCGCGTAGCCGATGAAGACTATGAACTCTTGGTGAGCATAGCTAAATCACGTCGTGAAGCACTCTCGACACTTGTACGTCGAGCATTGCTGCGTGAAATGGCTCATTTGAATTACTTGAGTGAGGAGGAACGAAAGGCGCTTGGAGAATTATCGGCTGTTAGTCCGAAAAGTGAGGAGGTAATTGTCTAACGATGATGAATCATTACACAAACATATCCAGAGTAGCCTGGATGACTTCATTGAGGGACTTAAGGAACTCAAGTTGCTCTTGGATAAGCCGAAAAAAACCGAACCCACGCTTCCTTATGTAATCAATGGAGTAGCAACGACGCCGCTCGGCTTTGCAGAATCAAATGTCGTAGAAAGCCCGGGTCATACTGACCCGTGCAAGTTTTGCCAAAGACCAATCATATTTTTTCGTGTGAAATGTAACATGACTACCAAGTTTCCCAGGGGAGTTAGATACCATCTAACAGACCCTGATGGCAGAAAGCATTTGTGTCCAAATGACCCAACTAATTGGGACAACTAATTTTGAGGAGAGCGCTCCCATTAGTTCATAGAAAGTTCTTGAAGCTGCAAATGTTTGTAGATTTTTATACCACTTCTTTGTTTGTTGCAAATGTCAATGTGATTCAATCGGGTTCCGCGCCATGAACAACCAAACTGGTCATCATCTACGAGGCTCATTCCCTCTCTACGTCGTAGACCTCGGCTAGCCCAGCGAGCTGGCAACTAAGCACTCGGTAACGTCGTCACCGCACTTGACCACTATCATCCAGAGAGGGCTGTTGTCGTTTGGCAGCAGCCTTCCTGACATTAGTCCTCAACAGGAGAGTACTGTTGACAGTTGACACGTGACTCAACTACTAGACCTCAAATGGGTAGGCTGAGTCAGGTGTTGCCCGTCAACTGCCCACTAGCCTATGTGCTAGCTCGTGTCACTCACTTGCTGTAGTGGCTTACTCATCGAGGGGGCGCCTGATTTTACCAGTGGTATGTTTGGAAGCCGCGAAGCCCTGGGTCATGGACCACTCAAGCGCCCCTGCCCCAACCATCATGCCAATGGCTGCTTCGTCGTTGAGCCGCTCTGACTTTCTGCTTGACTGACGATTTTAGTGGCGGCAATCATACCAGTGGTATAGTTGGGCGCCGCGCCTAGCCATTCTTCATGGCATCCAGAGACCAGATATAAAACTGCCAGCGTAGAAGCGCTCTTCATGACTTACACCATGGCTGCGATGGCGAACAGCGATAGAGAGCTGACGACCAAAGACTTTCAGGTGGTCCAATCCATCCCAACACAGAAGGCCGGGCAAGTCTACCGACATCTATGTCATTTTTTCACCAAGAGGGAGCGGGACCACATGGAGTTTTGCATGTTTCGCTTTGATGGCGTACTCTACAGCCTTGCGGCTCTCGCCCCGTGGGCATTTGACAAAAAGGCGCTCGAAAAGGAAATCGCCGCATTCGCGTTCTATAACGCGAATGGCAAGCTTCTGGCAGTAGTGCACGTAAGTGGTGTACAGGTCAAACATCAATCGGCGAGAATGTATGAGCGTGTCGCAGAGGTCTTGGACGCCCTACTACGTGTGAATTGCCTTGTCTGACTACTCACATTTCAAGAAAGCCTGAGCCATTGCATCGGTTGCAGTTGACTTCATGATAGGTCGCACTCCGCTGGTGTAGCTCTTCCAGTTTCTTGAGGACCTTCCCTGTGCCTCGGCACGCGCCACACTGCACCCTTACCATGGTAAGGCTTGTTTCGTTCATCTTTGGTTTAAAGGAGTTTCATTCACACGTTTGCTGATTGTCTCGGTTGACATCGAACAACTATCACTGTAGTATAACCTAGGATTGCAGGGTGCACTTGCTAGACTACTGGCATAGAGTACGGAGCGGACGGAATCTCCAATGTTACAGTTGAGGTAACCACGCCGAGAAAGCCTTCGTGACCTATCTGCAACTCTGACGGAACCTGGCCTGCTGGAATGTTCGGGAAGATGTAAAGATAGGAGTGTTCCCCGTCGCTCAGGTTTGAAGCTCCCTGAGCGAAGCCTATCGGGATTACGTTGGAAGTGTTAGTGACGACTTCGAGGCTGTCATCCTCAAAGAAGTTACCGCTACCCGTCCCGGAATAGCCAATGTATAGAGTTATGTTGTAATGCCCGGGAAAGAGCGAGTCGTTAGACTCTATGGTCACGCCCGCGACCTTGACGATGTAGGGACCTGCTGTGACTGAATTGTGTTGGAGTGCCGTCGTGGCCGACGAGACTTCAGCCTGTTGCTTCGTAATGGTTGTCACAGTCGCAGCCGAGGAAACAGCCGTTGTCAGAACCGACGGCGCGTATGATGTGAGAGGAGACTGCCGGGTTTGCAATGATGTCATCCTAGCAGAATTAGAAGGCTCGGCATTCAGATAGATTGCTGCTCCAGCTATTAACACGATTATGATGAGCGCTGCATAGACGGGCTCCATGGGGCGCCCCTTGAACCTCTTGTCGGGTTGACTCGGGGGAGGTTGCGATTTGTTATCCTGCGGCTTGAAAGTTTGACCGCAGTTCCAACAGAAGGAGCTGCCCTCTTCTGGAACGGCACCGCACTTTGGGCATATCCTCGCCGGTTCTACCATATTTGTCCTCCCACCCACATCACAACCGAATTATGTTTTGTCCATTTGTTGCAAATTGGGTTGTGCTTCACAAGTGAGTTGACTTTTCAGGCTTCCAGTCTTGGGATATCATGCACCTAGGCGTCGTGTTGCTTGAAGCTGTCCCCTTTAGCATTGAAACCAACGACAGAAGGTGACATGAGAGTGCCCATGGAGCAGAGGCTAATGTGCAGCCTACTGAGTGAGAAGTGCTCTTGACTGCCAGGGGCGACGTAGCCACTAATGGGAGCAGACGGGTCTTTGGTCTTGGAGTAGCCTGCTCGGCGCGGGCTTGGTCTTAAGGCGGGTTTCTGTCAGGTCACAGGCCGTAGCCGCAATAGGTGACGGGTGACAGGGTAGTTGACACTTTTGGACCATAGCGTTTGGCCGAGTGCAGCAGAGTGCTAGGAGACATCGTGGCGGCATTGCTAACCTGTGATAGGATGCTGCAGATGCTCTTGCTATATGGTGGCGTAGCAATCCATTGTGCATGACAGCAAGGTAGTCAATCGTAACAACCAATAGCCCGGAGTCTTGGGTGGCCGTAACTTACCCATGTCTTGTTGTCCTGGATGTTTCTGTCTTAGGGCGGTGACCAAAATATCGAGCGGTTTAATAGTTAGGACGCCCAGTTACAATATTTGTGCTAGCAATTTAGGCCGCGAAGAGCGCCGACGTGAACCGGTGTTTTTTTGGATTTTTTGCGGTGTTATTCTCTCTAGTGCAAACCGTAGAAAAAAAGTGAGAAAAAAATGTCAAAAGGAAAAGCTTGGACAATTCGTAGCGAGGACGGATTTGATAAGATTCTGGGTAGAAAAGTCGAGGAAGATGGCTTGACTTATTACGAATGTAAGAGGTGTGGCTACGTTGATTTTTGGCTCGCGAAAGACGCCTACGAAGTATCTTTCAAGACTGAGGAGGAATTGCGTTCACATTTCGGGAAAAAACATTCTTATTAAAATGTTAACTTTCTCCTAGACAAAGCCAAGGAATTGTGAACGAGGTGCAGCGAGGCCGGATTTCTCCCGGACTTTTGGCTTCGCGTATTTCAAACATTAAACATTCGTCTTGAATGAGAAAAGGTTGTTTTACTTTCGGTATGATTTCAAAAAAGAAAATTAAATTATGATTTAGGGCGTGCATGCCCTCAGAACCGATGACCTTAAAGACTCCTACCAGAATAGTAGTAATCACTCACAAACGAGTTAGCTCGTTGAGGGAGTGATATGAATGTCTGAATCAGAGACAACAGTGTTGGACAACATAAACAAAGCAAAAGAATTGATAGCCCGTGCTAAGAGTCTAGACGAAGCTCGCAACATTACCGACGCACTTGCAGTTGCAGAATTTGCTGCACGAAAGAAAGGGCTGGACGAAGTAGAACAGCTGGCAATAGAGTACAAACTGTGGGCTCAACGGAGAATCGGCGAGTTGCTAATCCAGATGAAGGAGACGGGGGAGCGAGCAAAGCCTGGTGGCGATAGACCCTCCAAATCGGCGGAGGTTTTCGATAGTAATCAGAATAGTACCATGGAAGCACCAAAAACACTGAAACAACTTGGAATAAGCAAGAACGACTCGTCTCGCTACCAACAGCTTGCCGAGATGGATAAAGAAAGTTTCATCAAATTTGCAAACGAGGCGGCGAAGAAGGCTGTCAGGTTAGAAAGAAATGTCCGCAGTGACTCCAATTCCTTCCGAATGAAAGGGAAAAATGATGCTGAGGCTGGGCAGAGACAAAATGACCGCGAAAATCTTCCCTTAACTCTCATTGACTCTACGAAGAACTGGGAGACAAGTGTTAGTTCTGTTCAAATGACTCCGGTGGACACCAATCAGACTCAGCAATCAACTTGCATAATCCAACTGCGCTTTGCCTTTGACCCTCAATCTACTCCGATAAACGAGGAAAGTCGGGAGAACAAAGCTGATGACATCTGATTCAAAGTCAGTGTGACAATCAGGTGACAGGTCGTGAATAAAATTTGGAAGTTCTTGTATCACTTGTTTCTTTCAAGGATGCCGTGAGAAAAACCCTTCCCACATCGAGCAAAGTTAGAAAGCTAATACTAGAAGAACCGGATTCTCTCCCTTGGACCGAGGCAGAAACCAAGATTGTGCTTTACATCAGGATGCTGAAAAATGAGATGGAGAACCGATAAGGGATAGAAGCTAGCTGCGTGGTAGACTGACAATTACTTCTTTGCTTAGGGGAAGGTCACGGACATATTCCCAACCTTGCTCGATGAAAAGCCTGACATCGGATAACGGGATGACTTTCTGTCGATTGCCGTTGAGTCCGAATGACTTTTTCTTGATGTGCTCCTGAATCTGCGCAGGCTCAAGTTTGGCCAAGTCACCAAGTGATGCAAGTTCCTCCTCCGAGTATCCAAACGAGACAAGGGCTGCCCTGTTCACGGTTGCCATGACCTCTTCTGCGGTCATGATTTGCCTTTTGGTCCTGGTGGAAAGGTGGGCGTCAACAGCAGTAGCGTAGGCATCGCGCATCTTTTGGACCACGTCTTCAGAGAGAGCCTTGTTGACTGTGTAGGTTGCTTCAATGTTACCAGAATGTCCCATCCAAAAGGCGCGATATGCTTCAATTATCATGCCATCTGCCTCGGCGACCATCATCCTCGTGTCAAAGTACCGGCGAAGGACATATGGGCGCCAACTGAACCCGGCGTCGCGGATGCCACGCCTCATCAAGTCACTTACGTTGTTGGTTGCAACGTGCTTTCCAATGTAGGGTGAGTGCTTCGGTGTGATGATTGGAGAATCGGCAGTAATTTTCTCTCCATTTTGCATACGACTCTCTAGGTAGATTCTGAGATATTCTGAGGACTCTTCGCAAAGGAATGTGAAATATTGGTTCCGTGTCTTCGACAGATTTCTTCTCACGGTTACTTTCGCTGGAACAACCCCAAACGCTACTCGCTCATTTTCGCTATCAATAACCATCTCAGAAATATCTCTCACCTTAAGACCGTCACTACCGTCGTAGGAACCGAGTACCTCGACTCTGAATCCGCAGAACGCCATAAGCGAGCAAGCGACACGCGCTCGAAGGTCACAGGCGTCTAGGAGTCTTCGCAATTCTTCAACGGTGGGTGGGATTTCATCAGCTACTGTCACAAGAATTTTGTCTGGGAGCCTTATCCTCTGCTTGATTTCTATCCCACAGTACTGCATCCAATTCTTCACTGCCTTCACGCAGTTTGCGATGTAACAGGCTGACTTTTTGTTTGTCTCAAGCTTGCCAATCATATCCATAATAAAGTTGGCAGCAGATTTTGAATCGAGCTTGGCGAGGTCTGTGGGTGTAGTGTTGTTTTGGATGCACATCAAACCAACACGTCTGAAACACTCATCCGCATATGCTTGACTGCCTCTGGAAAGGTTGTTGTACCATCGTAAATAGTCCTCGTTTTCGAGAAGGAAATGATAATAGGGTGAGTGGATAGGATTGTTCTCCATAGTATCGGAACACGCTATATCTGAATTTATGTGTTCTCGATGCAGATTCGTTTAGGGCAACAGACTGACAACCCCACCACTTTTTTCCTTCTGCTTTTGTATTCTCGAAATTGAGAATCGTATCCTCGTCTTAAATTAAGAGTGATCAAGAATCGGCATGTAGGTGGAGGATATGAAGTCGGAGTCAAAAGTGACTGTTGTAGGGGACCGGAAAGTAGGACTATCGACACTATGGGTCTTTGTAATGTTCAATTTTCTCTATGCTGATGTCGTCGCATTGTTTGATGTTGTCTATAATGGCAAGGTCGGCACAATTCAATTCACTCCAGCTACCTTGCTCGGTGTATCGGTTTTGCTCGAGATACCGATGGCGATGATCATTATCTCCCGTGTATTGAAATACAGAACCAACCGCTGGACCAACATAATTGTTGGCGCGGCGTACACAGTTGTAACGCTGCTAACGCAGTTCATCCTGCCCATATCAAATGGCACTACGACCAGTTACTATCTTTTCTTCGGGGTGATAGAAATCGCGGCTACTTCGTTCATTGTCTGGTACGCTTGGAAGTGGCCCGCACCGATAACCGCGGAATTGGAACATTCCAGGGCCATTCCAGTTGATGCTTGAGACATCGGAACGAGCTCTGTTTTACTCGTAAAAGAATTGCTAGATAGGAAGGGCGGCTCCAATCGAGACAAGTATTGTCCCCACTATGAGCAATGCGGCGGAAACGACCGACAGGATCCTCTTCAGATTCTCGCGCCTCTGGATCAAACCGGAAACTCCGGCGACCAGTGCAAGTTCTAGTACCACGAGTTGCGAATCAAACAGCATTCTCAGCAACATTGTATTCGCGCCAGCTCCGCCCAGCATTGCAAGCAGCGTCAACATCGTGGCGGCAGTCCCCGCAACCGCTGCCGAGAGCACATCGTAGTGCGGTTCATGTAGAAAAGAAGCTGCGGTTCACGCTGACAAGGCAAAGTTTGCTGTCCTCGTTTGCTTGATTTGAAATTTTCTGCTTCCCTTTACTTTGGCTATTTCTAAATAGAATTACATGCGGCATTCAGAAAGATTGTTAGAGTGAGGCACATACAGGAGCGGGCGGGGTAGTGGATTACCATCCTATGGAACGACTCCGAGCCGATGGTGGAGAAAGTACCAAAAGAGGAAAATGGTGGAAGTAGATCGTCATGACTAAAATCAGCGATCTAGACAAGTTGGTGCAGAAACTGGCAAAGGAAGTTTCAGCAAAGAACTCGAAGATTGATCAGGTTTCAAAGAAGGTGGACGAGACTTCCCTGAGGTTAGAGGCCGTCCTTTCGGACATCGCTTCCAAACAGGAGCTTAGCGATTCTCTGGCCCGAACGGTAGAATCAGGCAATCTGAAAATCCAGTCACTCATCGACCAGATGACACTCCTAAAATCGGAATTCGAGGAAAAATCCGATCCAAAGAACAATGGATTCGGAGCATTTTCTGAAGGGCTATCTGCCGCAAATCAGAAGGTCGATTCTTTCAAAAACGAGTTGTCGAGGGTAAACGAGTCTATCTTTCTCTTGCGTTCAGAGGAAGCGGAAATCAAAGAAAAGTTAGAGCGGCACGAGGAGGAGATCTCGGATACGAGGTCAAAGATAGACACGCTTGCCAAAGAGTCGATTCCGATTCTTTCAAGGCAGCTTGAAACTTTTGAGAAGGAGTTTCAGACGCTCGGTAACAAGATTCACTCTATCTCAGAATCGGTTGTTGAGATCGTGCCAAAACTCGAATCTGTCAGGAACAATCACGATTCCACTGACGGGATTGCAGAAAAATTAGCGACGATCAGCCAGCGCCTTGACAACCTGGAAAGAAGCGTAGCTGACAGCACCTCAAAAGTCGCAACTCTGAAGGTCCCCGTCGTGGCAAAGAGAGATCCTCTGCAAAGCTCGCCTGCAGACGCTTACAACGAAACGGAATTCTAAAAGTGCCCGGAGACGGGCTGCGGGCGGTAGGGCTCTTCAAGATAACGACAGTCTTCTGGAGAGAGTTTAACGTCCAAAGAACCTACGAAATCTTCCAGGTGACCTACCTTCGAGGTTCCGATAATCGGCGAGGTCACAGAGCTCTTCGTTAGGAGCCACGCTATAGCTATCTGGACAGGTTTAACGCCCTTGCTTTGAGCGAGCTCGATCATCCGCCGGACGATCTCGTCACTCGAGGAATTTCCGACGTACCGCTTGTGGCCAAACGACCCCGGAGCGACCCTGCTGTAATCGCTAGAAGTTGTTTCCAGCTTGCCGTTGGAAAAATATTTTCCGGATAGCAGACCTCCGGCGGTAGGACTCCATGGAATGACCCGCTATTCCCTGTGAATGGCAGAGCGGGAGCATTTCCCTCTCTTCCTCCCTGTAGATCAAGTTGTAGAGGTTTTGCATGCTGCAAAATCGCTCGAAACCGTGAATCTCCGAAGTGTAAAGCGCACGCGAGAACTGCCACGCCCACATGCTGGAAGTTCCGATATAGCGAACCTTTTCCTCCCTTACTAGTTCGGTAAGGACGCCCAGGGTCTCTTCGATCGGCGTTTCATAATCCCAGCGGTGGGTCTGGTACAAATCGACGTAATCTATCTTCAACCTGTTCAGCGACTCTTCTATCTGCCAGAGAACGTGCTTTCTGGACAGTCCGTGAGCATTGGGACCGTCTCCCATGTCGCCGTGAACCTTGGTCGCGATGACGAGATTTTCGCGCCCCAAATCTTTCACCGCATTTCCCAAGATTTCTTCGGATCTTCCTTTCGAGTAAACGTTTGCAGTATCAAAGAAATTGATTCCGAGATCCCAGGTCTTTGCGATGACTTTTTTGGCCTCGGCTTCTTCGACCATGTAATCTGAAGCATTTCCAAAACTCATGCAGCCGAGACAAAGCCGCGAGACCTTGAGACCGGTAGCACCAAAGCGTACGTATTCCAACTTTTGAAATCAGTCGCGTAGGTCGCAAGAACTGCTTTTGCGTTTTACGGTGAAGAGATTTACAGGTGGGCCTTTTGCAACAACTTTTGCAGTCTGATCTTAGATTCCTTTGCGGCTACCTTCCAGTCTCCGTCACAAACGTTGTTCAGATAAGTTTCGTTTTCGAATTCGAGAGAAAGGTATCCGGAGTAGCCAACCGATTTTAGAGATTCGAAAAACTCTTTCCAGTTCACAGTCCCTTCGCCGAGAAATGGAAAGACAAAATCTTCCCCAAATGAGCCCGCACGCCCGACGGCGTCCTTCACGTGAACATGTTTTACCCTCGAACCCAGCCTATGGACTGCAAATGCAGGATCGCCACCGTAGAGGGCGAGGTGCGAGGGATCTAAATTGACGGCGAGATTTTTCGATTCGAAGTGATCCAATAATTCACGCATAGTATAGTAATCGTGGACAAGCATGGCAAATACCGCCTCTATAGTTACGACGACATCGTTTCGTTCAGCGGCAACTACGAGCTTTGAGAATGCTTCAATGATCGCTTTCCACGCCTCCTGTTCGGAGATGTCGCGGCCGATTTTCTGGAAAGAGTCCGCCCAGCTAATGGGACCGGTGAACACGTTGACGATGGGAATTGAAAGGTTTCCCGCAGCCGAAATGAAATTCTCTAGAATCTTCACCCGGGAATTTCTTGTTTTTTCATCAGTTGAGGCGAGATCCTGCCAGCACATGATGTTGGATATCTCCAGGCCTCCCTCGCGGGTTTTTTTCGCAAGATGTGCGAGGTCTTCCGGCGTGCGAAAGTGATGCCCGAGCATCCACTCGACTCCGTCGAACTCTTCTTTCGACAGGACCCGTATTGCTTCATCAGTCGCGGGAGCGTTCCATCGCAGTTTGCCTTCCATGTAGTACGGTATGAATGAGATCTTCCACGGCGACTTGCCGCTTTTCCTGGACAAAGTTAGAGCGATCCGCCGATTTCCTTTGCGACTTTGACTATCGATTTTATGCTGTCTTCCGAATTTGCCTTCTCGCCCATCGTAAAGTAGTTCATGCCAGCTCCGATGAACTCGTCAATATCAGATCTCAACGTCTTCAGGTTGGTGTTGTTGATCAGCGATGTAAAGACAAATTTCCTCTCTGAGTATCCTCTTTCCTTCAGACGCGAGACAATTTTCTGCTTCATTTCTGAATAGGTTTCAGGTTTGGGGTATGTGTCGTTAAACCACCTAGGGCCGATCGGCATCCATCCGTCGCCATACTGCCCAGCCATTCTGAGACTCTGCGAGAGATGTCCGCCAAACCAGATGGGGGGGTGCGGCTTTTGAATCGACTTTGGCTCAATCACTGCACCGACAGATTTTAGATACTTTCCCTCAAAATTTACCGGATTTTTCTCCGTCCAGAGTTTTTTCATAAGTAGAATGGCCTCTTCGCTGTAAGCGATCCGATCTCTGGTTTCCAGCCACTCGGAGAAACCATCGAACTCCGGTTTGAACCATCCAAAGCCCGCGCCGAGAATTACCCTGCCCTTTGAAAGATTGTCAGTCGTGGAAATCATCTTTGCGAGAATCGCGGGGCGCCTGAAGGGCAGCGGCGTCACGCAGGTGCCCAGACGAATCTTTTCGGTCTTTGCTGCGAGGTATGGTAGGAAGGACCAGACATCAATGTGATTGTTTGCATCTGGAAGCATAAAGTGATCAGTGACAAGAAAAGAATCGTACCCGACCTCGTCAGCCTTTACTGCCATTTTTTCCAATATCTTTGGATTTGCCCTGCCTGTTACCGCTAATCCAAACTTCATTAAATTCTCGATCCTACTTCGAAAGTCTAGCGCCGCGCAACGGGACAGACGACTTCGACATCGTTTCCCCTCGTACCGTAGAATACTCCGTGCAGGTTCAGGGTCGTATCGCAGTGAGCTGGAATGAACTTTACCTTGTCTCCAACATTCGGGCGGCTGGAAGCTCGCTCGCACTTTAGGACCCCGTGCTCATCGCCACCGGTTGAATAAGTGACTCCATGAATCAAGGGCTTTGGCATTCCGCCCCAGCCAAGCGCCTCATACTCGATGCCTATCGACTTCCAGCCAAGATCTGTGACGGCTCGAAGTTCAGTAGGAGTACTAACCACCGTTGAAAGTACAGTCATTGCCTGTTCAAAGTCGGACCCCGTTGTGTCGATCTCTGAGTATCTCCTGTCCATCATGATGTAGGAACCCGGCTGAATGTCTGTTATCCCTGGATAACCTGCAGTGATGTTATAAGTTCCGGTGCCTCCGGCCGTAACAATTTCCGGAACAAGTCCCTGATGTTTCAGAGCGTTTATTGTACTTGTGATTTTTCCTAGAGTGGAAACCGCCTTCTCCTTACGCGTTTCAAAACTGGGTATCGCAAGTTGGAGATTCCCCTCGTAGCATTGTAGTCCTTTGAATTTCAGTCCTTCCTGCCTTGAAACCCAGGAGGCAAACTTTGCCGCTGGTTCACCCGGTTCCTGCCCTGCCTTGCCGTTTCCAACATCCACTTCCACCAAAACATCTACTGTCAGACTCCGGTGCATCGCGGCCTTTGATAGCATCCCGGCGTTTTCCGGCCCGTCAACGAGGATCTTCGCGTCCCCATTTTTTACGAGGCTCAGGAACCGCTCAATCATTCCCGATGAGGCAAGGTTGTGGGTGAGCAGTACGTGTTCAATCCCGTTCAAGATCATTGCTTCAGCTTCAATTAAGGTCTGACAACACACTCCCACCGCGCCTGCATCCATCTGTTTTTTCGCGACAAATGGGCTCTTGTGCGATTTTGCGTGAGGCCTGAGGCCGCAATTTCTGGACTTTGTAAATTCGGCCATCTTCTCGATGTTTCTTTCTAGAGAGTCAAGATCAACAAGTACACAAGGCGTCGGAAGTTCTTCGATCTTCAAGGAAATCTTTCAGTCTCGAAGCTACTGTCGTGTATTAAATCTGATGTCCAGTCCCGTGAAAAGATTATTCCGAGGGACTGAACGTGTCTTTGATATGTGTTTGGTCTACTCTGGAGGTATTTCCTTCAGTACCATATCGAGGTTGATGTTCTTGCTCTTGTGGTAGTAATAGCTGATTACGTAAATCAGCAAGCCAGATCCGAATACTGCACCGAAGACGACTTGAGCTGTAGTGGTAAAAGGTCCAATTGCAGGAACAGTAGTGGCGTAGTAGAAAGTGATTCCCATAACTATCATCGACAACAATCCGAAAATTGCCAAGACAGTCCGACCGCCCGGAAGCGATTTTGCCATGTCTTTCCTTCTAACTGAGAAGACTACTGCCGATAGTCCTAATATCACCCACACAACTGACCAGATGGCAGTCGTATTGAGCGCCCCGAATAGGTAAGAAGCATAGTAATTCGTGAACACGACGAATATTAGACCTGCGACCAGCGTCAGTGCGGTGGCTTTGAGGGGAAAGTGGAATCTTTGATTCACGTCGGAAAATGCCGTGGGGATGACCCGGTCAAAGGAAAACGCAAAGATGTAGCGAGAGATCGTCAGTATCAGCGCACCAGCCCACCATACGAAAAACAGCTCCCAACCCAATTGTACGAACGTAATAAGATAGGGGTTTCCGAGCACCATTGGCGTAAAGAGTGCAATCCACGGAGAAACACCCGGAAATGGCCAGGCCGAAGAGCCATTTCCAAATAGATAGAATGCTGCTTGATTGAATTCGTACCCAATCATCTTGACACCGAAGTAGAGACCAATGACATCAATCACACCGCATATGAGTAGAGCAAGAAGGACTCCCCATAACATGCTCTTCTTAACGTCTTTCACTTCGCCCGAGACGTATACAGAATAGTTGAATCCATTAAACAACAGAACTCCAAACGGGATGCTTGTTAGAGTCAACGCGGTCGTAACCGGCTGGTAAACCCACTGGGCTGCTGAAGCTCCAGAAATAATGCCGTTGTACGTTGCATTCAGATTATTTGAAGCAGCGAAGTTATTGAACGAATTTGCGAAACTCGCCGGACTTGTGAGCGCCGCTGTCCCGATGAAAATGAACGTGCCCAGAAATATGATCGCAGCTAGGACGATCATAATTCTGCTGTATACCTTTGGACCGAATGCAGTAATCAGCGCTCCCAGTACAAGTAAAAGACACGCAAATCCAAGAACTGTCGTTGAATTAAATGAAGTACCGAACGAGACCAAGCCCGGATTGTGCCAGGCATATCCCATTGTTATGAAAAAGACCGGATTCACAACGGAAGCCCAAGTAATTCCTCCCACTCCGGCTAACAGGAAAACAAAAGATAGGAACATTGCCCAACCACTTACGAAACCCAAGACCGGATGAATTGCTCTTCCAATCCACACGTAATCTCCTCCGGACCTTGGCATCATGATTGCGAAAAGATAGTATGCGACGCCAAGTGGAATCATGAACAACAATCCAATGGCGGCTGACGTGGTAAAGTCTGCTCCAGGAACGTTTGGAGCGACGTAGCCGATTTGGGATGCGATCCCAAAGTATGTCGGACCAGTTACTGCTAAACTAATTATCAGCGCGTCATACCAACGAAAAGAACGGACTAATCCTGTAGCGGAACGGACAAATACTGATTGACCTGAGGCCATCGCAGTTCGCAGAAATCCTGATTCATTTAAACCTTGGCGCAGTTTTCTTTTTTTCCGAAATTATTGGACCTTGACAATTTCATGATTTTCCTCGAATTTTATTGAGAAAAAAACCTGGCCATTTGATGGATCTACATCATTCCACCGGGATTACGGGCCAAATTAAGTATTGGGTCATGAATTACACTAAATATCTGGTTTGCATTTTTGTCCAAGCGTTGAATCAATGATTCTCCTGGAGAATCGCTGTTTGCGAGACCTCTGGCAGCCTAGATATCTTCGCAGTAATTTTTGCTAGATCGACAAAGAATTTATCCGCGTTAAGGATTGGCAGATTGGTTTCCAATGAGGCTGGGATTGATAGAAAATTGCTGGTGGAACTCGCCGGTCCACCAGATCGAGGGAATAGGATTGGCGAAGGAGATTGGTTTTGATTCCTATGACATTTATCCGCTTACGACCTCCCTGCAGATTCTAAGAGAGCAACGGAGAGCTTTCAGAAAATACTCGATCCCATGCTCTTCTTTCATAGTTGCAGCCAACGGACTAACGGATTTCGTTCCTGAGATGCGAAGAGCCAGCGTTGATTATGTGAAGCGACAGCTAGAGATCGGTTTTGATTTCGAAGCTCCAACAATGGTCCTCGTTCTCGGAAATTATTCGTATGAGAAGATGGAGTTCAAGCCAGAGCTGCAGTGGAATTGGGCAGTAGAAGGAGTGCGGGAGATTGCCGACTATTCGAGAAGTCTGGGAATTGAGATAGCGCTAGAGTACGTGCCTTACATGTTCTATCTTCTTGATTCCGTCGACCATATGGTAAGATTCATCGAGGATGCAAACCACCCAGCTGTGAAAGCCAACGCGGATGTATCTCACCTTTACTTGAAGGGAGACGCACCAGAATCTCTGGAAAAATTACGCGGCAAGATCGTCAACATTCATTTTTCTGACTGCAACGGCAAAGTTCATGGCGATCTACCGCCGGGAAGAGGAGTCGTCCCGTTGAAAAAATATCTGAAAGTCTTGAAAGATATTGAGGTCACTTGCCCGGTGAGTATTGAACTAGAGTGGCCAGATGATCCTGCGAAGATCAAAGAATGGGCCGGCAAGGCATATTCAGCGACCGATAACATGATGAGAGAGCTCGGCATGCGATAGAAAATCAGAGATACGTAACTGCAATCGAAGAAAATTTCGTGATAACAATGTTACTGGAAAAGAAGACTGCAATTGTCACGGGTGCCAGCCGTGGTATTGGGAGAGGAATAGCGAAGAAGTTTAGCTCAGAAGGAGCGCGAGTTGCGATCAATTATAACAACTCTTCGGGGGATGCTTCCTCGTTGTTACGGGAGATCGAAGAAAGTGGCGGAACTGGAATTCTTGTAAAGGGCAACGTTTCAAAATCCGAGGATGTCAAGAAAATAGTGAAGGATACGATGGACGCCTGGGGGCGCATTGACGTACTCGTTAACAACGCGGGAATTCATTATGCGGTTGACATTTTTGATCACACCGAAAAAATGTGGGATGAAACTATCGACGTCAATCTGAAGGGAAGTTACCTGTGCTCTAAAGAAGTTGCTCCAATCATGCTGAATCAGAAAAAGGGAAAGATAATCAACATCTCCTCAAATTCAGGAATGTATCATCCTTCCGCGCTGCGATTTGCTGAGTACGTCTCTTCTAAAGCTGGTATGAATGGATTGACGAAGGCTCTTGCCTTACGCCTTGGACCATTCGTAAACGTCAACGCGATTTGTCCCGGAGCGATTCAGACCGATATGAACGCGTTCAGGGATTCAGAAGCTAACAACGCCTTGATCGCTGAAACCCCGCTGAAAAGATTGGGTACAGTGGAAGATGTTGCCAACGCGGCCCTGTTTCTCGCATCCGATCTATCGGATTTCATCACTGGAGAACTTATGCTGGTCACAGGCGGTAGAGGTATGCATCAGTAACTAGCGGCACTCAAATCTGGTCAGGCTACGAATTTTATCTCGAATTATTTAGTTAAATTCAATAGTAAGACACGCGGCTTTTCGCTCGTATGACTAGTTCAGTCACCGTCCAGAGCAATGAAAAGCTCTTGGACATGCTCCAAAGAATGCTTACGATCAGGAGATTTGAAGAGAGAGTAAAGAAGGAGTTTGCAGCTTCTCGAGTGAAAGGTTTTGTCCATCTTTACATAGGAGAGGAGGCGGTCGCAGTTGGGATCTGCTCAAACCTGCGAGATGATGATTATGTAACGAGCACGCATCGAGGGCACGGCCACTGCATCGCGAAGGGAATCGAAATGAAACCGATGATGGCAGAGCTATTTGGAAAAAGAACTGGAACCTGCAAGGGGAAGGGAGGATCAATGCACATTTCTGATCTTACTCTGGGTATGCTTGGGGCTAACGGAATAGTAGCTGGTGGAGTTCCCCACGCCGTTGGGGCTGCTCTGTCTGCAAAGTACCGCGGGACAGATCAGGTCGCGGTTGCCTTCTTCAGCGATGGAGCCCTAAATCAAGGAGTTTTGCACGAATCCATGAATCTAGCTTCGATCTGGAAGCTTCCGGTGATTTTCGTCTTGGAAAATAATCAGTACGCGGAATCAACTTCGATCAAGTACGCAACGAGCGTTGAAGACCCGCTGACAAGGGCAGCCTCGTACAGCATTCCCGCAGAAAGAATCGATGGAATGGACATAATGGCGGTCTTTGAAGCCTCGGCAAAAATGGTTGCGAGAGCGAGGCGAGGAGAAGGTCCGTCGTATCTGCTGTGTGATACTTACAGGTACATGGGACACTTTGAAGGTGACGATCAAAAGTACCGAACTCCGGAAGAGGTCAACGAATGGAGGAGAGTTGATCCAATATCACGATTCAAGAAATCATTAATGGAACAGGGATATCTGAGCGAAGAAAAATACAAAGAAATTGATGACTCGATCTTGAAGGAAGTGGACGAGGCTGTTGATTACGCTGAGAAAAGTGATTGGCCTTCTCCTGATGAGGTCATGGATGACATTTACTCGAGCAATTAGTGATTAGACATGCAAGTAAGCGAATCAAAATTCACATTCCTGCAGGCGATAACTAACGCTCTCGAACTTGAAATGCAGAGGAATGACAGAATCGTCGTAATGGGAGAGGATGTACGAATCTGGGGAGGCGTTTTTGGACGGTTCAAAGGTTTCAAAGATAAGTTTGGCGATAACAGAGTAATCGATACTCCGATTTCTGAAGCTGGATTTGTGGGAGTTGCGGTAGGTGCTGCCGCAACCGGGTTGCGGCCAGTAGTCGACCTGATGTTTGTCGATTTCTTTGGAGTTACCGCGGACCAGATTTTCAATCAAGCTGCCAAGATGAAATACATGTTCGGAGGAAAAGCGAAAATCCCGCTTGTGATCATTACCATGATTGGAGGAGGGTTATCCGCTGCGGCACAGCATTCGCAGTGTCTATACTCTACATTCGCCCACATTCCGGGAATAAAATGCGTCGTCCCGTCGACTCCGTACGACGCCAAGGGATTGCTTACACAGGCTTTGAGACAAGACGATCCTGTGATGTTTTTCGAGCACAAGTTCCTACACAACAGCGTTGAAGGTTCGGTCCCAGCCGAGAGCTACACCATTCCTTTTGGAAAGGCCGACATCAAGAGGGAAGGGAAGGATGTTACCATCGTGGCGCTAGCGAGAACAGTTCACCAGAGTCTCGAAGCGGCCGCTGAACTGGAGAAAGAAGGCATCAGCGTAGAGGTTCTCGATCCGAGAACAATCGTTCCTCTGGACGAAGACGCAATCGTGAATTCAGTGAAAAAAACTGGACGACTCGTGATAGCAGACGAAGACTATCCCCGGTGCGGTTTTGCAACTGACGTGAGTGCCTTGGTGGCGGACAGAGGGTTCCACTATTTGGATGCCCCGATCAAGATGGTGACCGCCCTAAACTCACCAGCTCCGTTCAGCCCAGTTCTTGAAGAGGTCTTCCTTCCCAGCACTGAACGAATAATAAAGGCTGTTCATTCGACGCTGGGAAAGTAGCCGTCCTAGCCCGTTCGACCCTCTATTGATCTTTTCAGATCTTTGAGGAAATTAGCTGCAACGTGTCCGTCCATCGCGCGGTGGTCGAACGTCAGGCTAAGAGTCATCGTAGGCCGCGCTTCTATTCTCCCTGATTCGACGAAGGGTTTCAGAGCAATTTCTCCGACACCCAAGATTGAAGTCTGGGGAGGATTGATTATCGGAGTGAACGAGTCGACTCCATACATCCCGAGATTCGTAATCGTGAACGTCCCGCCGGAAACGTCCTCGAGCATCAATTTTTGCTGACGCCCCTTTTCACCCAAACCCTTCAGAGTGGAAGAAATTTCAACGAGATTCTTCTTGTTTGCACTTCTGATAACAGGAACAACAAGACCTGAATCTGCAGCTACTCCAACACCAACGTTGATCTCTTCGATTATCTTGATTTGATCGTCCTCCACGGTTGAATTCAGCAAGGGATGATTTTCAAGCGTCTTTGCAACAATCTGGACAAGAAGATCCGTGTATGTTAGATGATTGTCCGAAGATTCTTTTTCACTCAAAACATCCCGGAGGCGAGAAGCATCAACTTCGGACATCAACGTCACCTGCGCGGTTCCCTGAAGGCTCGCGGTCATGTTTTCCGCGATTGCCTTGCGAATCGCTGTGAACGGAATGACCTGCTTTACTTTTAGTCCAGTAGCTGTGCGAGATAGATTAGTCTCAATATAGCTCAGAATGTCGCTTTCCATGATCATTCCTTCCGGCCCTGTTCCGCTCACTTTGGAAAGATCTATCGCCTTTTCCTCTACTAGTCTTTTGGCTCGCGGAGATAGTCTCTTTTTTTCAGAAGGAGCATCCTGAATTTGTGGCTGGGCGTTTGAAGGCCTGTTCATTTTCTCGGCGGCTTGCGGCGAAGATATTGGAGGCGTAACATTTTCCGGAATATTCTCGCCCTGTAGACCCACGTATCCCAGAACACCACCGACAAGAACATTTGATCCTTTTTGACCAACAATCTTCAGAAGAACACCATCCCGAGGAGACTGAATCTCGGCTGTTACTTTGTCAGTTTCAATCTCCGCGATGACCTCGTCCTTTTTTACCGGGTCTCCCTCTCGCTTGTGCCACTTTACAACGGTGGCCTTTTTCATAGTCAGACCAAGTTTCGGGACAACGACAGCTTCTGTCAAACTGGCTACTCTATCCTAGAAATCCTGCCCGTCGCAGTCCACCGAGTGTTATGAACACTGTGATTTTCATGGCTGAAAATGCGATTCGCATCTTCTCTCCGAATCCATGCGCGTGAGGATAAGTATTGCCCAGCTTTGCAAGTGCCATGGTCATATCAATGAGTTTTGCTTCCTCCTCGATGTGTTTCTTACAATATTGACAATCAACAGTGTTTCCGGAAACTAGGAGATCCTGCTTTGCGAGATTGAGAAATGCAAAGGTAATGTCGCCCCCATCACCGACAAAGTGAAGTGTTTCCTCCCATTTGTTCGAAACATCTTCAAGAAGTTTTTCTCTTTCGCGCGAGGAAATTTGTCTTGACATTAGATCGAATCAATCACTCACCTCTCTTTCTTATAAGAAGGTATTGCACGTGAATGGACACCAATTTTCCAGAACTTTTAGCAACTCAAAAGTTGAATAATATCTAGTTAGAAACGCAGAATCATGATCAGTGGAAGAAAGGGCCGGCTGGAAGGCAAAAAGGCAATCGTTACTGGCGCCAGCAAGGGAATTGGCGCTGCGATCGCAAGCAAATTTGTAAGCGAAGGAGCTGATATTATTTTGAATTACAATAGTTCTGGAGAAAAGGCGGAAAATCTGATCAAATCTCTAAACAATGAGAAAAAAGGTAGGGCTATCGGATTGCGCGCCGATGTTTCTAAAATTGATGAAATCAAGATGATGGTAAAGACTGCGGAAAAAGAGTTAGGGCGAATAGATATCTTGGTAAACAACGCGGGAATATTATTCAGAAAGAACTTTTTCTCGACAACCGAAGGAGATTTCGATCGCATCATTGCCGTGAACTTGAAGGGACCATTTTTCTTGTGTCAAGAGGTTGCCCCAATCATGACAAAACAGGGAAAGGGGAAGATCATCAACATTTCTTCGATCTCTGGGCTAGCTCAGGCGACAGCGCTATCTTTTCCTGATTATGTAGCCTCAAAGACTGGACTCGTAGGGCTGACAAGATCCCTCGCGGTAAATCTAGCTCCAAATATTCTCGTTAACGCGGTTGCACCCGGAGCAATTGATACTGATATGATCTCGTTGCTCCCAGAGGCACAGCTGAAGAGGATGGCTGAGGAAGCTTTTGTTAAACGATTGGGATTACCTGAAGACATTGCGAACGCTTGTGTTTTTCTTGCCTCTGACGAATCTGATTTTGTTACCGGTGAAGTCCTCACAGTTGGTGGAGGACGTGGCATGCGTTGAAAATTCTCGTTGCTGGGGATTCCTTCGTTACCGTTCAGGATTTCGAAAAAGCGTTCGCTGAAATATCAAAAACGAACGCCGTCCGGTTCATTGAGATGGATGAATCTGACCGATTAGATCCAATTTCAGAATCTGAAAAGAGAATCAGAGAGTATCTTGGTTCTTCCTCTCAACTGATTAAAGAGATCGACGATTCCGAATGTCTTGTCGTTCACGGTGCGCCGGTCACTGAAGCGGTTCTTGGTGCATCGCCTCGACTAAAGATTGTCTGCTGTGCACGAGGAGGCCCTGTGAATGTCGATGTTCTAGCGGCAACGCAAAGAAAGATTCCAATCATTTCGGCGCCGGGAAAAAATGCTGATGCGGTCGCGGATCTTGCTCTCGCCTTCATGATCATGCTTTCTAGAAATCTGGTCAAAGCACTCGACCATGTGCAAGAAACGAAGATTGTGGGTGCTGACAACTACGAAGGAAATCAGTTCTTTGGCCACGAACTAGGTGGCAAAGTCCTCGGGTTGATAGGTTACGGTCGCGTTGGCTCCAAAGTCGCATCAAGAGCGCTTGGATTTGGAATGAGCGTGATTGTTTTCGACCCCTACGTCGAGAGATCCAAGATAGAAGCACCAGGAATCCAAGTAACCGATTTTCAAACTCTTCTGAAGAGTTCCGACTATATTTCGCTTCACGCAAGAGAGTCCAAAGAGAATGAAAATCTTCTCGGAGAAAAGGAGTTTGCAGCAATGAAAAGCGGCGCTTACTTTCTGAATACCGCGAGGCCTAGCATGGTCGATGAGGTTGCGCTTTACAGCGTATTAAAAAATAAACGAATTGCGGGAGCGGCCATGGATGTTCTGAAATATGATCCGGCGAGACCTTCAAACCCCCTCTTGAATCTGGACAACGTGGTTGTCACTCCCCACATTGGCGGAGCGACTTTTGAGACTACCACAAAGGGAGCGGAAATTGTAGCAAAGCAACTTCAAAGATATCTTTCCGGTCTCACACTTGAAACCGTAACAAATGCCGAAGTCTTGAAGAAATAGATCTTCAATTGAATGAATCAAAACAATTTGTCATCGCTGTTGATGCCGGAACAGGAAGCTGCCGTGCCGTAATATTCGACAGGTCGGGCAAACTAGTCTCCTTCTCCCAGCAGGAGTGGAGTCACAAACTGCTTCCAGGTTACCCGGGTTCGCAGGTTTTTGACACAAAGACAAACTGGAAACTAATCTCCCTCTGCATTCGAAACGCAATTGAAAAAGTTGGATTGAGCGCGTCGAACATCAAGGCGGTCAGCGCGACAAGCATGAGGGAAGGGATGGTCCTGTATGACGAAAATGGTGAGGAAATATGGGCTTGCCCTAACGTAGATTCCCGCGCGCCCGCGGAATCAGTTGAGCTTGTAAAGAGCGGTCTTGCAGAAAAGATCTATTTTACTGCGGGTGACTGGATTTCAATTACTTCGCCACCGCGCTTTCTCTGGATAAAAAAACACGAGCCGGATGTATTTCACAGGATCGCGCATATGGGGATGCTGGCTGATTGGATTGTGTACAAACTATGCAATGAGTTTGCAACAGATCCTTCAATTGGTTCAAGCTCAGGAATGTTCGACCTGAAGACGCGTACATGGTCCCCTGAGATAATTCGAATGCTAGGACTAGATGATCGAATTTTTCCACGCGTCTTATCATCGGGTACGGTTGTCAGTGAGGTGTCAACTCGAGCGGCTGAGGAGACTTCCCTAGCGAGCGGAACTCCTGTCGTTGTCGGAGGAGCCGATACCCAGCTCGGCCTTACGGGAATTGGAATCTCAAGGCCGGGTCAGGTTGCCATCTTAGGAGGTACATTCTGGCAACATACTATACTTCTAAACCGGCCACTGATTGACCCCGAAATCAGACTCCGGACACTTTGCGGTACCATCGAGGGTCAGTGGATGCTCGAAGGCATCGGGTTTTACTGCGGCCTCTCGATGCGCTGGTTCAGAGACGCTTTCTGCCAAAATGAGAAAGAAGAAGCAAAAAAGCGGGGACTAGATGCCTATGAGCTAATGGAAAGGGAAGCTAGCTTGGCGCCCCCTGGTTCTAACGGTGTTGTTGGTTTGTTCTCAAATCTCATGAACTCAAAAAAGTGGGTGAATGCCTCTCCAAGCTTTCTGCAGTACGACGTTACCAGCCCCGAGACCTCGGGAAAGAAAGAATCGATCAGAGCGATCGAGGAAGCTGCTGGCTATGTTTCTTTAGGTCACTTGAAGATAATCGAATCTTTGACTGGTTCAATGCCAACTGAAGTAACATTTGCCGGAGGCGGATCGAAGGGAATCTTGTGGCCCCAGATTCTTTCGGATATACTCGGGGTTCGCATAGATGTTCCCGTGATAAAAGAGTCCACTGCACTTGGAGCTGCAATCTGTGCAGGCGTCGGAGCGGGATTTTACTCGAACATCAGAGAAGGTTCTGCTATGAATGCAAACCTCGCAAGGTCGTTCGAACCCAGGAACGACATACACGAAAAGTACTCTTTGCTGTATGAAAAGTGGTTAAAGATCTACCGGGAAAATTTGAAGATTGTCGACGAAGGACTGCTCGCTCCGATGTGGAGAGCCGCCGGAAGCTGAATGAAATTCTGTTCAAGCTCACGGATATGTCCAGCTTGGCTTCATTGAAATCGCGTGCCCGCTGACTGTTTCTGCAACCATCTTGAGCATTGGCTCCGTGTCCATGTAATAGAATTCGATATTATCACCCAACCTGCCGCTCATTGCAATACTGATTCCCTGACTCTTGAAATCGTCGAGCGCCGCGTGAACGTCTTCCTTCGGACTGACTACCGAGACATGATGCAGACCTTCCCCTTTCTCTGAAAGAAATTCCTTGTAAATGCTCGGACCTTCTAGCGGCTGTAATATTTCGAAATCGATGGGATCGCAGTGAACTTCGGCCCCGAGCATAGAGTAAGAAACATCTTTGCCGTGTAATGTGGTGTGATGCAAAGAAGGAGGCTTGTGTTCGTAAACGCTCCAGGGACCCCAGCCAAGAGTTCTGTGGTATGCTTCCATCGTCTTTCTCAGATCATTGACCACGACCGCAACCTGCGTTATCCTCATACCGGCGGGAAGATTAGAAGAGCTCAATTTTTTGTTCCGCTTTGCAAGGATTTTGACCCGGTATTAAGGTTTGAAGCCTAATGTGCGAGAATGATTAATAGCCCTAGGAGGGATCAGAGAATCGAAAGGGCTAGAATTCGGATTGGATTGGGGATTAAAGAACCGGCTCTCTAGAATGATAAAACCTTCAACGGGACACTCGGTGATGCTTGCCTGCGATCATGGATATTTCATGGGTCCGACTCACAGACTGGAAAATCCCAGAAAAACAATCGAGCCGCTCCTGCCCTATGCGGATACTGTAGCTGTTACTCGCGGGGTGCTCCGCACTTCAATCGATCCGAAATGGGACACACCAATATTGCTTCGAGTATCTGGAGGTACGAGCGTTCTTCATGAAGACTTGAGTGATGAAGGCATCACGACCTCGATGCGGGAGGCGGTTCGCCTAAATGTCTCGGCAGTCGCACTTTCAATATTCGTTGGCACCACCCACGAAAAACAGACACTCCTAAACCTTGGAAAGCTGGTTGACGAGGGCGAAGAGTTCGGCATGCCTGTAATGGCGATCACTGCCGTCGGAAAAGAGCTTGAAAAGAGAGACTCTCGCTATCTGAGTCTCGCTTGCAGGATTGCCGCCGAGATTGGAGTCCACTTGGTAAAGACATACTACTGCGAGGAATTTTCCAAGGTGGTCAATGGTTGTCCTGTTCCGATAGTAGTGGCCGGAGGTCCGAAACTAAACACCGAAACGGATGTCTTTGAGTTAGCTCACAACGCGCTCGAAGAGGGTGCAGTCGGAGTTGACATGGGAAGAAACATCTGGCAGAATGACAACCCGATCGCTATGATTAAGGCGATAAGAGCAATAGTTCACGAAAAAGCGAGCGTTCGAGAAGCTTCGCAGATCTTCAATGAAAACAAGACGACTAGGTCTGTTGAGAATGCAATCCATGCGTAGTTCGCTCCGGATAAACTTATCATTCTAACCTCGAACGCCACTTTCGTAAATTTGCCCAGAAAATCTGCGATTAGCAACAACAGTCCTAAGGAGCGGCGATCCCTCCTCGGGGCAGAACTGAGGGAAAGTAATTTGGATCTTGCAATAATCTCGCATCCAAAGCACATCTTCTACTTTTCCGGGTTTCCTTCAAACCTGGACATGTATCTGACCTTGATGAAGGGACCGAGATCGACGTCCTTTCTGACAGTAGATACTTCTGGAAATGCTTCTTTCCTCCTCGGTAGGGCAGAGCTTTCTAACCCCTGGGTTGGCAAGGGTTCCGCAAAGAATCCGCTTGAACAGGTCTTTGACGGAGAAGTGTCGACGTACGCGGATTACGATCTTAACGAAAGAATGGTGAGTTACCCCGATTTCGTTTCCAGCGAATTTCAAAAGTGGATTAAGAAACAATTGGTAGGAGTTCACCGAGTGGGAATTGAAGATTGGCACCTGGCAGACATTTTCAGAGGAGCTCTATTAAGCGGAGGAGGTGGACCCGAGACGGTAGGGATTTCAAAGAAAATACTCTCGATGAGAAAATCGAAAGGGGCCGACGAAATTCAGAACCTCACTTCGGCAACCAAAATGATAGACTATGCATACAAGATTGCGCAGAAAAACTCTGAACTTGGGAATACCGAGCTCGACGTCTATCGAAAGGTGAATTTCAAGACTTTTGAGAAATACGGTACCTTCGGATGGATTATTGGAGATTATGCTTCAGGTGAGAGATCACTGCAGGTCGGTGGATGGGCAAGCGATCGCAAGTTCCGAAAGGGCAACACAATCATACTTGACCTTCAAGCTTCCTACAACAATTACTGGTCGGATTTATGCAGGACGTTCGTGATCGGAAAAAAGCCATCGGGAAAGCAGGAAAAGGTCGCCGAAACGATCGTCCGGGCCCTTGACCGGGCTCAGGATTTGATGAAGCCCGGAACCAAAGGAAAGGAAGTTTACGCCGCTGTGAACGATGAAATCACAAAGGCAGGCTATCCAAAACTGATTCACCACGCGGGACACTCGATCGGTCTGGATGATCAGGAGCTGCCTTGGTTTATCCCCAACTCTGAGGACGAAATCGAAGAAGGCAGCGTGGTCGTTGTAGAGCCGGGCGTCTATACCGAAGCAACAGGGGGAATCAGAATCGAAGACGCTTTCGTAATCACAAAGAAGGGGGCCGAGAGGATTTCGAGATACCCCAGAGACCTCTAATCCGCCGAGAAAAGCTAATTCTTGATAAGAAGCTATGGTGTTAATAGAGGATACTAACGCTCTTTCTGAGCGTGGTTTTTCTGATTTGTCGTGCATTTTTACGCATTGGTTGAGGCTTGTTTCTGAGTGAGTTTTTTCTAGGATTTTTGACTCTTCTATGATGTTTGACATATTGTCGTCATGTCGTCGTGTGGTAATGGGTTCTATATTTGACTTGCTACGCTGATTGTCGTACTTCCGTTGTTGTGGATTTGAGGTGAGTAGGTTTTCTTTGGAGTTCACTCCAGATGGGTTTGGTTTTGTGTTCTCTGCGTAGTTTCTTCGTTATTAACGAGGTCTGGATGTGGTGTTTAACTCCGTGCTAGGGCGCCGTTACATTCCGAACGTTGTTGCTACGTAGTTCGGTAGTGAGTTGTGCCCGTCGTTGAGCACGGTGGCTGACTCTCGTTAGAGGTAGTTCTCGCTTGAGTTTTTAATTCATTAAATTGCGATTTCTATCGCTGGTCGCTCTGCTGGTTGTGTTCTATGTTAAGTTGTGAGAGTTGGTAGGTTCGATATGAATGATTCAAGCTATCATTTTGCGGTGCTGGATTGGGTGCGGGGTCTAGTTCCCGCGCTTCGTTGTTAAGCGGTAGTGCCTATTTCTTGGGAAGGCTTTTCATTCGTTTCTGGATTCGTTGTCTTTGGTATTTGTTGTAGTCGTCTCGGCACATAGTTCGCGCTAGGCTGTTGCTTGTGGTGTTCGCTTGTGTGAGCCTTTGACCGCATATGCGGCAAAGTAGTTCTTTCGTGTCTTTCGACATATGGATTGAGTGTGTCTTTCGCGGTGGTATTTATAGGTGGCCGAACAGTAAGCTTGAATAAGTCTGTGTGGTGTTCTGTTTGCACAATAGTTAATCAGTGGCGATTGGAGACAAGGATTATCTCAAGTGTCCAAAGTGTGGTTTCATGACTCCTCTTGACGTTTGGCGTAGGAGTCGTGTTCATCGTTGCGGTGGGTGTTTCGCGTATATTGTCGAGCGAGGATGGGCTAAGAAGTTGAAGGTGGATTTTCCCGAGGGTCGCGTATTGTGATAGTGTATGGAATGTGTGTGAATTGTAGGGTTCAACGTTCTTTGATGATGCAATTTGGTTTCGTTGCTAGGAGTCCGAAACCGAGGCGAAATTCTGGGATTGGCTTGGGGAATGGCGAGATTTACGTTCGCGGTGGTCTTTGTTACCGTTGTTATAGAGTGAGGCGGAAGCATGGAATTGATGTGTTTGAAGGTGAGGAGCAATATCTAGGTTGTAGTGACGATTTGCATGGTGGATTTGCTGACTCTGAAAGGGAGTATCAGAGTTCGCTGAGTCCTTTTGAAAGGATGCTGTGGTTGAATCTAGGATTGTGGGAAAGTGGGCGGATGAGTGTTGATGTTCCTGAATACGTTCGAGTTCCGCCGTTTTGGCAGTGTGCGGCTTGTGAGGGTGTGTTCGCTAGAGAGGTGGATAGTGTATCTCATCATGTTTCATATTTTCCTGAGAGGGTTGTTGTGGTCTGTCGTTCTTGTCATGGGAAGATTCATCGCTCGGAAAAGTATCCGTTGTTGAGACCGCCTGATGGGGATTCTGCAAAGTTTTACGGTCGTGAATTGACGTTTAGTGCTTTTCGATAATTCGTTTATGGTTGTTTGTATAGTGGTGCGTTGTATTGCGTTATGGCGTGATGGCGGAACGGCGTGATGGCATATTAAGGTTTGATATGTGGATAAAAGTTTAGTCTTTTGTCCGTTGGAACATAGATTAATTAGTTAGTTGGGTTGCTTGGTGTTTCTAGAGTCACATGTTACAGTATTCTAGTCTTGAAAAGTCCGTTGTGGGTGATGGTGTTTGGGGAGTTTATGGTTCGTCTGATGGTGATGTGGTCAGAGAGTTTTGTGTTCTGAATGGTAGAAGATACAAGGTTGTTGAGCATAAGGAGAGTCATTTGAGGGAAGTTGATTTAGTAGGCACAAACCTGCATACTTGCTACGTTCGTTGTCGTAATGAGTTCTGCCCAAAGTGGCATTGGAATTTTTACGGTGAGCCTAAAGACAAGGATATGCAGTTGCATTTTGATGTGATGCAAATTTACGAGATGGATTGGCTTGTCGAGAATAATTATTTGAGAGAGTCAGATGCCTTTGTTGAGATGAGGCTTAGAGAGTCGTTGCTTCCTTTTTCTCGTTGCTTGAATCGGTCTCAGTTGCTCATTTTCGGGGAAAACCACTATGTTGAGAATGGCGTTTTGAGGCATGTTGAGCGTGATATTTGGGGGAATAGAATCCGACATGATTACTGGCGGGAATTTGATGCTTGTCTTTTTACTGAATTGCCGAAAGGTGAATTTTTTCACCGTTTCCGTTTCAGTCGTTTGTATGAGCAGGTGACTCCGTATTTGGAGTATGACAAGGAGAATGAGGAATATTATGAGGTCTTTTGGAATGGGGTCACCGACGTAAATGATGAGGGCTTTGTGAATTACAATGCTCCTTACTTTAGGGCTTTGCGTGACTTTGAAGAGGATGCATGCATGGAGCAGCTCGCAGAAGAGAAGTTAGGCAAACTGAGTGGAAAATCAAACGTTTAGTAAAACGTGCGTCTCTTTGGTAGTGAGCGAGGGAGTGAAGCGACCGAGCGAACGGGTCGCTCGGTCTAGTTGCGTTGATTTTTAGTTAAGTTGCTCTGCTGTTTTGTTAAGCTTCGAATAGGTGAGGTCTTGGGTGAGGCGGAGCTTTTCTGATAGAAATTGGTAGTATGCAAAGATGAATTTTTGCGTGTTTCTGAGAATGTAAATGTCGGGAAGGTGTCCGTCTCTGCATTTTTCGCCCATAAGATACGCTACTTTGTTCATGGAAATTCCTGTGTCGTCTGCGATTGTTTCGAATCGTGCTCGAAGATAATGGCTTGTGTATCTCACGTTAAATTCATCTTTTGCGAAAGTTGTGATTTTCTTCCAAAGCTGTTGATAGTTTGGAAAGGCTTTGTTTCTATGAGTCTTTTGCATGATTTCGAGGACTTGGAGGGCTACGAATTTGGGACATATTGAGAAGTGCTTGATATGGTTCTTCGTGGTCGAGCCGTCGAAAAATATGACCGCGAACTGTTCGTCTAAATCGAGGCGAATATCTTTGGGTGTGATTCTGGAAATTGCGTTAATGCGTTCTCCTGAGTAGGCTTGGAGCTCTTGAAGGGTTTGCATTTCCTCAGTACAGCCAGCGAAGATTTCTTTGAGGGTGTTTTCTTTGATTTCTTCTCGTTCGCTTTCAGGATGCGTATTGAGGTGAAGGTGAAGGGGTGTCCAGTTTCCTCTGTTGAAGATTGCTAGTATGGAGCTTGCTTCGAAGACTCGGGCTGGTGCGAGTGTGGAAAATTGTCTTAATGCTTGTTCGATGTCGGTTGAAGTGGGGTTTTCGCGCTTGAAGGTTACTAGGTCGTTGATTGCGTGGTCAGTGATTTCGAGGTTGCAGAATTGTAGGAAGTGTTTTACTGCGCTTGTGATGTATGATAGTGTTCCTTTGCTGATTCCGTATTTCGCGTTTTTTCCTCTTGTGCTTAGATATGCTAGGTAGTTTTTGAAGGCTTCGTCTTTTCTGATTGTGATTGATTCGGCTGTTGGTTGGTGGTGTGTGGTTCGTTGTTTGACTACTGAAAAGTTGTCTTTGGTTTTGATTGTTAGATTTGCGTGGGTTCGTTGCGTTGTGTTTATTCGTTTCTTCGTGAGTGCGTCTTTGAGTGTTGTGTTGGTTGGTTGAGTTAAGGAGCTTAACTGTTTATCTTGAATTGGACCTTGGAACCGGTTTTTGCCTTGGCCATCTGAAAAGCTTCGTCTCCCTGATCCAGCGGAAACTGGTGGCTGACAATAGAATTAGCCCTGACCTTCTTGAGTTCAAGCAAGCGAATCGCCTCCTCGTAATGTTTCCAGGCTGATCCATACGATCCACGAAGCGAGATCTGACGGCGAACAAGATCTGAAGCAGGGATTGAAACGTCCTCCGGAAATATTCCAAGCACGATTATTTGACCGCCCTTAGATACAAGAGGAATCGATGTCTTTAGGGCTGCAGGTGCCCCGGCCGACACAACGATAGTTTCGTAGCCGTACCCACCGGTTATGGAGTTTTTCTTTTCGATGGGATCGGCGACATCTGTATTCAGAGTCTCAAATGAGAGTTTGTTTTTCGCAAGGTCCAGTCTGTATTCGTCAACTGTAATTCCCATTATCAACACATCGCGCACACCCTTTGCACGAAGTATTTCTGCTGAAAAAAGACCGAGAGGCCCGGGGCCAATGACACAGGCAGTATCACCGACGTTAATTGGTGCCGAAACATTTTCTAGGGCGTTAACGACTACCGAGAGCGGTTCAACAACCCCGGCTTCCAGGAATGAAACATCATTCGGAATCTGATGAAGATATTTCTGGTCAACTGAGACATATTCCGCAAAGCCACCGTTTCGGTGCATGCCGAAAACTGTAAAATTCTGGCAGATGTTTGTCTCTCCGCGCCGGCAGAATTTACACTGTCCGCAATAGAGAACAGATTCGACTGACGCCCTGTCCCCGATTCGGAATTCTCTAACGTTCTTTCCAACCTCGGAAATCTCGCCAGCGAACTCATGCCCCATAATCGTGGGCACTTTTGCGAATTTTTGATAGGCAGGAGTATAGTTGTAAAAGCCCAGATCGCTTCCGCAAATCGAAGCAGCTCTCATCCTGAGGAGAATTTCATCGTCCCCGATTCTATCCGGTTCAGTCTCAATAACTTCGAGCCCGGGTTCCCGCTTGGTTTTCGCAACCGCCTTCATTTTCTTGCTTGATAAACCGATGTTTCAGAACCATTGTTTAAGATTTGTATCCGATTGGCGTCCTCTGAGAGACACGCAGAGTGAAGAGGGGTCAAAAAACTCACCTGTTCCGAAATTTAGGAGAAAAAGAGCTCATCGGTTATTGAATCGGACTCGAGGTTCGATCAAGTTAACTGGAACTCCTCTTCCAAATCATAAAGCATATTTTCAAGGCGTCAGTACAGAAGTTTTGCATTACATTTTGAAGAAATCAAAAGCTGCAATCAAGAAAAAGACAAAGGCCGCCAAACCAAAAAGGTCTTCTGCGACGGCTGCATCGAAAGCCTCAAACAAATCACCGACAAAAATGCCGGTTAGCACGTTTGACGCTTGGATGGCAAAACAGGTCAGAGCCGAGAATAGAGGAGGAGCATCGGAAACCATTTCAAAAAGCGATGAAACAATGGTTCTTCCAAAGGATACATTCGAAATCTGGATAGAGAAGCAAAAACCGCGTGAGAACGTTCAGCAAAAATCATCCTCATCTGTTCCCGATACATTCGAACTCTGGATGTCAAAGCAGGTCGCCATGAAGAGTTCTGACGAAGAAAAGGAAAAACCGCCGACCGAAACACCTGTCGCCGAAGCCTAAATAGTACGACAATGCTGGGTCCTCAGTGAATCCATTTTGAGCATGTCCGGAAAAGTCTGCCTCGTCACCGGTACAAGCGCAGGGATTGGAAAGGCTACTGCAATCGGGCTTGCAAAAATGGACGCAACTGTCGTCGCTGCGATGCGTGATTCTGAAAAAAGTAAAGCCGCTTATGCCGAGATTAAGGACAAGAGTGGAAAGAACGAATCCTCGATAACCTTTCTGCCCGTTGATCTTTCATCCCAAGCTTCGATTCGAAAGTTCGCCGGTGACTTCAATGAGAAATTTCCGAGGCTCGATGTCCTGTTGAACAATGCAGGCGTATCCCAGTCAAAGCGCTCGTTGACCGTAGATGGGATTGAAACCACTTTCGCGGTGAATGTGCTTGCACCGTTTTTGTTGAGTAATCTACTCTTAGCTAAGCTAAAAGCGAGCGCGCCATCGCGTATCGTAAACGTAAGCTCTGCCGCCTCGGATGGGGCGAAAATTGACTTTGACAATTTGCGGGGAGAGAAAAAATTCAGCATGTTTGGAATTTACGGACAGTCCAAGCTTGCACTGAACATGATCACGGTCGAGTTTGCAAGACGACTTGCTGGGACAGGCGTAACTGCAAATTTTCTTCATCCCGGTGTGATTAGGACCGATCTCGGTACCCGAGATGTAAATCCAATTTTGAACGCGCTTGCCAAATTCGTCAAACTGTTCCTTGGCTCACCAGAGAATGGGGCAAAAACTTCCATCTATCTAGCCACCTCGCCCGAAGTTCAACTGGTTTCCGGAAAATATTTTGCAAAGAGTAAAGAGAAGGATGCAAATCCAGAATCCTTTAACGAGGTTTCTTCTAAGAGGCTTTGGAATGTCTGTGAAAAAATGACAGGTTTGTCAGTCTCTCCACAGAAAGTTCCCGTTGCCTGACACTTTTAGCAGCTAGGCTTCAACGAGAGTTTCAGTACTTCTGACTCCTGCGATTGAGTTAACTCGGGATGTTAATTGGCTGATTCCTGAATAATCGGAGGTAGCAACGAAAGCTACGAGGTCGTATCTGCCGTAGGCTATGAACGCTCTTCTAACGCCGGCAACCTTCCGGATGGATTCTAGTACTTCATCCGTCTGGGTTGGTGTAGTTTTTACGAGTATGCAGGCGTTCAATTTTTCTCCTCCTAACTTTCAACTTCGGGCATAGTTTCAGTGAAGACAACGCCCGCTAGCCTATTTACTTTCAAGATTCCCTTTCCCAGTTCTCTTCCATTTTCTGCTTCGATTTCTGCGGCGATGTCGTATCGCCCGAGAACCGCAAACGCGCTCTTTACAGATGGAAACTGCTTGAGCCTATCTACAACTTCTTGGTATTTCCCTTTCTCAGTTCTGATCAGCATGCATGCCGATGTCATGGGTTTTGAGATATCAGCCTTGGACGATATAATGTAACGGATAGACAAATTTAGCCACTGTTTCAGCCTGAAATTCTAAGGATTCCTATTTCGAAGGGGAGTAGAGGAGGGGCATCGACGCGAATACCTTTGCATCAAAGATTAGATTTTCAAACCTTGAGTATTCGTTTGGCTCGTGAGGGACATCGTCAATTGTGCTCCACACGACCGTTGGAAACCCCTTCTTTCTGAAAAGATTTCCGACTGTCTGGCCTCCGATACCGATGAAAGTTCCCGGATTTCCATTAATCATTGTAACTGATCTTTGAAGCGTCACGGCAACCTCGCTTGTGGAGGATGTCACCGGTCCTGCGTCTTCTCTGTTTATGATTTCGAATTCGATTTTCGCGCCAAATTTGGATTCCACCTCTTCAATCGCAACGTGAATGTCCGAGATAACAGAATCTAAAGAGTATTCAGGGAGGACTCGACAATCAAAATAGAAGACATCAACCCCAGGAACAGTATTGATGTTGGGCACATTTGGCTCGACCTTCGTTGGTTCAAAAGTAGACGAAGGAACATCGTACATGTCGTTGGTCTTCGTATATTTTTCATGAAAGACCTTGTCGAGCCGCATAGCAAGATCCATCCCAATTCGATGCGCGTTCTTTCCATGACCAGGGGTGCTCGCGTGAACTTGCTTTCCTCTCGTGGTGATCTTGAACCAGAGCAGGTTTTTCTCGGCGACCTCTATAGCCCGACCCTCTGGACTACCAGAATCGGGTACAATGATCAAATCATCGGCGCGAAAATAGTCGTGCTCGAGGAGATATTTTACTCCATATTTACTTCCGAACTCTTCGTCAGCAACGGCCCAGATCCCAACATTGAACGGAAGTTTTACGTTGTTCTTTTGAAGCGCTCGAAGAGCAAACAAGCTAGAAACCAGTGATTGCCCATTGTCTTCGGCTCCACGGGCAAAGATCTTCCCATCTTTTATGACAGGATCAAATGGATCGCTTTTCCAGAGTTCCCTGCTGCCCTCGGGCACTGTATCCGTGTGAGCTAGAAACCACAACGTTCGCATCTTATCTGCCCCCTCGATTTTCGCACTTACATTAGGGCGAAAATGACCAGAAAATCCGGGATCGGGAACATCGACTCTTTCAGTTCTGAATCCCTCTTTATCGAGATAGGATTGGATGAAATTAGCGCGTTCAATTTCTCCAGGCCCTCCCATACTGGGATTTACTGATTTGATCCGAAGCATCTTCACAAAAAAATCTAGAATCTTTTCGCGATCGGCGTCGATGTCGTTGGATATCTTCTCGACTATCTCTTCTGCTTTCGTTCGTTCTGATTTTGCTTGAGACATAAATATGCGACCCCGTGACGGAAATAAATGGACAAGCGACTCATCAAATTACTATTAAACAACTTGCACTGACTAGCCGGAAATCTTAACTTTCGAGGGGTCGTGATTTCTTCTCGCGATCGCAAACACGAGACCGGCCACTAACAAAGCGGCTGCGAAAATTTGCCATCCCAATGAGTAGCTTCCCGTGCTTTGAACAACGAAGCCAAAGATCGGAGCTCCCAAGATCTGTCCCGTCATTGCAACGGAGAATGCAAGCGAAGTTCCCACTGCCTCAAATCCTCGATCAGAATATTCTCCAGCGAGGGTAAGAAAAACACCATTCCAACCGAGGGCGGCAAAACCCAATAGGGCAACGATTGGAGCGGCTACCCAAAATCCACTGCTTGACCTCAAGAAAGACAAAACGAAAAGCATCACACAAGTAGTAACTGCGATCAGTAGAAAGTCCATTATTCTACTTCCGTTGAATAATCGATCGCTAAGCGCTCCGTAGGCAGGCCTCCCGATGGTTCCAGCCACGTTAACAATCGAAAGAAATATTCCAGCGATTATTGGATTAAAACCAAGGACATCCAGCGCAAAAAGTGCGATGTATGTCACCACTATGGACTGGACGGCGGCATAAAAGAAACCTGCAGTACCAAGGGAAAGGAGATCATTGTTTCTGATTGACAGTGAAATTCCTTGCTTCAGAAATTTTAGATTAAGTACGGGCAAAGTCGCAACTCGCTCAGGCTCTTTGTACATTAATACGAAAGCTATTCCTGATAGAACAATAAGTCCCGCCGCAACAAAAGCCGCGCCAGTACCATAGGAGACACCGATTATAGGTAAGACCGCGCCGGCGATAGATCCTCCAACTGTCGTTCCGGTCTGTTTCAATCCCATTACCGAGCTTCTGTTCTCCTTCGAAAACCAACTCATGATCGCTTTACTTGTAACGGGAGTGATTGCACTGTAACCGACACCAACTGCAAAGATCGAAACGGCAAATCCCAAGAAATTGTGGGAAAAAGATGCACCGATTATTGATACCGCTTCAATACTGTGTCCTGCGATTAGAATTTTTTTCACACCGACCGAATCTGACAAAACACTTATGAAAATAGAAAGACCAGAAATTCCGACATACATTATTCCCGTGAGCTCTCCTATTTGCGCAGTTGTTAGAGCGTACTTTGCAACGAGAAGCGGAGCAAGAGCTGGAAAGGTGAAAATTAGTACAGCAGCTGTGGTCTGACTAGCCCAGACTGCTGCAAAGTTTGTGTACTGAATCCTCTTCGCGATTTCGCTCTTTGCCAAAAAAATGTTTAAACCTTTAACTTTCGCTCATTAAATTGATAGAGTTTCCATTCGATCGTTTTTTTCAGGAAAACGAAGTTCTGAGAAAGAAGAATTCGAAAAAAATCCAAGAAAAAGCTTCCGCCGAAGAGGTTGAGGTTCTCAACCAGGGGCTTTCTTGCGATTGGACTACTCAAACAGAAGAGGCCGCAACCGAAAGAAAATGCAGTACAAATGGACAGTTTTGCTGGTGACGACTGTTGGAATCTTGATGTCAGGAATCGATTCCAGGATTGTCATAGTTGGACTGCCCGAGGTCGCGCATGCACTCAACGCGACTGCGGAGCAAGCAATTTGGTTCACGCAGGCGTACGTGTTCGGTGCAACTCTTGCTGTTCTTGTGATAGGGAGGACAGCAGACATCATCGGACGCGTACGGATCTATAATTACGGATTTGCGATTTTCACAATCGGATCGCTCCTAACAGGGATTTCCCAAACCTCTAACGAAGTGATAGTTTTCAGGGGGATCCAAGGGGTTGGCTCGGCATTCATTATGACCGTCAGTGCCACTCTCATCACGGATGCAACTCCGCGAAACGAGCTAGGCTTTGCCGTCGGAATCAACCAAATAGCATTTAGGGCGGGATCAATGGCTGGGCTGACTCTTAGCGGCATCATTCTATCATTTCTGGACTGGCGATTTCTATTTCTGATTAACGTTCCCATAGGAATTTTCGGCACTCTTTGGTCAAAGGGGAAACTGAAGGAGGTTGCGGTTTTGGACAAATCTGCTCCGATGGATTGGATCGGATTTGGACTTATCACTGCTTCACTTTCTGGTTTATTGCTTGCCCTAACATATGCAGCCTACGGAGTCTCCAGCATTGATCTGGTATCGCTCTTCTTTCTGATAAGCGCCGCTACCTTTGCGATTTTTGTCTACCAGGAGACGAGAACTGAATTTCCGCTGCTCGATCTGAGGCTGCTCAAAATTCCCGAATTCACTGGAGGGTCGCTTGCTGTGATGATAAACGGAATAGCCTGGGGAGCTCTACTTCTCATTCTAAGCTTGTATTTCCAGATTGGACTCAACATGAGTCCATTGCAGGCGGGCATCCTCATTCTCCCGTTTGAGGTGGCGTTTCTCGCTACGGGGCCTCTGAGTGGAAGACTGTCAGACAAATATGGACAAGCGGCGTTCATGATTAGCGGACTGGTTATCCAAAGCGCGGCCCTTTTTCTCTTTTCGACTTTGGGGACCGCTTCGTCGTACGGCTATGCGGTAATCTACATGGTTATTTTTGGGGCGGGAGTGGGTCTCTTTGCTTCCCCCAATATGAGCGCCGTTATGGGCGCCGTTCCTTCCAACAGAAGAGGGATCGCGTCTGCTATCCGGAATACTGCATGGAACGTTGGTTATACGATCAGTCTTAACCTGGCGATAGTCCTGTTATCTTTCACTTTACCCTACCAAACGGTCAGCACTCTTATCGCCTCGCAGGTGCCAAGCATAAGCACTGCAAGTAGGGAACTGTTCGTTCAGAGTCTAAGATCGGCCTACTTTTGGCTAGGGGTAATTAACACGACAGCGCTTGTGCCGACTCTATTCGGCATAAATGCATTCAGGAGAAAAGAAAAGGTTGTGGAATTGGCTAGTCGAGATAAAGTTTCCATTGAAGAGGAGGCGGACGAGAAGCTATCAAGTCCTCCTGATTAGTGGAACCTACAGTCAAAACAACTGAAAATGTATCGAATCTAGGAGTAAGACAGACTATTCTCTAATTTGCTTGGAATCCAGGTAGCTCAAAGCTCGATTCAGCGCATCTACGAATTCTAGTCCTCTCTCAGTTGCATGCAATCCATTTTTCTTCCCATCAAATTCGACTTTTTCAAGCAATCCCAGCTCGACAAGTTGATTGAGAAATCCCAACCATCTTGGGTATTCCTGATTGCTCAATCTCCACGCCGTTGAGTATCCAACCGGATTTCTCGCGATCAAGATAATATCGCGCATAATCTCAAACCCGGATCTTTTCGTACGGCCTATGCCTAGATTTTTCTTCAACGAACGGAAGCTGGATTGTTGAGCCTCATTATCTATCATCGCACTCTCCCAATGCATGATAATTTCCATCTTTTATAATCTGCTAACAGCAGTCGAAATTGAAGATCACAAATTCGATTTCTAAGCCTTGAGAGAAAAAAATCCCGAAGAGAATAGAAATGTATGCTGTTATTTTGAAGGCATTAGCTTGAGAGCATTAACTATTCGGTAAACTACCAAAATGAGAATGCTGTCAGCTTCAATTGACGCAAAGATCTAGTTCCCATAACCTCGCGGAGTATATTCAATTTACCAAGACAATCAGCATCGAACTACTGATCCTTTGTAATTGCAATAGTGGGAAAGAGAGAAAAGTCTTGACAGAATTTTCAGACAGATGGCAAACGAATCGGGATAAGGACAACGTTCCGAAAAAGATCAAGGACGCGATGAATCCTCCGGGGGATCTGAGAAAGAAGCTAGTTGATACAGATAGATCGCTCACAGCTCAGATCTCAAAACTGGACAAGACCGTTACAAAAATGACGGAGAAAGAAAAGGTCCTCTTTAACAAGACAAGCGCTGCTTTTCAAAAGCACGACACAACGATGGCTCAAGCTTATGCCAACGAGCTATCCGAGCACAGAAAAGCGATGAAACTTGTTCAGAGTTCGAGATTGTGTCTTGAACAGGTTCAAATGAGATTGAAGACGATTACAGACTTTGGGGACTTGGCAAACGTCATTGCACCGGTCGGACAGGTCGTCCGAACTGTCAGAACGAGTCTGCAGAATGTAATGCCCTCCGCCAACGATACACTCTCAGAGATATCAACCGGATTGCAGGGAATGATGCTCGAAGTGGGTGGGGTGCCGGGACTCGGCATGAATTTCGAATCCAATGGCGAGGAAGCAGAAAGGATCCTCGCTGAGGCTTCGGTGGTCGCTGAGACGAAAATGGCGTCGACCCTTCCTGACATACCGGACGCAGGCATAGTCAACAACGATTCAAACTCAAGCATCTAAATAAGAAACGAAGAGGGCTAACTTCTCCCTCTCCGAATTTTTGTTTTGCAATCGAGAAGTTCATATGACCTTCACCGCAAAGTGCGGGACCGGGCACTGCGATGATTAGAGCCGTAACCTTTGATCTCTGGCTCACTCTCATCTGGGACTCGAAAGAACTCGAGGAGTACCGAATACTCCGACGAATCCTTAATTTTCATAGATTTGTAAATCGGGTTAGTTCCAAGGGCAGAAGCTATAAGCGAATTGATTTCAACGCAATCAGGCTAGCGATGGAACAACTTGGAGTAAGAGTGAAGGATATCTATAATCAAGAGCGCGACGTTTCTCCAGAGGATCGCGGCAGAATGCTGTTTGAGCTCCTCGGAATCAAGTTTACAGGTTCGGAAAAGAGAGATCTTGAGCTTCAGGCGGGGAGGATCCTCTCCGATTCAGGCTACTTTAGAAAATATCCACATGTAAATCCCGAAGCAGGCCCTGTCCTCAGAGAACTCAAAAAGCGGGGACTAAAAATTGGACTGGTCTCCAACGCCGCTAGATCGTCCCGGACCTATCGAAGGATGCTAAACTCGTATGGCATTGGAAAGTACTTTGACTCGATGACAATCTCCTGCGAAGTTGGATATCTGAAACCCGCAAGAGAGATTTTTCACGATGCAGCCGTGAAACTCTCAGTCGAGCCTCATGAGGCAATCCACGTGGGTGATCTTTTCAAGGCTGACGTCGTCGGCGCGGTCTCCTTTGGCATGCACGCCGCCCATTATACGGGCTTGTGGCACAAATATGCACAATACATGAATCCGGGAGAGCATATTCCGGAAGACTTCAAAATCCCCGAACACCGTATTGTGAAGGAAATCGAAAGCCTTCGCCAAGTTCCGAAGCTCATCGATCAAATAAATTGAGTGCTCATCTTGACTCAGTCTCTCGAAGGGCCGGCCATTGAACTGAAACACTTGGGGAAATCCTTCGGGCCTTTTAGGGCAATCGATGACGTCAGCCTAGCTATAGAGAAGGGAGAAGTTTTCGGACTGCTAGGTCCCAACGGTGCCGGGAAGACAACTACTATGAGAATAATCTCATGCTTGCTCGCACCGACTGACGGGGATGTGATAGTTGAAGGCAAGAGTGTGAGGGTAGACCAAAACCGGGTCTCAATAAGCAAGGAGATTGGATTACTCACGGAAAGCCCGAACGTTTACGAACGCCTAACTGCAGAACAAAATCTCATTTTTTTCGCTAGAGCTTACGGCATTCCTGAGAGAGAGATCGAGTCGCGAGTTCGATCTCTTTTACAAGAATTTGATCTTGATTCACGTCGGGAGGAACGGGCTGTTTCTTTCTCAAAGGGAATGAAGCAAAAACTGGCGATCGCTCGGGCGCTTGTTCACAGACCTTCGATATTACTTCTCGACGAGCCAACCGCCTCCCTTGACGCGGAATCCGCGAGAACGATCAGATCGCAGATCTCCGAGACCGCAAAGGGTGGGGGTCACACCGTCTTGCTATCAACGCACAACCTTGACGACGCCTCCCGGCTCTGCAATCGCGTCGCCTTCATCAATCGCGGAAAAATCCTTGCAAGCGGTTCGGAAAGTGAAGTTTCTAGTCTCATGAAACATTCGAGAGGCAAAACCAACCGACTTGCTATCACTCTTGTAAGCTCGAATGGGATTTCCCCAGAATTTCTTTCGAAGAATTTGACCGGAGTGGAAACTGCAAAGATTGACGGCAAGAACATTGAACTCGTTTTCGAGGATCGCTACTCCAACGAGGATTTTGACTTTTTGACCTCGAAGGTCATCAGCGCACTCGTCGCAAACGGAGCTCAGATAACGGGTGTGGTTCAATCGAAGCCATCCTTAGAAGACATTTACCTAGATATTGTCGGGGTAGCAACAAAAGAAAATTGAACTTTCAAAACGCAATGCTTGTCTTCGGAAAAGACTGGCTCGAGATTAAACAGAGCAAACAGCTACTCGTTCCAATCTTCGTGCTACCTGTTCTGATGGTTGTCGCGCTTCCAGTAATCGCGGTCCAGATTCCTGTTTTGCTGATTTCAGGAAACGGGGCGGGAAACGTACCGCTGTCTTCGACTCTGACTCTACCGTTTGAGATTTCTGCTCTGACTGTGGGCATGACGGCAAAACAAGCTTTCGTGTATTCGATGTCTGCTGTTTTTTTTGCTCCCTTTACAATGCTCGTTCCGCTAATCGTATCTTCTATCATTTCTTCAGACAGTTTCGCGGGAGAAAAGGAGCGAAAGACCGTTGAAGCTCTTCTCGCTTCACCACTTTCAGACATGGAGCTTTTGGTCGGGAAAACGCTAGCCTCGTTTGTCCCTGCAATGCTGGTGACGGTGGTCTCTTTTGCAATTTATGCCGGGGTAACTGATTATCTCGACTATCCGATGTTCGGCTACGCGATTCTGCCTAATTTCATCTGGATATTGATACTCGTAGGTATTGCTCCGGCATTTGCAATTGCTGCAACCGGTATGACCGTCATAATCTCCACACGGACCAGTGGTACTAGAGAAGCGCAGCAAGTCAGCGGGTTACTGGTGATTCCAATAATTGGTCTGCTATTCGGTCAGACCACTGGAGTTATTCTACTTGGAGTAAATACGCTGCTAATCGTACTAGGAGTTATGATCGTTCTCGATTACATCATCTTGAGGATCGGCGTGAGGCTTTTCAATCGAGAGAGAATACTCTCGAAACTCTAGTTACTCATACAGGTACTTCGTGATTTCTTTCTCGAACTCATCTTTTGGCATTGCACCGACCAAAACATCCAGAACCTTGCCCTTGTTAGTAAGTAGAAAAGTTGGGATACTCATTATCCCAAACTGTTGGGATGTAACCGGATTTTTGTCAACGTCCATCTTTGCAAATATTACTCTTCCAGAGTATTTTTCCGAGAGCTCTTCGACTATGGGAGCCATCATCTTGCAAGGGGGACACCAGGTCGCCCAGAAGTCGGTTACCATCAATGACCTCGATTTTATCGAGGAAAAGAAATCCGCGTCAGAAAGCTCTACAATCTGCTCTGCCATCAGTCAACGACCGGCATGCTGAGGGTCGAGCGAATAGATGGTATAGATCTAATCCTAGAGGTGATAATCCCCTTCAACTTTTCGTTGCTCTCCGCATCGACTATCGCGATAATATCGTAGGTTCCGTAGCTGGTGTACGCTTCGGTTACCTCAGGAATGCCGCGAATTGAAGAATAGACTTCAGTTTCCTTACCAACATCGGCATTAACCAAAACAATCGCCCGTGGCATAGGAATCAGGAACATGCCTCCGAATTCAGGAAGATAGACCTTTCACCAATATTATCAGAAGATTAATTATGCTTTTTCATCAAAGAGTTCAAAATCTGAACTGCTCTCGAAAAAGATGCAAAATCATTGCCCCTTATACCCACCATGATTTCCTCCGAAAAGACAGGCTTTGTTGCATATTCTCTACTGAACATGAGTTTCAGTCTATCCAGCTGGCGCATGTTCAGAGTTTCGATTATCTCCCTTATTGCCGGCTCTGATTCAAGGGACGATAGTCGAAGCTCAATGAGTAACTCCATGCTGTCCTGGGCGATCTCCGTCAATTGTAAGTCTCACGATTCTTGAAGATTTTTTCGACTTGTCACGATCAGGGACTACGGCCGATTAGCTCAAGCTCAAACTTCATCGATTGAACCAAGTAGTCGACAGATCTTCTCTCAGCAAATTTCTTAATCAGATCCCTTTCGGTAATCAGACCAGTCATTTTCCCGGACTCATCGACAACGCTCAGACCGCCAATTCCGAAGATCATCATTCTTGAAGCCGCTACACGAACATCATCCTCCAAATCAACCGAGATTACCTCTCGAGTCATGACATCAGAAATCTTTGTCCTAAATCCAGGTGCTGTCATTATCTGTCCCTCTTGTGTCGATATCTTCGCGAGGAGTCTCAAGATATCTTTGTTTGTAAGCATACCCTCTAGCTTCGCAGAAGTTCTTGATTTCACAGGCAGTCTCCTTATCCTCGATTGTGACATTAGATGAGCGGCATCCGCCATCGACGCCGAAGGATCAATAGTGACTAGCTGCGGGGTCATCAACTCTGATACCTTTACACCGAGCGGCTCAGATCCTGTTCCAAGAAGCCCAACTAGATCGCGTAGTGTGATAATCCCCTGAATCAGCCCCATTTCATCGACAACTGGCAATGCCCCGATATTGTGCGTGATTAATTTCTTCACGACTTCAATCAGACCATCGCCCTTTTCGATGATAATCGGATGAATGGACATAATACGATGAATTGGAATTTCCAGTGATCGAACGATTTCTCGTGAGTCTGTGTTGGGCCCAATCGCAAGAGAAACGGAGTCAATAACGTCCTGTGCCGAAAGTACCCCGACAAGTCGCTGAACGTTTTCTCTGATTACTGGAAGATGACGAAAGTTTCTCTTTTGCATGAGAAGCGCGGCGTTTAGTACATTCTCATTCTGAGTGACTGAGATTGTCTGCCTGGTAAACAGCCACCACAGATCTCCGGTTTTCTCAGGCAAAAGAATTCGCTACTCCTCAACTGGAATTTCTTGAGGAGGAACCGGAGTTTCAGATTTTTCATCGGCTGTTGGACGAATGACGGTGTAGCTCGATTTCAATACCAACTCTTGCTCACGTACGGGTATTTCGAAGGTGTTGAAAAAATCTTCCATTTTCTGTAAAAATGGTTTAAGATCGTCCTTTTCATGGCTCAGAGGTCGGTACTCAACGGAGATCGGTCTCGTATATTTTCCTCTGAAAAAGAGAGTTTTGATCCTTTTTGCAATTTTTTCAGGAAGCGCACTTGAAATTGCTTTTTCACTGGGGTACTCCAAGTTCGAAATTCTTTCGTAGTCTTCTAACGAAATTTGGCCGTCCAAACGCTCCGCCTCAAGATAATTCAAAATATCGACCTTTTTAGGCGGCAGACCAATTCTTTGTTCGTCGACTCTACCCCTGATGTAAATTGCTCCGCCAACCATCCCGGTTCCCACGTAGCTCCCGACCGGAATCTTTTCATTTGTAAGATTCAGCACAACGACTACTCCGCCCGCCATGTACTCCGCAAGATAGTCATCTGCGGTCTCGCCGATGATCAGATATGGTTTGCTGTTCATGTATTCCCGCATTTGAATAGCTGCTCTGTTTCCTGCCGAGCCACGAATTAGAACATCGCCTCCTTGCAAAGCTTGCGCTGCAACATCTCTTGCGCTACCATGAACAGTCACTCGTCCCGAATGCATCGTATCAGCCAAGTCGTCGGCAACGTTCCCGAAGACTTCGAACGAAGCTCCATCGTTCAGATTTGCAAGACAATTTCCTGGATATCCTTCGAGGGAGATCTCGAAAGGTTTGTTTCCGGTAGTGATTCCTATTCCTATGTAGCGATGACCTGCAACGTTCCTGAATCCGATCCCACTTTCGCCATTTGCATAAGCGTCTTGAATCTTCTGATTCATCTCTGAAAAACTCAGGTTGCTGGCATCGTGATAATTTATTTCCGGACGAGAGATCCTCAGTGTTTCAGAACTTCGGCCTAGTAACTCACGTCTTGTTCCGGAACTAATGAGTCCCGATTTTGCTGAAGCGACAAAGAATGACCCCGGCTCGGGTGTCCACACTCTTGCATCTCTTGAGAGCATGCGGATCTGAATTTCTTCACTAGCCACGTAAAAGTTGTTTTCATCCTCGCCAAGAATGATCGGACGAAACTTCGATCTGTCCGTAAGAGCGATCAAGTATGTGTCATCATCGTCAGCATAACCCGCCACAACTGCAAATGGACCATCGAGCTTGGCACCTTTGTACTTTGAAACGATTTGAGTTGGAGTGTCGATAGAATTCTCCTCGAAAGGGTTTGTCAGAATTCTCGACGCCTCAACGGGAGAAAGCTTCTCAACACGAATCAGATAGTTCAGTAATCTAGAGACTACTTCGCTATCAGTTCCGACGTGGCTACGAAATCCAAGTGAGCTCAGCAATTCGAGATTGGCTCCGAACGAGCTTATATCCCCATTGTGAACGATCGCACAATCAAGTGCACAAAACGGATGTGACCAAATTGGAGAGGATCCTGGAGAGTTTGTTGGTTGTCTGGTATGAGCGATCCACAAATCTCCAAAAATCCGGTCTTCCTCATCTAGTCCGTAAAGTTTGGCAATGTCCAGAGGATATCCAACCTCCTTGAATACCTGAACTGAACGACCGTACGAGAAAATGCGCCCTAGGATCTTGCCATCGGAATTGAATAGAGATCCGTTGATTCCGTCTACCCTGAGATCAAGCAGAGCTTCCATTTCTTTTGAGGCTTGAAATTCCAATTTTAGGACATTAGTAGTTTTTCCCGTATGCTCCAGAGATTCTATTTCTTCACTTTGCGGTCTGCCTAGCAGTTGGGAAAGTTCGTAAGTTATCGTGTCAGCCGCAATTCTCTCTTTAATGAACGCTTTGATTTTGAAAGTACTCCGAGTTTCTGAATCGAAACATGCATAACCTGCCCCCTGGCTGCTCCCTCGGTACTTTATGCAAGCCAGTCCGCCGACAGCTACTTTGTTTGATATCTTTGGTGCACCGGGCTTTCGCATTATTCCGAATACCCCACAACCATCCTTCACAACCGGCTGTCCGAACGTTGTGTCGATGACCCAATCAGACATGTCCTTTGATCCTTCTCAAATTGCTGCTCAATCAAGACGCACCTGAAGGTTTTATCCCCAGATCACGTCTCAGTTCGGGATCGATGTCCAGGGACCGCAAAAGTTCGTGATTGCCCACAAGAGAAGAAGAAAGACTGCTCACACCGGCAGCTCCGGCAAGAAGTTTGATTTCCTTTTGCAAGGCCATGACGAAATTCTCAAGGTGAGCAATTGATTTACCGGCATCGAAAATAATTTCTCTGTCACCTTCTTCAAACCCGATCGCAAGCAGTCCCGCCTTACCAAGGCCGACGGCATCAGCACCAAGTGCCAGCAGCTTGAATATATCGTCAGCTCCTCTGACCCCGTTTGACTCCGCGAGTATCGCAAGACGATACCTCGATCCGTTCTCTTTCAAGATTCTGTCAAGCTTTGATACCGCAATTTCGAGTGGCAGAGTAGAATCCGGACTGTCTTCATCAATTATGAATCCGGCAATTGACTCCTTGAGGGAACTTTCCGGGATTTTTGAAATTGATTCATCTGATGATGCCACGCGCAGAAAATTTCGTCCACCATTGCCAACTCTTGCAATTTTCTTATCCAAAATTTCGTTAGAAATTAACCTGTTTGTGTACGGTGAAAACTCATCTTTCGCCGAATCAAATGAGTCAAACAAGATACCGAGAGATGCTGATACCCTCGCGAAGACCCTTTTGACTGTGGCAGGAAGAGGATCTGGGAGATGTGTAAAGAAAAATGGTGCTGACAGGCGAATTTTTTCCTTGGATCCAATAGGAAGGTAAGTGAAAATTTCGATTTCTTCCCTGTACGGATCGATACTCGGCCTCGTGACCTGCGCACCGTCTGTAACTATCCAGTCAACAACTCTTCTAGGTTCCTCAACGAACGGAGCTGATATCGAACCCATGCTAGAGATCTCCGCCTCACCGGGAGTCTTGCCCGTAGTCCCCGCCATTTCTCTAAGATTGTTGAGTCTTGCATTCGAAAAAGAGAATTTTGACTGTTCGTCGAAGTTAGCACTAGCACTTCCAAATTTGCGCTCCCAGTTTCTATCTTCAAGAGGGAGACCAAGGATCCGCAGAGTTTCAGAGTTTAACGAACCGTCCTGAGTAAGAATCGATCTATCGCCTATAGCATCACGAACGTTTTCAATTCCACACTGTTCGAGGAGTATTCTGAACTCGTCGGTCCATCCATTAACGAGATTAGTTAGCCAGAAAATTGACCGGTCCAAGGAAAGTGCTTTCGCCTGCCGCTCGCTAATCTTGTTAGTCAAAATCGCGGGGCAGTATCCAAGATGGCATTTGTGCACCATGAGACAACCAAGAGCGAGAAGAGCTGCGGTTCCCAGACTGGTAATATCCGCCCCCAGCGCAATGAGCTTGAGTGAATCCTCAGGAGTGCTGACGCGACCTGCTGCGATGACAGTGAATCCTTCTCTCAAACCTTCATGTCGCAGCATTGAATCGACCGAAGCAACGGCAAGCTCAATCGGAATTCCTATGTTGTTTTTAATCACCGTTGGGGCAGCTCCGGTTCCAGCACCTCCTCCGTCGATGATAATTCCGGCGGCTCCCATCCGGGCAATTCCAGAAGCGATGTAAGGAATATAGTTGGTAGCACCTACTTTTACAAAGACAGGCTTTTTCGTCGCCTCTTTTAGGCCGAGAATTCTCTGCCCAAGATCTTCAATCGAATAAATATCGTGATGGGGCGCGGGAGATATTGCATCTCTGCCAACGGGGATCCGTCTAGTCTCAGAGATCGGCTTTGTCACTTTCACACCAGGAAGGTGGCCGCCTATTCCTGGTTTTGCACCCTGACCGATTTTTATGACCACAGCCTGTCCGGCAGAAAGCGTTTTCATATCGACGCCAAATCTTGCCGATGCCCACTGCACAGTAATCCTCGAGCAGTCAAATACCTCTTTCAAAAGGCCCCCTTCCCCGGTCCCGGCCATCGTTTTTGTTGCATCGGCAGCCTTGGCGATAGCGATATTCGGAACTCCGGAAAGGGCGCCAAAAGACATGTCACCCAAGTAGAGGGGTGCGGAGAGCTCCAAATCCGAACCGGCGGCAAAAGGAACCGTTGTATTTGCGGAAGTTCCCGGTTGAAGTTTTCCATCGACTTTCTTCAGGTAGAGTTTGTCAAGAACCCGAGAAGTTCGTTCTGACTCGGGTACGAACAGTTCGTCGGTCGCTCTTCCTGTTTCAGAGAGGGTCCTGATGTGACTGATTTTCCACCTGGTCCAGAATTCTTTGTTCCGCGGGACAGGAACCGGCATGTAGGTTGACAGCTCTGCGACCTTTTTCTCGGTCGTTAAATCCCTGAGGCTTGTTACTTCGCGAGAGATCTCTTTTTCACTCCTTCTTTCTTCGGAATAATTTCAAAGCTCCGCAGACAATTTCACTGAAAAGCGAGGCGATTTGAAAGGAAAATCCAATTTATTGCAAGGGCGACACTATCGATATAATATTTCCTAGAAGATGAGGTACTCGCTTGATTCGAAATCGATTCTCTACCAGAATCAAATATTATCGAGGAGAAAAGCTCTGTACAGGATCTGTCCGCCTACTTCAACTGTTTTGCTGCGCCTGAACTGATCAACTGATCGATTTCTCCATTGGTGTATCCTAGCCTGCGAAGGATCTCTTCGGTATTTTCGCCTTGCCCGGGAGGTGCCATCCGAATCGAAGTTTTCGCTTCCGAAAACTTAACAGGCGTACCAAGTTGATTGAGTTTTTTTCCTGTTCTCGGATTGTCGATTTCCGTCACCATTCCGCGAGCGAGGACATGTTCATTGGAAAGAACCTCTGACACTTTCGAGATCGGTCCTGCCGGTACCCCAGACTTTGCGGCTAGATCGATCCAATAATTTGCGGGGTATTTAGAAAACTTTGTCTCAAGAAGTTGAAGCAATTCGACCTTGTTTTTCATCCGATCCGGGTTCGTCCGAAACTTTGGGTCCAAAGATAGTTGACTTTCACCTATAGAAGCACAGAAGTCCGACCACAACTTGTCGTTTCCTATCGCAAGAACAAAATAATTGCCGTCGCTCCCCTCGAACGTCTGATACGGAAACAGGTTTGCATGTGATGAGCCCAGTTTCATCGGATTTTCTCCGGTCGCAAAGTAGGCCATCGCTTGATGAGTCAGAAGCGAGACTTGTACATCATGCATGGAAACGTCAATGTGTTGCCCTTTTCCGGTCAGGTCACGATATCTCAAGGCGGCCATTATCGCTGAAACTGCATACAATCCTGCGCACATGTCAGCGATGGGAACTCCGACCCTCACTGGAGGTCGGCCCGCCTCGCCGGTGAAACTCATCAGACCTCCCATTGCAAAGACGATCAGATCATACCCGGGAAGGTCCCGATACGGTCCTGTTTGACCGAAACCTGAGATGGAACAGTACACAATTCTTGGATTCACCTTGGATGAAATCGTTTGGTAATCTATCTTGAGTTTCTCGGTAACGCCGGGACGAAAGTTCTCTATAAATACATCCGCGTCTTTAGACAATTTGTAGAAGATCTCCAGTCCCTTTTCTGTTTTCAGATTTAGGGCAATGTCTTTTTTGTTTCGGTTCGCGGAAAGGTAGTAGGCGCTCTCCCCTTCAATGGTCGGGGGATACCACTGCCTCGTTTCGTCTCCATTCTGTGTATCTTCAACTTTGATTACATCGGCACCGTAGTCCCCTAAGAGCATCGTTGCGTACGGGCCTGACATCACTCTGGACGCGTCGAGAACTTTCAGACCTTGCAGAAGAAACTGCGATTCTTGTCCCGGAGAAGATCTGTCTTCTGGTTTCAATCGTCTCTTGCCTTTGTCAGGAAGGAGAGTTTACCTTCGTGCCCGAAGAATTCTATGCTATCGCAAAAAACGACTAATTCATCGCCACTATCCACAATTCCGTTCCGGACGAGACCCCGCATCGAACTCTCCAGCAAATGGTCAAGTTTGTGAGCTCCCTTGACGTCCTTTGCCTCCGCAAGTAGAGAGCTCACTCCCCAGACAAGTTTCAATCTCCTTTCAGTCGTTTCTTTCGAGGTTATCGCCAGTATCGGAGCTTTTGGTTTGAAACGAGCCAATCGGGAAGCGACCAGACCATTTTCAGTAGGCGCTATGAACAGTTTGGCTCCAACATCCTGCGAGAGGCGGATTGCACCGTAACTAGACACGTCGTCAACACTTTCCGCTTTGAACTCGAATGTTGTATAGATCCCCTTATTCCGATTGATGGAGCTTTCAGCATTTAGGGCAACTCTGTGCAGGACTCTCACGCACTCCTGGGGATACTTGCCGACGGCCGTTTCCTCAGAAAGCATTACCGCATCTGTCCCGTCCAATATGGCATTCGCGACGTCAGTAACTTCTGCTCTGGTGGGGCTCGCATTCTGAACCATCGATTCAAGCATTTGAGTCGCTGTTATGACGGGCACTGATTTTGAGTTGCAAAGAGAAATTATTCTCTTTTGGATTATCGGGACTTCTGCTATTGGATTTTCTACACCGAGATCTCCGCGCGCGACCATTACGCCGTCAGATGCGTTGATAATTTCCTCCAGGTTCTGAAGAGCAGTTTTTTTTTCTATCTTCGCAATGATGGCGGGTTGTGCCTCAGGATGCACAGAATGCAAACTGATGAACTCCTTAGCCGTTCTGATGTCTCCTTCATTTCTGACAAACGAAATTGCGATAAAATCGACCCGATGTTCGAGGCCGAAAAGTACATGATTCCTATCCGCCTCGGTAAACGTTTCGAAATCTTCGCCCAAAGAGGGAATGTTCACGCCCTTGCCGGAAAACAGATCTCCGCCAACGATTACCTTACAAACTATTTCATTATCCGTGGTTTTGATCGCCCGAAGTCGAATTGTGCCGTCAGAAAGAAAGATCGTCGTCCCCTTTTTCACATACTTTGGTAAATCCTGCTGCCGAAGAGGAATGGAGGTGTCAGTGTCTGAAACTTCCTTGTCCGTTGCTAGAGTAACCAGAGTTCCCTTTCGAAGCCGCACCATGTCATTCTTGAGTTTCCCTATCCTAAATTTCGGTCCGGGAAGATCTTGAATTAAAGCGACATCTTTTTCCATATTTTCTGCGGTTCGACGGATTCTACGAATCATTTCGAGGTGTTCATTGTGAGATCCATGCGAAAAATTTAGACGTGCGCAATCCATGCCGGCGCGGATCAACTTTCTTAGCATCTGCTCCGAGCTACTGGCAGGTCCAATCGTGCAAACGATTTTTGTACGTCGCCTCGGAATCAAATCATGAGTGTTATTCAATAAGCAAGCTGACCGTCCCAACTTCAATTTTGGAGGCTTATGATCATTTTCAATCTAGACTGAAAGATTTACAATTGCAAGGATAATCGTTGATTTCATTCGTGACCGTGATTCATTGGATTTTTGGAGCCTTTGAGGACACTTTTGTCACCAATTTGCGACCGATAAGAATCAAATTGATAACTACGAGCGGGGTTCAGTACGGCAAATGATCAGGGGGAACATCAAGCCTAGGGTGCTGATTACGTCCTACCTCGATCCTGCCCTTGTCAACTTGATAAGGGAAAAAGTACCCGAAGTTGAAGTCATCTATAGACAGGATCTCCTCTACGTTCCCAAACACCCTACAGATCACACTAGCATCCCCAACAGAACTCCGGATCAAGAACGAGAGTGGAAAGATCTTCTGGCGAGTGCGGATATTCTTTTTGACTTTGACCATTCACACATTGAAGATCTACCTGAGATAGCTCACAATCTCAAATGGATTCAGGCAACCAGTGCGGGAATCGGGCAGTTAGTCCGCTCAAAGGGTTACTCAGAGAAAACGAACTGGATATTCACGACAGCAAGCGGGGTGCACATTCGTCCGCTTGCAGAGTTTGTCTTGATGTCTATGCTCATCTTTGCCAAGGATTACTTCCGGACGGAAGCTCAGCAATCGAAAAAGGAGTGGGTCTTCTTTACAGCAAATGAACTTCGCGATTATACCCTCGGCATAATTGGGCTGGGAAAAATAGGAAGAGAGATCGCACGAGCAGCGAAGGCTTTTGACATGCGTGTAGTCGGTACGCGACGGGATCCGAGCATAGCCACTCCAAACGTAGACGAAGTTTATTCTCCTTCGGAGCTCTCGTCCGTACTCAAACAATCAAATTTCCTTTGCATTTCAGCGCCCCATACCGACGAGACTTCTAACCTGATTGGAGCAAATGAAATCGCGCAGCTGCCGCAAAACGCGGTTCTGATAAACATTTCACGTGGAGCGGTGGTTGACGAGACTGCACTTATCGAAGCCCTTCGATCAGGAAAGCTTTACGGAGCTTCCCTCGATGTCTTTATCCGTGAGCCTTTGCCGAAGGATAATCCTTTGTGGACGATGCCGCGCGTGATTGTTAGCCCGCATTCTGCCAGTAACGGCATAAAAGAGAACGAGAGGATTGTAGAATTATTCTGTAAAAACCTCAGACTGTTTGTTGAGGGCAAGCCTCTGATAAACGTGCTCGATACGAAGAAACTTTACTGATAACTTGCTCCACACACTGAAAATGTTGGGGATTGATTAAAAGCACCAGGACCTCTTTTCGGGGACACTTGGATTCGAGCACTTGGCATCAGTTAACTTATTGGGAAAAACCTTCGATTATGTAGTCGAAGGAACCGGACAGCCAGTCGTCCACATTCTTGGTCTCGAACCGAGAACTGAGCATCAACGAAGTACAGACATTCCGAAAATAAGTGAATACTTGAAAAACGGTTTTCGAGTAATTTCGTACAACACTTACAAAATGAGTGGCGGACCCTTGTATGTTACTGACGCGCGATCCGTTGCCGAAGTTGAAACAGTCGTTAGCGACTGTTTCGTATTTTTGCAACACCTGAACGTTTCTGGCGCGCACGTTTTCACCCACAATCAGGTGGGCTTGCCTGCAATCAAGCTGGCACTTGAGCATCCTGATCTCGTGAAATCACTCAGCTTCTCGAACTTTCAAATTCTAGCGCCTTTTTTCATGAAGCCAAAAGTCCAGGCTGCAATGGGTCGTGCGATTCAAAAGACTGCGAACAATCCTCAATTTCAGCAGAGAATGGAAATGATGCGCCAGATGATGGAAGCAGCCAAATCCGGGAAAACAGAAGATGGTAAGGCAGTTGATCCGGAGATCGCCGCTAAGTTCGATCGCATTTCTCCACTTCTTTCGGAATATTTTACTCCCGGTGCCGACCAAACCGATTCGCTCTCAGTACAGCTTAGGATGATCACCACGCGGGCTGTCGCAATACCTTACGAGCAGGTTCCTTCGATGGTGAAGCAGCCTGTTTTCGCCGCTATCTTTTCGGACGCTGGAGATTGGGCGAGACAGTCGGCAGATCTTTTGAAGAACTGGCTAACTCAAACAGAGATTTTTACAGTACCGAAAAAGTCCCATTGGTACTCCGGGCAGAACGATCAAGGACTCGCCGTTGGACTGGCTGATTTCTACGGACGCCATCCCTTATTCTATTAGATGGCAAGCAGCTAGATTGCCATGGCAACTAGCTGGTCGCGGGCACCAACGAACGGCTGAATTGGTCCCGGAATCGAACCCACAATGAAACGGCCATCTCCTTGGACATTCCCAGTAACGTAAACAAGTTTCGAGACAGTCGGGATCCCTATTCGCAGTTTGTCCTGCAACCTCTGTCTGACTCTCTCTAGGTAAATGTTAGACGCCCTCTCCGCCTCGAATTTCGTACTCAAAGGTGGGATGACCAAAGCTCCCGACGGGAAAGTAGCATCAACCAGATGAGAGTCTGAAGCAAATCCCACATCTTGCGTTAGAGATTTCTCCTTTCCTCTCATTCGCTCCCAGTACGAAGAAGGAGCTTTCAACGAAAAAACATCCGTCACCGCATCCTCCGGGGATTGGGTCAAGCGAGTTGGATTAAGAGAAAAAATCGCTGGAAGCAAAAGACGATCCTGCACCATCATGCCTTTTTTCATAAAGAGCGCGCCAGTTGCAAATGTGTAGTTGATATCGACGACCCAACAAGCGATCGATATTTCTCCTCCACTTCCGGTCAGGATTTTTAGCGGTCGCTGGCCCGACTTTGCCATATTGACAGATGAAAAATTATTGCACAATTCCGCATAGGTGTCAGGATCAATATGATCCCCACTGTGCAAAAGAGGACCGATTGATTTTCGCGAGGCTTCGAATGCCCTGGAATAAGTCATGAAACGCTTGACGATTTCAAGAGATGACAGACCAGAGGTCATACCAGCTTGGACGCCATCCACCGCAAGCTTGAGGGAGTTTACAATGATTGACTCAGACTTTATTCCGGCAAACCAAGATATTATTGACGTTTGAGTGATTATCGATTTCTGCGCATCCTGTAACAGGGAGGCAGAGTCGAGAAATTTCTTTTGGGCATCATACAGATTGCCCTGGATGAAGAAGCTGATCCCTTCATTGACTGTCGCGAGTGCCTCCATTCGTTTTGCGCCAGAAGATCTTGAAGGATCCTTCGCAAGACTTTCAGAAGCACCTCGGAAATTTCGAGCTACAGTCAAGTAACTGATCGGATCGCTTCCGCATAGTATGCGCATCACATTCGAAACAAATCCAAGAGTTTCTGAAGAAATCGTAGTGTTTTGAAGAAGGACATTCTGAGAATCTGACTGGGCGAATGGGGACAAACCTTGGAGCCGAGCCGCTTCGTTCAACATGTTCTTCGGGTCGATAGATGCGGACACACCAAAGCTTGTCGGAGGAGAGAGAAACGGAGGAACCAGAAGTTGG
>Ga0335085_10000661_pt1 | contig 91273 bp, 78 predicted proteins | sample Lox_Sample_45_FD_206712 | JGI IMG/M metagenome (GOLD analysis project Ga0335085, IMG submission 206712) | Soil microbial communities from Loxahatchee National Wildlife Refuge, Florida, United States - Lox_Sample_4.5 | ecosystem: Environmental > Terrestrial > Soil > Wetlands | place: USA...
TATATCGTTTCCGTGACTGGCGAAGTGCGTAATCCCGGTTCGTATCTTGCCGTGAACGATACGTCCCTGGCGGCTGTCATTGCGGCCGCCGGCGGTCTGCAGCGGGAAGCCGATCTGTCTGCAGTGGAGATTACGTCGACAGTTGTCGATGCGTCTGCCGGGACTTCGCGCACCGTTCGGAACAGCTACCAGATCAGCGGCAGAGATTTCGCCAGCATTTCGCTCAAGCCGTTCGACAGTGTGCGCGTGCGTCCCGTCTTCTCGGATCGCAATGGCGAAACCATCACCATTCTTGGACAAGTTCGTTATCCCGGAACATTCGACATCACGCGGGGTGAGCGGCTTTCCTCGGTGTTGATGCGCGCCGGCGGCCTTACCGACGAAGCCTACCCGTTCGGTACGGTCTTTACCCGGCAGAGTGCGGCAATCCAGGAGGCGGACGGCAACCAGCGCACGGCGAAGCTTCTGGAAGACAATATCGCTACAGTATCGACCCTGCCGGTCACGCTGATCAACCCGGCCGGTCTTGTATACGTGGAAGGCATCGCGCAGGCGCTGCGCACGGCACCCACCCTGGGTCGCATCTCGGTGACCGCGGACCCTGTCGTCCTGGCAACCAGGCCTGAGCTGGATATGCTGCTTGAGTCGGGCGACACGATCTACATTCCGAAACGGCCTTCGAGCGTGTCCGTTACGGGTGACGTCCTGAACAACGGCGCGTTTGCCTACAAGCCGGGCCTCGGCGTGCGCGACTACATTCGCCTTGCCGGCGGCGAGAACAGCTCCGCCGATGACAGCCTGACATTCGTCGTCCTGCCGGACGGTACCGCGCGGCCCGAGGGCGACAGCTGGTTCAACTTCGGCAGTGGCCACGAAGTGCCGCCGGGGTCGCTGATCGTGGTTCCACGCGATCCGCAACCGTTCAACTGGACGCTGTTTGCCATCAACATCACTGACATATTCAGCAAGCTCGCTACGACGGCGGCTGCGTTGACGGTGATCGGCCGGCCGTAAGTTTGAGCTGATCCAGCATTTCGATTGCGAGCCGGTCGCGGTCGAAGTCATCTGCCAGCTTTCGGCACCCCGCCTTCAGGCTGTGCAGGAGGTCCGGCTCATCGCGCAGCCGCTCGATGGCCTTCGCCAGCGCTTCCGGGTCTTCCGGAGGGACAACAAGCCCGGCGCCGTATCGGCTGACGAGATCGGCTGCAGCACTCCCGGCGGCGACGATCATCGGCTTTTCCATTGCAGCGGCCTCGAACACCTTGGCCGGCAGCGTGATCTCGATCTGGTCGGTTCGCTTCAACGGAACGAGCACGACGTCGCACAGCGAAAGGTATTCCGCGGCCTCGGCGATCGGCACCAGCCCGACAAGAGCCGTATTGTCGAGCTTCAGCGCATGCGCATGGGCCACGACCGCATCGCGCCTTGCGCCGTCGCCGACGAGGAGGAATCGCACGTCGCTGCCGCGCAGGCCGTTCGCGGCATCGAGCACCACCTCGAGCCCCTGCGCCATGCCGTGCGTGCCGACATAGCCGACTACAAACTTGCGATCGAAGCCGAGTTCTCGGAGAAGCCGTTCGTTCTTCTTGCGTGGCGTTGCCCTGGAGAGGTTCACGCCGTTGTAGACCACAGCCACCTTTTCAGCCGGGACGCCGCGTTCGAGCAGCCGGTTCCGAAGGCCGTCGCTGACGGTGACGATGCGCGTGGCGTGCCGGTACAGCCTCTTCTCAAGACGGCCGAGGAGCCGGATGAGGAGGTTTGAGCGCATCGCACCCACCGAGACGATCGACTCAGGCCATAGATCGCGAACCTCCAGAATCCAGGGCCGCCGCTTGATGGTTGCGAGCCACCATCCGGAAAGCCCCGTCAGCAATTGCGGAGAGCTGGCCAGGACCACGTCCGGTGTCTCGAACAGTCCCGCGATGAAGCTGGTGATCGCAAAACTCAGGAAATCGAGGGATCGGAGCGCGACACCCTTGTTGGGCGCCATGAAGGTCCAAACGCGGGTGACTTGCACACCGTCGAGGATTTCGGTCTGGGGCCGATTCCGATAGGGCGCCAGCGGCCGTCCGGTCGGGAAATTCGGCACCGACGTTATGACCCGGACCTCTGCGCCCTCCCGGGCCCAGACGCGGGCGTGTTCGAACGCCCTCAGGGCCGGGCTGTTGGTTTCGGGGACGAAATTGTCAGTCAGATAAAGGATGAGCATTCGGGACCAAGGAATCGAAGGCGGCATCACGGACCGGATTGTGACGTCTTGCAACGGGAGAAGCGGGAGACCTCACCGAGGCGCAATCGCTTCAGCCATTTAACAATTTTGGTGGGCTATAGACGCTTTTGCTAAGAGTGTGCCCTTCCTGCTGTTGTCTCCGCGATGACGCCTTGTTAGTGTTCCAGCCAAGCGAGTATTTGGGGTCAGTGCCTTGGACCATAGTTCCGAGCAAAAGGTCCATATTGAGGGAATCGCATCCTCACTTCTCCCCCGGCCGCGGGTAGCTGCTATAGGCTGCGGCCATTGGGGCCGAAATATCGTAAGAAACCTTTCCCAGCTCGGCGCCCTTACGGCCGTCAGCGATCTTTGCCACAACACCGCGTCGGAATTTTCCACCCGATTCGACGTCCCGGCGCGGCCGTTTCTGGAACTGCTGCGCGACGACGACGTCGAGGCCGTCGCCATCGCCACGCCAGCCGCCCAGCACGCGGATCATGTTCAGCGTGCGCTGGATGCCGGCAAGCACGTCTTCGTCGAAAAGCCCCTCGCGATGACGTTGTCCGACGGGGAGAAGCTCGACCAGATCGCGCGTGACAATGGCAAGATCCTCATGGTCGGTCATGTCCTGCGCTACCACCCTGTCGTTCGCAAGCTGATCGATGAAGTCCGCTCCGGCCGTCTGGGCACCGTGCGGCACATTTATTCGCGCCGTCTTGGGCTCGGCAAGTTTCGCACGGAAGAGGATGTCCTGTGGTCCTTCGCGCCGCACGATATCTCGATCATTCTCGCGATCTTCGGGCAGCTGCCGTGGCGCGTGTCGGCGCACGGACGCTCAATCCTGAATTCGAACCTCGCCGATATCGCCCGCGTCCATCTCGACTTCACCAACGGCGTAACAGCCGATCTGGCCGTGTCTTGGCTCAATCCGGTGAAGGAACAGAAGCTCGTGCTGATCGGCTCGCACGCGCAAGCGATCTTCGACGACACCGCCAAATGGGCCGAGAAACTGCAAGTGTTCGATCATGGCATCGACATGTCGTCCGGTGCGGTAAAGGTCGTGAAGGCCGATCCGGTGGTGGTGCGAGTCGACGAGAAAGAGCCACTCCGCGAGGAATGTGCCCACTTCCTGACCTGCATTGCCGGAGGCAAGCGGCCACGGACGGATAGCGTTGAAGCCGTTCGCGTACTTTCGGTGCTGGAAGCGGCGGCCAAATCGATGCAGCTTGGCGGCGAAACCGTTCAGCTGCGCGGCCAGCCGAGTTCGGTGTTGAACACTTCGGTCAACTGACCGACATTCCCGCCAGATCCAGGGGTTACGGGGCGGCAATTCCGCCTGATATTCGTCGATGCATGTCTGCATGATCGTCCACAACAACGGGACGCGCGATGGCCGCGTGATGCGCGAGGCCCATGCTTTGCGCGCGACTGGGCATGCGGTCACAGTCGTTGGCATACCGGAGTCTGGAATCTCAGCGCCGGCCGAGACCTTGCCCGACGGTGTGCAAGTGAGCCGGGTGCGATGGCTGGAGCCCGCAAGACGAAGACGGCTCAGATCCGCGGTGCTGCGTTCAATTCCGTTCGGAGCGGCGATCCTGGCCCTGGGCTACGGGCTCTACCGTGTTGCTCACTGGTTGTCCGGACTGGCACTCGCGGGCAGACCTTCCGTTCTGATTGGCGGCGTTCTTGTCCTGGCGCTCATCGCCGTCATTGTCGCGCTCGTCGGCCGTGGTTTTCTCAACAAGCGCGCAAGTCGAAACGATGCGACCCGCCGCCAGGTCATCCTCGGCGACGCTCCGCCATCGTCCGGATTTCCGGCAATCCGGTCGCGCATTCCGGATTGGGTTCCGGACTGGCTGCTGGAATTCGCTGTAGAGCCGCTCGACTGGTTCGGGGCGGGGACCGGCAAGTTCTCGCTCTATCGGTATCGTTCCGAAGAAATCGCGGCGGCCGCCATCCGCCTGAAGCCCGATGTCGTGCATTGCCACGATTGTGCAGCGCTACCGACGGGATGGCTCGTCAAGAAGGCGCTCAATATTCCGCTCGTCTATGATGCACACGAGATCTACGAGGCTGTTGCTGCCCGCCGGTTCGGCGCCACCGACTATTTCGCGCGCATTCACGCGCGATATCTGCCGCAGGTCGACGCGTTTGTGGCGGTGAACGACAGTGCCGCGACGTATTACAGGTATGCCTATCCCGCCGCGCCGCGCGCGGTCGTCATCCGCAACGCGACGAACTATGTCGCCTCAGGCCGCTACGATGGCCGCCTGCATCGGGCCGCCGGGTTGCCGGAGCATGAGAAGATTCTTCTCTACCAGGGCGGGTTCAGCAAGGATCGCGGCCTTCAGATCCTGGTGCGCGCCGCACCGCTGCTGCCAGAGGGCTGGACGCTGGTGATGATGGGGTGGGGGCCGCTCGCCGATGAACTCCAGCACCTTGCCGACGCGGGTCGGGCGAACGCGACGTCCCGGCGGAAGGTCATTTTTCTTTCCGCCGTTCCTCCGGCAGAGTTGCTATCGTGGACCCAGGGTGCGGCGGCCGGAATCATTCCGTATGAAGACAAGATGCTGAATCACTGGATCGCCACGCCCAACAAATTGTGGGAATTCCCCAATGCCGGAGTTCCGATGATCGTGCAGCCCTTCCCGGAAATGCGTGGCATTGTGGAGACCTATGGCTGCGGATGGGTTTTGCCGGAATTGTCGCCGCAGGCGATCGCTGATCTCGTCTCGTCCCTCACCGAGGAAAAGGTCTCGGCAGCAAAGGAGGGATGCGTTCGTTTCAGCCAGGCGGACAACTGGGCTACGACCTACGAGCCACGCCTCCTGGACCTTTACCGGCGAATCGAGATGATGACCGGATCAACCAGGGCTGCAGCGTGAGTAGCGACATTTATATCGACCCTACGGCCGTTATCGATCCGGATGTCGAGATCGGCTCCGGCACGAAGATCTGGCATTTCTCACACATCTTGTCGGGATCGCGGATCGGCGAACGATGCAACATCGGACAGAACGTCATGATCGGGCCCAACGTTCACATCGGCAATGGCTGCAAGATTCAGAACAATGTGTCGATCTATTCCGGTGTAATGCTGGAAGACGATGTGTTCTGCGGACCCAGCATGGTTTTCACCAACGTGCTGTTTCCCCGCGCCCATGTCAGCCGCAAGGACGAGTTTCTCCCGACGCTGGTGAGGCGAGGCGCTTCCATCGGGGCGAACGCCACCATTGTGTGCGGCCATGTCATCGGCGCTTACGCCATGGTGGGGGCCGGCAGCGTCGTGACTCACGACATTGCAGCTCATGCCCTGGCGATTGGCGCTCCCGCGCGGCCGGTTGGCTGGGTCAGCCGCAGCGGTGACAAGCTCGGGCCGGATCTCGTATGCCCGCGCAGCGGCGACCGTTACGTCCTGCAAGACGGTGAACTAAGTCTATGTGAAGCCTAATAAAAATAATTGCGGTTGCATTGCCGGGTTGGCAACTGCGTGAAAAAGGATTTATGGTCGGACCGGGCGCAAAGTCGAGGGATTTTCGCGAGTTCAGAGGGGCAATAGCCTCCATTCTGTGGAGTTTTCGACATGAAGTTGGGGGGACAGGGCGGGGCAGTCGAGGGCCGGCTCCGGACTGAACCAGCATCCCGCGCTCGCATTGAGCAGTTGAGGAGCAATCTGGCGTCGGCCAATGCCAGCGTCGGCATCATCGGCATGGGCTATGTCGGTCAGCCCCTGGCCATTGCCGCGCATGAGCGTGGCTTCTCAGTCGTCGGATTCGATATCGATCCCGGCCGAGTCCTCGCGCTCAATGACGGTCATTCCACCATCCGCACAATTCCGGACTCCTATATCGCCACAATGCTGAAGGACGGCCGGTTCCGGGCGAGCAACGATCTCGAGGAACTTTCCGAGGTCGATGTGATCATCATTTGCGTGCCCACTCCGCTCAGCAAGAATCGCGAGCCGGACCTCGCCCACGTCAAACGCAGTGCGAAATCGGTCGGAGCCGCATTGCGCCGCGATCAGCTTGTTTGCCTGGAGTCCACGACCTATCCCGGCTGCACGCGTGAAATCCTGAAGCCTGCGATGGAGGCGCTCGGTCTGAGGGTCGGCAGTGACGTCTTCCTGGCCTATTCGCCGGAGCGCGAGGACCCGGGCTCGAAGTTTCGTACCTCGGAGATTCCGAAGATCGTCGGCGCGGACGATGAGAACAGCCGTATCCTCGCCGAGGCGTTCTATGGGCGGCTGGTCGATCGCGTCGTGCCAGTGGCCAACACGCACACGGCTGAAGCCGTCAAGCTGAGCGAAAACATCTTCCGCTGCGTCAACATCGCTCTCGTCAACGAACTCAAGCACATCTACGCGCGAATGGAGATCGACATCTGGGACGTGATCGAGGCGGCCGCAACCAAGCCGTTCGGCTACATGCCTTTCTATCCGGGTCCCGGCCTCGGCGGCCATTGCGTGCCGATCGATCCATTCTACCTGTCGTGGAAGGCGACGGAGCACGATGTTCCGGCCCGCTTCATCGAACTCGCCGGCGAGATCAATACGGCCGAACCGTTGCAGATCGTGTCAGCCTTGCAGGGTGCGCTGTCCAGCCGGAAGAAGATGAGCTTGAACGGCAGCCGCATCCTGCTCGTCGGGCTTGCCTACAAGCGCAATGTTGACGACCTCCGCGAGAGCCCGGCCCTGACGATCTTCCGGCAACTTGAAGCCAAGGGGGCCGCGGTCGAGTACTACGATCCGTGGGTGCCGGTCGTGCCCGAAACGCGCGAGTTCCCGCAGTTCGCCGGACGCCGTTCGATTCCGTGGCAGCCGGAACGGTTCGGGGCCGAGTTCGATGCCGCGCTGATCGTTACCGACCACGGCAATGTCGACTACAGGGGATTGGCGAAATCGCTGGATCTGATCGTCGATACGCGCAACGCGATGCATGACGTTTGCGCGCCTGGCCGCATCGTCAAAGCGTAGCGACAGCGAAAGATTCGGGGCTGACGGGATGGTCTATGGGTTGTTCGCAGTGGCGGCGATTGTCTGCTTCTACGGCGCACCAATCGCGAATTGGCTGAAGGTCTTCGACTATCCGCGCGGCGGGCGCAAGCACCATGCCAGCCCGACGCCTCAGGTCGGTGGCCTGGCCATTCTGCTCCCTGCCGTCCTGTGGCTCGGCGTGCAAGTCCTCACCGGCCACAGGGATCCGTTCCTTATTGCTATCCTGTTGTGCGGCAGCGGCGTCGGGATCATCGGCATCATGGATGATCAATCGCAGCTTTCGCCGGCGTTGCGCCTCGTCGTTCTTTCGATCTTTGTGCTGATCGCGTTTGCGCTCGATCCGCTGCTTTATGCGCCGCATATCGTCTGGGCGTCGTTTGCCCCGACTTCGATGTCTGAATGGGTATTCATCGTTTGCGCAGTGATCGCCATCGCCGGATTCGTATCGTCCACCAACATGGCGGATGGCATCAACGGCCTCGTGCCCTCGGCTTTGCTGGTCTGGTCGGCGGCGTTTGCCGTGTTTGGCGAGGGGCCGGTTCGGGAACTCGCGATCGCGCTCGTCGGGCCGTCGCTCGTGGTGCTGGCCTTCAATCTGCGTGGGCGCGTGTTCCTCGGCGACTGCGGCACGTTCGGTATCGGCTTCCTGATCGCGCTGATGGCGATCGCCTCGTTACGCAGCGGAAAGATTGCGGCCGAAACAATGCTCGTGTGGTTCTCCGTGCCTGTGCTCGATTGCCTGCGCGTCATCGTCACGCGATTGGCGGCGGGCCGCTCCCCCCTGAAAGGCGGCAAGGACCATTTTCATCATCTGCTGTCCGATGTGTTTGGCAAACGCCGCGCATTTTATGCTTATACGGCGCTGATTCTCGTTACTTCCGGGGTCGCGGCCATCTTTCCGCGCTCGGCGGTTTACATCCTGCTTGCGTTGGTGGCGGGCTGCTTCGGTTTCATTGCGGCGCGAGCTTCCCTCGAGCGCCAGAGACCCGTCACGGCGCTCGTCGGAGTGCGCAGTGCGGCGACCAAAGGCGGCAATCCGGCCAAATGATTACGCGACGCGTTGCGTTGCAGTTGCGTCAAGTTAATGCAGGTCGCCGTTTATCCGCCTGAATTTGCTATATAATCCACGGCGCAAAACGGGCTGGACAAGCACCCGATGTTGGACAATCCGACGGCTCTGCATCTTGCCAACCGGCTTGGCTTTGGGCCGGCGCAAGGCTCGCTTGCACACATCGGCGGGCTGGGATTCGACGGATACGTCGACGAGCAGCTGAATCCCAAGACCAATCAGCTTCCCGATGCGCTGCAATCCGCGCTGCATGCCATTCCCTCGTACGGCAAGGACACGCCCACGCTCTATCGCGACTTCTGGTGGCGCGTGCAGATGCAGAATCCGGGAAAGCCCACACGCGAAGAAAGGCGGATGCTGAAGCCGATCACCAATCAGGTGCCGGATCAGTCCCGAACGGCGCGGTTGATGCGGGCCATTGCCAGTCCATGGCAATTGCAGGAGACGATGGTCGAATTCTGGTTCAACCATTTCAACGTCTATGAGAAGAAGCAGGCCTGCAGGATCTGGACTGGCGCCTACGAGGATGAAGCCATACGCCCGCACACGCTTGGGCGTTTCAGCGACCTGCTGCTGGCAACTGCGCGGCATCCCGCGATGCTGGTCTATCTCGACAATGCGCGGAACGTCGCGCCGGTCCCGGGTGGAACGACGGACAATCCGCGGCGGAAGCTGACGGGGATCAACGAGAATTTCGCGCGCGAGGTGATGGAGCTGCACACACTCGGCGTCGACGGCGGTTATACGCAAGCCGACGTGACTGCGCTTGCCTACATCCTGACGGGTTGGACCGTCGGAGGCGACCGGGAAACCGGAGAGCCCATCAAAGGCGGCTTCCATTTCGCCGTCGCTCGTCATGACCCATCGCCGCAAACCTTGCTGGGCCGCCGCTTTTCGGGCGGCGAGGAGGAAGGTCAAGCCGCGCTCCTGATGTTGGCGCATTATCCCTCGACCGCTCGCCACATCAGTTTCAAGCTGGCGCAATATTTCGTGGCAGATCAGCCGCCGGCGCAGCTTGTTTCCGCCATGGCGCAGGAATTCCAGAAGACAGATGGGGACCTTCGCGCGGTCATGCGCACCATGCTGTCGAGCAAGGAGTTTCGTGATCCCGCGGGCTTCGGGAAGAAGTTCAAGACTCCATACCAATACGTCGTATCGTCGGCCCGCGCGACCGGTCACGATTTCCACGACGTTCAGGGCCTGATTGCCACGCTCAGGCAGCTGGGGCAGCCGCTATATGGTTGTGTCACTCCGGACGGCTATGCCTGCACGCAATCGGCCTGGCTCGATCCCGATGCCATGATGCGGCGAATCTCGTTCGCGGTCTCATTCGGCAATGGCGCTTACAGCGGACAGGGGGACGCAACGCCCGCCGATGGCGGCAGGCTCCTCGAGACGATCGGGCCGGAATTGAGTGCCGCGACACGGGCCGCTCTCGCCAAGACATCCAAACCGCTCTGGGCCGGCGCCATTCTTGGCAGTCCGGACTTCATGCGCTGCTAGCGGAGGCAAGAATGCTGCGACGCGATTTCCTCAAGTTTGCCGGTGCCGGAACAGCGCTCGGTTTTGTGAGTCTCGGCTCGCAGGCCTGGGCAATTCAAAACCGGCAGGGCGCCAAGCAGCGGCTTGTCGTCGTGTTTCTCCGCGGGGCTGCCGACGGCCTCAATGTTGTCGTCCCCTATACCGAGCAACAGTATTACGCGATGCGTCCGACCATCGCGATTCCGCAACCCGGACGGCCCGATGGAGCGCTCGATCTGGATGGGCGGTTCGCCCTGCATCCGTCTCTCGTGAGTCTGGTTCCGCTGTGGAAGGAAAAGACCCTGGCCTTCGTCCATGCGTCCGGCTCGCCGGATGAGTCGCGGTCTCATTTCGACGCGCAAGCCTACATGGAGAGTGGCACACCGGGTGTGAGGACAACACCGGATGGATGGCTCAATCGCACGCTGGCACATCTGGCTGGTCCGCGCACCGCGACCGAGGCCGTCAATTTCGGTGATACGATGCCGCGCATCCTGAAGGGAACGATGCCCGTCGCGAGCATCGCTGCCGGCAAGGGTGCCCGTTCGGCATCGACGGCGCTGGATCGTCCCGCCGTTCACGCGGCGTTTGACGACATGTATTCCGGATCGGATGAGTTGAGCGTCGCATACAGGCAAGGCCAATCGGCGCGCTCCCGGTTCATGTCGGAGCTGGAGCAGGACATGAGCGAGGCCGCCGCTGGCGCGCCGCCGCCAAAGGGATTCGCCGAGGCCGTGGACAAATACTGCCAGCTTGCCCGCCGCGATCCGACGATCGAAGTCGCTTTCTTTGCCTTGAGCGGCTGGGATACGCATGTGCATCAGGGTGGCACCCAGGGGACGCTCGCGAAAAATCTGCATCAGCTGGGCGAGGGCCTCTCCGGGTTCCGTTCCGGGCTGGGTGCCGATTACGAAAACACGGCCATCATGGTGATCTCGGAATTCGGTCGTACAGCGCACGAAAATGGCGATGGAGGAACCGACCATGGCCACGGCAACGTCATGTGGCTCCTGGGAGGCGCCGTTCAGGGCGGCAAGGTCTATGGCGACTGGCCGGGGCTGGAAGAGCACGAGCTTCATGAGTCCCGCGATCTGGCGGTGACGACGGATTTTCGCACGACAACGGCGGCTGTTCTGCGCAGTCATCTCAAATTGCCGCCACAGGCCATCGCTGCCGTGTTTCCGGGCAATGGTGGCGCGGCCGATAAATCCCTGCCGGTCATTCGCACCTGACCAGGGCGTGAAGCAAACGTTGTGCCGCACGGTTGACGGCGGTTTTCCACTCCATCACATTCGCGCCGCCTGAAATGCGACAAACGTCAGCCAAAGGGATGCGGAATGGGCGATAACGAGGAGCAAGCGGCCGAGAGTGTTGCGAAGGTGGATGTGGCCGCCTTGGAAGAGCGCGTGCACATCGCCGAACTGTTGGCGCGGCAGGCCGAGGCGGAAGTGCGCTATCTGAAGGCGCAGATGGAGCGCAAGGACATGAAGCGCAAAGGGAACGAGCGCAAGGGGGGAGACGAGCGCACGGAGCGCAAGGCTGCCAAGCGCGCGGCGAAGGGGACCGACAAGGAAAAGTAGCGGCTAAGTGGCGAGCGCCGCGATGCGCGCCTTCAGGGTCGCGCGGAAGCGTTCGACGGAATATGTCTCGAAAATGTTCTTCTGTGCGCGCTGTGCCAGAGCAAGCGCCGCCGGATAGTCGTCGAAAACCCGCCGCATCTGGACCGCGGCCGACGACACGTCGGGTTCCGCCCACTGCGCGCCCTGTGTCGGCCAGTTCACGGCTTTCGGATCGACGTCGACGAGCCGGTAAGCGACTGGCAGGCAAGTTTCCGCCGTGCAGAAATCGGCATTGCCGGAATATCCGGTTGTGATGACCGGGGTGCCATACGCCATGGCGTCGGCGATGACATAGCCGAAGCCCTCCGAACGGTGCAACGACACGAGGCACGACGCCTGGCCAATCAGTTCGGCGAGCTGAGCATCGGAATACCGTTCCGTGACAAATTCGATGCGGCGGTCGCGCGCGGCAATTGCGGCGAGTTTTTCCCATTGACCGAGCGCATTGCTCCAGTGCTGGGGGTTCACGGTCGACGCCTTGATGATCAGCCTGACATCTTCCTGTGAAGCGAACGCCTGTTCAAAGGCTTGCGCAACGGCAAGCGGGTTCTTGCGCTCGATGGAAGAATCGAAATCGAAGACGCAGACAAATGTCGGGACTTCCGGTTGCGACTTCTGCGATACAGCGGTTGATTTCCCCTCCCCATAGAGTCCCTTGCCGATGACATGCGCCTTTGCGCCTGCGGTTGCATAGATATCCGCAACATATTGCGTCGGCGACCACACCTCATCGACGAGCTCGACTCCCAGCCGTTGCACCTGCGGTACCTGTGACGTCTCCCAAAGGAAAAAGCCCGCGGAGTGGCAATCGGTGAGCATCCGGCTTGCGTCGTTTGCATAGATTTCAGGCACGTCCTGCGCATTGACGGCAAAGACGACGACCGGCCGCGAGGCGCACGCGCTGCGCCATCGTTTGATCTCGGCCGTGAACTCCGCCGAATCCATGTCGAAATCGAGTCCGGTGACCGCCGCATTGTCGGCGCGCAGACCAGCGAGCAGCATTCGATAGTTGCGGCCGAGCCCGGTGTTCTTGGTCGCGTGCCCCACGACGAGGACTTCGCGCAACGTTTTTTTTGCCGGCCGAGCCGCAGGCGCACGCGGCGTGGCAGCAGCGGCGTGCTCCTCGTTGGAAAGGGCAACCAGGATGAGCGGAACGGGAACGTCACTGCGGGTCTCATCAAACCCAAGGATTCCGCGCAGCAACGCGTGAAGTTGGGGATTCTGTGCGAAGAGCGTGGCCATCAACTGCATGGCCAGAAACAGGCGATCAACCGGATTTTTTCGGTCAAATCGCTTTCCATAATAGGTCGAGTTCGCGCAAACCAGATCGATAAAGCGGGTGACGGCGAGGCCGGAGAATTCGTCGGCCGACACAACCTCATTGGCGTAGGCCAGAATGGCGGGGCTGATGCATTCAGGTGGCACATGGTTGGCCGGCACGAACGCGGTCAGGTACCACCAGCATATCTCCCCGAGAGATGCATTTCCCTTCACTCTGAAGTCGCGTTCGTCACGCAACAGGGCATAGACGGTCAGGACGTCCAGGCTGATGCCCGGTCCAATCGAGACCGCCGGCTTCAACAGTGTACCTGCCAGCGACGAACCGACCGGAATGGCATCGTCTGCAATGCGCCGCGAGCACGCGATGAAGTAATCGGTCGCCTGCTTGCACAACGCGAAATCATCCGTGGCAGGCACTTGCCGGTCATTGGTGCGGCGTTCCAGGAAATAGTCGAAATATCCCTCGCGTAGTTTGGCAAGGCGCTTCTCGGCAGCCTCCGGCAAGGGGGTTTTGGAAAGACTCTGCAGCAGCTTTCTGAAGTCGGAGCCGGCAAAGAATGTCTTGGTCGCGGGGTCGAGCCAGAACAGCACGAAGGCCGCGAGCTTGCGGCGCGCACCGACGTCCTTTGCGGTCCGCGATGCAATGGCACTGACTAGACGGGCAATGCGGGCCTTGTTTCTTGCGTAGAATGGCTCGGGCGCTCCGGTCGCAGACTTGCCGAGATGGCCGAGAACCTCCAGCGCTCCGTCAAAGTCTGACAGTTCGGCAAGGCGCTCAGCCAGCGCGACGCAAGCCACGATGGATCCGATCGCAGTGCCGGAGCGCCCGGCTTCCGGCTCGAGAAACATCTTGCGGATTGCGGCCGCCGAAAGTCCTGAAAACGCATCGATGTAGGATTGTGCGATTGTGGGCGACACCCCGCTGCACTCGCGTCCCATCGCGAACACGACGTCCGGGCGGTCGTTTTCACGAAAGAATGCCATCAACGAGACAATGGTAGCCTCGTCCCATTCGATGAACCGTCCGGCCTGGCTTTCGACAACCAGCGTGGCGTCTGCGACCCGCTTCGCCGTGACAAGGTGGGGAATGAGCGCAACTCCGATCGCGTTGTGGGATGCGTACTGGCGCACGAGTTCGCTGATGACGGCTGCATCCAGTTCACCGGGCCTGGCCTTCACAAGCAGGGCCGCAAATTCGCGCTGCAGGCCCTCGCGAAAGCCTCCGACGGTCAGCAGTCGGAGCAAGGCCCCGCCTGCCTCGGAATAACGGCCCAACAGCATATACGCCATGAACAGGCGATCGGCCGCGGCCGGAGTCGACTTCTGTGAAAGTGCCGCTTCGAGATAGGGAATCGCCAGATCGTACGCCCGCAACTCCGCGAACATCCTTCCCGCCGAATAGTTGAAGCCGGCTTCGGGTTTCCGGGCGCGCGCAATCGGATCGAGAAATGCCGCCGCTGCATCGGGCGATTGCATTTGGCCAAGCGCGCGAGACCGCTCGATGACGATGCCTTCGGCCGTCCTTTCGTTGAACGGTATTGCGTCGGTAATGCTCAGGACGACGTCCGGTCTCGCCGCTTCGGACAGCGACTTGAGAACAGCCGCCGCTGCCGTCTTGTCTGCTGCAAGATGAAGAAACCGATCGGCCGCGGCCTCAGGGTTTTTGTCGAACAATTCGATCAGGACCTGTCCGGAAACGCCATCCCTGGTGAGCGGCCGCGAAACGTCGCCGTCCGGCGGAGTACCTGTCGTTGCAGCGTCGCCGTCCTCGATACCTGCGCCCTGCCTTGAAGCCAATATGTCAGGGCCCGCCGCCACCTTGTCTCCGATTTCGATTGCGTCCCGGGAAGGTCCATTCGGGCCGGACAGCCTTATCTGCCTTCCTTCGACGCTGCTCCGTTGGCATTCTAGGGATGCGAGTCCGCTTTGGGAAGCGCCGCAGCCCCGATGAAAAACGCTCCGTCCAAGGATGGTTTTGGCAGATCGAACCGGTCAGGAGCGCAGCCCGGGATCGTGCTTTGCGCCGGATTGAAGAGCAGCGGCTCGACCTGGCTCTACAATGCGGTGATCCAGATCCTGGAGAATGCGACCGGCCGGCGCGGCCGCGGTGTCGTAGCGTTCTACGCTGACAAAATCGACTCTGTACCCCGCAGCGCCGGGCACGCGGCATACATTGTCATCAAGACGCATATTCCTTCTGCCGGCCTCCAGTTTCTTGCCAGCTTTCTTGGCGCCAGAGTGCTCGTCACAGTTCGCGAGCCCCGCGATGCAATCGCGTCGCTGTTGCAGCGATTTGATCATTCGTTCGAAGGGTCGTTGAACGAGGTTTCTGCCGGTGCGGCGAGGATGGTGAAGCTTGCCGGCCGCGGGCCGATGATCCTGCGCTACGAGGACCGCTTTTATCAGAAGCCCCGGACGATTTACGACGTCGCCGCCTTTCTCGGAGTAAGGCTCACCGGGCAGGCGGCCAACCGCATCTTCCGATCTCTTACGCGCGACGCAGTCGAACGCAAGATCGGGCTGCTACGGCGCAAGGGCGTTTTCGGCAAGCACCCTGATGCCGACCGGTTCGATCCGCACACACATTGGCATCCCGGTCACATCGGCAACGGACGGATCGGCAAATATCGGGGCGTTCTGTCTCCCGCACAGGCGAAGGCCGTGCTGGATACCACGGCAAAATACCGCAGGCGCTTCGGATATTCCGACATGGGGCAAAAGCCATAGGCGAATTGGCCGATGCTTGCGCGCCGGTGCGCGCCCATGCAAAACCGCAAGCGAGTTCTGGGGCATCGCGGCGCTTCAATGATCGTTTCCTACCGGCACAACTACATCTTCATCAAGACCAAGAAGACGGCCGGCACGACAATCGAGTGGGTGCTGGCGCAAAGTTGCGGCCCAGAGGACATCACGACGACCGCCCGCCCGGATGAACGCGAAGGACGCAGAGCGCGACGCCGCCAATCGACGTTCTCGGCCGAAGACCTTGAAGACCTGTCACCAGCCGAGCGATTCCGCAGGCTACGCGATCTTCGCGACAAGGCAGCCAAGCGTAAGCTCAAGGAACAACTCCGCTCCGAGGGAGACTTCCACAATCACATCTCGGCGGAGCAGCTGCGTCCCCTCCTTGACGAGACATTCTGGAATTCAGCGCTGAAGTTCACGGCGGAACGTCATCCCTACGAAAAGGCCGTCTCGTTCGCCTATTTTCAATACAACCAATCCGATCGGCATATTGCCAGCTTCGAAAGGCTGCTGGACCAGGTCGTGCGGCAGGGAGGTTACGAGGGTTTTCGGCGATGGTCGATCGGCGGAATTCCGGCCGTGGACGACTTCATCCGCCAGGAGAGCCTGCTGCAGGATCTGCGGCGCATTGGTGAACGGCTCGGGATACCCATCCCGGACGATCTGCCGCAACTCAAGGGAAACGCGCGCAAGGACCGGCGCCCGGCGCGTGAGATTCTGACGGATGAGCAGAAACGGATTGTGTTCGAGACTTGCCGGGCCGAATTCAACCTCCTCGGCTATGAACCTTAACGCACGCTGCGTGCTGTTTGAGTTTATCGCCGGGGGCGGTTAGGTTGCTGGCTCCACGGACATTTTTCGGGGCACGTAGTCGGGCGGCCGCATGCTTGTCATTTGCTACGGCATTACAAAATCGGGCAGCACGCTCGCTTTCGAACTGGCCAAGCAGGCGCTTGCCCATTGCGGTCACCCGCAGGACCGTCTTTCGGATGAAGTTGTCACGCCCGGTCACAAGATCAACTTCGTCGATTCGATGTCCGCGGCGCGCATCGAGAAGCTGGAGCACGAGATCGGTCCCGACCGGATCATCGCGGTGAAGACACACGCCGGCCTTGATCGCGAGAAGTTCCAATATGTGGATCGTCTGTGCGCCGATGGCCGGTTGAAGGTTCAGATTGTCTATCGCGATCCACGCGATGTGTGTCTGTCGATGGTAGATGCCGGGCGCAAGGCGCGTGCCCAGGGACACGGAGCCTTTTCCGAGATTCATGATATCTCCGATGCCATCCACTCCGTCGAGAAGCAGCTTGCAAAACTTCGCCGCTGGGGCGCGCTGTCGAATGTCCTGCGCATCAGCTACGACAAGGCGGCGTTTGAGACTGATGCGGCGCTTTCGGCAATCGACGCGCATCTGGGAGTCGCGAGCAACCACGCTGCGGTCATCGATGAGGTGATGAACCGGGCGTTCACGCAAAAAAACAAGGGTGTCCGCGGGCGGCACCGGAATGAACTCAACGAACCGGATCGCAAGGTCATGGCGATCGTCTTTGGCGCGTTCCTGAAGCAGGTTCTTGCCGAGGACGACTTCTCCTGGTTCACCGACGCGCGGCGCTCGCTACTGCAAGGCGCGGCGGCGAGAACCGATTCGTGATCTAGCCGGCTTTCGCCGGTGCGGGCTTCGAGGCTTCTGCGCCGGCTGTCTGGCGCTTTTTGCCGCCGGTCTTTCTCGGACCGGCCCAGTCCGCAGGACGGAAGCGAATGTTCTTGGGCCCGCCTTCCTCTTTTGCGGCGCGGATCACGAATGTACCGAATTCTGGAATGGTAACGCGATCGCCACGCGCGAGGGCGCCACGAATCTGCTTGAAGGTTTCCGCCAACACGGCGCTGACCGATGCCTTGCGCACGTTGCAGGCGGTGCCGATACCCTCATACAGGTCCTTGAGCTTGACTGGTTTGGCCATTTTCCCCTCGTTTGGGGCGACCGTATGGACAATTCCGGCGGCTTTCAAGCCTTTCTGCCAACAGGGTATTTTGCCCGGGCCGCCGGTTGCGAAGCTGCGCGCCATGCGGCATGGATACCGAATGGGCAACCGCCTGAGGACAATCGCGCGCCGCGTCTTACACCGTTTGCACGGCTATATTCTGGCATGGCCGCTCCTCGTGTCTCGTCTTTTTCCGCCGGCGGGCGCGCGGGAAGCTCGCGAGCTCGAACAGGCCGGCCGAACCGATGAAGCTGTCGCTGCCTGGCAGGCGATCCGAGATCGCCGCGTCGGGGATGCCGAAATCGTGCGTCTCCGGCTGAAGCGGGCGACCGAGACAGGCCGGCGTGGCGACTGGCCGTCTGCGGTCGCAGACTACGAAGCGGCGATGGCGATCGCTCCCCACGATGGACGCGTGCGCGACAAGCTGGAGTATGCAGCCCTGCGCGGCGCGCGGGCAGCGCAAGCAGACGGACACTGGCTTGATGCGTGCCGCATGTGGCTCGCCTTCGGACGGGTGAGCGCCGACAAAGTGAAGTGTCAACGCAACCTTTTGCAATGTGCCCGGTATGCCGGCGAAAGCGCCGACACGACCGAGAAGATCGAACATGCCCTCAAGGCGTGGCGTTTTGTCGGCGATTTCGATCCGAATTCAAAAGATGCCCGGCGCGGGATGGTGTGGTGTCACATGACACTGGCACGCGAATCCGAGCGCGCGGGCGACCTTGCCGCCGCGCGCGCGCAGTGGGAATCCGTCGTCGAACTTGCGCCCGATGACATACGCGGTCGCGAAGGCTTGCGCCGCATTGCGTCGTCGCCACAGCAGCAGGCCGCGCAATAGATGGTTCGCCGAAATCGCTCGAAGGAATCAGAGACTCCCGGCCGTGGCGGCAGGTCTCAAGAAGGAAGGGTGCGCGCCAAGCGCAAAAAGGAGGCGAAGCGCGCGCTCAAGGCGCAACAGAGCCGCAAAGGTGAAATGCGCAAAGTCCAGGCTGACTTCGGCGACACCGGTGACGCCAGGAAATTCCTCATGGCAGGGGATTGGAGTGCGGAGGCATACGAGCGCGTGCTGTCCGAGTCCACGATCGCCATGCCGCACGAAGAGAACGGCGAGGAAATCCTGGAAACCCTTAGCCATGCCAACGGAAGTCCGAATGGCGAGGAGATCCTGGAAACGCTCGCCAATGCGTCCGGAATTCGGCACGAGCACGCGCATCATCACGCCGCAGAACGAACCACAATTCTGAGAGTCGCCTTTGAAGGCATCCCGGAGGCCGAAGAGGCAGGGCTTGCTGCCGCACTGAGGGCGCAGTTGGGCGCGGCGATGTCCGTCGGCACGATGGCATCGGGATCCAGTCTGCTCATTCGGCGCCCACCTTCCCTGATTGATCCGGGCGCCGAGCCTGTCGCCAAGCCTGCGCACCGCCCGAAATTGCAGATCGTTCTCGACGAAATCGAAACTGAAGCCTCTGCGGGCGAGCATCGAGCGGTTTCCAGATTTGCCGCCGCCGAACGCGCACACATTGTCGGCGTGAATGATCTGGTGCGTCGCTACGGCACAGACAGGATGCTGGAGGGTTCAGCTCTCGGGGCGTTCGGGCTCGAAGTCGTCGCTGATGCGATCTTGATCGTCGCCGCGCAGCAGAACCTGTTGTCTGCAGAGTTGCATGCCTCACCTTTGCGTTCGGCGCCAAACGATTTGATCGAAGCATCCGATCTCGCCCAGAAACCGCTCGATCTCCTGTCGAAGCTGAGCTGGGATGCGCCCACTCCGCCGAAGCTTATCGAGGCGCGTCTTTCGCGGTCTGCCTTGGAGGCATTTGCGGATTCACAGATCGCGCTCGAACATCGCGGGTCGAGCCGTCTGTTGCCGATCGGCGAGTCGATCGATTGGAACGTCCCGCTGGAATGCGAACGGGAGGCGGCTTCTTTTTTCGGCCTTAGCTTTTTGTCTTCCGTTCTCCTTTACTGGTACGTCAAGGCCAGCGGTAAGACCAACGATGATCTGGCCGCCATCGATAAGACCCTGAAGGAGAAGGGCGTAACCGCAAGCGCCCTGTTGTCGCGATCCGGTTCGATCATTGCGGACTTCGCAGAACAGTGTCGGCCCTCGAAGACGCCGTCAGCGTGGACCAGGCCGGCGCTGGTTCAGCGAGCCAAGGTCCTGTTGTTGTTCCTGCTCGCGTGCCGGGCGGCTGCAAGGCGCCGTATCCGCTTCGACGCTGCCCTGTGCACGCCGGCCTTTCTTGGCCTTGTCGATGCGATCGAATTCCTCCGGCGCGATAGCGGGGCCGCAATCGGCCAGGAGGAAGGGATTTCGCAAATCGGTTTCCTCGTCGGCATCGCGCTCCCTCTTCGGCGCATGACGTATGGCCGAATCCTGCTGGAGGAATGCTTCAATCACCTAGCGACGTTCCACCTGGCAGCCGGCCTGAGCGAGGATGGCGTCTGGCGTGGCACGTTCGAGGAACATTGCGGAACGCTCAAGGCGGCAGTGACGCTTCTTGTCAGCGTTCGCGCGCTGAAGCTTTCCGCTGCCCTGCCTGTTTCCGCCGCCGCGGAACAGATGACGGCGTTTGTTGAGGCGATGCTGCGCGGAAACAGCCTGCCGCCGCCGATCAATCACATTGCGCAGGTATCGCACGAAAAAAGCCTCAAACTTGCGCGCGCGGCTCTTTCCGTGCCCGGAGCCAAGCCGATTGAGCCTCGCGCGACCTATGTCCTGCCGGATACCGGCTACTTCATCAGTCATACACGTGGCGAACATGGTCCGGCGTCGTCGCAACTCGTTGTGCACGCCGCTGCCGGCGACGTGCGGCACAAGCGCCCCGGCAGGTTTTCATTATCGTTCTGTATCGGCGATACGGACCTCGTGATCGGCGGCGGCGCCATCTCCCGCAAGGTGCCGAAAGACATTGCGGCGATCCTGCGAACGGATCTTGCGTCCGGCAACGAGTATCGGGTGAACGGCACGAGCTATGGCGCGGCTGAAAGCGTGGCGCCGGATGCAATCGCGCTCGAGCGCAGCTGGGAAGGCCGAGGCTGGGCCGCCGCCACCTTCGTCAACACGGCGCACGCAGATGCCCGGATCAGGCGGACGGCGATCCACCTAAAGCCTGTTCACGCACTGCTTGTGGTGGACGAACTCACAAGCAAGAGCGGCTCGGAATGCGTCTTCGAGCAATTCTGGCATCTTGCGCCGGACATGATCCGGCAAGGGGACTTATATCAATTTGCAACGACCGCGCCCGGCTGCCTTTCCGTCGCTTTCGATTCCGGTGGCAGCGGCCCCGATGTTCTTGCTGCTTCGACCCCGCAGGACAACCCAATCAGCTGGTCGGTGTCGCGCGACGGAGAACTGGTTCCTCATCCAGTCGTGCGCCGCACGCTTTCGACCGGCAACGGTCTTGCAGTTTCACTCTTCCAGTGGAGCCGAGAGCCGGCGCCGCTGAATTTGAGACACGGCGGATTGCAGGAAGATGGCTGGATGATTGAGGCGCTTGGCAAGTCCTTTGAGGTCCGCTTTGCCCTGCGTGGCGATGACCTTGCACGCCTCGACAAATCAGGGACCTGACCGCGACCGGTTGCGGTGGAACAAGGACTTAACCCATATTGGGGCTCCTGTGTATGTGTGGGGAAGCTGTGGTGCCTGCGGGTTGGCGAGGGCAGTTGAAGGTTGCGGGCGCCGCCTTGCGCGGATGGCTTGTCGACGTTGCCGATCCACGCGAGCCGGTTCGATTCAATCTCCGGATCGACGGTCAGTTCCGCGGGATGTATGTGGCCCACAAGCCAAAAGCCGTATTGATGCGGAATATGCCGGATGTGGACACGGCGTTCGCGTTCGATATTCCGGTCGCGCCGCATTGGATTACCGGCGAAGTCCAGGAGATTCGCCTTGAGGATCCCGGCGATGACGCAGGCGGTTGTCTGCTGCGTTCGTCTCTCGGCCCCGCTGCGGGAAAGCACCTTTGGCCGGACCAGATCGCCGGTGAAGCACTGATCGGAGCGTCGAAGTCCCCCGGCTTTGCTCGTGGATCGAGGAGAGCGTTGGAACTTCCCGGTGCGCGCGAGGCGGCGGACGAGGGGCGCTGGCTCGACGTCGCGCGTCTTTGGCTCGATGCGTGCCTCGAGAATCCCGGGAGCGAAGATTGCCTGGACGGACTTCAACATTGTGCCGCAGCCGCCAGCGCGACTGCCGACAATCCGGCACGTCTGCGCGAAGCTCTCGAAGCCTGGCACCTGGTGAGCGAAGTCGCGCCGGCTTCCGCGATTGCGCGCCGCGGCCTGGTCATCTGTCACACGGCTCTCGCGCGCGACGCCGAGGCGACAGGCGATTTGCTCGCGGCGCGTGCGAACTGGAACGCCATTCTGGATCTACTGCCGGACGATCCCCATGCCGCACAGGCGCTTCGCGGACTGGACGGCGAATCCTTCTCCCGTCAATCCGTTCCAACGAAGTTTCGCGGCCAGGTGAAGGTCGCGGGCAACCTCATCCGAGGATGGCTGCTGAACATGGCCGCGCCGCGCGAACCGGTCGGCTTTTGTCTGCGTATCGACGGACAGCTGCGGGGCGTGTTCGTCGCCGGACGTCCGAAGGCCGTGCTGATGCGGACCATGCCGGACGTGAGCATGGCGTTTGATTTCGAGATTGCCATCTCCCCCGACTGGGTGACTGGCGGAGTTCAGGAGATCCGGATCGAGGATCCGGGCAATTCCGATCTCGATCTCGCACTGCGAGCAGCGCTTGGCCCCGGTGCCGGGGAATGCTTCTCCGCGGATCGCTTCGCTGGCGAAGCGACGATTGGCGCCAATGCAGCGGCGGGTTCCCAGGCGGCATCCGGCAAGCCGGACGACATTGGCCGGGTCTTGCGCGCCTGCATGACCTCGTTGCGTGAGGGCAAGGTCGATGCGACCCGCCATGCGCTCAAGAGCTTCTTCCGCGCCGATACCGACATGGCGCGTCGAGACATGGCCAATGCGCTGGGAGTGCTCGCGCGCGAAGAGGTTTCACCCGATGTCCGGCGCAGCCTTCTGATCGACCAAATCGAGATTCTCCGCATTCTCGCGGAATCGGGCGATCGCTCGATCCGTATCAATGGACAGATCGGCCTCGCGGCGGCGCTCTGCAGTGTCGGCCAATACGGCGAGGCCGCAGCCGCTGCGGACCAGGCACTGCGATGGATGCCGAACAGCGTCAAAGCCCTCGTCACAAAAGCAAAGGCACTGGTCCCGCAAAACGCGATCGGTGAAGCCCGCGCGCTGTACGAACGCGTCCTCGACATCGAACCACACAACCAATCCGTCCGTACGACGCTGCGCATTCTCACGACTCTGGCGGAAGAAGATGCGCCGGAAGCCGAACCCGCAATCGTTGCGATCCTGCCGGAAGGCTCGCCACTTGACCGGCTTTTGGGTTCCTCCCATTCAGGCCCGCGGGCGTCCAACTGGATCTGCGTAACCGGCGCGCGATCCGATGCAGACGTCACTCCGTCCGACCTGGCCGCGCTGAATGCTCAGACGGCCCGGCATTTCGGTTGCGCAAGGATTTCCAGTGGCGATCGCGAAAAATCCTTCTGGCGGCGAGATGCCATCGTCGGCTTGATTGAAAGCGGCCTTGTAAAGGGCGCAGACACTGGCGAGTCGCTGGATGCGTTTGCAGCGCTCTATAGCGGGCCCCAAACGCAAGCCTCGATCAGCGTGTCTTCGCGCGGCACCGTCATGGTCACGTCGCGCAATGGCGGGTTCAAGTTTGGGGGTGGAGAACACTTCATCGAGAGCGCTGCAGAGCACTATGCTGAAATAGGTTTTTCTCCTGTCATCGTCGGCACGCGTCCTGAATTCCGCGGCGAGACGCGCGTAGAACAGGGTCTGCGCTACGCCTTCATCGAGGAGAGCGTTGCGGCTTTCCGCAAATTCGTCATCGAAAACGACGTGCGTCTGGTGCATGCGATCTCGGGTATGGGCTTCCTTGTTTCGGAGGCGCTGAAATACAGCAACATTCCGTTCGTCTACGGCGTCCATTTCTGGCGGGAATTGCTTGGCAATGAGCAGGACGCCAATTACTTCGACGGCGAGGGCAAGCCCATCCCACGCAAGGAATTTCGTGTGATCCTGGCGCGCGCGGCAACGGTCTATGCCAATTCCCGCTATACGCAACGGACGATCGAGGACGGTTTCGGCGTTCGCTGCCCGATCATCTATTCTCTGCCGCGCGAGATTTCGAGATCAGCATGAGCCCGTCGAACTACGTTCTTCTCACGAACGCGAAGGCGGACAAGGGCTACAGCTTGCTGCTGGATGTTGCCCGCCTTGTGCCGGACATCCCGTTTCTCGCGATTGCAAGCCAATCCGACATTGAAGATGCGAGACACGCCGCGCGCAATCTTGCCAACGTGCACGTCGTTTCGCGGGTCGACGACATGGAGCCGGTGTACCGGGGTGCCCGGGTTGTGGCTGTGCCGAGCTATCTGTTCAAGGAGACGTTCAGCCGGGTCTGCATCGAGGCGCACCGTTACGGCAGGCCGGTCATCGGATCCGACCAGGCGAACGTTCCGTTTCTCTTGAGCGAGTCGGGAATTGTCCTGCGACACGATGCGGCCGCTTGGGCGAGCGAACTCCGGCGCTTGTACAGCGATAATGACTACTACGAATCGCGGTGCACGCTCGCACGTGAAAATTCGGCGCGCTATCCCTACGCCGGACAGCGGGCCGCGATTCACCGTGTTGTTGATGCGGTCGGTGCGTCCACATTGATTGCGGTGGGGTCTGGGCTTGGCAACATGCTGCATGTAACGCCCATGATCCGCAACATTGCGAAGCGCACCGGTGCCCCCGTGGATGTCGCGGTCGCGCAGGATCACACCAGCAGTCTTTTCCTTCTGCACAATCCGCAATATGTGAATGCCGTCTATGCCCTGACCCGGGCGGCGCTCCACCGGCGCTACAAGACTGTCTTCGTGACGCACTCCTTTGGCATCGCGCGCGTGGCGTTCGAGGGGGAGCGGGTGCTTTGGTCGCGCGACTGGGGCGCCTTTCGCGCCGACGGCATGCATGAAACACGCTTCAATCTTGAAGCGGCGAAGCATCTCCTTGGAATTCCCTACGACGAAGACGATCTCGCCGGCTATTTCGTCGGCGATCTCGGATACCGGCCCCCGCGCGAGACACTTATCGGGATTCATGCCGGCTCGAAGGGCGGCGTGTGGCTGGCAAAGCGCTGGCCTTATTTCGCAGAGCTGGCCGAGCGGCTCAGGAATCGCGGGCATAGGGTCGCGTCGTTCGGTACCGCGGATGAATATGTCGAAGGCACCGAGAATCGCACCGGCGGCTCAATTCAGGAGATGTGCGAGGCAATGCTTTCCTGCACGCATTTTGTCTCCAACGACAGCGGCCTCATGAACATCGCGAATGCGCTCGGCATTCCGGTCCTGGCGATCTTCGCGCCCACCAATGCCGACACGCGTTTGCCGCTCGGCGGCAAAGCTCAGGCGATCCGCCTGCAAAAGCCGTGCGCACCCTGTGAGGTCAGCGACCCGCAACGGTTTACAAGCGGACGCTGCAACTGCATTGGTGAGATTTCGGTCGAGCGCGTGGAAGATGGCTTGCTGGGTCAGATGGCATCGCTTGAGGGACAAAGAGGGGAACTGGAATACGCATGAGCGTTCTTTTGCCGACATCGATCGGTGACGCGATCGACAGAATGACGATTCTCGAAATAAAAGGCGAGAAAATCAGCGATCCCGCGAAGCGGCAAAACGTGTTGGTTGAGCTTGAACTCGTCCGCAAGGCTCTTGCCGCGTCGGTCGAGCGCAACGCGCAGATGGATGATCTTGCCCGGCAACTCAAGGCCGTCAATGCCGAGCTCTGGGATGTCGAGGATGCGATCCGCGAATGCGAACGGCACCGCGATTTCGGCGGGGAGTTTGTTCGCCTGGCACGGTCCGTTTATCGCACCAACGACCGGCGGGCCCAACTCAAGCGCGACATAAACCTCCTGGCCGGGTCCGCGATTGTCGAGGAAAAGGCCTATTCCGACTACGGTGCGGGGGCGGCCTAGGGCCGCCGGGCTGGCAATTTGTCTTCAACGGCGTCGTTGCCACCGGCGCGGCCGCCGCTTAAATTGTCTGCATCGGCGACAAGCTAACGTCTTGCGCCGACGGGCGTATTTGGTCGAAGTGGCGGTATGTGGAAAGACCTCAAAGCACAGATCGACGTCATCAAGGCGCTGACGATTCACGATCTGTCGGGACAGATGAAGACCCTGAATTACGGGTACGTCTGGCTAATCCTTGAGCCGATCATTTTCATCGGATTCATGCGCCTGGCGCGCTCTGCCTTCAAGGCGCTGGCGCCGCCGGATGGGATGACGCCGCTCGCGTTTTTTACCATCGGCGTTATTCCGACGTTCATGTCGTTCCAGCTGATCAACAAAATCTTTTCGATCGTCGGCTCTCCGTCAGGAATGCTGAAATTTCCGAATGTCACGCCGGTCGATATGGCGCTCGCCTCGGCTTGTTCCATCTTCTGTACCTATTTCATGCTCTTCTGGGTCTTCCTCATTCCCGTCTCGATTTACGAAGGCTGCTGGCCGCCCCGCAATTTGTTTGGCGTCATGATGGCATTCATCGGCATTTTTCTTCTCAGTGTCGCGCTGGGTTTTGTCCTTAGCGCGGCGTACCGCGTATTTCCGCTGATGACGAAATTCTGGACCATGGTGCAGCGTGGCCTCAGGATGGTCTCCGGCATGTTCTTCGTGATCACCATGCTGCCAATCAGCGTGTGGCCTTACCTCACCTGGAACCCGCTTCTCCATCTCACGGAGTTGTTCAGGCAGTATTGGTTCATGAGCTACAATTCCCCGATCGCGAGTCCCATGTTCGTCATGGAGTGTACGCTTGTTCTATTGCTGCTGGGTCTTTCGCTGGAGAAATTCATGCGGCGGGTTCCATACATATGATTGAGTTCGTCAAGGTCTGCAAACGGACTCGCAAGACGATCACGCCGATCGTCTATGAGGATCTCAGTTTTCGCATCGAAGATGGAGAACGCGTCGCGCTGCTGGGAGGACCGGCGTCGGGCCTGAACGTCATTCTCGAACTGATTTGCGGCGCCAACGCGCCGGACCAGGGCCGCGTGATCCGGACCGGAACCTTCTCCTGGCCCATCCCGGATAGCAGTTTCTTTCACAAGCATCTGAGTTTTGTCGGCAATGCACGCTTCATCGCCCGCATGTATGGCATGCAGGAATCGACCTTTATTCCGAGAGTGATGGAGATGGCCGGTGTTGAGGATCTGAGAGAGGAGCGGCTTGATCATTGTCCGAAGGGCGTTCTCGGGCAATTTTCGTTTGCTCTGGGTCTTTTCGTGCCGTTCGACACGTACATCTTCACGAAAGTCGGCGTCGGTAAGGGTGAGATGCTCGAGCGGATCCAGGGCGCGATCGCCGAGTTGGGGCAAAGGAGTGGTCTTCTGATTGCCACCGGACAGCCGAAGGGATTTGAGGCGTTTTGCGACAAGGCCTACGTACTCGACGAGGGCCAGGCCTTCTACTACGAGGACCTCGAGGCCGCGCAGGAGCATCTGAAGCGCAGCCTGGCAAAAGCGCCGGCTGAGTTGGAAGAATTTGCTGAAGCTCCCGAAGAGGAGCTGCTTGATGACTTCTTTTGAGCGTGGCCTGTCTGCTTGCCGCGAGGGAGCTCTTCGGCTAGGGATGCATCATAGGGAAAGGCGGGACGCCTGTGTCTGATATCTATCGATCCGCGTCGGCTTCCGACGAAGCCGTGGAGCCGCAGCCGCCGGTGCTTGGCACAGGCGAAACGCTCAAGCGAATCCTCGAGCAGCTCGCCATAACGTGGCGGACGATCCTGAGCCGCATTTCCTTCTGGACGATCGTGCTGGCCGCTGCTGGCCTCTCGTCGGTTTACTATTTCATCTTTGCTGAATCGCTTTACGATTCGAATTCCATTCTGAGCCTCCAGAGCAAGTCATCGGTCTCTTCCGGCGCTTCCTCGGTTCTGAGCGGAGTGATGGGTGGGAGCGCCGGTGGCGTCCAGACCCAGCAGCTCTATGAATACATCACTTCGATGGATATGCTGAAGGTGCTCGACAAGCAGTTTCATCTCCGGCAGCTCTATTCCTCGTCGCAGCGCAATCCATTCATGCGATTGTGGTGGCCGTCGAGTGATGACCAGTTCCTCGACTTTTATCAGAACATGGTGGCCGTCGTGCCCGACACGACGAACAGTCTGCTCACGATCGATGTTCTCGATTATGATTCGAAACGTGCCAAAGCCATCTCAGACGCCATCGTTTTGCAGTCCCAGAAATTCCTGAACGACCAAGCCGCGGTCATGCAGAAGCAGACGATGGCGTTCGCCCAGACTGAGTTGCAGAATTCGCTCAAGGCAGTGCAGGCCGCGAAGATTCCGTACGAGCAATCCATTGCCGAAATGCGTTTGTCGGCGGCTCAGTCGGCCCTGGCGACGGCGACCGGCCTCGCCAATCAGCAGGCGCAATTCATCATTCCGGTTGCTGCGCCGACGCTGCCCACCAACACGACGAGGCCGGAACGCATTCTCGACATTGCGGGCATCACGGTTGTTGCTGCGATCACTTATGCTGTCGCATTCCTGATGTGGGCAAACGTGCGCGACCATCGCCGCGCCTGAAGGCGGCGGCGTCTGGCAAAGGGCATGGCAACGGACGCTGGGACGAGACGGCATGCCGTCCCGGATTGCCGACATTTAATGCTGGATTGACAACGGCTTGCCGCAATATGCAGGCTCAACGTCAGGTGAGGGGTCACCGATTGCGCCGAGTGGGCGCAAGACCAGGAGTACGTAATGCAAGCGTTTCGCGTTTTGATGCTTTCCGCGGCGTCAGCCGCCCTCATGGGGGGAGCAGCGATGGCGCAATCGCCCGCCGGCGCGCCGCCTCCGGCACAGATGAGTCAGCCCTACGCCCATCGCCCGCATGCACATCAGGCCAGGGTTCCGCACGAACTGAGGATTGTGTGGCGTCAGGAAGTGCGCGGTCAGCTCAAATCCCTGCCACCTGAAGAACGCCGGGGTTGGATGCGTCGCCAGTGGGCATCGATGTCTGATGGCCAGCGCCAGGCGAAGCTCGCAGAGTTGCAGGCAAAATGGGATGCGATGCCGCCGAAGGCGCGCACCGCGCTGCTCGACCGTGCGACCGCGCATCAAGAGGCACGCAGGGCCAGGCGGGCCGCGATGAACACGGGACCTGGGGCTGACGAACCGGGGCCGCCGCCACCGCCGCCAAGCGGTCCCTCGCACTGAAACGATATTGAGGTGAAAGCAGCAGCCGGGATGTTCGTCCCGGCTGCTGCTTCTTTGCTCCTCGGCCGGGCAAGCCGTGTCCATCGTCTGCGTGCGCGGAAATCTTGGGGAAGAGGGGAGCAGGGAAGGTTACGATTGCGCACGAACCTCTGAGCTTGGCCAAATTCTCCGCGAATCTGTTGCAGCGGCCGGGCTCTTTGCGGAAAAATCAGACGTGGATGGCAGCTTGGATGCAGATGTACGGTCTCTTGCATGCGGCATTTGGTGCTGGAATTGCCGTGACAGTCGAGCTGCCGGTGCGCACGGCTGCGCTCAACGCCGCCGCCTGATATGCGTACCTTCGTTCCGCTCTTCCTGCTCGGAACGCTTGCGACCCCGGCGTCGGCCGCGATCGACATCGGCGCGAGCGGTTACATCGATCTCAGGCTTGTCGCGCCGCTGGACGAACGAAGCTGGCTCGATGGCGGATTGGGCAAGACCCGTTACGGGAAAGGCGATTCCAATTTCCAGTTCGCCGGCGCGGTCGGCCAGGGCTATGTCCTGTTCACGCCTGAGATCATGGTGTCCGCGACGGCCCGCGCCGAACCCGAGCAGAAGAACGCCGTCGATCTCATCGAGAGCTACATCCGCTACCGGCCCGTTTCGACCAATGCGTGGCGATGGTCGGTGAAGGCGGGCGCCTTCTTCGCCCCGTTCTCGCTCGAAAACACCGAGATCGGATGGTCGAGTTATTGGACGATTACGCCATCCGCCATCAATTCCTGGTTCGGGCAGGAGCTTCGCACCATCGGCGCCGAGGGAACGGCGGACTGGCGCACGGATGAAGGCTCACTCGAATTCGTCGCGGCCGCCTTTGGCTGGAACGATCCGGCCGGTGTGATGATCGCAGATCGCGGCTGGACGATGGACGACACGCCGACGAGCCTGTTCGATCGCTTGCGCGAACCGGATGCCACCGTCTTGCTGTTCGGCGGCAAGCCGCCGGACCACACACCGATCTTCGAGGAATTGGATAACAACGCCGGCTGGTACACAGGTGTGTCCTGGGACGATGATGGCGGCTGGCATCTGGAAGCCGAGCGCTACGACAACGAAGCCGATCCGTCCGCCCATCACGATGACTATTTCGCCTGGCGCACGCATTTCTGGAATGCTGGGTTCTCGTGGCGAGACGGTGAGTTTAGTGTCATCTCGCAGGCACTGACCGGGGACACGACGATCGAACCCTTCTCGGGGTTCGACAGCACCACGGTTTTTCAGTCCGCGTACCTGCTGGGTGGCTGGGAGCGCGGGGAATGGCGTTTGGCGTTGCGCGGCGACTGGTTCCGCACCAAGACGCACAACAATTTCGGACCGTCGCCGCTGCTCAGCGAAAACGGCAGTGCCGTCACGGCCGCCGTGAGCTGGCTGCCGAAGGACTGGGTGCGGCTCACCGGCGAAGTGCTGTGGATCGAAAGCGAGCGCGACGAGCGTATCATCACCGGTGAGGACCCGAGCCAAAGCGGTGTGCAGGCGCAATTCTCGGCGCGCTTCTACCTCGAATAGCCGTTCATCCGTCTGGCGCCGCGCAGTCCGAGTCGCCAATATGCGGCGGCACACGGATTCGCCCGATGCCGCGGCCATTCGCCGGAGTTCTCCACTGACCAGGATCTTCCGCAACGCAGGCGACCTCGCCGGCTTCATTCTCGGCACCGTTGGCCACGATATCGTGCTGGGGTTGCCGCTCGGGCTCGGCAAGGCGAACGATATCGCCAACGCGATCTACGCGCGCGCCGCGGCGGATCCATCCATCCGCTTGCGCATCTTTTCGGCGCTCACACTGGAGAAACCGTCCTACCATAACGAGGTCGAGCGGCGATTTCTGGAACCGGTGATCGAACGGCTGTTTGGTGGCTACCCCGAACTGGCCTACGCGAAGGCGCTGCGTCACGGTGGACTGCCATCCAATATCGAGGTCAACGAGTTTTTCTTTCTCGCCGGGCGTTGGCTCGGCAATCCGCGCGCGCAACAGGACTATATCTCGGCGAACTACAGTCATGTCGCGCGCCTGGTCGACCATCGCGGGATCAATGTGATCGCGCAGCTGGTGGCCAAGCGAGGGGAGGGTGATGCGGCCCGCTACAGTCTCTCCTGCAACACCGACATCACGGTGGATTCCCTGCGCCAGCGCGCAGGCGGGAAGGCAAGCTTCCTGCTGGTGGGACAGGTCAATTCGGAATTGCCCTTCATGCCGGGTGAAGCGGAATTCCCGGCCAGCGAATTCGCGGCGTTCCTTGACGATCCGACGACGGATTTTCCACTGTTCGCCCCGCCCAAGGAGCCGATCGGCCTGGCGGAATATGCCACCGGCTTTCACATCGCGCGGCTGATTCCCGACGGTGGCACCCTGCAAATCGGCATAGGCCAGGAAGGCGATGCTGCGGTCCATGCGCTGATCCTGCGGCACAAGGAGAACACGGCATTCCGCGAAGCGACCGCGGCGCTCTGCCCATCCGACCAGCTCAAAAGCGCAGAGGTTGCGCCCTTCACGCATGGCCTTCACGCCGCAACCGAAATGCTCGTGGACAGCCTGCTCAATCTCTACGCGGCGGGAATCCTCAAGCGTGAGGTGGGTGGCGCTGTTGCAAATGCCGGATTCTTTGTCGGCCCGAAGGCCTTCTACAAGACATTGCGCGAGATGCCGGATGCCGAGCGCGCGAAGTTTCAGATGCGCGCGATCACTTTCACAAATGCGCTTTACGGCGATGAGACCGCCAAGCGCGCAGCGCGCGTGAAGGCGCGGTTCATCAACAACACCATGATGGCGACTCTGCTGGGCGAAGCGGCGTCCGATACGCTCGAAGATGGTCGCGTTGTCAGCGGCGTCGGCGGGCAGCACGATTTTGTCGAACAGGCGTTTGCCCTCAACGGCGCGCGATCCATCCTCACTGTGAAGGCGACGCGCTCATCGCGCGGCAAGATCACCTCGAATATCCGGTGGTCGGTGCCGCACATCACCGTCCCGCGGCACATGCGCGACATCATTGTCAGCGAATTCGGTGTTGCCGATCTGCGGGGGAAGTCCGACGCGGAGTGCATCGCTGCCATGCTCAACATTGCGGATTCGCGCTTCCAGCCGGAATTGCTGCGCACCGCGAAAGCGGCGGGCAAGCTGCCGTCGCGCTACGAAATCCCTGCGGAGCATCGCAACAACACGCCGGAGCGCATCGTCGCGGCGCTGAAGCCCTTGCAGGAGCGCAGGCTGCTGCCGCTCTTTCCGCTTGGCACCGATTTCACGCCGGTGGAGCAGCGTCTCGTCCCGATTCTGGCGCGCATGGCGGACGCCTCGCAATCCGCCCGCGAACTGGCCGCGCTGGGTCTGAAGGGTCTCTTTCACCGGCACCAGGATCCGGAGGCCCTTGCCAGGCTGGGCCTGGATCGTCCGCGTTCGCTTGCCGACAGGCTTTATCGCATCCTTCTACAAGGGGCGCTTCTGGACTCTTAGGGTCCGGAAACCCTAGGAACGGATCGCGCCGCATCCCGTTGGTTCACGGAGCCGAAGGAGATTCCACCCATGCAGAGATTGTCACGCAATGCCATCATCCGGTCCGCCACGCGCAATCTGGATTCCATCTGGCCTGATCATTTGCCAAGTCTCATGCGCTCACGGGAAGCGGCGGCGCACAATGCGCTCGCGATCGGCATGATCGCCGGCGGCTTCATGGCGATCGGCATGCTGGCCATTGCCCGGCTCGCCATCGGCCGGATGTCAGTCGGCAAACTGCATTTGCGCGAGCTGGAGATCGACGATCTTACTGTGCATCGTGTGCACAATGCATCGCGGCCGGCCGAAGTGCCTTACGTGCATCAGCCGGAAGGCGATGAGAGCGAGGGTCTCGCCGTATCGCCGGAGGAGGCATTCACGAAGGAGGGCCTCGCTTCCGACGGGCAATCGGGCAAGCGTGGGAAGGGCAAGGAGAACGGCTCCGAGGGCGAAACCGAAGGCGGCAAGCCGCACTAGCGAACGCCCCTCTTCCGGCATGCCGGAAGAGGCAGCGACCGGAGCGATCAGGCCTTCTGTTCCATACCGAGCTTGGTGCGCACGGACTCCGCGATGAATTTGTCGCGTTCCGGTCCCTTGAGCTTCTTCTCGATCGCTGCCTTCTTCGCTTCGATCATCGCTGGCCGGATTGTCTCCTTCACGTGCGCGCGCACTTTCTCGCGCATCTGATCGTCAGGTGTGCCCTGGGCACGCAAATCCTTCGCAAACTTCTTGCGTGCCTCCATCATGACGGGATTCTTTTTCTTCTTCTCGCCGGCTTCCCTATCCGCGCGGCCGGCCTTTTTGCCACCTTCACCCTTCGCCATTACGCTCTCCTTCGGCTCAAATTTGGCGGCTACCTCTAAGCAGGAAGAGCCTGTGAGGCAAGGCAAATCGGAACAATTTGGCCCTGATTCCCGGGGGCGCTATCGCTTGATCAAGATGGCGAACAGGCCCTTGCCATTGAAGCGGCGATGGTCCGGCCGGACCGGTTCGGCCGCACAAACTAGAGCGTCACAGCCGGCTCGGCCACGAACGAAAGAACCGAAGCCGCCGTTCGAGTCGATGTCGTCGATGACCGCCAGGCCGCCTGGCCGTAGGGCAGCCCAGGCGTGCTCCATCTCGAAGCGGACGTTTTCTTCGGTATGCAGGCTATCGTGGACGAAGAGGTCGATCGGGCCGAGACGCTTCAGAAGAGGCGGCAGGTAGCGCTTGCTGGAACCGGCCAGCAGCGTCCATCGGTTGCGCAGCGTTTGGTTGACCGCAATGCCAACCCTGGCACGCATTGCCGCGTCGAGCGGAGGCCGATCGATGCTGGAGAGATGTCCTGCGCCGTTGCGGGTAAGCGCCTCGAGAATGAGGCGCGAGGTGAAGCCATGCCCGACACCGGTTTCGACGACGTGAGACGGCTTCAAATGCCGAACGATGCACCAGACCGCACGCACCAGCGCCGCGTCGCCATCATTGTAACCGGCGAAGCTTGCGGGACCGACATCGACGCCACTGGCGCGAACCTCTCGCACGACCTGCTGCCACAGTGGCCAGAATGCACCGCGCCCGTCACAGGAACGCCCGCTACCGAGCCATGCGTGCAACTGCTCCTCCCAGTCCGGAGTCTCTTCGTAGAGGTGGACCGGGGTTTCGTACTCTTTCTGCTGAACCAAACGGTCGTGCAGTTTCTCCCAGACCTGCGCAGGATCGTTGGCGAGCGCGCGCGCCAACCTTCCGGGATAGCGCACCGCATAATTGAGGACGGTGCCAAGCATATCGCTAGCTCCCTGCCGTCGCAGCGCTAGGCAACGGAACGTCGCGCGGCACAGAATGACCGGCAATCGCAGCGGCCACGCGCGGCGGTCGGTGCTTCCGGATGGATGGGATCGCTTTCAGACAGGCGCGCAGGATTGCCGGGTCGTCCCACGGCACGTCATGGTGGCCGCTCGCCAGATGCGGGCTTGCGGGATCCTTCAGCCAGGTGTTCGGAAAAAAGACCACAGTGTCGTTCGCGATCGCAGGACGCTGACCGGACGCGGATGTGATGCAACCTGTCAGCGCGGCAGCGAGGTCGCAGCCTGGGCCGAATGGAAGCGTGCCGCCTTGCGTGGCGCGTGGATTGATCTCGATGAGATGCAGCGCGCCATCGGCATCGCGAATGAAATCGAGTCCGAACAGTCCCGACAGTCCGAAATGACGCGCAGTCTTGCGCGAAGCCTCTTCCATCTCGGGGCAATCGATGCGCCTCACGACGCTCGGTGGCCCTGTGACGCCATCCGCCACAAGGACGTCGTAGGCGAGGAAGCCTGCGAGTTCGCCTTTCCAGGCAGCGAAGGCGCTTGCCGCGGGCCGTCCCGGCACGAAGCGCTGTATGCTTACGGGGCGCGCGCGCGGCGCGAGGACGCCTTTCAGGCAATGCGCATCCTTTCGTCGCCACGCCCGAGCAAGACTGCGCGTTCGCGAGATGGGGTAGGCAAGCTTGCGGAAGGCTGAGACTGCCTGCTCGCGTGTGGTCACGACCTGCACGCCGTCACCACCCCAGCTCCCGTCCACCTTGATGACCGCGGGCAGCCCAAGAATGCGCAGACAATCGTCAAGTCCGGCTTCGGTCGCGACGGCGTAGGTGTCGGGCGTCCGGATGCCGAGCGCCCGCGCGATCGCGAGCGATCCGTTGCGCGACAGCATCTGGCCGTAGTTTTCGGGCACGCCAAGCGATCGAGCGATCACAGACGCGAGGGGAGAAACTTTCGGCTCACGCTCATAAAGGGACAGCAGAGTCTCCACTGCCCGGTCATCGCAGGACACGATCAGGTCCGGTTCGGAGCGGCGGATGGCTTCCTTCAGCGAGGCGCGTGCAAGAATGGGACGATAAAGATGGGAGGCCGAAACATAACGGCTTTCGGTGATCGGTGCGCCGTCCGGAGCCACGGCCTCGACGGTCGCGCCGGCGAGGGCAAAACCCGCCGCATGCCTGGCTGTCGACGTCCATTTCAAAGTCGTCGAGATTAAGATTTTGCAACCCATCGCGCCCGACCTCCCTGTCCGCGCGCGTAGAGCTCTGCACGAACCGTTCCTGGCACAGTTTTGGAAGGAAACCGCGAGCGGCGCGCCGTTGTGCGCGTCAAAGGTTTGATTTGGGACAGACGTCTCGAAACGGAACGGGCGGGATCACATGAGCAAGATTTGCGATGTTGCGGTTATCGGCGCGGGGCCATACGGCCTTTCCCTTGCGGCGCACCTTGCGGCGCGCGGGATCGATTTCCGGGTTTTCGGCAAGCCCCTGTCGACCTGGTCGCAGCATATGCCGAAGAACATGACGCTCAAATCCGACGGCTTCGCGTCCAATCTGTCGGCCCCCGACGGCGCCACCTCCATGAAGGCGTGGTGCGCCATGAAAGGTATCGCGTACGCCGATCAGGCCCTGCCCATTCCGCTTGATACGTTCCTTGACTATGCGAATGCGTTCCGCAACCGCCACGTGCCGATGCTCGAGGAGACGAATGTCGCGCGCCTTTCACATGACGGCGGCCTCTTTTCGTTGACGCTCGAAACCGGCGACAAAGTCCTCGCGCGCAATGTCGTGCTGGCCGTCGGTGTCACGCATTTCTCATGGATGCCGGACATGCTGGCCGCGCTCCCGAAGGATTTTGTCTCGCATTCCTTCCAGCACCGAAACGTCGACCAGTTCAAAGGCCGGGATGTCACCGTGATCGGCGCCGGCTCCTCGGCCATCGATCTCGCCTGGCTGCTGCACGAGGAAGGCGCCAATGTCTCTATCGTCGCTCGCGCCAGCGAGGTGGTCTACAACAAGCTGCCGGACGCCTACGAAGAAACGCTGATCGGCCGCATCCACCGGCCTGCTTCGGGTATCGGACGCGGCTGGCGCTCTTACTTCTGCGCCCAGGCGCCGCTTCTGTTCTACCGCCTGCCGGAAAACCTGCGCCTTCGCGCCATCGAGAGCCACATGCATCCTGCCGGCGGCTTCTTCATGCGCGACAAGGTGGAAGGCGCCATCCCGCAACTGCTTGGCCGCACGATCAAGGCGGCAAAGGTGTGCGACGGCAAGGTTGAATTGTCGGTGGCGGATCACTCAGGCCGCGAGGAAACGATTGTCGGCGATCATGTCATCGCCGCGACCGGCTACGAACCCGACATGCGCAAGGTCCCGTTCCTCGACGAGATGATCGTCAAGCGCATCAGCCCGGCGAAATTCGTCACGCCCCTCTCCGACACATTCGAAACAAGGGTGAAGGGATTGTTCACGATGGGCCTGCCGGCGATGCGCAGCTTCGGACCGCTGATGCGCTTCATGGTCGGCGCCGAGTTCGCGGCACCGCGCGTGGCGCAAGCGCTCGAGCAGGCTGTCGGCCGTTCGCAGCTCAGGCGTGCTGCTTAGGGCGCTCTAGTAGAAGAACTGCTGCAGCTGACTGAAGCCGCTCGGCCCGCCGAACGCCCAGCCCATGCGTTTTGATGGGATGATCGCAGGTGGCGGCTCGCCGATTGCGAAGCTGAAGCCTGTGATCGCCTCCACAAAATTTCCCGCCTCGTCATAGACGACGATGGCACTGCCCTGGCTCCCGTCGCAATAGAACTGGTCCGTTACGAGGAACAGCTTGTTGACGGGATCGATGGCGATGTTCGAGCCGCTGTTCGACTGGGATGTGTCACCGGTGCAGGGCAGCTGGGTGAAGGTGATGCCTTTCCGCGCGTTCAGGTCGTAGAACTCGACCTGCGCGTTCAGCTCAGTATCGGTCGCGGCGACGCCGGTGTTGGGATCGACGGCAAGGCCATTCACATAGCCCGCGTGGAAGGCGCCATTGTTGTAGCCGGAGAATTGCTTGATCGCGCCACTCGACAGGTCGATCAGGAAATTCTGCGGGTTGGTGCCGCCCACCGCGCCTCCGTCGGGCGACAGCGCGAACACGGCCTGGTTGGCGGACGTGTATTGACCGATCACAGGGCCGTTCGACAGCGAGAAGTGGTTGGGATCGAGCTTGATAACATTGCTCACCGTGTTGGCCGCGACGTCTGAGACGATCAGCACCGGCTTGTCGTCACGCTTGAGCTCGATGGCGTAGATCGCGCTTGTCGACGTGTCCTGATTGGGCGCCACTTGCTGGATGTCGATGTCCTTAATGGGCGATGTCCACGGGCCGGTGAACATCTTGCCCGAGACCGGGTGCAGCACCTCGTATTTGCGCTTGGCGAAGATCGTGCCGTTCGGGACGATGAAGTGCGTCACCAGCCCGACATCGCCCGCCACGATGGCATCCACCGCATAGGAATTGCGCGTACCGAAATCCTTGGCGAAGGATTTGGTGATCTTGCCGGAGTTGGAATTGAACGTCTCGACCGAGACGATCATGTCGCCATTGCCATCGACGGTCTGGGCGCTTGCCAGCAGGCCGTCATTGCTGGCCTGGTTCACGTCGAAGCCGAAGATCTGCCCGCTATCCTTCGTGGTGAGGACCGCGCCGAGGCCGACGGTCGTGCCGCGTTTGCCAGTGCCGCGGTCACCGGCGTCGGCGACCGAGCAAAGGCCAACTGAAACCAGAATCGCAATTGTGCCGGAGAGAAGCGAACCGCGAACCATGGCAATCCCCACATCGTTGGCGCGTGGGAAAAGCGTGGCGCGCCGTCAACCTTTAGGCAAGCCCGCCGCGCGCGCGGAGCGCAGACTTGACCATCGTGACAGTTTCGCGAACCGCCTGGCGCTGGCGCCCGATCCGGATCACGGCGTGCGTCCCGCGTGGGTATTCGCGTGGCAGCGCCGCTCCGACCGAGGCAACCTTGGAACTGTCGATCAGGACCGGCTTTCCGTTGGGCCGCGTGAATTGTATGAGCGCCTTGGCATTGTCGTTGCCGGAGCTCGCGTCAGCGCCCTTGTCGGCCAGATGAGCCGTGATGCTGGCAATGTAGTTGACGGTCTCCGCAGGAAGCGAGGCGCCTCTCAGGTGATGCTCCAGCGCGCCAGGGCCGGCATTGTAGGCCGCGAACATCGCCGGAAATCCGTAACGCCCATGCAGCAAGTGCAGGTAGGCCGCGCCCGCCATGATGTTGTCGTGTGGATCCTGCGCGTCGGTACCGAGATCATGCGCCTTGCGCATCTCCCTGTAGGTCGCGGGCATCAGCTGCATGAGACCCACGGCGCCGGCGTGCGATTTGATCGGTTTGTTGTCGCCCGTCATGGTGCGGCCGCCACTTTCCTGCCGCATCACGGCGCGGATCCATGCTGCGGGCACATTGAAGCGCTGCGAAGCTTCCTCGACGAAGCCATCCCAACGGGACATCAATTGTGAAAAGCCCATGGCCCGCTCCGCCTTGAATGTCGAAGGCTTCGGCGGCGTCAGCTCCGTCTTGATGGTGGTGAACACCTTCTTGAGCGCGGCCTGCGTCGGGTCCACGGCGAATTTGAGCGCAACTCGTGTCGGATCCACGGCGAAGTGGCGGACCGAAGTGATCGCGGGCGTGTAGTTGTCGGGCATATTGGCCCGATGCAACGGAAGCAGGGCCATCGCCGTTACCACGACGAGCGCGCGCAGCCAGTTCTGGTTGATGGGCGCGGACTTTTCCGACTCTGCCGCGGCGGTAGCCTGCAGGCGGAGGGTCCGGACCTGTGTGAAATTGGATCGGGCGGAGTCAAAAGTCAGCGATGGCGTGGCTCTCAACGTCAGAGTCTCCCAAAGTTGATTATTGATTTCGAACGGTCCCGGCTCCGCGAACACCAGCGCAGGAGCGGCCGTTGGCCTTTGGCCCAACATCGGTTGGACTTTGGTCCAACATGTTGATCGTGGGCGGTCGCGTCAACCCGAAACCGTTCGCAGCGCCGTCAATGTCGCAGTTTCGGCAAATCAAATGACCGCATAAGCGGCGATCGCGCGCGCGGCAGCGATCAATTGACAACACGTGGCATTGCACCACGCGCGAATGCCGCAGGCTTGTGGGTTAGTCGAAACGCCCCGAGCGCTTGATTTGATCGCTGACCGGCCGAACAGCCGTGGGACGTTCGCGCGTGAGGCGGATTTCATCTGTCTCGTGGCGGATGACGAGATTGTCGCCGGCGCGCAGCGAATATTCGACTTCGCGGATGCCGACCTTCACATCGAGCGTTTGGCCGCGGTACGTCACCGGGAATTCGAGCGTCGCATTGTCCTCTGGCGCGCGGTGTGGCCAGAACGACAGCATGCCATCGTCATCGCACATCCCGGCGAGGCCATAGGTCAGCATCATCCATGTGCCGCCCATGGATGCGATGTGGCAGCCGTCCGTCACATTGCCTCCCACGTCGGCCAGATCCATCAGAAGCGCAGGTACGCCGTACGCGACCGCCTTGTCCACACAGCCGGTCTGGGCCGCGACAATGGCTTCGACACAGGATGAAAGAGACGAGTCGCCCGTGGTGTAGGGGTCGTAGAACTCGAAATTGCGCGCCTTGTCCTCCAGGGAGAACGCTTCCCCCAGCAGGAACATGGCCAGCACGACGTCCGCCTGCTTGATGACGCGCTTCCGGTAGATGTTCAGCGGATGATAGAATAGCAGGAGCGGGTAGTGATCATCCGGCGTGTTGTCGAAATCCCAGGGCTCCTTGTCGAGAAAGCTGTCGTCCTGCGGCACGATCTTCAGGGTCTTGTCGTACGGCACGTACATGCTTTCGGCGGCATGGAGCCATGCTTCGATTTCCGACTCTTCCAGGCCGGTCTTGCGCACCAATGCGTTATAGGCGTCGAAAGCCTTTGCGCTCATCGACGCAATGGTTTCCGCCGCGTAACGCAGATTCTCCCGCGCCATCAGATTGGTGTACGCGTTGTTGTTGACGACAGTGTTGTATTCGTCGGGCCCGGTGACGGCGTTGATGCAGAATTTTCCCTCCCGCCTGTCTGAGTAGAACCCCATGCTCAGCCAGAATCGCGCGGTCTCCACCAGCATCTCGGCGCCGAAATTCCACAGGAACTCGTTGTCGCCCGTGGCGCGGACATATTTGCGCAGGGCATACATGATGTCGGCATTGATGTGGTACTGCGCCGTCCCGGCAGCATAGTAGGCGGACGCTTCTTCGCCGTTGATCGTGCGCCAAGGAAAGGTGGCGCCGCGATGACCGAGTTCTGCGGCACGCAGGCGGGCCTGTGGCAGCGTCCTGTAGCGGAAGGCTAGAAGGTTCTTGGCGATACGGGGATGGGTGTAGATGAGAAACGGCAGGAGATAGATTTCCGTGTCCCAGAAATAGTGCCCCTCATAGGCTTGGCCGGTGAGTCCTTTCGCCGGCACACCTGTGTCTTCGGCGCGCGCCGAAGCCTGCAGGATGTGAAAGAGGTTGAAACGGATTGCCTGCTGGGTCTCCACGGTCGTGCGCATGGCACGATCGCGCCGGACGTCGGTGACCCGGACATCGCTGCGCTGCCAGAATTCCTCCACGTAGCGCTGTTGCGATTGAAGAAGGCGGCCAAATCCGGTCTTCGCGACTCGATCCATCGTCCATTCGGCCCGGTGGCAGAGCTCGTCGGGCGAGCAGCCTTCAGCGGTGTGATAGACCATGAACTTGGTCAGGCAAATCTGTTTGCCCTCTTCAGCGTCGATGGCGAAGGTGACGTGGCCGGAGTTTGCATCGCGCTCTGCCGAGCTGGTGAATGCGCATTCGGTCTCCAACGAGCTGTCCGTCAGGCAGGCGACGCAGAGTTTGCTGTTCCGGGTGATATGGCAAAGCGCAATCCGCTTGTCCCGGACGTAACTGGCGAGCGGCTGGAGCGCGCGGGCGACGGATTCCCTCGACTTGCGCGGGTCGCTTCCGACGGGTCCGGCGCTGGCCTGGACGCGCATTTCCGATGAGATGACGATCGCGGCGTAGGCGTTCTGCACTGTCACGGAGTAGGAAATGGCCGCGACATGCCGCTGCACGAAGGACACGAGGCGTCGCGACTTGATCAGCACGCGCTTGCCGGCGGATGTCTCCCACAGAATCTCCCGGTCGAGGGTGCCCGCCTGCATGTTGAGGCGGCGGTCGTAGGTGACGAGGTTCGCGGTCGAGACCGAGAACGGTTCATCGTCGACGAACAATTTCACGATCTTGCTGTCCGCCACGGGAACGATGGTCTGCGAATTCTTTGCGAAGCCGAAGGCTGCCTCCGGATAGACGATCGGCTCGGATTCATAGAATCCGTTGATCAAGGTGGCATTTTCGCTGACCGGTTCGCCTTCCTCCGGACTGCCGCGCATCCCGAGATAGCCGTTGCCCAACGCGAGCATGGTTTCGGATTGCGCAAGGAATTCCGGCCGCAGATGCCGTTCAACGATGTTCCAGGGGTCTGCCGGATAATCCTGCGACGGCGGTTTCAGGCGTTTGTGGTGGAGCATTCCGGCAGCTAGTGGGCTACGGCGCGTGCAGGTTCGGCGTGGTGCGGAATGAGCACTTCCGCGTCCTGCTGCGGCGCCACTGTCCGCTCGATCCCGCAAATCCGGATATTGACCGGGCCGCCATCGATCAGCGTCGCACGCACAGTGAGCTTGGCGATGCGAATTCCGATGACGCTGCCCCTCCAGCACAAGCGGAAAGACAGGCTCTTCCATTCGTCCGGAAGTCTCGGGTCGATCGCGAGCGTGGCACCGTTCATGTCGATCCCGCCAAACCCGAAGACCACCGCCTGCCAAAGCCCACCGAGGCCCGCGATCCGGATGCCGCCGGCGCTGGTGGGGTCGGGGTCGAGATCGAGCGCAGCCGCCTCGCGAAAATAGTGCAAGGCGAGTTCCGTGTGTCCAAGCCGCGCCGCAACACGCGCATGCATGCCGGCGCTCAGGGAACTGCCGTGGCTGCAACGCGGCTCGTAATGGAGGAAATTCGCTTCTGCGGCGCCGTTGGAGAATTCCCCGGGCAGCAATGCGATCAGCGCGACAATGTCCGCCTGCTTCACCACCTGCGAGCGCCGCGTGCGCTCCGCCCCGATGATCACGTCGATCGGTTGCGTTCGGTTGGGATAGGCGCCCAGATCGAGCGGCTCGAGCTTGTTGAAGCCGGAAAATTGCTCGAACAGCCCGGTTTCGGGATCGAGCCCCGTAACGATCGTATCGACCGCATCGGCCCAGTCCCTGACCTCATCGTCCAAAAGCTCGAGCTTGTTGAACAGTCCGACGGCCAGAACCGGCCAGCGATCGATCAGGATGTCGATCGTCTCGAGCGCGCGCTCGATGTTCCAGCGCGCCATCATGTTGGTGAAGGCGCTGTCGTCCACGTCTTCGTGATATTCGTCGGGTCCGATCACATGGCGGATATGCCGCTTGCCGTCGGACTCCCGCATGGCCCGCGACGCCCAGAAGCGCGCGGTTTCCAATATGATTTCGGCGCCGGCCGTCAGGAAGAATTCGTCGTCCTTCGTGGCGCGCCAGTATTGCCACACGGCGTAGGCCACATCGGCGCTGATGTGCTGCTCCATCTTCCCGGTGAGGATTTCCACGATTTTTCCGTCGGGAGCGATGACGCTTTCCGGTGTCGTTTCCTGGCCGCTGTCGGCGGATTCCCATGCGTAGAGCGCACCTTTGCACCCGATCTGTTTGGCCTTTGTGCGCGCGCTTCCAAGCGTATGGAAGCGGTACATCAGCAAGGCGCGCGCCGCTTCCGGCCAGACGGCGATGTAAAAGGGAAGCAGGTAGATTTCGGTGTCCCAGAATACATGACCGAAATAGGCGTCGCCCGTCAGTCCGCGCGCCCCGATCGATACGGATTCGTCGTCCGGGTTCACGGCGCTGGTAAGATGGTAGACGGCGAACCTTATCGCCTGCTGCACGTCGTCGTCGCCTTCGATGACGACGTCGCCCGCGTCCCATCGTTTCTGCCAGGCGGCTTCATGAGCTGCGGCGACATTCCGCCAGCCGATGACGGTGTTTCGCGCCAGGGCTTCGGCCGCGCGTGGTGCGGGATCGTCCTCCCTCGAATTTGCCCGCGCGACGGCCACGAGACGATCGAGTTTGGCAACCTGGCCGGCGACAGATCGCCATTGCCAGACCCATCGCAGCGAGAACGGCCGCTTGGGCTCGATCGCGACACCATCCAGGCACAGGTTCGCAGCACCTGCCATCGCCACGCGCCGGCGCGTTCCTTCCGTCCGCCAAACGCCGAGATCTTGCTCCAGCTGTACGGGATCCATGCCCAAACCGGCCAGCCCGAAGCTTGCTTCGATTCGCACATCAACGTTGCCGCGATCGAGGGTAAGACGCATGAATTGCAAACCGATCGCGCGGTCCGCCATGGACAACAGGCGCACCTCATGGCCATGCACCGTAATTCCCGCTGGCGTCTTGTGTTTCCATTCCGAGAGCAATGCCCCGCGCCGCATGTCCAGCCTGCGCTTTCCGGCAACGAGTTCGCCTTCTCGCGCCAGCAATGGTTCGCCATCGAGCACAATGCGCACGCGCGACCAGTCGGCCACCGGCACCAGCGCCGGCACCGGAGGCTCCATATTGGGAATGTCGAACAGGCCGGCGACGTAACAGCGCGGCCACGACGCCCAGCGCATGTAGCCAAGCCAGCTCGTCCAGGTCGGGCCACGGCTGATTGAGCGCGCCGCGCGCATGCCGAGAAATCCGTTGCCGAAGGCGAAGCGCGATTCCACGGCATTCTCGGTCTGGACATTGTAGCCTTCGTGACTGAGCACCCAGCGCGGATCGGTTACGGCATCGAAGGCGTCAGGCATGTCCAAGACCTTCGACGGCAGGCTGCGAGCGCAGGACGCCGCTCGTCAGGGCGGCGATGTCGACGTCATCGAGACTGTTCACGACCAGATCGGCGTCAGCGTCGCGCAAGAGATCGTCGTCGTGCAGTCGCGCGATCCCCAACGACGCCATGCCGCCGTCATTAGCGGCGCGAATGCCCGCTGGCGCATCCTCGATGACGACGCATTCGTGCGGTGGAATGCCGAGTGCGCCGGATGCGAGCAGGAAAAGTTCGGGATTTGGCTTGCCCTTGCTGACTTCGCAGCCGCTGAGGTCGGCATCGAAGATCGACAGCAGCGAGCGGCCGTCCGGAAGCGACAGCTTCATCAGCATGGCGTCCGCGTTCTTCGAGGATGACGCCAGCGCGAGCTTCAGTCCGGCGCCATGCAGCGTGTCCGCAAAGCGAACGGCGTCTGGAAAGGCTTCAAATTTTCCATCCTCGATGAGCCTGTCGATGATGGCCTGCTTCTTCTCTGCATACTCCAGCGCGAGCTTGTCGGCGTTGGGAACATCGAGCTTTCTCAGCGTTGCGCGCGCGCCGTCCATTCGCGGCTTTCCGGCCACGTAGGCCTGATAGAATTCCGTGGTGAACCGCGCTGGGTCGGCATAGCCGGTCAGAGCTTCACGCCAGGCGTGCTCGTGGGGAGAGGCCACGAGCACGCCGTCAACATCGAAAATTGCACCGTGCAGAGTCATGCCGATCCTCATGCCGCTTTCCTTTGGATAGTATTCGATTGTGCTTGCGCGCCCGCGTTGGCTGCGCCGTTCCAGATTTTGATCGCCGGAACATCGCGGTAGTAGCCGAGGACACACAAAGTGCCCGTTGCCAGCAGGAAGTGCTGCCCAGCCAGTGGGGGCAACCCGATCCAGCGCGCCGCCAGAACGCGCAACACATGCCCGTGTGCAAACAACGCATCGTCGCCTTTGGAGTCCCTTGTCCGGGCGATGACCCGATCGACACGTGCACCGACTTGCTCCGGCATCTCGCCGCCGGGACAACCGTCGCGAAAAATCATCCAGCCGGGATCGAGTTTGCGAATCTCGTCCGGTGTGAGGCCTTCGTACTCGCCGTAATTCCACTCCACGAGATCGGGATCGGTAATCGCCTGGTCGGCCAGGCCGCTTAGCCGGCACGTCTCCTGCGCGCGCTGGAGCGGACTGACGAGCACAAGCGAAAACGTTTCGCCGGCGAGCGTGGAACGAAGCCTCTCCGCAAGCTTGCGGCCGTTTCCGGTCAGGGGGATGTCGGTGGTGCCGGTGTGCCGCCCGTTGAGACTCCATTCCGTCTCGCCGTGCCTGATCGCAAAGACGTTCATGGCGGCACCCTGGCTACAAATTGTCGCCTTCGGTTGACGTCCCCCACGTTGCGCCGCCTTCCGCATTCCAGCGCCACGACGTGATCTCGGGCATGTCATCGCCGTATTGCGCGATGTAGTGCTTGTGCTCGATCAGTTTCTCGCGCAGCGCTTGCTTGGCATAGGCTGCGCGTGCGCCCAGCTTCGGCACGCGGTCGATCACGTCGGACGCCAGATGGAAGCGATCGATCTGATTGAGCACGCACATGTCGAACGGGGTGCTGGTCGTTCCTTCTTCCTTGTAGCCGCGGACGTGAAGGTTCTGGTGGCCGTTACGCCGGTACGTCAGGCGATGGATGAGCCAAGGGTAGCCGTGGAACGCAAAAATGACGGGCTTGTCTGTCGTGAAAAGCGCGTCGTAATCCTTGTCGGGCAGGCCGTTGGGATGCTCGTGTTCCGGCTGCAGCTTCATCAGGTTGACGACGTTGATGACGCGGATGCGCAAATCCGGCGCGTGCTTCCGCAACAGATCGACTGCCGCCAGCGTTTCGAGTGTCGGTACGTCGCCGCAGCATGCCATCACGGCGTCCGGCTCGCCGCCCTTGTCGTTGCTGGCCCATTCCCAGATGCCCAGCCCCATGTCGCAATGCGTGATAGCCTGATCGATGGTCAGCCATTGCGGCGCGGGCTGCTTGCCGGCGACAACCACGTTCACATAGTTGCGGCTTCTCAGGCAGTGATCGGTGACGGACAGCAGGCAATTGGCGTCCGGCGGCAGATAGACGCGGATCACTTCCGCCTTCTTGTTCACCACGTGATCGATGAAGCCCGGATCCTGATGGCTGAAACCGTTATGGTCCTGGCGCCAGACATGGCTCGACAGCAGATAGTTGAGGGAGGCGATCGGCCGGCGCCACGGAATGTGATTGCACACCTTCAGCCATTTGGCGTGCTGGTTGAACATCGAATCGATGATGTGGATGAAGGCCTCGTAGCACGAGAAGAAGCCGTGCCGGCCGGTGAGCAGATAGCCTTCGAGCCATCCTTGGCATTGATGCTCGCTGAGCATTTCCATCACGCGTCCGTCGGGCGCAAGATGGTCGTCATATTCAAATGTCTCGGCGTTCCACGTGCGGTTGGTGACCTCCAGCACGTCCTGCCATCGGTTCGAATTGTTCTCGTCCGGACTGAACAGGCGGAAGTTCTTCGACTCCATGTTGAGTTTCATGGTGTCGCGCAGGAACTTGCCCATGAGGCGCGTCGACTCCGCCGTCGCCATGCCCGGCGCCGGCACTTCGATGGCATAGTCGCGGAAATCCGGCAGCTTCAGGTCGCGCAGGAGCAATCCGCCATTGGCGTGCGGATTGGCGCTCATGCGGCGTTCGCCGCGCGGTGGGAGGTCGGCCAGCTCCGCCTTCAAGTGCCCCGCGTCGTCGAAGAGCTCCTCCGGCCGGTAGCTCTTCATCCACTGTTCGAGGATTTTCACGTGCTCGGGGTTCTGATGCATCTCGCCCATCGGCACCTGATGCGAGCGCCAGTAACCTTCGGTGCGCTTGCCGTCGATCTGCTTGGGGCAGGTCCAGCCTTTGGGAGTCCGGAACACGATCATCGGCCAGCGCGGCCGCTCAACCACGCCCTTCTGGGCGCTCTTCTTGATGCGGCGGATCTCGTTGAAGATGTCGTCCAGCGTCGCCGCCATCTTGTCGTGCATCTCGCGCGGGTCGTCGCCTTCGACGAAATAGGGCGTGTAGCCATAGCCGCGGAACAGCGCCTCGATTTCCTCGTGGCTGATGCGCGCCAGCACCGTCGGATTGGCGATCTTGTATCCGTTCAGATGCAGGATCGGCAGCACGACGCCGTCCGTCAGGGGGTTGAGGAATTTGTTGGAATGCCAACTGGTGGCGAGAGGTCCGGTTTCGGCTTCGCCGTCGCCGACAATGCACGCCACCACGAGATCGGGATTGTCGTACGCCGCGCCGAACGCATGCGAGACCGCGTATCCCAGTTCGCCGCCCTCATGAATGGAGCCCGGCGTTTCCGGCGCGACATGGCTCGGAATCCCGCCGGGAAACGAGAACTGCTTGAACAGCCGTTTCATGCCCAGTTCGTCGGCGGAGATGTTCGGATAGACCTCGCTGTAGGTGCCTTCGAGCCATGCGTTTGCCACCAGCGACGGGCCGCCATGTCCCGGGCCGATGATGTAGATCATGTCGAGCTCGTTCTTCTTGATTACCCGGTTCAGATGCGCGTAGAGGAAATTCAAGCCCGGCGTCGTGCCCCAGTGGCCAAGCAGCCGCGGCTTGATGTGATCCTTCGACAGCGGCTCTTTCAGCAGCGGATTGTCGTAGAGATAAATCTGTCCGACGGAGAGATAGTTCGCCGCTCTCCAATATGCATCGATGAGGGACCGTTCTTTTTCGGAAAGCGCGCTAGTGGCCATCGGCTCGAACCGTCGGTGTGAGCGGCGACCGCGAGCGGTTCCTTGTCGTGACGTGTCAGTCACGCAAGCTGTTGCGCTAACGATCCGTTGGTAACCCTATGAACCGAAAGGCTTCACACGCCAATTGATCCTTGGTCCAACGCGTGTTGCACGATCAGGGCGTGAACTCGAACACCGTTCCCTGAGCTGCGTCGCCGCCGGTGCTTGTCGTGCCGAAAAGGTTTCCGCTCGCGTCGCGAATGAGACCGCTGTCCGGGGCACTTCCGTCGGCGCACCCGCCTGCCTTGCAGAAATCGTAGAGAACCTGATATCCGCCGTTGCCAAGCATGAAGATGGTCCCGGCGTTGAACAGTCCGCCGTTGAGTGCCGTGCCATAAAAATTGCCGGACGGATCTTCGATCAGCGTTCCGGACGGCCGCCCGCCATCCTGGCAATTCAACTGCGAGCAGAAATCGTGCAGATCGGCGTAGTCGTATTTGTTGCCGTCAGGCGTGAGCTTGTAGAGCACCCCGGCGGTATTGGCGCCGCCGCCATAGGTCACTCCGGATAGAGCGCCGGAGCTGTCCATCACCACGCCCGCGACTGTATTGGCGCCGTCGGTGCAATTGGGCTGGCTGCAGAAGCGGTAAAGCACGGTCTCATCCCATTGCCGCTCGCGTGGCGTGAGGCGATAGACGACTCCGCCCGACAGTGTGCCGCCCGAATCGGTCGTGCCGTAAAGATTGCCGGATGCATCGAGGATCGGGCGGGCACGCGGGAAATGCCCGTCGGTGCACTTATCGCCGCCCTTGGCGCAAAAATTGTAGAGCACCGTTTCCTTCCAGCGCGGATGGCCGGATGGAGCGATCGCATAGACGACCCCGGCTCCGTGCTTGCCGCCGAAGATCGTCACGCCGAACAGCGGTGAGATGCCGTCATACGGCAATCCCTGTGCCTCGCCCTGATAGGTGACGCCGCCGACCGCGACATCGCCCATCGTGCAAGTGGGCGGATCGGCCTTGCAGAACTCGAACAAGGTCGTGACATGCCACTGCTTCGCGCTTGGGTCGGGTGTGATCTCGTAAACGACGCCATAGCCGTTCCCGCCGAGAGTCGTCGTCCCGTAGAGATTGCCGTCGATGTCCTGGATGAGCGGTCCGTCGGGGCCTGCGCCGTCCTTGCACGAATGGCCGGTGCAGAAGTGATGCCGCGCGACGAAGTCCCACTTGTCGTGCGGTTTCGCGACAAGCTCGAACAGTACGCCTTTCCCCTTGCCACCGTCGGGCGTGACGCCAAAGAGATTGCCGCCGGAGTCCAGGAACAGCGAGCCGAAACCGGGCGTCGTCCCATCGCTGCAGGAATCATTGTGGATACGCGTGCAGAAGGAATGCAGCACCTTCAGCGTGGCGGCGTGTGCGTCGTCCGCATCCACCCCAAAGATTCGAACGCCGATGAATAGGGTGAGCGTCCCGATCGCCAATGGCCGCATGTCAGCCTCCCCGTCACAATATAGCATGACCGGAATGCAGTTGGTTCCCTTCGAGGGAACTCACGGAATGCCGACCGCTCCCCCATTCGGGACGCCTGCGAAAAGTGATATGGTCGCGCGATCTCGCAGCTCGTGCCTGCCAATGGGGGGAAGCCATGTCCAGAACGCCGATCATGGATTTTCTGAAGCAGGCCACGCGCGCCGCGGCGCGCGAAGTTCTGGAGCAATCTCCGGCAAGCGGAGCGTTCACCTCTCGCCGCGACATTCTCCTGGGCGGCAGTGCGGCAGCGGCCAGCCTGTTCATCCCGGCTCCGGCTGGCGCCGCCGAAGCGAAGATCGCCATCGTCGGCGCGGGCCTCGCCGGCCTGACTGCGGCATTCAGGCTGAAACACAGATACGGCCTCAACGCCGATGTGTTCGAGGGCAACACGCGCGTCGGCGGCCGCTGCTTCACGGCGCGCGGCATCTTCGCCAACAACCAGATCGCCGAGCATGGCGGTGAGTTGATCGACACCGATCAGCATTCGATACGACGGCTTGCGGGTGAGCTCGGGTTGAAGCTCACCAATGTGCTGAAAGCCACGCCGCCCGGCACGCACGAGTTCTATATGTTCAACGGTGAGCCCTACAATCTTTCCGACGCGACGACGGACTGGATGCCGGTCTTCCATCGCGTCCACCACCAGAACAAGAAGATCGGCAACCCGAGCTATCTGGGCGCGACGGACGCGGCGCTACACTGGGACTCACTGTCGATCAGCCAGTGGGTCGCCAGGACGATCCCGGGCGGGAGGAAGAGCAAGCTGGGGCAGCTCATCGAGAACGCCTTCACTGAGGAGAATGCGCTCGATGCCGACAAGCAGAGCGCGATTTGTTCGATCCAGGCGCTGGCGCTGGATAAGATCGACAATTTCAATCTGTACTACACCGCGAGCAACCAGACCTTCCACATCGAGGGCGGCAACGACCAGATCGCGACCATCATCGCCAACGATCTTGGCGCGCGCCTGAAGACCGCGCTGGCCCTGATCGCCATCCGGCAACTGGCGGATGGCCGCTTCCGTCTCACCTTCGCCTCGTCGACCAGCCAGTTCGACGTCACATATGACCGCGTGATCCTCACCGTGCCGTTCTCGGTGATGCGTGTCGGCGTCGATTTCTCCAAGGCCGGTTTCAGCGATCTCAAGGTGCAGTCGATTAATTCGTTGCTCATGGGAGCATCGTGCAAGACGCAGCTGCAATTCACCGAGCGCCAGTGGTTCAAGGTCGGCTGCAACGGCGAGATCCGCACCCCGGCTGTCGGCTTCGACACGACATGGGATGTGACGCGCGGTCAGCCCGGCAAGTCCGGCATCTTCAATTTCTTTGCCGGCGGAACGCAGGCGATCCAGGCTGGCGAGATGGACGACAACCAGCTGGCAATTCTCCTGATTCAGGAGGCCGAACCGCTGATCCCGGGCCTCAGCGCGTTGTGGAACGGCCTGATGATCAAGAATGCGTGGCAGTTCAATCCGTGGTCCTACGGCAGTTACAGCACCTATCAGCCGGGTTACCAGACGACCTTGCTCGGGATCGAGAAGGTGCCGGAAGGCAATTGCTTCTTCGCCGGCGAGCACACCGAAGTGCAGAACGGCTTCCTCGATGCCGCGGTGCAGAGCGGCGACCGCGTGGCGAAGGAAGTGGCGGAGTCGCTCGGCACGCCGGCCGCGCTGTTTTCGGCGGCGACGTACTGAGGCCGGCGAAGAGCGCTATCCGTCCTTCGCCGGCATCTTCTGAAGGGCATCCTGCTCGCGCCAGCGCGCATCCTCGAACGCGCGGCGACCTTCCGGAATTTGTCGGCGGCTGCTAGCCCGTCACCGTCGGGCGCGCCGTTTTGATGGACGAATGCGCGTCTCGCATTTTGCCGGACGGCGCCGCCGGAATTGCGAAACTGAACGTGCTGCCCTTCCCGACCGTACTCGTAACCCAGACGCGGCCATCGTGAGCCTCAACGATGCCTTTGACGATGGCGAGCCCGAGGCCCGTGCCACGCTTCTTCTTGTCGGCGGCCTGCCAGAAGCGGTCGAAGACATGCGGGAGATCGTGCGCTTCGATGCCCGAGCCTGTGTCCGTCACGGAGAAAACGATTTCGCCGTGACCGGCTTCCGCTGCCAGTGTGATTGATCCGCCAGGTTTGGTGAATTTGATGGCATTGCCAACGAGGTTCTCCAGCACCTGGAGCACGCGGTCGCGATCCGCCAGCACGTCCGGCAAATCGTTGGCAACGGCAGTCCGAATCTCGATCTTGGCGGCGGATGCCATCACCTTCTGCGATTCGAAAATATCTCGAATCAACTCGGAAACGGGCAGGCGTGCCGATTGGAGCTGGAACTGTCTGGACTCGATCCGTGTAATATCCAGCAGGTCCTGGATAAGCCGGTTCATGCGTTGGGTGGCCACCAGGATATCGCTGCCGGTTGCTTCGATGTCGGCGGCTTTGCCGCGGGACAAGCCGTACGCGGTGAGCGAAATGGCTTGCAGGGGACTACGCAAGTCGTGTGCGACGTAACCGATGATTTCGTCGCGTGCGCGCGATGCTTCTCTGGCGTCCCGATAGAGCCGCTTGTTGTCGAGCGAGAGAGCGGCGAGCGTGCTGAAGGCCTCGGCGACCGGCAGGTCGCGAGATTCGAACGCGCGGCGCCCGGTCGTTATCAGGACAAGCCTGCCCATTGCATGCCCGCGTGCCCGCAACGGGATCTCCAGGGCCGACCGAAATCCCGCTCTCTTGAGAGCCATAACCTGTTCAACGTTCAATCCCCACGGCACGGCCGGGCTGGTGGCGAGGTTCTCAAACAGGACCGGGCCCGCGCCATCGAGCACCCCCAACTCGTGCGATCCGAGGAGGCCGTCGCAGAGCGCCGTGTTCGCGGGATTGTGGCAAACGACCCGGGCACGATGGAGCGTGGCCTCGCCGTCACTCAAAAGATCGACGATGCAGATGTCGGCCAGGTCGCGAACGCAAAAATCAACGATGTTCGAGAGAGCTTCGTTGAAATCGAGTGTGGCCGGAAGCGCCACTCCCAGTTCGACAAGGAACTGCTGTTGTCTTTCGAAGCGCTTGCGATCGGTGATGTCGCGGATGAAGGCTTCCCAGCGACCGTCCGGAAGGATCTTCGCGCTGACCTCAACCGGCAGCAGCGTTCCATCCTTGCACACAAGTTCCCACTCATTGACTCTCACCGCGCCAGCAACCAAGGAGCTCCTCTGCTCCTCGAGCCGCGGCAGGTCCTCCGGCGGGTGCAGGTCCATGACGCTCTTGCCCAGCAATTCTTCGCGCGTGTATCCGACCATTCGGCAGGCCGCGAGATTGACGTCAAGGAAGCGGCCGCTCAGGTCCGAAACGAAGATTGCGTCCGACGCGGAATCGATGATCTCGCGCGTTTCGGCTTGCATCCGGGCAATGGTTTCGTGCGCATGGTTGAGGTGCGCGGCGGTAATTGAAAGAAGGAAGAAACTGGCAAGCGTCGAGACAACCGCAAGCGCCGCAAACGCAAATTCGATCTGTGTCTTGTCCGAAACGTTCATGAGGCGGACGGACGCGATTGCGAAGCTCACCGGCGCGATCGCGGCAGCGGGCGCGAGGCGCCGCAGCAATATTCCGCCCGGTCCGGCCGAAGTAACGAGCTTCATCAAGCCGGCATCCGGGCGCTCCAGCAGAAATCCCCACGACAGCAGCAGAACGCCGAGCGCGGTATGCACCGCCATGCCGCGGACGAGATTTCCGGCAAACGCGAATAGCGGGGCGGCGCCGAATATCTGTCCCAGCAGCGCAGTGGAGGCGATCACCCCGGCGGCCAGCGCACACCACTCCGACGGCCGCAGGCGTTCCATCGGGCGTGTGTCAAACAGCAGGACCGCGATGGCGAGAAACGCCAATGCGGAGGCGGTGGGCGGCGAAGGTCGCCCAGGGTAGGGCCCTTCATGCGTGGCAATGATGAGCTGGTCGAGGCCGGTTTGGATATTGAGTGCGTATTCAGCAAGCGTTCCAGCGGCGACCATCAGAACGAAGAGAGCCGCTGTCACCGAGAGAAGCAGGCGTGTACGCGGCAATGGAAGTTCGCTGCGCAGCGCTCCTACAACGCCGATCGCGATCAGCGATAGCGACGTGTTGGGAACCATGACCGGGTAGCCGGGAACGATCGTCAGCAATTGCTGCCGGTCGATGAGCCACCCGAGAAGGCCAATCGCGCCCAGCCCCGCGCCTGCCAGGCAAAGCGCGACGCCCAGCCGCTCGGTCGAGATGTGCCGCTTCGATCCGGTGTCGGTCATGTGTCGGAATTTGCCGCTGGCAAGATAATTCGAAGGGCAATTGCAGATTGCATTTCCATAGTCTCGTGCGCGCAGAAGGCCCCCTGCCGCGCTCTCCAGTACGATACCATCATGAGCACCGGGAGGCGTCGTCGCGAAAAATCAGTGATTGAGCGTTTGCTGAGCCGAGTCCGCCGGCAGCACCTCTGGCCCGTCATGATGAGGCCGCGTGCATCGCAAGTCGTTCTTTTCATTGCGGAACGGAATCGCGACATCTGGTCGAAGCCATTTCAATTGGGCTTTGGTCCCGCACCCATGCGGGGGGCGCCGCGACTCGCAGCGGCATTGGCAACGCAACTTCGCCTTCGCCTCAGCCGTCCTTTGCCGGCATCTTGTGGAGCGCGTCCTGTTCGCGCCAGCGCGCCTCCTCGAACAGGCGGCGGCCTTCCGGCACCTCCTGCTGTTGCGGAAACGCGTCTTCGATTTCGCGATGGATCGCCTTCACCTCGTCGAGGAATTCACGATGCGTGAAGATGTAGGGCTTGTTTTCGCGGATGGCGCGCACGACCTGGGCGCCCAGCTCTGCCGGATCCATCGCCTGTGCGAACGCAAGGCGCAGCTTCTTCGTCAGCTCCGGTTCCATCGCAGCGGCCTCTTCGCTCGCCGGATCGGCCATGCTCGCCATGCGTGAGCGGGTGGCGCCGGGAAACAGGCATGACACGCCGATGCCGTCCGGCGCCAGCGACATGCGCAGCGCATCGGTGAATCCGCGCACCGCGTATTTCGCCGTCTCGTAAGAGCCGAAGCCCGGCAGCGGCACCACACCCGCCATCGACGAGGTGTTGACCACATGGCCGCCCTCGCCATGTTCGCGGATGAACGGCACGATGATTTTCGACCCGTTGACCGCGCCGCCCAGATTGATGGCGAGCGCGCGATCCCACTCGTCGAAATCCTCGCCGTCCGCCGTACCGCCGAAGGCGACGCCGGCGTTGTTGCACAGAACGTGGATCTTGCCGAAGATCTGGATCACCTCTTTCGCCGCGGCGCGCACCTGATCGCGGTCGGCCACATCGACCTTGCGGAAATCCACTGCGTTCGATCCGGCGAGCAGCTTGCGCGCCTCAGCAAGATTGTCGTCGCTGAAATCCCAGATCGAGACCTTCATGCCTTCGGCCAGAAAATTCTTGACGATGCCGAGACCAATGCCGCTTGCCCCGCCGGTCACAATGGCGACCTTGCCTTCAAGGTTCTTCATGGTGAGGCCCCCCTTCGGTCTCGAGCGTTGGCATAAGATTACAGCGGTTTGGCCGGAATCGGCAGCGGCGATTTAGGTCTTCGAAACCGGTCGCGCCGTATTTTCCGCAGGAGCCGTAAGTGCGGGACGCAATGACGATCCACAACGACACATTGTCCGCCGCCCTCCACATCCGGGCCTTGCGGAAATCCTTCACCCGGCCGGCGGTGGACGGGCTCGACCTCACCATCCGGCGGGGCGAGTTCTACATGCTGCTGGGGCCGAACGGCGCCGGCAAGACGACGACGCTTCGCATGGTGAGCGGCCTCCTGAAGCCCGACGCCGGCAGCATCTTCATCTTCGGGATCGATGCACTCGGCGAGTCCGTCGCCGCAAAGCAGGTCACCGGCTGGCTGTCGGACGAACCGATGATCTACGACAAGCTCACACCGGTCGAATATCTCGAATTCGTGGCCGGCCTGTGGAACGTGGAAACCCGCGTCGCGGAGGCGCGGGCGCGGGACCTGCTGCGATGGCTCGATCTGGAAGACCACGCCGACGAGCGTTGCGAGCATTTTTCGCGCGGCATGCGGCAGAAGGTGGCGCTGGCCGGCGCCTTGCTGCACGAGCCCAGCCTGATCATCCTCGATGAGCCGCTCACCGGCCTCGATGCCGGCAGTGCGCGCCTGGTCAAATCCGTGCTTGCCGATCGCGTGGCGAAGGGAGCCACCGTGATCATGACCACGCACATCCTGGAGATCGCGGAGCGCATGGCCGACCGCATCGGCGTCATCTCCGGCGGGCGCCTGATCGCCGAAGGCACGCTCGGCGAATTGCGCGAGAATCTCGGCGGACGCGACACGAGTCTCGAAGACATGTTCCTTGCCATCGTCGAGCGCGACACCGCTGACGCATGAGCGCGCCTGCAACCCTTGCCTGGTTCGCGCGGCACGAGCTCCGGCTCGTCTGGCGCGATGCGATGGCCATGCTGACCGTTGGCCGCCGCAACCGCGAACGGTTCGTCTGGATTTTCGTCCTCGTCTTTGCCGCCGTGATGCACGGCGTGGCGTATCTGGCGCTGGGACCGCTGAGAGCGGGGTTGCATGCCGACCTGTCGACTCTCATCGTCATCACCGCGGGCCTGCTGTTGTCGGGATCGGCGATGCTGTCCCAGGCGATGGAAAGCGTGACGCGCACCTTCTACACGCGCTCGGATCTGGAACTGATCCTGAGTTCGCCGACGCCCGCTTACCGGCTGTTCGCCGTCCGCATCGGCGCGATCGGCTTGACCGTCGGCGTGATGTCGCTGTTGTTCGTAGGACCGTTCGTCGACGTGCTGGCGTGGCGCAACGGCCCGCGCTGGCTCGCCGCGTATGGCGTGCTCGTGGCCGTCTCGCTGATGGCGACGGCGATGGCGGTCGCACTGACCGCGGCCCTGTTCCGGACCATCGGCCCGAAGCGCACGCGGCTGGTGGCACAGATCGTCGCCGCCGTGATCGGCGCGGCGTTCGTCATCGGATTGCAGCTCGCTGCCATGTTCTCCACCGGAACCCTGTCGCGGCTTGCATTCCTGCGATCGTCCTACGCGCTCGCGCACGCGCCGGAGCTTTCCAGCTTTTTCTGGTGGCCGGCGCGCGCGGCGCTGGGCGACGGGCTCGCGTTCGGCGCCGTCGTCCTCGCGAGCCTCGCAGTTTTCGTGATGGTCACCATCGTTTACGCGCCGCGGTTCGCGAACTACGTCTTTTCCGCGGCAAGCATCTCGCGTGAGCGGATCAGGGAGCGTCGCGGGCGGCAGGCGTTTGCGGTTCGGCCGGTTGCGGCGACGCTGCGCCGCAAGGAATGGCTCCTCCTGATGCGCGATCCGTGGCTGATGTCCCAATCGCTCATGCAACTGCTCTATCTGCTGCCGCCGACCGTGCTGATGTGGCGGAGTTTCACGTTCGGCGGCAACGCCGCGGCCATTCTTGTTCCGGTGCTGATCATGGCAGCCGGACAGCTCGCGGGCGGCCTTGCATGGCTGACGATTTCCGGAGAGGACGCACCGGACCTTGTGCTGACTGCGCCCGTTTTGCGCGGACGTCTCCTGCTGGCCAAGATCGAAGCCGTGATCGGCGGCATCGCCATCGTGTTCGGCCCGTTTTTCGCCGGCCTGCTGATCTTCGCGCCGCGTCTGGCCACTATCGCCATCATCGGTGTGGCGGCCTCGGCCGTGTCGGCCGCCCTGATCCAGCTGTGGTTTCGCGCCCAGGCCAAACGGAGCCAGTTCCGGCGCCGCCACACGTCGTCGCGTATCGCGACCTTCGCGGAAGCGTTCTCTTCGATCCTGTGGGCCGCGACCGGCGGCATCGCCGCGGCGGGCAGTTGGTTCGCGGCCCTTGTTGCCTTGCTGGCGATTGGTCTTCTGGCAGGCGTACGAGTCCTCGGCCCGGCGCAAACGTAGCCCTGTTCGCTGCGCGCGATGCCGGCGACGAATTCCTGTCGCCGCACGGTCCCCTGAATTCCATTGGCAACTTTGCCGGGGGGACTTCGTTTTCAGGCTAACCCCCGGAACGTCCGCAAGTCTGATCCGCTGCCATTTCCAGAGAGCGCCAAATGACCGCCGCACCCGACGAACTGATAAGCTCAGCTGTCACGAGCGATGACCAGGCCAAGCGTCTGCCGTTCTTTTCGCGTATGTCCAACGAGGTGGCGCGCCTGACCGGCAAGCCGGTGACCTTCGCCATCTGCTGCCTGACGATCATCGTGTGGGCGACGACGGGGCCGCTGTTTCATTATTCCGATACCTGGCAGCTCATCATCAACACCGGCACCACCATCGTCACCTTCCTGATGGTGTTCCTGATCCAGAACACCCAGAACCGCGACGGCGCCGCGCTGCAGGCCAAACTCGACGAGCTCATTCGCGCCACGCGCGAAGCCCGCAACGAACTCGTCGGGATCGAGCGTCAGCCGGAAGAAAGGGTCGAAGAAGTCCGCGAAGAGATCATCGTCGAAGCCGAGAGCGGAGACGGCGGCCAGACACGCGCGAGTGCCTAAAGGGAAATCTTAAGCGAACAGACTTGGACTTCGTGTGGCACCGGTCCTTGCATTGACCGGTCGCGCGCTCTGGCGGGGACGTGTTGGTCAGGCCGGCCATCACGTGCACCCAGTCAAGCGCATCAGGATCAACGCAGTTGCACTTGGCGAGGCCCGCCGGACGCCTGAACAATCTGTCATGAAGCATGTTCAGCGCTCCGATGTCGTTGCAGGTCAAGGCCCTGTCGCGCCGCGACAAGTTCTGGCGCGATCATCCAATCATGCTGTCGCGTGACCCCAAGAAATCAAAAGGCTGTTGCGTTAGCCAATGAGGCGCCAACCGGGAGGGTACCATGAGCAGAGGAGTGCAATCACCCGTTTTTGTCAATTTGCTCGGCGTCTGCACGATGGTGATGCTCTTCGGCGTCAGCTCGAACGCATCAGCGCAGACAATCAAGCTGATTCCAACCACCGATCATCCGACGGCCAGCGATAAGGTCAGCGGCTCGGGGTTCGGCGCGTCCGAAGCCGTCGACATCTATTTCGATACCACCGACATTCTCCTCACAGTCACGACGCCCGCCGGCAAGATAGGCTTGCATTCGTTCAGCGTCCCCGCCGACGCGCTGCCGGGCCAGCACTGGATTACCGCCATCGGCCGCGAGTCCGGCGATGCCGCCCAAAGGCCCTTCACCGTCGAGACTGACTGGGTGCAAAGAGGCTTCGGCGCACGCGCCAAACGCATCAATCCCTACGAGAACGTGCTGAACGCCGGCAATGTCTCATCCCTCGACACCGTGTGGACCGCAACAACGGGAGGGGCCATCTATTCCGCCCCGGCGGTGGCGAATGGTGTCGTCTATGTCGGTTCGGACGACAACAAGCTCTATGCCTACAACGCCACGACCGGCGCTCCGCTGTGGAGCGCAGCCACGGGGAACCAAATCGTTTCTTCCCCGGCGGTGGCGAACGGCGTCGTCTATGTCGGTTCGAACGACGACAAGCTCTATGCCTACAACGCCACAACCGGCGCCTTGGTGTGGAGCGCAACCACGGGGGGAATCATTTTCGGTTCTTCCCCGGCGGTGGCGAACGGCGTCGTCTATGTCGGCTCGGAGGACGACAAGCTTTATGCCTACAACGCCACAACCGGCGCTCCGCTGTGGAACGCAGTCACGGGGAACGAAATCGTTTGGTCCTCACCGGCGGTGGCGAACGGCGTCGTTTATATCGGTTCGAACGACGACAAGCTCTATGCCTTCAATGCTACGACCGGCGCCCTGCTGTGGAGCGCAATCACGGGAGGGCCCATCACCTCGTCGCCGGGGGTGGGAAACGGCGTGGTCTTCGTCGGTTCGGGGGACGGTAAGCTCTATGCCTACAATGCTGCGACCGGCGCCCTGCTGTGGAGCGCAACGACGGGAAGCGAGATCTTCTCCGCACCGGCCGTGGCGAACGGAGTGGTCTATGTCGGTTCGAACGACTTCAATTTCTATGCCTACAGGGTCTCGAACGGGGCCATGCTGTGGAGCGCAACCACGGGAGGCGACGTCTACTCTTCGCCCGCGGTGGCGAACGGCGTGGTCTATGTCGGTTCGTACGACGACAACCTCTATGCCTACAATGCTGCGACCGGCGCCTTGCTGTGGAGTGCAACCACGGGAAACCACCTCTACACGTCTTCCCCGGCGGTGGCCAACGGCATGGTCTATGCCGGCTCGTCTGACGACAAGCTCTACGTCTATGCGCTCAACGCCGGCAACAATGCCGTCTACAAGCGCGGGAAAACACAACCACCTTCGTTCTCGACGCTGCATCCCGACTTTCGCCTGAAGCCGGTTGCACCGTGAGAACGGCGCGGCGCAAACGAGAAACCGCGACTGAACCGGCCTGTGCACCGCCCCGATCCGTTTTTCATCGGGCTGTGCAGGACGGCGGCTGAGATTGGATCGAGGTACGCGAAGCCGCTACATCAGCCACTTCGCCACGCCGCCATGTTTCGAACAGGCGCCGGAGTGCGACTTGGACTTCGTGTAGCTTCCGTCCCTGCATTGACCGGTTGCGCCGGCTGGCGCGGACGTGTTCGTGAGGCCTGCGCTCGAGCCTGCGCTCGCGCCCTTCTTCAGGCAGGTCGACGAAAAGGCCTTGTATGTCGTGCCGGCTTTGTCGGCGGCAGACTTGGCATCCCAGGCGGCCGCGCAGTTCTTCATGCTATCGGTGTGCCCGGGAAGAATCGCGAGCGCTGCGATGGCGGCGCCGAGAAACGCGTTGCGAAGGTTCGTGGTCTTGGTCATGACAGCCTCCGCCGCGGTCGTATGAAGCAGAGGCTCCCCGTCCTATTGGTCCTTGGGCCAAAGGACGCAGCATGTGAGAGGAGGCGCCAGTCCTGCGAAGCGCGTTAGCGCGAAGCGGGATGGCGGACAGGGAGGGATTCGAACCCTCGAACGGCTCATCACCGTTACGCACTTTCCAGGCGCGCGCCTTCAGCCTCTCGGCCACCTGTCCTAACCGGAAACCGGCGCGCTGCTTTGACAAACAAGCCGCGCTCCGATTCGCTGTATCTGAACTGTGACGTCCGGTGAGGCAAGGCGCCAATGCGGTGAATAAGGACGCGGCGCGAAAAATTCTTGCCGGCGTATGCAACTTGTGATTAGGGAAATATACCTCGAGCAAGCGGTGTGGACGCTGGGTTAGCAGTGTCCAGCCCAGGGAACGCGGCTCTTTTCGCAATGCCAAAGCTTGAGGAGCCGCAGAGGTGGCAATCCTCGGCCCGAGGGACCTGCCGAGCGAGGCAATCGTACGGTCGCCAGCGTGCCCAACAAAGGCAGTAGGTGGCAGGTAGCAGGCAGTCTGGATTTCATATCCCACTGCCTATTGGCGACTGCCTAATCGGTTCCCGCCCGTCCCAGGCCGAGGTCGTGCTCGGCGGCGACGATGGAGATGGTGTAGCCCGCCACCACGTCGAACAAGCACAGGATCATGATGAGGAAGAAGGTCGAGGTGGCGAAGCCCTTGAGGATCAGGAATTCGATCAGCGCCACGATGAAGGTCAGCATCGACAGACCATGATTGATGATCTCGTGCGAAGTGGTGCGGGTTGCCTTCACGATCTCGACGAACAGGAGCCCGATCGAAAGCGTGATGAGGAAATCGCCGAAGCTGAAGTGCCAGACTTGGCCGGAAAACATCCGGATGTCGACGGCGGAATTGAGCGTGGCGAATACGTCGTGATGGGTCACGCTCACGCCCAGCGCGAAGAAGCTGTAGAGCGCGACGACGATCAGAAGCAGTGGAAACAGACGCAACATGGTTTTCTCCCCCAGGGCATATCCTTAGCGGCCCGTTTACCTTTGTAGCACAATGGGGCTGAAAAGGGGCGGGGGAGCGGCGGTGAGATGGCTGTCTTGGTTAAGCGCCGGCGCCAGCCTGCTCGCGCAAGGCTTCCCGTTCGCGGAAGATCAGATACAGATTGCGGCCATAAACGATCAGTCCGCTGGCCTGGCCGAGGATGAACACCGGATCGAGCTTGTGGATCGCATAGGCCAGCAGAACCACGCCGCCGCCCAGGCTGCAGTACCAGAAGTTGACGGGAATGACGCTCCGCCCCTCCATCTCGCTCTTGAACCATTGCAGGATGAAGCGCGAGGCGAACAGCGCCTGTCCCAGGAAGCCGACCAGCAGCCAGACATGATCGACCGTGATCCAGCGAAGTGCATGTTCCATCATCTAGATCTCCCGGGTGTCCACGCGGCCGCCATGCCGCTTCTGCAGCCAGCGCACGGCGAAGGTATCGACGAGCCCCACCATGGCGCGGTGGAAATTGTTGTATTTCGATTGCCCGTGCTGCCGGGCGCGGTGATTCACGGTGACGAAGCGCACCGCATAACCTTCGCGCAGCATCAGGGCGATGAGGAAGCGGTGCATGTGATCGAAATAGGGAAGGGCGAGATAAGCCTCGCGGCGGAACGCCTTCAGCCCACAGCCGGAATCGACGGCGCCGTCGTTCAGCATGGCGCGGCGGAATCTGTTGGCAAGGCCCGAGGCGAGCTTGCGGTTGCCGGCATCCTGCCGGTCGGCGCGCACTCCGGAAACGAGTCCGATAGTCTCGCCCGGTGCGGGCCCGTCCAGCGCGGCAATGAGTTTCGGGATGTCCGCGGGATCGTTCTGTCCGTCGCCGTCCAGCGTGACGATGGTAGCGCCGGTGGCCGCCATCACTCCGGTTCGCCAGCCGCGGCTTTGCCCAAGGTTGCGGCTATGCTGCATCACGCGCAGCGAAGGGATCTCGGATTTGAGCCCTGCCAGGATACCGCCCGTGCCGTCGGTCGAGCCGTCATCGACGAAGATGATCTCGTGCGGCCATGGCTTGACGGCCGCCTCGATCTCGCGCGCCAGCGAGGCGACATTCTCCGCCTCGTCCTTGACGGGCACGACAACGGATAGGCTGACAGGCATGGCGGATTCGACACCGAGTTCAGGCTTGGTTGAGGGTAGCTCAAGCGCAGCCCTGGCCCACATCTCAGGGACCGCGCGCCGGGCCTTATACAGGCGCGGCCCAAAACGCAAAAGGCGCTTCCCGTGAAAGAGGTTACCAGAACAGGAAGCCTGCTGGCGGGGCTGGCGCGCTGGCCGATTGCCGTGCTGTCCGTTCTGTGTCTTTTGGCATGGCTGCCGGGATTTGCCCCCCTGCCGCCGCTCGACCGCGACGAAAGCCGCTTCGCCCAGTCCTCCAAACAAATGGTCGAGACGGGCGATTGGATCGACATCCGGTTCTCTACCGTGCCGCGCTACAACAAGCCGATCGGCATCTACTGGATGCAGGCGGCGGCGACAAAGGCGCTGGGGCGCCCACCCTTCGATCAGATCTGGACCTATCGGGTTCCGTCGCTGCTCGGTGCCCTGATCGCGGTGTTCCTCTGCTACTGGTGCTGCCGCGCGCTGGCGCCGCCCGAGACATCGCTGATTGCCGCGGCCTTGCTGGCGATGACGATGTCGCTCTCGGCCGAAGCACACATCGCCAAGACCGACGCGATGCTGCTGGCGGCGATCCTTGGAAGCCAGGGCGTGATGTTGCGCTGCTATCTCTTCGTGCGGGTCGCGCTGGAGAAGGCTCCATCGCTGGGGCTTGCACTCGCGGGATGGATCGCGATTGGCATTGGGATCCTGCTGAAGGGTCCGGTGATCCTCGCGGTGCTGGCGCTTACGGCTGTTTCGCTGTCGGTCTGGGATCGCGACTGGCGCTGGCTGAAATATCTGCGCGCCGGATTCGGCATCCCACTGGCGCTCGCCATTGTGCTGCCGTGGGGCATCGCTATCGGTATCGCCACGCACGGTGCGTTCTATCAGCAATCGCTGGGGCACGATTTCGCATCGAAGATCGTGGCGGGACAGGAAACGCACGGTGGATGGCCGGGCTATTACCTCGTGCTGGCGAGCGTCACCCTGTGGCCGGTGACGCTGTTCGCATTGCCGGCGATCGGTGCGGCGATCACATCACGCACAGACCCGGCTGTGCGCTATCTGTTGTGCTGGCTGGCGCCGAACTGGGCGATGTTCGAACTCGTGCCGACAAAGCTGCCGCATTACATCCTGCCGGTTTATCCGGCGCTCGCAATGCTGGCCGCCGTGTGGGTCACGCAGCCGCGCGCAGAGAATGGGCCGCGCTGGCGGACCGTATTGCGTTTCGTCGCGATCGCGCAATTCGCGTTGGCGCTTCTCGGAATCATCGCAGTGTGCCTGCTCCTGCCGAACCGCTTCGGCGGCAGCCTGCCGGCATGGACGATGGCGGCATTGTCATTGGCAGAAGCGGTTGGTGCTGTTGCCGTGATTCTCGCAGCGGTCAGACGAAATGTTGCGGCTTCCATTGCCGCCGTCGGGTCGGCGGCGCTGCTGTATCCCGCCATTGTTGGTGGCGTGGCGCCGTCGCTCGCTCGCATCTGGATGACCGCGCACATTGCCGAGCGCGTTGCCGTCGACAAGACGAAGAACGATCCGCCGCCGGTGCTGGCCGGTTATGTCGAGCCGAGCCTCGTCTTTGAACTCGGCACCGCCACCCACATCGAGAATGGAAAGTCGGCAGCCGCCACTGCCGCGCAACAGGGGGGCCTTGCGCTCGTCGAGGATCGTGAGCGCGCGAAATTCCTCGCAGCCCTGAAGATGGACGGCGGGTCGGCCAGGCCGATCGATGACGTCTCGGGCTTCAACTACTCGAAGGGCCGCCACGAGCACGTCACCATCTTCCGCATCACGCCGGCTCCCCCGATCACGAAGCCGCCGCCCGAATGACTCTGCCGGACGATCGACGCGCGCTGTTCCGCCTTGCGCTTGCCATTGTCGCGGCGATCGCGCTGGTGCGGATCGTCGTGCTGATCATCTCACCGCTCCAGCTCTATCCGGACGAGGCGCAATATTGGTGGTGGGCGCAGAACCTCGACTGGGGCTACTTTTCCAAGCCGCCGCTGATCGCCTGGATCATCCGTGCCACCACTTTTGTCGGCGATCCGGAATGGGCGGTGCGGTTGGCCTCGCCGATGCTGCATGGGGTGACCGCGCTCGTGCTGTTTGGCGTCGGGCGGCTCGCCTTCGATGCCCGCACCGGCTTCTGGAGTGCGCTCGCCTACGCGAGCTTGCCCGGTGTGTCCTATTCCTCCGGCCTGATCTCGACCGATGTGCCCTTGCTGTTGTGCTGGGCGGTCGCGCTCTATGCGCTGTTGCAGGCACGAGACGATCCGCGGTGGCGCTGGGCGATCATCGCCGGCGTCGCGCTCGGTCTTGGCCTGCTGGCGAAGTACGCGATGGGGTACTTCATCCTGTGCGCCGTCTTCGCCACGGTTTTCGACGCGAAGGCGAGGGCAGTGGTCCTGTCGTGGCGCGGAATGGTGGTGCTCATCATCGGCCTCGCCATTCTGTCGCCAAACCTGATCTGGAATGCGGCCCATGGCTGGCCGACGCTGGCCCATACTGAATCCAATGCGAACTGGGGCCATGCCCGCTTCAACTTTGGCAACGCGGGTGCCTTCGTCGCCGGCCAGTTCGGGGTGTTCGGTCCGCTGATGATGGCAGCATTCCTCGCGGCGTTGTGGGATCTGCTGGATCGGTCCGGCAGAAGCGGGGCGGCCATCGTCCTTGCCGCCTATTCGATCCCGGTCCTCTTGCTGATCGTGATCCAGTCCTTCATTTCGGAGGCCAATGCCAACTGGGCCGCGCCGGCTTACATCGCTGCCGTGCCGCTCGCTGTCACAATTCTCCTGCGCTGGTGGAAGGGAGTGGCGCTCCTGCTATCGCTCGGGATGGCCGGCGTCGTCATGTTGGCGCTTTGGCTTGGACAGGCCGCACCCGGTGCCGCGGATCGTGCCGGTCTCGGCAATGCGCTGAAGCGGCAACAGGGCTGGCGTGAGATCGGCGCGGCCGTCGCATCGGAAGCGAGAGCCCGGCCTTACGATGCCATCGCCGCGTCGAACCGGAGCCTGCTCGCCGAGCTCACCTACTACGCGCGGCCGCGCGCGATCCCCCTGAGAGCCTGGGACGCCAACCCGAAGCCGCGTGACCACTTCCAGATGACGATGCCGCTGACAACCGCTTCCCATCGCGTGCTGCTGGTGCTGGCACCGGACGAGAGCGCCAACGTGCTTGCGAGCTTCGATTCGGCGAAGCCCGTTCGACAGCTCGCGGTGCCGGTCGGCGGCCATCGCGTTCGCACGCTCGCCCTTTATGACGGCCGCGGATTTCATCCTCCACAGCCGAAGCGATGATCCACGCGAGTCAGTGATCGTCATGTTTCAACGAAAACTTTGACCCGCATCCGAGCGTATGAGTCGCCGTTGCGGGAAAAACTCTGCGAGACATGTGATGTAACGGATGCACCTTGTTTTGCGCGGCCAACGACTCGGTGAAAGGCAGGCGTGACGCAAAACACCGGTGACACCGCGCGATTACTTGAAGGAACTTCAATAATTCATGCATCTCATCGACGGGCTATATTGGTTCAATCCGATCCAATTCCAGTATTCGCGCCGCATTCACTTGACATTCATCGAGAGTGCACAAATATCGCCCCCAGCAACGCCGCGCGCCGCCCGATCGATTGTCTAGGGGCTGATCAGGCAGGAGGCGTGGAGCGCAATTGAGAGGACCATGAGTCTCCAGGTGCTGCGGGGGCGGGAGCTGAAGCCTCCGTTACGATCAGTCGCTCCAAAGAACGACGCACGATCGAGTCTTAAGCTCCGGAAAGCAGACGGAATTCCGTCGATCGGCAACGCGCCGCGCAAGGTGGCGCTCCGCTTCCCGGTCAATCCCGAAACCAAAGAGTTCTACCGGCGCTTCTTCCCCGGCACCTCCAAGGCCGAGTGGAACGATTGGCACTGGCAGTTCCAGGCCCGCATCAAGAGCCTGGCCGACCTCGAGCGGGTGTTCGTGTTGTCGGACGACGAGCGCGCGGCCGCCGTCAAGCACAGCGGATCGTTGCCGGTCGGCATCACGCCCTATTACGCAAGCCTGATGAGCCGCGAGGATGCGGACGAGCCGCTCCGCCGCACCCATGTGATCACCACCAAGGAAGACCTGTGGGTGCCGGGTGAGTCGGAAGACCCGCTGGGTGAGGACCACGATACGGTCGCGCCGGGTCTGGTGCACCGCTACCCGGACCGCGTGCTGTTCCTCACCACCGGGACCTGCTCGACCTATTGCCGCTATTGCACGCGGGCCCGCGCCGTCGGCAAGCCCGGCGGCGAGTATCAGTTGTCGCCCAAGCAATGGGACCAGGCCTTGGCCTATATTGAGACGCACACGGAAGTCCGCGACGTGCTGATGAGCGGCGGCGATCCGCTATCGCTCTCCGATGAGCGGCTCGATTATCTGCTCACGCGGCTGCGCGCCATGAAGCATGTCGAGTTCCTGCGTTTCGGCACGAAGATCCCGATGGTGCTGCCGCAGCGCATCACCAGGGACTTCGTGAAGATGCTGAAGAAGCATCACCCGTTGTTCATGAGCCTGCACATCACCCATCCGCGCGAGTTCACCGACGAGACCCGCGAAGCTCTGGCGCGGCTTGCCGATGCCGGCATTCCGTTAGGCAGCCAGACAGTGGTGATGAAGGGCATCAATGACGACATCTCGGTCATTAGGCCGCTGATGCATAACATGCTGAAGAACCGGGTGAAGCCGTATTACCTCTACCAGACCGATCCGATCCGCGGCTCCAGCCATTTCCGCACCACGGTGGAGAAGGGGCTTGAGCTGATCGAGGGCCTGCGTGGCCATACGACCGGCTACGCCACGCCGATCTTCGCGGTCGACGCACCGGGCGGCGGCGGCAAGATCCAGATCGCGCCGGACTGCGTGGTCGGGCGCGACGGCGACGACCTGCTGCTGCGGAATTTCGAAGGCGGCGTCTATCGGTATCCCGATCCGGGCGGCACGCTCGGTGCAGACAAGCGGCGATAGTCATGGGCGCTCGAACCAAGATTGCGGCGCGCGAAGCAGGCGCATTGCGGAAGGCGGTTTCGCCGCGGCCGTCGCGGGCTCCCAAACGGCCGGCTGTGTCGCTGAAGGCTGTTACCGGCAAGCCGCACCGTCCGTTGACGATCGGGATCACCTACGATCTGCGCAGCGACTATCTCGCCATGGGCTATGGCGAAGAGGAAACCGCCGAGTTCGACAGCGAGATCACGATCGATGCCATTTGCCATGCCATTGCCGCCATGGGCTTCGAGGTCGCGCGCATCGGCAATGTGAAGCGGCTAGTCGAAGCACTCGCGGCGGGCGAGCGCTGGGATGGCGTGTTCAATTTCTGTGAAGGACTGAAGGGCCTGGCGCGCGAAGCCACCGTGCCGGCACTGCTCGACGCCTACGAAATTCCCTACGTGTTTTCCGACGGCCTGACGCTCGCGGTTACGCTCGAGAAGTCGATGGCCAAGCGCATCGTGCGCGACGCAGGAATTGCGACGGCAGACTTTGCCGTGATCGAAACGCCGGCAGACATCCGGAAAGTGAACCTCTCGTATCCGCTGTTCCTCAAGCCGGTGGCGGAAGGATCCGGCAAGGGCGTGGACGCCAAATCGAAGGTGACGGATGCCGCATCCTTGCGCCGCGTGGCACAGGATCTGCTTGAGCGGTTCAAGCAACCGGTGCTGGTCGAAACCTTCCTGCCTGGCCGCGAATTCACTGTCGCCATTCTTGGCACGGGCGAGGACGCGAAGGTGCTTGGCGTCAGCGAAATCAAACCCAAGGCCAATTGGGTCGGGGACGGCTACGGCTACGTCAACAAGGAATATTGGCACGACAAGGTCGACATCATCGGTGCCGATCCGGCAAGCGGCAACGCCGCCGGCGAAGTCGCGCTTGCGGCCTGGCGTGCCCTGCGCTGTCGCGACGGTGGACGTGTCGACATCCGCAATGATGCAAACGGCAAGCCGCATTTCATCGAAGTGAATCCGGTGGCAGGTCTGCGCCCGGAATACTCAGACATGTGCTTCATCGCGACGCGCGAGGGACTCACCTATCACGATCTCATCGGACGCATCATGCAGTCGTTCCTCGCGCGCAATCCGCATCTGAGACGGCGCACAGTGGTCGCGGCCTGATCCATCCGTCATGCGCGTCCTTGTACTGCATTCCAATGTGCCGCCGGACGCGCCTGCAGACGAGCTCGACACGCTCTACACGGCGCATGCAATTGACGAAGCGCTGACGCCGCGCGGGCACTCCGTAACGCTCGCGCCATTCGAGCCCGATCCGGGAGCAACGCGTGTCTTGCTGGGCATGCATAATCCCGATGTCGTGTTCAATCTGGTCGAAGCGATCTGGGGGCAGGGCGAGTTGGCGTGCCTTGCGCCCGTGATCCTCGAGAAACTGAATGCGAGGTTTACGGGATGTCCCGCTGCGCCGATGGCACTGGCGGGCGACAAGCCGCTCGCCAAGCGCATGCTTCGCCTCGCAGGCTTGCCCACGCCGGACTGGGACGAGCCGCCGTTCGATGGCCTCGACAGGGCGCGCCGGTACATCGTGAAATCCGCCGCCGAAGACGCCTCGCTGGGTCTGGATGACGAAGCGGTCCTCGCCGGGCGCAAGGCGGCGCTGGCGCGCGCGCAATTATGCCGGCAAAAATTCGGCGGTCGCTGGTTCGCAGAAGCCTATATTCACGGCCGCGAGTTCAACGTTTCGGTGATGGAAGAGAATGGGCAGCCACGCGTACTGCCCATCCCGGAGATGGAATTCCACAACTGGCCCGAGGATCGCGTTCGCGTTGTGGGCCATGACGCGAAGTGGGCCGAGGACTCCCACGAAAGCCTCAATACCATCCGCAAGTTCGGTCTGCAGGACAGCGAGCCCAGGCTGAATGCCGAATTGCAACGGTTGGCTGCCGAATCCTGGAAGCTGTTCGGCCTGCGCGGATTCGCCCGTGTCGACTTCCGTGTTTCGGAAGAGGGCGAGCCATTCATTCTCGAAATCAACCCGAACCCGTGCCTCGAACCTGGAGCGGGATTTGCGGCGGCCTCGGCCCAAGCCGGAATGAACTATGCGGACGCGGTGGAGAAGATCATCGCGGCAGCGCTGAGCCGCTGAGTCATTCCACGGCCTCGATCGCCATTTCCGCGGCATCGGCCGTCGCCATGTGATGCAGGCGCCGCTCGCGCCACACGATGAACAGGCCGGCCGCAACGACGACACCGGCACCGATCATCACCAGCGGCTTCGGTACTTCGCCCAGCACGAAGTAGCCCAGCGCCACGGCCCAAACCATCGCGACGTAGTCGAACGGCGCCAGCAGCGACGGCTCGGCATAGCGATAGCTATAAGTCATGCAGATCTGACCGATGCCGCCGAGCAGTCCGCAGGTTACGAGCCACATCAGTGCCATGGGTGACGGCGTGATCCAGTGCCAGATCATAGTCACGCCCGCGATCACGGCGCAGGTGCTCATGAAGTAGAACACGATCGTCTCGCTGCGCTCGGTCGTGCTCATCTGGCGAATGAAAATGACCACCAGAGAGGACAGCATGGCGCCCATCAGCGCGAGTCCCGCGCCGGAACTGAAGCCCGCCGCAATGAGATGGGGGATGCCGCCGTGCGGCTCGATCATCAGGAGAATGCCCCCAAAGCCGACGAGAACGGCCGCCCAGCGGAAGATGCCGGCTCTCTCGTTGAGGAAGATGGCGGCGAGGATGACGGCAAAGATAGGAGCGACAAAACTGAATCCGGTGATGTCGGCGAGCGGCAGGCGCTGCAGCGCCGCGAAATTCAGGAACATCGAGCTCGTGCCGGCCATCGAACGCAGCAAATGGAACCACGGCCGGCTGGTGCGCACGACATTCGCCGGCCCGACGGTCCAGTACGATAGCGCGAACAGCGGTATCAGTGCGAAGGCTGAGCGGAAGAAGATGACTTCGCCGACTGGAAAGTCGCCCGCCACCTTGATCACGGCATACATCAGAGAGAAGCCGAGCGTGGCGCCGAGCTTGAGCGCGATCCCGCGAGCCGGTGCGCGCACGGTCTAAAGCCAACCGCGGCGCTTGAACCAGACGTAGGGCAGCACCGCAGATACGATCATCACGATGATCGCAATGGGATAGCCCAGCGGCGAGCGCAGCTCCGGCATGTGGACGAAGTTCATGCCCCAGATCGACGCGAATAAGGTCGGCGGCAGGAATACCATAGCGGCCACCGACATGATCTTGATGATGTTGTTCTGTTCGTTGTTGATGAGACCAAGCGTCGCGTCCTGCAGATAGCTGAGCTTGCTGGTGAGATAGGACGTGTGGTCCTGCAGCGATTGAACGTCGCGGGTCAACGTCTTCACATGCGTCTTCACGTCCTTGTTCGGCTTGGAGTCGAGCGCCTGGCTCAGGAAGGTGAGCATACGGCTGATGGTGAGGAGACTTTCTCGCATCTTGCCGGTGAGATCGTGCTTGCGGCCAAGCGTGCGAAGAATGGCCTGAAAGTCACGCCGCCCGATATTCTGGGCGGCCTCGTTTTCGAAGATGTCGTGGGAGGCTGCTTCGATCTCCGAGCCGAGCCGCTCCAGCACGTCAGCCATGCGGTCCACGGTCACATCGAGGAGCGCCAGCAGGATGGCTTCTGCCTTGCTGGCCGACACCACGCCACGGTCGATGCGCGCGGCAAAGGTACGGAAGGGCTGAGGATCGATGTAGCGGACCGTGACGAGCTTGTCGTGCGCCAGAACGAAGGTCACCACATCCGCCGAGGGGTGATCACTGTCAACCTGGGATAGCACCAGCGCCGTCATGAAGGACCCGCCGTCCTCCTGATAGAGACGGCTCGAGACCTCGATCTCTTCCATCTCAGGCCGCGTCGGCATTTCCATGCCGAGGTAGCGATCGACGGCGCGGCGCTCTTCCATCGTCGGATTGAGGAGGTCGAGCCATACCCCGCCGGGCGGGATCTCCCCGCCTTCGGCGATGGCAGTGCCCTTAAGCCCGCCGTTTTGCAGCTGATAGCTCTTCAGCATGGGATTGGTCGCTGCAATGGGTGTCGGAACGAGGAGGCGCAGGACGCCCGGACCCGCGTCTCCTGTGGGTCTGCGCTAAGCAATTTTGCCGATGATGGCAATAGCCGCGACGCCATCTAGTGTGCGGCGAGACAGCTGCGCAGCGCGGTTGCGATCCTCAGCATCATGGTGGGATAGAGATTGGGACCGGGGCGGAGATCGGCGCCAAGCGGATCAAGGACGCCAACGCGAACCGGGGAACCCATGATCAGCGTACCAATCAAATTCGGCGGGAATTGCGGCTCGCGAAAGATACAGACGACATGGCGTTCGGTGATCGCCGTGTGCAATTGCGCAACCGTACGCGGACCCACCGGCCGGTCAGGCGCGACCGTCACAGTGCCGGTCGCCGGCATCTCGAACGCATGCTCGAAATAGGGATAGGCGTCGTGAAAGACGATGAATGGGCGCCCCCGAACGGGAGCGAGGTCGCCTCGGATTTGTGCCTTCAGCTGCTGGAGGTTGGCTGTCTCGCGCGCCACGTTGCGGCGATAGTGGTCCGCGTTCTTTGGATCGGCGGCTGACAGCGCTGCAGCCATCGCCCGGAGGATGACGATGGCATTATCGGGCGACAGCCAGATGTGGGGGTTGATGCCGGAGGAGGGGGCTTGTCGTCCGGTGACCCAAACGCCGGCGGGTCGTGCCGGCAGCAGCCTCAGGCCCGGGACGTGTTCCAACTCCACTTTCCGGGCAGAGGCCGCCAGGTTCGCAAGCGGACCGATGAGATAGGTCTCGAGGTCCGGCCCGACCCAGAACACGATATCGGCCTGCGCGATCTTTCGGGCGTCGCCGGGGCGCAGAACATAGCCATGCTCCGAAGCAGTGCCTTCGATCAGCAATTCGGGAGAGGCGACACCCGCCATGACGGCTGCCGCCAGGGAGTGGATGGGCTTGATGGAGGCAAGGACACGCGGCACCGCTACTGCGGGTTGCGCTGTTGCGAGCGACACGATGATCAGCCCCAGCCATAGGGCAAGCGAAAGTCTCTTCGCAGATGCAAAACGGACTTGTTCCATTCGAGGGTTAATACGCCAAACCGGGCAGCTTCCCAACATTGGACATTTTCGCTAGGCTCTTCCCAACAAGACTAATTGTTTGGGGTTAGGTGGGGGCGATGCGTATGGGGACGAGCGGGCTAGCCCGCTATGCCAGGGCTGCTGGCATAGTGGCCATCATGAGCACTCTGGTCGGTTGCGGCGGATTGAGCCTTCTTCCGCGCGAGAACGATATCGAGAACACCAACTTCAAGAGCTACCAGGAAGTCGAGGCTGCATTCTCCTCGATCACGCCGGGCGCGACGGCCGCATCGCAGTTGAGGGACATGGGCTTCGATGCGGCGCAATCGCCCAACGTTGAAGTCCTGTCCTATCTCGGTGTGATGGAACGGTTCATGCCGCGCGATTCCGTCAAGTTCGACGATCTCGCGATGCCGGTGCAGTCCTGCATCCAGGCGCGCGACCGCTGCACGGCGTATGTTTTCCACCCGAAGCGGCTGCATCAGGAGCGCACCGGCAACATCCTGCTCGACCTGTTCGGCTTCCGCCGCACTACCGTGAACTATGGCTGGTCCGCCGAAGTCGTGCTGCTCGTGCAGGATGGCCGCGTGGCCTACAAGGTCATGAGCGGGAAGCCGCACATCCTCGACTATCACAACAAGATTCAGCCGCTCGGCCCGTTCCAGGATTTTGGCGACATGACAGTCAGAACGGCGGCCCGTTTCTTCTAGAGCGGACCGCCTGACGTGTGACGGCGCCGCCTAGCGCGGCGCCAGCACCATCATCATCTGGCGGCCTTCCATTTTCGGATACTGCTCCATCTTCGCGAAGGTCTCGGTGTCCTTCTGGATGCGGGTGAGCAGCTGCATGCCCAGATGCTGGTGCGCCATCTCGCGGCCGCGAAATCTCAGCGTCACCTTGACCTTGTCGCCCTCGCCGAAGAAGCGCTGCATCGCCTTCATCTTCGTATCGTAGTCGTGATCGTCGATGGTCGGGCGCATCTTGATCTCCTTGATCTCGATGACCTTCTGCTTCTTGCGGGCTTCGGCCGCCTTTTTCTGCTGCTCGTATTTGAACTTGCCGTAGTCCATCAGTTTGACGACCGGCGGCTTGGCCTCCGGTGACACCTCGACGAGATCGAAACCTTTTTCTTCCGCGATGGCCCGAGCTTCGTCGGTACCGATCTCTCCGTATTTGTGCCCGTCGTCTCCGATCAGGAGGATCGTGCGGACGCGGATTTCATCGTTTACGCGGGGTCCGTCCTTCGCCGGTGGCGGGGCGGATTGCTGGGGTCGTCTTCCGACTATGATCGTTACTCCTTCTGTTGGCCCAATACGCAATCACGCTTCGCGGGATCCTGCCTGGCCTCGCGAAACGTCGTTCGGATCATGGGCGCAGCAGAGTCCTTTCGTGATGGCGCTGAGGCGTCTGGTGTTGAACGCTTTGCGCGATGAACCGCAGGCCAACCGACCCCCGATTCCGGCTTAAGGATAAGTCATGCGGCGGCTTTCGCAAGGTCTATTCCGCATCATCCAGTCCGGATTTCCTCCTTGGTTTGAAGCGGTTTATGACGGTTTGAAGCTTGTGGCGGACCGAGACCATTGCCGCCTTGGCGTAACTTCATGTCCCCATCGGGCCCGCCCGATGTCCTGCCTTCGGCATGCGGCAAAAGCTGCACTTGCTGTCGCTTGCGGAACATTGCAACGATCCTGCCGCTTCGTGATTTCGTTCGAGGCCGGTGCGAGCCGGAGGAGGAATTCGGGGTGATATTCACTCGCAGGTTCGTCGGGCGGGCAATCCTGCAGTTCAGTTTCCTTGCCGTTGCATTCGCGCCGGCGTGTGCCTACGCCGATTCCATCCTTTCGCCGATCGGGCCGGTCGGCCGCGGCGACGCCACCATCATGATAGACGCGCTGGTGATCATGCTGGCGATCGTCATTCCAACCATGATCGCGACGCTGGCGTTCGCCTGGTGGTATCGTGCGTCCAACACGCGTGCCGTCTATCGTCCCGATTTCGTCTATTCGGGAAAGATCGAGCTGGTGGTTTGGTCGATTCCGGCGCTCACCATCTTCTTCCTTAGCGGCGTGATCTGGATCGGCAGCCACATGCTCGATCCATTCGAGCCAATTCCTTCGAAGGTGAAGCCTCTCGAAATCGAGGCTGTGTCGTTCGACTGGAAGTGGCTGTTCATCTATCCGGATCAGAAGATCGCCACGGTCAACCAGCTCGTCGTGCCCGTAGGCCGGCCGCTGCACTTCCGCATTACGTCGGCGTCCGTGTTCAATGTCTTCTTCGTGCCGCGGCTTGGCAGCATGATCTACGCGATGAACGGCATGGTCACGCAGCTCAACCTGCAGGCCGACAAGCCGGGCAAGTATCTCGGGTTCTCGGCCCATTTCAGCGGCGACGGATTCCCCGATATGCGTTTCGATCCTGTCGCCGTGCCGCCGGATAAGTTCGCGAGCTGGGCTGCCGGCGTGAAGGGCGCGACGCTGGATCGCGCTGCCATCAATGGCCTCCTCAAACAGAGCCGTGCAGTAAAGCCCTACGCCTATCGCGGCGTCGATCCGGCGCTGTTCGACGCGATCGCGGCGCAGAAGGTTCCGCCTGGCGAAGGCCCGAACGGAGGCGCGCCGTAATGCTCGGAAAACTCAGCTGGAGTGCCATCCCGTTCGATCAGCCGATCCCGCTCGTCGCCGGCGCCGTTGTCGTGCTGGCCATCCTCGGCGTGCTGGTGTGGATCATTGCCAAGGGCTGGATGCCCTATCTGTGGAAGGAATGGATCACCAGCGTCGATCACAAGCATTTGGGCATCATGTATGTGCTGCTCGGGCTCTTGATGCTGGTGCGCGGGTTCATCGACGCCATCATGATGCGGGCGCAGCAAGCCGTCGCCTTCCATGCGGCCGGGTATCTTCCGCCGGAGCACTATGATCAGGTGTTCTCCGCGCACGGCACGATCATGGTGCTGTTCGCGGCGATGCCGCTCGTCATCGGGCTGATGAATTTCGTGGTGCCGTTGCAGCTCGGCGTGCGCGACGTGGCATTCCCGACGCTGAATTCGGTGAGCTTCTGGCTGACGGCGACAGGCACGCTGCTGGTGAACATTTCGCTCGTGATCGGCGAGTTCGCTCGAACCGGCTGGTTGCCCTATCCTCCGCTGTCCGAGCTACGCTACTCGCCCGGCGTCGGAGTCGATTACTATCTGTGGGCCGTGCAGATCTCCGGCGTGGGAACGCTGCTGACAGGCATAAACTTCGTCACCACGATCCTGAAGATGCGCGCGCCCGGCATGACGTATTTCCGCATGCCGATGTTCTGCTGGACGTCGCTGGCGTCTTGCCTGCTGATCCTCGCGGCGTTTCCGGTGTTGACCGCCACGCTGGCCATGCTGACGCTCGATCGCTACCTCGGTTTTCACTTCTTCACCAACGAAGCCGGCGGCAACGCGATGATGTTCATGAACCTCATCTGGGCGTGGGGCCACCCCGAGGTCTACATCCTCGTGCTGCCCGCGTTCGGCATCTATTCGGAAGTGATTTCGACCTTCTCCGGCAAGCCGCTGTTCGGCTACCGCTCGATGGTGGCGGCAACGCTCTTCATCTGCATCGTCTCGTTCATGACGTGGCTGCACCACTTCTTCACGATGGGCGCCGGAGGGGACGTCAACGCCGCGTTCGGCATCTCGACCAGCATCATCGCAGTGGGCACCGGCGTGAAGATCTACAACTGGCTGTTCACGATGTATGGCGGCCGTATCCGCTTTACCACGCCGATGCTGTGGTCGCTCGGGTTCTTGACCACCTTCATCACCGGCGGCCTGACGGGCGTGCTGCTGGCCGTGCCACCGGCGGATTTCCTTCTGCACAACAGCATGTTCCTGGTGGCCCATTTCCACCACGTGATCGTGGGTGGCGTGGTGTTCGCGCTGCTCGCCGGCATCGAATACTGGTGGCCCAAGGCGTTCGGCTATCGCCTGCAGGAAGGCTGGGGCAAGGCAGCGTTCTGGTTCGGCCTTGTCGGCTTCTACGTCACGTTCATGCCGCTCTACGTGGTTGGCATCCTCGGCATGACGCGGCGTCTGCAGCATTACGACGTCGCGGCATGGCACCCGTGGCTCACGATTTCCTCGATCGGCGTCGTGATCCTCGTCGGTGGCGTGATTTGCCAGGTGATGCAGCTCGCGATCAGTTATCTGCGGCGCGACGAGTTGCGGGATAACACCGGCGATCCGTGGAACGGCCGCACCCTCGAATGGGCGACCTCGTCCCCGCCGCCGGTCTACAATTTCGCCGTTTTGCGGCAGGTGCGCGACACCGAAGCATATTGGGAAGTGAAGCAGCGCGCTTTCGAGCAAGCGAGCCTTGCGGAAGAACCGAAGTACGAACCGATCGAAATGCCGCGTAACAGCCCAACTGGTTTCGTCTGCGCCTTCTTCGCCACCATAATCGGCTTTGCGCTGATCTGGCACATCTGGTGGCTGATGATCGTGGGACTGATCGGCGCCTACGCCACCTTCGTCGTGTTCGCCTGGCGCGATGTGCCGGAATACATCATCCCGGCGGATGAAGTGGCGCGGCTCGACCGCGCCAATCGTGCCGTGCGGCAGCGAATCCTCACCACCGGCGAGGTGGAATGGCAATGAGCAGCACGGACTCCACCATCGTCATTCACGATCCCTATCGCCTCGGGTATGAGGGGCCGAACCTCGCCCGCGGCCATGGCGGCGGCGGGCCGGCCACCAAGCGCGTGATTGTCGGCTATGGCTTCTGGCTGTTCCTGTTGTCCGACATCGTCATCTTCGCCTGCCTGTTCGCGACCTATGCCGTGTTGGCGCCGAACACGGCGGGCGGGCCCTCGGCGAAACAGATTTTCGATCTGGATCGCGTGGCCTGGGAAACAGCATGCCTGCTGGCCTCCAGCTTCTTCTGTGGCCTGGCGACCATCGCCGTCGCCAAGCGCGACCAGATCCTCACGCAGCTGGCGTTGGTTGCCACCGGGCTGACGGGTCTTGTGTTCATCCTGCTCGAAGCGTCCGAGTTCGCGGCACTGCATGGCCAGGGCTTCGGCCCGACGCGCAGCGCCTTCCTCACGGGCTTCTTCACGCTGGTGGGTTGCCACGGCGTGCATGTTAGCGTGGGCCTCTTATGGTTGGGCACCATGATGGCGCAGTTCTACGCCAAGGGATTCCGCCCGGACATCGGCCGCCGGTTCCTCTGTTTCAGTATGTTCTGGCACTTCCTGGATGTGGTGTGGGTGGCGATCTTCTCGCTGGTTTATCTCGTGGGAACACGGCTATGACGACAGAACTTGAGCATAATCATCTCGAACATGAGGAAGATGATGTCGGTGGCGCCAGCGACGAGCATCTCGCACATCTGCCGACCTATATCCTGGGGTTAAGTCTCGCGATCCTGCTGACGATTGCATCGTTCTGGGTGGCGAAGACGCACCTGATCTACGATCCGGGAATTCCCATGGCGCTGGCCACGCTCGCGGTGGCGCAGATGGGAATCCATCTGGTGTTCTTCCTTCACCTCACCACCGCGCCCGACAACACCAACAACATCCTTGCGCTCGCGTTCGGTCTCTTGATCGTGGGCCTGGTGATCTTCGGTTCCGTCTGGATCATGGCGCACCTCAATCACAATCTGATGCCGATGCAGCAGATGATGCAGATGCAGCGCTGAGCCGGACCGTCAGTCCGAGAAATCGTTCCGCGTTTCGGCTTCCTGCTTGATGCGGGAAATGAAAGTCTCGAGCGGCATCGGGCCAAGGTCCTTACCCGAGCGCAACCGCACGGCCACATTTCCTTCCGCCGCCTCACGCTCGCCCACCACAAGCATGTAGGGAATCTTCTGCAGCTGGGCGTCCCGGATCTTTTTCTGCATGCGCTCGGCCGAGGTATCGATGTCGATGCGCAAACCACCGGTTCCATTCACGACCTTCGCTTCGAACAGCTTGCGGCGGACCGCCTCCGCATAATCATTCGCCTTCTCGCTGATCGGAACGATGCGCGCCTGGATGGGTGCGAGCCACACCGGGAACGCTCCGGCATAATGTTCGATCAGGAACGCGGTGAAGCGCTCGTGCGTGCCGAGCGGCGCGCGATGGATCACGTAGACGGGATGCTCGGCGCCGTCTTCCCCGATGTACTTCAAGTCGAAGGTTTCGGTGGCAAGGAAATCAAGCTGATTGGTGGAGATCGTGTATTCGGTGCCGATGGCCGAACGGATCATGAAGTCGATCTTCGGCCCGTAGAACGCCGCTTCGCCCTTGCCCTCGATGTATCTGTATCCCGACTCCTGCATGGCCTGCTTGATGATCTCGAGCGCAGCAACCCATTTCTCCGGCTCGTCAACATACTTGTCGAGCTTGTTCATGTCCGGCAGCGACAGCCGCATGTAGTAGTCCTTGATGCCCATCAGTTCGTAGTAGCGGGCATGCAGGTGCAGGACGCGGATGAACTCATCTTTCGCCTGGTCGTAGCGGCAATAGATGTGCGCATCGTTCATGCAGAAGCCGCGCACGCGCATGAGTCCGGAGAGGCCGCCGGACGCTTCGTAACGATAGTCTTGCCCATACTCGGCAATGCGGATCGGCATCTCGCGGTAGGAATGCCGCGTCGCCCCATAGATGAGGTGATGGTGCGGGCAATTCATCGGCCGCAGGTAATAGTTCTCGCCATCGATATCGAGCGGCGAGTACATGCCCTCGTTGTAATAGGGCAGGTGGCGCGACCGGTAATACAGGGCCTCCTTGGCGATGTGCGGAGAGGCTACGCGGCGATAGCCTTCCTTGCGTTCTTCCTGCAGCGCGAGGAATTCCAGCTCCTGCCGGATCACCATGCCGTTCGGCAGCCACAGGGGCAGTCCTGCGCCGACATCCGGCGAGAAGGTAAAGAGCTCAAGCTCGCGGCCGAGCTTGCGATGGTCGCGCTTCTCCTGCTCTTCGAGTTTGAGGAGGTAGGCGTCGAGCTCCTTCTGGTCGCGCCAGGCGGTGCCGTAGATGCGCTGCAGCTGCGCGTTCTTCGCGTCACCGCGCCAATAGGCGCCGGCAATCTTCGTCAGCTTGAACGCATCCGGGATCTTCGCCGTCGTCTCGAAGTGGGGACCGCGGCACAGATCGTGCCAATCGCCATGCCAGTAGATCGAGACGTCTTCGCCGGCCGGAATGCTTTCGATCAGCTCCGCCTTGTACGCCTCGCCGATGCCCCGGAAGTGCGCGACAGCCTTGTCGCGCGGCCACACTTCGCGGCGCGTCGGCAAACCCGCCCTGATGATCTCGCGCATCTTGGCCTCGATCTTCGGCAGATCCTCGGGCGTGAACGGTTCGTCGCGCGCAAAGTCGTAGTAGAAGCCATCCTCGATCGCCGGGCCGATGGTCACCTGCGCGCCCGGATAAAGCGCCTGCACGGCCATCGCGAGCACATGTGCCATGTCGTGCCGGATGAGTTCGAGCGCTTCCGGATCCTTCTTTGTGATGATCCTGAGTTGTGCGTCGTTTTCCAGCGGGCGGAACAGGTCCCATGGCTTTCCGTTCACTTCCGCAATGAGCGCTGCCTTGGCAAGTCCAGGCCCGATTCCGGCTGCAATGGCCGCCGGCGTTGTCCCGCGCGCCACCGTCAGTCCCTTACCGTCCGGTAAGGTAACGGTCACATTGGGCACGGCGGCGGGCGCAGACACGAGCGTTCTCCTCGGGTTCTTGGGAAGGGCGGACCATCGTGAAGCCGACCCTCCAAGTCAAGGCGGGGGTTGCTCCCGCCGGAATCGGGATCACAATATGGTGGAAGAGGCACGGCGGGGCAGACCAATGATGCAGCGAATCGCGATGCTTGCGCTCGGCCTTATTCTTCCGATTGGTACCGCCGCCTGCATGCAGGGCGATAGCGAAGAGGCGATCCTTGCGGATTGTGGACAGGTCAATCTGGCCCCGGCGGCCGTCGATCAATGCCTTGAACGCGCGCGCGTAGCGAACGAAACGAATCCCTCGCCGCGGCTCGATGCTTTGATCGCCGATCTCAAGGCCGGTGCCGCGGCGAATGCAACGCCACCACCGCCGCCCGATGACAGCACAGTTGCCGATCAGGCGCCGCCGGATGATGATCTCGATGCGACGGCGCCTCCGCCGGACGCTTCGGATTCGGATGCACCGCCCGCCGATGAAGACATGTCCGGACCCGACAGCAACGACAACGGGTCCGACAACCCGGATGCCGGTCCGCCGGACGACAATACGGATCAGCTTTCGCCCAGCGAAGACGAGCCGCCGCAAGACGACGACAATTCCCCGCCGCCGCCGCCGCCCACGACGGACAGCGGTTCTCCGCCGGGGTCATAGTCGTTTGGGCGCGCCGCGAGATCGGAAAAAGGAGCATTGAAAATGCGCAAGAGTCTGCTGATCGCACTTATGCTGTGTGCGAACTCGGTGATCACGCTCGCGCATGCCCAGCCATCGGCAAGCCGCAATGTGTGTCTTGATGGCTATCGCATCGATCACACCAAGGCGGTCGATGACCAAACGATCATCTTTCACATGAAGAACGGCGCCTCCTACAGCAATACCCTGAAGAACCATTGCCCTGGCCTGAGGATGTTCGGCTTCAGTTACGTCACGACGCCGCCGGACAAGATCTGCGGCAATCTGCAATCCATCCGGGTGCTGCACACCGGCTCCATTTGCCTGCTTGGCCCCTTTGTGCCGATCACGCCAACGTCAACGCCTACCCCTGCGCCGGGTGATTGAGCCGATTGCAGTGGACCCTCCCATGGGAGACAATCCCATCGCGCGAGGGGCGCACAGCGTAGGAATGACACCGATGAGAAGCAAATTGATCGCAGCGGCTCTTGCGGCAAGCTTCGCGTACGCAGGAAGCGCGATGGCGCAAAATGGCGCCGGTACCACCACCGGAGGCGGCGTTTGCCTGTGGCAATACCAGATCGACCACACCAATTACGTCGCGCCGCAAACCATCCTCTTTCACATGAAGGACGGGAGGGTGTGGCGGAACACGCTGAAAGGTCCGTGTCCCGGGCTGAAGTACAACGGCTTCGCCTATGTCACGCACACCGACCAGATCTGCTCGAACGTGGTCCCCATCCGCGTTCTTCAGACTGGTGAGGTCTGCGCGCTGGGAGAATTCACCGCGTACAGCGCGCCTCCGCACGCCTGACGAAGGCCGGGCGGGCCGGAACGATCGCCCCGGCCCGCTCGCCCTTGCACAGAAATGGCACAATGGAGGGCGCACCATGATGGTTAAGCGCCGGCGCATTGAGGCACACTTCCTGCAGTGAACGCTCCGGTCGTGGAGCGGACGCGGGTGAACCTTCTCGTTCTGGCAAACGGATTTGTGGCGCAGTATCGCGTGCTGCGCTGCGCGGCCGCGCTGGGCGCCGACATTTACGTCGCCGGCAGCGAATATGCCCGTCCGCTCGCCCTTTCGCGCTATTGCAAGTCCTTCCAGCCATTTTCCTTCGAGCTTGAGGATGACAGCGTCGCCGCGCCGCAACTCGACGCGCTGGCGGCGCAGATGCAGATCGACATGATCCTGCCGGGCGACTTTCAGACCACCCTCTATCTTGCGCGCATCCGCAGCCAGCTCGAGACCGACGTGTTCCCGATGCCCGATCACGACGCGCTCGAAGAGCTCGGGACCAAGGATCGCTTCATGGCGTATTGCACGGAGCGCGGCCTGCGGCACCCGAAAGGTCTGTTGTTCGCTTCGCGCGATGCGCTTGGCGGCGCTCTGGCGCGCGGCGACATTCGTCTCCCGGCGATGGCCAAGCCGGTCAACCGCGCCGGCAGCATCGGCGTTGTGCGGCTCGACGCGAACAATTCCAGCAACATTGTCGCCACGCTCGACTATTCGCCGATCCTGGTTCAGGACTTCGTCGAAGGCGAAGACCGCTCCATCACAATCTTCTGCCGCAATGGAAAGGTCGAGAAGCAGGTCGTCTATCATCATCCGAACGATGTCTTCCAGTTTGTCGAGGAGCCAAGGCTCGCGGCACTGGCCGCGGACATCGCGCAAGACCTGAACCTTGAGGGCGTGATCAATTTCGACGCCCGGATCGATAACGACGGCGATGTCTGGCTCATCGAGTGCAATCCGCGCTTCTATTTCAACATGGACGTCGCCATGGTGGCGGGCCTGAACTTCGCCGATCTCGCCAATTCATCCGGCCGCTCGATCGAAGACCAGACCATCCGCATTCCGCAGGCACTGCTTCGTGATCTCCTGAAGCTGGAGTTGCCGACCAGCTCCGACCTCAAGATGCTGGGCCACTGGCTCCGCGATCCGTTGATGTTCGCACTTGTTGCGCTGGGCTATCAGCGGACATGGCGCGCACCGTGGTTTGAAAGGGTCGTCGCCGGTCACAAATCTCCTGCCTGACGTGTTGGTTCCGGAACAAGGGCCGGAGGCACCACTCCGGCCCGTTCCATTTCTCAAACAGCCGACGCTACTTTCGCGCCAGCAATTCCACCTGGACGCCGCGATCGACCAGCGAATGGCAGCGCAGCACGATGCGGGTGACGTTGCGGCTGTTGCCCGGCAGATCGAGGCGATACACGCGGCCCGGCATCATGCGCATCAAACCCGCGCTGCTCAGATCGCGCGTGTTGCCATTGCCGAAGGTGACGCGCACCCGCGGGCAGGCGGCGAAATCGTTGGCGCGCAGGCCGAGCTTCTCGATGCTGCGGCCGCTCCAGCCCGGCAGATTGGCTTCGCGGTCGTTGCGGCCGACGAAGCGCTCGCGCCCCATGCTGACCCAGTAATTGGCGTCCGCCGTCGCCGTGGCGGCGGTGCCCAAGGTCAGCAGGGCGGCGGCAAGAATGGTCCTGGCTCTCATGGTGTTGATCCTTTCATCGATGGATTTTCGGAATGCACTCCGCAACGCAAAGCCAGCATCCCCCATGCGACGTGAACTGTAGATGAACTACCGGTAACCATTCTGGTTGCAAGATTTGGGGCCTGGACGGGCAGGGGCCACATCTAATTGTTTTGGGGGTATGCCGCCGACTGAGCCGGCTGCGGGCCCGAATTGTTTGTTTTGTTCGGCAAATACGAGGGTGACACCCGTCCCACGACCCATTTTTGTTTTGCAATTCCAGCCGCTTATCGTTTCCCCGGACCCATCAATTCGATCATGTTGCCTTCCGGATCGTGGATATAGAGCGACGGGCTTTCGCCGGTGGCGCCGTAATTGTCCTCGCTCTCGCCGCCGATGGCGACGCCATGCGCCGCGAAATGGGCGTGCAGTTTCGCCCGGTCGAACGGGCGGATGGCGAGCGCCACATGATCCATGTTGCGGCCAGCCGGACCCGGCGCCGGTCCGCCACGGCGGCCGATCACGCCGCCCACATCCACCAGATCGATCAGGGCCGAGCCGAAGCGGAGCTGGAGCAGCCCGATATCCTGCTGATTCCGCTCCAGTTTCGCGCCCAGCACGCCTTCGTAGAAGGCGAGCGCGCGCGGCACGTCGGCCACCCGCAGGACCACATGGTCGATTCCGGCCGGTTCGAAGGGAGCGGCAGGGTTCATCAGTCTTCTCCTCATCTTGATGGAAAGATAATAAGTCCGATATCGCTCATCGTCAAGATACTTGCCGTCGAGAATAATCATGGTAGGGTTGCGTCCCATGAAGAGCCGGGATTCGCGCTCCAAACGGGGCAGGAAAGCAGGCAGGCGCCATTCCCCGCGCGAGAGCGCCGAATGGAATGCGGCCGCGAACGTCGTGCTGGAAGCGCTCCGGCCGGTCATCGGCGAGGAAGATCACGTCGATTTCGCCATGCTGCAATGGAAGCACGAGATGCCGGAGGTCGACACCAGCGGCGCCGACATCCTCAACCGCGCGCGCCGCGTCGTCCTGGAGTCGCGCCCCGCGATCGAGGAGAACTTCCGCCGCCACGGGCTCGACACGGGAGAGTTCGATGTGCTGGCAACGCTCAGGCGTGCCGGCGAACCTTACACGCTGCGCCCCACCGAACTCTACAAATGGCTGATGGTGTCGTCCGGCGGCATGACCGCGCGCCTCGACAAGCTGGAGGAGGCTGGTTTCATCCGCCGCGTGCCGTCGTTCGAGGATGCGCGCAGCATGCTGGTGCAGCTGACGCCGGCGGGAAAGAAGAAGATCGAGGCGGTGTTCCGCGCCGACATGGAAATCGAGAACCGGATGGTGAAAGGACTCTCCGACAAGGAGCGCGCCGACCTCATCCGCCTCCTGCGCCTCCTGACCGCGTCGATGAAGGAGTAGGTGGCTAGCGCCGGAATCCGGCGAGCTAGCGCGACCAGTCTCCCAGCGGGTACTCAATCGAATAGCGCAAGACGACGCGCTGATGGGGCGCGATGTTCAACGTCCACTTCGCGGCACCTTCATCTAGCGAGTGGGGAGAACTTTCGTTCGAAATGCGAATGCCTGTCCGCTCAAGTGTCTGCATGAGCTCAAATGGTACGGCGATATTCTTGCCGTTGGTGATAGTCACTTCGATGTCGTTGTGCCTAAGTTGCTTCCTGGCTGGCCCGGTCGTTTCCATCGCCACGAGGCGAGGTATCACAAAGACATCAAGCGCGTTGCCCGTATCGATTCTGACCGGCAGATCAACGGGCGTATCTCCAATCAACGCCTGCCCGGCGAAGACGGACGCGCCATGGTCATCTCGATCGATCACGGAAACCGTTCCGCCCGGCAGAGGTTTTCCCAGCCCCGCGTCCTCGCGGTTTTCAAAGTAATAGCGCACGGTGGCCGGCTCAGGCCTTGGCACATCGGTGTTTTCCCACTCGAGTGGCATGATGTAAGAATAGAGACGACGGAACTTGACTTGGCGCTCATCGAGAAATGCAACCTGTTTCGTTTGTCGCGCGGAGACATCGGTTCGGGTCGGAAGCGTGTAAAGCTTGTAGTCGCCGAAATCATCTACGATGGCAGTCACAGGTGATGATGAGTAGAGCCCGCTCTGAGGAATGCGGCTTCCGGTAACGACCACGGTTTCAGTGAGTTCTTGCTGGCTTGCTGCTTGCACAGCGATCTGACGCCTGAACCAATCGATGTCCAACGGCCAACATTGGGGTGTTGTCGTGTGCGCCGTGGCTTCAACGGCTTGATCGTCACCGGTCGTGTTGGGATTTCCGCCAATGACCTGTGCGGGCGTGTTCTTGAAACTTGTGTCGCTGAAATTGGCCAACGTGATCCAACCCGTGAGCGACAGTGTTTCGTTGTCTGGCAGGACGCGAGCAACGTAGTCAGCCGACCAGTTCATCCGCGTGGCGATATAGGAGAGCCTTATGGTGTAATGTCCGGCGATGGGCGAGAACACACGCACGGACAATGTCGGTTCGGACGTGAGATCGTCCGGCACCTCGTCAAAGACCAACCGCTCCGGCGGGCCGCCGCAATGTAGGGCCTCAAACCTTCCGCCAATATCGAGGATTGGGCCGCCGACCGCTGCCCGGACGATTGCCGTCTGGTCCGTCTCTTCGCCGGTCGCCGGATTGCTCCGTATGAGGTGGACCTGGCGGCCGACGGATCGAAGAAGCAGCGCGCCGGGGGACAGCAGATCGTAGTCGAAATTGCGCTCAAGGCCGCCTTGAGGAAGGCCTTCTAGTTGCACGCTTTCGGGAACAATGGTCGATGCGACGTCACGAAAACGGATGATCGACTGTCCGGCCGGCAGATTGATGGTCCGCGCTTCGACAACGAACCCAAACGCGCCCCATTGATCGTCATCGTCCATCAGGGCCTGCGTATCCACAGCCCCTTGGTGATAGATGGCGACGTTGACCGAGTCGGGCCCATTCGACACAACGTCAGCGGCCGCTGATCCTGCAAACAGGATCGCCGCAGCCGCGAGGGCTTTCACCGGCCCGTCTCGATGGTAGCGGTCAGCGTGGCGCTTCCATGGGCGGGAACAGGCACGTCCCAGGCGACGTTGTTTGCGTCGGGGTGTTCACTCGAAATGCTTTCAGCGGTGACTTTGCCGCCATCGAGGCCGCCCTGCCGGATTCTCACCCTAACCGTTTCGGCTCGGGCATTTCGCAGCTCATATGCCATTTCGTATCGCGAGCTCTTCTCAAGTTTCTCGCTTGATACGATGGTTGGTTGCACTGTAACGTCAAAGGCGTCGCCAATCGCGATGCCGACATCACTCCCAGCGGGCATATGCCCGATTTGCTGTTCGCCGACAAATTTTGGATCGCCGCGGGAGTCTCGCATGTAGACGCGGACGGTTCCCGCGGGGAGAGGCTTATCCGCATTGTTGAAATCGATTCCCACGGTCGCGTGCTCCGGTTGCACCGCACTCGTGAAATAGTCGGAGTCGTAGCTGTAGTGCTTGGTGGCGCGCGCGTCGTTGATATCCAGGAACGCGATCTGTTTCGTTTGTTGATCCGCGACCGTCACGCGTTCCGGCAAGCGATAGGCATAAAAGTCGCCGACTTGCTTGGTGTTTGTTTGCGGCGAGGAGCCCGCAATTTCCCTTGCCCGTGATTCGGTCTGACCTTGCTCCGCATCCGCGATCAGCGTGTTGATTCTGCCGGCAATCAACTCCGTGTTCGCGTCTCGAAAGCTTGTGCCCGAGCTGTTCTTGATGGTGATCCAGCCTTGCAGATTCAAGCGGCCGGCCTTGTCGTCGTACATGGCGACGTAAGCCGCGGACCACGACAAGCCAGTCGACAGATAGGACAGGTCGACTGGACGCGCACCAGCGCGATCGGTATCGACTGTCACCGACAGTGTCGGTGACGCCCGAAGGTTTTCAGGAATCGCACTGAACACAACCCGGGTCGGCAACCCATCGTCTCTGAGCGCTTCGATACGCTTTCCGATGCGCAAGACCACGCCAGAGTTTACCGAGAGAACCGTTGCCGTCTCGGTGGTTTGAGCGCCTGTCGCCGGATTGGTGCGGACGAGCTGGACTTCGTGTCCGACCTGTTTCTCCATCATCTTGGCCGGTGTGAGCAAATCGTAGTCGAAGTTCTGTTCGACCACGGATACTCCGTTCGCGGTGAGCGATACGGTCTCCGGTCGAATTGCGGCTGACACGCCGGGAAATTGAATTCTGGAACGGCCTGCAGGCAGATCCACGGCGCGTATGTCCTGAATCATCACCAAATTGTTGTTGTAGATCGTCAACGAAAGCTGTTGTGGCCCGACGTCCTCGGGGACATGGGCTGCCGCGGGCGGTCGTACCGGACTCGCGGGCCTGTGCTTGGTCGCTGCATCGGATTCAGCTACCGCAAGAAACGCCAATAGCCCGAGCCCGCCCGTCAGAAGCGCCCGCATGTCGACCTCCCCCAGAGTAAGGAGGGTCTCACAGTGGGTTTCGGCATGTCGATAGCGACCGAAGCACAGTCACAACGAAAATTCAGTGGCGGGATGTGCCCTTTCATTCAGCAAGAAAGAGCCGGTAGCACCGGCCCTTTTGTATTCGGGCTGAGATTGTCGCTTAGGCCGTCGCGCGGGCGCGGGCGGAGAGGAAGCGCGGGTTGCGCAGCAGCGCGGCACTCACCAGTGAGACGAACACGCCCACCGGGAAGATCTCGGCGAACGTCACCGGCCAGCGGAACAGCGGATTGGCATATTGCTGGCGGAACGCTTCCATCTCGGCAACCGCCTTCTGGTAGGCCGCGCCGCTGATGCCCGCCGCGCGTTTCGCGGCCAGGGTCGAACGGATGTAGTCGTCCGCAAAGTCGTAGTGCGTCACGGCGAGATAGGTCTCCCACACCGCGACATAGGCGACGCCCGCCACGGCGGCGATGGCGAGGCCGACGCCGAAGGCGCGCCAGAAACCGATCACGCCACCCAGCGCATCGTCGCGGTATTGCTTCACGCCGACGAGAATGGCCGACAGCGCCACCAGCATGATGAGGTAGCCGAGCCACACGCTCGAATGCGGCGGCCGTCCGCCGGAGAACACGATGGAGGCGGTGATGCCGAGCGCCGTGATGGCGCCGGAGATGAGTCCGTAGATGAAGACGGTGCGTGTCATGAGGTCCCCCTTCGGGTGCGGTTGCGCCGTCCCCTATGCCGCCCGGCAGAGTGCGAGTGTATCGCCCAAACGGGTGAATTCGACCGTCTCGCCCGTCTTTCGGCGGAGGATCAGGGCAGGATGTGCAGGTCGCGCGCCGCGTTCACCGCATGCGTCCGGCTCGTCACGCCAAGCTTGGCATAGAGGTTGGCCGTGTGGGTCTTCACCGTGTTGGGCGACAGGCCCAGGGTGGCCGCGATCTCCTTGTTGGAGCGGCCCGAGGCCAGCGCCTCCAGCACCTTCATCTCTTGCCCGGTGAGGCCGAGGCTGCCGATCGCCGCCTCGTTGCGGGCGAAGGCCGGCGGCGCGGGGCAGGCGGAGAGCTTCCAGCCCACCCACACGCCGCCGGCCGCGAACGCCGTGCCGATAATCCCGATGTAGATCTCGCGCGGGAACATGCGGACGAGATACGCGTATTGCAGCCATTCCAGCGCGAAGGCGCCAACCGCCAGCACGGCCGCCCAGATCACGATTGTGCGAAGTAGGGGCGCGCGAAGCATGGGCGTATCGGAAAGCCGCCGCGGCAGGGACGAGAGCGTGGTCAGCAGGGTCGCCGGCCGGGCTGGCATGGGTTGCGCTTCCAGGTTGCGCGCAAAGAATAGAAAGTCTGCGCCCAGAGTCGATATCAAACGGCCTTCGGACGCCGCGGCCGGTTAGCGCGTTCACTCGGAGTCAACACATCGGGCAAACCCCAAGTTGAAGCAATTTAACCGAGGGTTCATTTCCGCCTGCCAAATTGCCACTGGTTGTAGGGAGCAGTCGGGAGCAGTCGGGTGTCAGCCACGGATCTTGTTCGGCGAGTCCTGGCCGCGTTCGAGAGCGCGGACGTGGAGCCGCTCCTGAGCGTGCTCGACGACAATGTCGTCTGGAAATCCGCCTTCCAGGAGGATGCGGGTTTGCGGATGCGCGGCGAATATCATGGCCGCGCCGGCGTCCTCGAAATCATCTCCGAAGTTGCCATGATCGCCCATTTCAGCCGCTTCCATCCCAAGGAGATTCTCTCGGACGGCGTGGTTGTATGGTGCCTGGTGGAAGCCGAAGCGGCCCCCACCCACAATTTGGCCAACAAGTGGACCTTCGACGTGGCGTTTCGCTGCCGCGTGCGCAACGGCCGTATCCTCGAAATCCAGAACTTCTTCGATACCGCCCAGTTGCGGGCGCATCTGGTTCCGGCCGCGGCGAAGGCAACAACGCGCGAACCCGCTGCGATGCCGGAGCTCGCGCAGGCAACAGAGCGCGCGCAGACGCCGAACCTCGCGCAAGCCGCCGCCTGATCTATTTGCTTGCCGGGGCCGCCGCCGGCTTGTCGGTCTGCATACCGGCTTCCTTTAGGACATCCTGAAGCTTCGAGCGATCCATTTTCGTGCCGAACGATTGAAGACCTGCGACGACCGCGGGATGCTGCATAAGCACCATCGCCGCCGCCTGACCCATCGCGTTGAAGGCTAGTTCGATGGATGCCGTGCCCTCGTACTTCACGGCGGCGACCATTTGCGCGCGGCAGTCGACCGTCATGAGCCGGATCATCAGATCGGCCGCCTTGCGGTTGATATCGTCGCGCTGCGCGGCCGAGATGTTCGCCATGGGCTGCACGGCGGGATGAAGCGCGAGCGCGGTGAACATCCACTGCGCGAACGCCGTCTGGTCGTCGGGGTGCGTGTTCGACACGAGGCATTTGGCGAGGTCGTCCGTGAAGACGCCGGCAGCGGCCGGTGAGGCGATGGAAAGCAGCGCGCCGGCAAGCGCGGCCATGACGAGTCTTCGCATTGTGGTTCCCCTGAGGCGCGCGTGGGTTTCGCGCCCGCGAATCCTACCATTCTGGCGCGCCACTGTGACAGTTGCAGCAACGACACGCCGCTTAGTATGTAAGCGGCGGTTCCGGGAAGGCAGCGGGCGTGATCATTCTCGAGTTTCTGGTGTTCGTCATTTCGTCGGGGCTGTTCTGCAGCGCCAATTTCCGCCACCGCATCTGGGCGGTGGTGATCGCCGGCGCCATCGCCACCGGCTCCTCGCTCATCTTCTTCTGGGATCTGTACGAGAAGCTGGCGGTGCATACCTCGGCACCCGTCAAGGTGGTGAAGGAGGTGGTGCGGGTGCCGGTTGTGCAGCACGTGTCGCGGCCGCCTTCGCTGCCCAAGCCCGAGAATTGCCGCGACGACTATCCCTTCTTTGCGCGCATCTTCGGCGACGAGGGCACCACCGAGCTGGCGTTCCAGGTTCTGGCCGACGGCACGGTGAGCGATGTGAAGGTGTCGAAATCCAGCGGCTCGGATCGTCTCGACGACGCGGCGGCGGAGTGCGTGGCGAAGTGGCACTACCGTCCCGCCATCAGGGACGACCAAACGGTCGATGCGCCGATGACCGTGAAGGTGGCGTGGAATCTCGACGAGAAGGATTCGGCCCATGCCGCCGATACAAATCGCGACAACAATTCCGGCGCGGACAAGAAATAGAATTGCCGAGCCCGCGAAGCGCCACGGTTAATCTCCGGGCTCCGCACGCCGGCATCCCGGTGAACTCACGGTAATGCGACGGTCGATGCCTTGCCGCGCGGTCCCTGCTTGGATAGAGCGTGGCGCAACGTGTCCGTGTTCGATCGCGCGTTCCCGAAGGCCGGCCCCCAGCCTGGGTCATCGACCCATTTTTTGCCGAAATCGGCGCGCATCGCCGTCATCGCGCTGATTGCAATCATCGGACTTTTCCTCGACGAAGTGACGCCGCAGATGGTGTCGGTGGGCGTCTTCTACGTTGCTGCCGTGCTCACCGGATTCTGGTTTCCCAAGCGAACCGCCGCGCTTGCGCTGGCGCTGCTCGCCACCTTTCTCATCGTGGTCGCGTACTGGATCACCACGCCCGATCCCGGAACGGTTCTGGAGGCGTGGACCAACCGCATTCTCACCATCGGCACGGTTTGGCTGACCTCCCTGTTCGTCTGGTACATCCGCGCGTTGCAGGCGAGGCTGCGCCAGCAGATCGCCGTCACCCACTCGCTGTCGCGCGAGATCAGCCACCGCGTCGGCAACAGCCTGCAGATCGTGGCGTCCTTCCTGCGTTTGCAGGCGAGCCGCACGGCCAGCGAAGACTCCCG
>Ga0335085_10000662_pt1 | contig 91271 bp, 75 predicted proteins | sample Lox_Sample_45_FD_206712 | JGI IMG/M metagenome (GOLD analysis project Ga0335085, IMG submission 206712) | Soil microbial communities from Loxahatchee National Wildlife Refuge, Florida, United States - Lox_Sample_4.5 | ecosystem: Environmental > Terrestrial > Soil > Wetlands | place: USA...
CCGCGCGCGATGCGGTCGACGAGCTGGACGCTCGTCGCGGTGTCGTGCCGGTCGTGCCATTCGACGCCGAGGCGCAGGAGCTTGTCGTGCAGCGAGAGCTGAAGCTGCTGCAGCATGCGGCTGTCGGCGAATGCCGAGATCGCCCGCGCCGCGAAGGCGAAAAGCGGCAGGACCACGACGGTGAAGACGAGCAGATAGGCGAGCCAGAATGAGGGGTGCGCGTCGGCAACGGAAGGGCCGGCGAGAGCGCGGATCTGGTCCAGGACCCGCGCGAAGAGCTGCGCTTGCGCCTGGTTGCCGAGCGTCACCACGAGATCGGCCCCCGCCGCCGCTGCAATCAGCCAGGGCGCGGGACGTATGACCTGCCAAGTCCAGCGCACTAGCTGGCGCAGCGAGAATTTCTGTGGAGCGGAGGCGGCGGTCATGCGCAAGGTTCTCGGCGCGAAATGCGCCGCCGCCGCCCGCCGCGCTCTGCCGAGCGCGCGGGCGGCGGCGGCAGCCCCTCGGAGCTAGCTAGGCGAGGAACGCGCCGCCGCAGCTCCAGCAGTAGTAGGTGAGATAGACGTCGGACCGCATTCCGACGCAGAAGTTGTTGGCGCCGCAATAGGGACACCTGCGCCAGCCGTCATATTGGCCGCTGACCTGGGCGGGCTCTTCCTTGAGGCCCTTTACGACCTTCTTCTTGTCGAGCTTATCCGAAGTCGACTTGTCGAGCTTAACACCCTCTTTCACTTCCTTCGGTGCCGGCATGGTACCTCCTTTAGGTTTCGATGCAGCAGCGGCATCCGCCGCCGCGTGAAAGCGCCCATGCGATTTCACAAAAAAATATACAGAAGAATTACTCGTCTGTCGCGAGCCGAGAGACCTTAGTGGAGCCGAAATATCCGAGGTATTTCTCCTTTCGTTCCCTGGCGATTTCCCGGCCGCTCCGGGACTTCCGGCCGCCGAGGAGCTCGCGAGGTTCTATGCGCCGCTTGCCGGAGATATGCGAGGCCGGCTTCGGTCCCGGCGTGATCCGCTTCACATGCCGGGCACGGAATGCGGGCCCGGTGCGACAAATCGGACCGGTGCGGCTGGCCGCATCGGCCGCATCTATTCTTGCGGGCAGGGAATGTAACACTCGCCTCCGGCCGTGCCGACGGCGAGGGCGGCGCCTCGATCCCGGCGGGCTCAAGCGAGGAATACGTAGCCGCAGTTCCAGCACTGGCGCGGAACGTAGTAGTTGGTGTTGAGGCCGCGCACGTAACAGGCCGCCCCGCAGCTTGGGCAGCGAACCCAGGCGTCGTATTGACCGCTGACCTCGGCGGGCTCTTCCTTCTGGGTGGTCGCGATCCGCTTCTTGTCGAGCTTGTCCGCGGTTGCCTTGTCGAGACCGATACCCTCTCGCATTTGCTTTGGCGCCGTCATGTGACCTCCTTCCGCGACGATTGCGATTGCCGCGCGGCACGATGGCACGGTTCTCGCCCGCCCTCTCTATGCGCCGGCCCCCGGCGATAAGCCAGTCTCGGTGTCGCTTCTTCGTGATCCGATTCACACCCGGCCTTCGCGGCGGCGTCTCAAGCGAGAAAGGCCTCGCCGCAGGCCCAGCAGCGCACGGCGATGTAGTGACGATGCTCAAGACCGCCCACGAACCCCCTGGCGTCGCAATGAGGGCAGCGGACCCATGTATCGTATTGTCCGCTCACCTCGGACGCTTCTTCCTTGGCGGCGACGGGGACCCGGGCCGGGTCGAGCGGGCCAGCGGCTTGCTTTTGGAGCTTGATGCCGGCTCTCGGCTGCTTGGGATTGGTCATGCATCCTCCGGAGCGCAGGGAGGGCGTCGCCCGGCTAGACACATTATTGCACATGGTTCCCGCGACGACCGGAAATGTGATGCGATTCACAGCGGCGACCCCGGCGAGCCGCCACCTCAATGGCAGGTGCGGCGGCACGACGGATCAGCTACAAAGACCGAGGGAGGGCGAGCATGTCGCTGGGTTTGATTTACTTCGTCGGCGACGCATTGCGCGAGCGTTGCCGGGCGGAGCTTGCGCGCGGGACCGGCCCGCGCCTTCTCAATTGGCTCGAGGCGAGTGCAGATGCGCCGTCGCGGCTCTCGGCCGCAACGGCGGGCCCGGGCCTCCTCCTCGACGCGACTGGCGGCCCCTCCGGTCCTGTACTCGCGCAGATGCCGCCAGACCAGATGCCACGGGGCCTCGCGGAGCTGCTCGCCGCCGGAAGGACGCGCGCCGTCGCCGCGGTCGAGCCGGCGGCACTTCTCGCGGCTCTCGCCCAGGACAGCACGGCCGGATCGTCCGCGCAGGCCTGCTGCGGGCATCACCATGATCACGACCATCACCACCATCATCACAGCGGCGAAGCCTGCAACCACCATCACGGCAACGAGCATCATGACCACGCGCACGATCACGAACAATCGCATGCCATGGCGCGCGCGGCGCTCTTCGCGTCGATCGAGTATGCGGACCGCCTCGTCGTCGATGCGCGCGGACTCGGCGCGGATGAGCTGCTGCGGCTGCGCAGGATACTGAGGTCCCTCAATGGCGGCGCCGAGGTCGCGCTTCACAATGACCCGGCGGAGCTCGCGGGCGATCTCGCGGCGCTTCCGAAGGAGCGCTACGGCGTGCCCGCCTGGCAGATGCTGCAGGCGGGCCATCGGCCGCCGGAGTTTGCGACGCTAGGGCTCGAGGCCTTCATCCACCGGACGCGCGCGCCCTTCGGCGGCGCGCGCTTGGCCGAGCTCATGCGCCGCGACTTCGTCGGCGTCTACCGCGCGGTCGGGCAATTCTGGCTTGCGACGCGTCCCGATCTAGTCTGCGCGTGGTCGCGCTGCGGAACGCTGAGCGTCGCCCATCCCATTGGACTCTGGTGGGCGAGCGTGCCGCGGGAGCGCTGGCCGGTCGCCGCAGTCGCCGCCATCGAGGGGCGCTGGCAGGAGCCCTTCGGCGATCGCCAGCAGGAATTCGTCTTCATCGGTCAGGGCTTCGATGCCGGCGCAATCCGCGACGCGCTCGATGCCTGCGCGCTGAGCGAGGCGGAACTCGCGCTGGGCCCGCAGGGGTGGGCGCAATTGCCGGACCCGTTTCCGGCCTGGGCTCCGGCGCAGCACTGAGAGAGGCGGCGATGGAAACGGGCAACACGGCCGAGAAGACGCCCGTCCAGACCTGGCTGCAGCGGGTCAACGAGGTCCGGAAGACAGAGGCCGACTATTTCAAGATGTTCGATCTGGCCCGCTGCGGCCTCGCCGAGCATCCGGAGGCGATGGAGCTCGAATATCAGGCGCTGCTCGCGCTGGCGCGCGCGGGCGCCACCAATCGGGCGCAGGCGCGGCTCGGCGAGCTCAAGTCGAAGGGCAGGATCGCGGTGATCGCGAGCGGTCATCTCGGCAACGAATTCGGAGCGCTCGAAGCGCGCCTCTTCAAGGACCGCGCCGGGGAGGCATCGGGTGACGAGCAGACCAGGCTTCTGAGGGAGTCCGCGACCGCCTACGAGGCGGTGTTTCGAAACGGCGGCGACAGCTATTACCCCGCGATCAATGCCGCGAGCATGTGGTTTCTCGCCGGAGACGTCGAGCGCTCCAAGGCCATGGCGGGCGAGGCGCTGCGGCTCGCGCGGAGCGAGCCCGAGAACTACTGGACCCTCGCCACCCAGGGCGAGGCGTTGGTCCTGCTGGACGACGTCGCCGCAGCGGCTGCGACGCTCGGACGCGCGGCCCATCTTCCGAAAGCCGCTCAAGACGAGATTGCCGCGACGCGCAAGCAGATGCGTTGGCTCAGCAAGGCCAAGGGGCTGGGCCGCGAGCTGATCGACGCGCTCGGCGAGCCCGAGGTCGCGTGCTTCCTCCGGGACCGCGGAGCGGGGGTGCCGGCATTCGATGGAAGCGAGGGGGGGTGGCGCAACGTCGAGCGGGAGCTCGATCGGGTGCTCCCGCACGCCGAAGGCGCCGCCGTCTACGTGACGCTTCTCGATCCCCTGGATATTTGCCTCGCCGAGGCGCTCATAGCGAGGAAGGCGCAGCTCAACCTGATGCTGCCGGCCAGCGAGAAGACCTGCCTCGAGGCGCGGGAGGCGACGGCGCCGCGGTGGAAGGAGCCCTACCGACGCTGCCTCGATCGAAAAAGCTCCGTGAGCGTCGTCACCGAGTCCGGCGAGGCGGCCGAGCCGACCTCGCTCTCGCTTTGCCTCGAGCAGAAAATGGGGCTGACTTTGCTGCGCGCGGAGGCGCTCGACGCGCCGGCGCGCCGGATCTCGATCGAGGCGCGAGGGGGCTCCCTCGTCTTTACTCCGTCACCGCTCGTCGCGCGCAAGCTCGGCCGGGCCGCAGCCGTGCCCCAGGACCCGCCGCCGCCGGTGCGCGTCAAGCGCGCCCTCGTCTTCGGCGACGTCAAGGGCTTCAGTACGCTCGCGGAGCGCGACATGGCGGGTTTTCTCGACCACGTGATCGGCGGATTCGGCGACGCGCTCGAGCCCTTCGGCGCTGCCGTCGAATACGCGGAGACCGCGGGGGACGGCATCTATCTCGTGGTTTCCGGCGTCTCGACTGCGGCGCGGTGCTGCCTTGCGCTTCAGGAGACGATGCGGCCGGAGCGACTGAAGCGCGTGGGGTTGCCGACGGTGCAGGGGCTTCGCGTCGGCGCCCATGTGGGTCCGGTGAGCCGCGGCTACGACCGCGTCACCAAGCGCGACAAGTTCTTCGGTACGGAGATCATCCGGACCGCGCGCATCGAGCCCGTGACCGAGGTGGGCGCGATCTACGTCACGGAGCAATTCGCGGCGACGCTTTATTGCGAGGCCGGCGGCGAGTTCCGCTGCGAGTACGTGGGAATTCAGCCAATGGCCAAGGGATACGGTGCGTGCCGCATGTACTCGCTGCGCCGCTCGCGGCCGGGCGAGTAATGGCGGCAACCGCGCGCGCGCCCAGCATCGACCGCGGCTTCATGGCGGCGGTGATGCGGAGCTCGCGCGTCTTCAAGCCTGCGGCGCCCGAGCGGATCGACGCGCTCGCACAGGCCTCGCGGCTCCGCGCCTATGCCGCGGGCGAGGTGATCGCCACCACCGAGCGCGCCCAGCGCATCGTCTGCGTCGTCGAGCACGGCGTCGCCGAGATCTTCGCGACCTCCGAGGAGGGAGATCAGAGCCTCTCGGTGGCTCTGCTCGGTCGAGGCGACAGTTTCGGCGAGGCCATGGCCATGGCGAGCGCGCGCGAGGGCGCGCCGGGCGCGCTCGCCTCGCTGCGCGCGGTCTCCGTCACCAATTCAGCGATCATCGAGATCCCAGCCGCGGAGTTCCGCGCCTTCGTCGCGGAGGAGCCGGCGGTGGCGCAGGCGATCGGAGCGAAGCTCGCGGGCGAGATGGCGGAGCTGCTCTCGCTCATCGACGGGCTCGCCTTCGCGGGGCTCGTGGAGATCCGCCTCGCGCGCTACCTGCTGCGTCGCGCCGAGCATCTTGGCGTGCGCGAGGGCGCGCAGATCCAGATCCCCGAGCGTCTCACCCACGGCAAGCTCGCGCTCGCCCTCGGCGTCGACCGCCGGAGCGTCCTCGAGGCGCTAAATCTCTGGCAGGACGGCGGCCTCATCGCCGTCGACAAGCAGCAGCGCCTCACCATCCTCCAGCTCGATCGCCTCCGCATCTTCGCGAAGATGCGGCGCGGGAGCCGCGGCGGCTGGAACGCCACGGGCTGGCTCGACCAGATCGATTTGGCGCTCGCGCGCGGCTGCAATCTCGAGGCCTGGGAGCTCGCACTCGAGGCCTTGCGCCGGCCCTCCCTCGCCCGCGATCCGCTGATCCGGCACCGCGCGGTGCTCGCGAGCGCGCGCTCGGGCGCCGTGCACGAGGCCTGGCGGATGCTCGAGGAGTTCGACTTTGCAAAGGCGGCGGCCGATGAGGATGCGGCGGCGCTGGAGGCGCGGCTGCGCAAGGATCTCTGGGCGCAAGAGCGCGACCGCGCGGCTAAGCGCGCCTTGGCGCTCAAATCGGCGGAGTGCTACGAGGCGGTGCACGCGAGGTTCGGCGGCTATTACGCCGCGATCAACGCCGCGACCATGTTCATCGCCGCCGGCGACCGCGCGCGCGCGCGCGAGGTCGCGACGGAGGTTCTCGGCCGCTTGGGCGTGCATCCGGACTCCTATTACGAGAACGCAAGCGCCGCCGAGGCCGCCCTCGTCCTCGACAAGGTCGATCGCGCGGCGCAGCTCCTCGAGCGCGCGCGGGAGTGTGGCGACGCCGATCGCGGCAAGGTCGCGAGCACGCGGCGGCAGATGCGAATGCTCTGCGGCCTCCTGGAGGTGCCGGAGCGCCGCGTCCTCGATGCGCTCCGCCAGCCGCCGGTGGCGCACTTCATCGCCGATGGCGGATTCTCGGAGCCCTTCGACGAGACGAGATTCGCGGCGGGGCTGCGCGCGCTCGCGAAGCGCGCGGAGCCCGCCTGGATCTTCGGCGGCCTCGCCAATCCCGCCGAGATCGTCGCGGCGGAGACGCTGATCGAGGCTGGCGCGGAGTTCAATGCCGTGCTTCCGGACCGCGTGATCGCGCAGACCGGTCGCCTGAAGCTGACGGGACAGGCGGAATGGGCGCGGCGGAGTGCCGCCTGTCTCGATCGTGCGGCCCGCATCGCGGCGTTTGGCCAGGAGACTTCGGCCGGCGCCGGCGACGACCGCTATCTGACCTCGCGCCTCGCAATGGGACAGGCGATCCAGCGGGCACGCGAGCTCGAGAGCGAGAGCATCCAGCTCTGCCTCGGCTGGGACGGCGGCGGCGCGTCGGTCGCGGGGGCGGCGATGCGCACCTGGCGCGCCGCCGGCCAGCGGATCGTCGCCGGGCCCGATACCGTGGACCCCGCCCGGCTCGCGGAGCAACGGGGCCCTGCCGGGCCCGTTCCGCCGGCTTTCGTGTGTCTCGACGGCGGTGCCGGAATAGCGGGCGAGCCCGCGCCCGATGCGCTCGGCAAGCCCGTGACGCTCGACGACGGGTACCGGGTCTGGCTCTTCGCGACCGCCCTCGCGGCGGCGGCCTTCGCCGAGCGTCTCGCGCGCGAGGCGGAGGCCTGCGTTACCTGCGATCTCGCGCCGATGACGGAGCCGCGTGCTGCAAGCCTCGCTCTCCAGCATGCGACGCTGGCGCCGCGCCGCCCTGCCGTCTCCCGCCGCGGCGTCTACGCGACCGAGCCCTTCCATTGCGAGCTGCTGCTCGCGGGCTACGAGGGCGAGACGGAATTCGCCGGCAAGGTCGGCTTCGTCGGCGGCGGCGCACGCATCGCCGTTTTCGCGCTCTTGCCGGAAAGCGCCCGATGAGCGCGGAGGCCCGGCCGGATCCGCGGCCGCGCATTGCCGTGCGCGTGGGGATCACGGGCCACCGCGATGTCTCATCGACCTATGCCGGCAACAGCGCCGCGATCGAATCGCAGATCGCCGTCGCTCTCGCGGCGATCCGCGATGCGGCATATGCGACCGCCGCGGCCGTCCGGGAAGGCAAGGCCTACCGCGACGAGCCGCCGCTGCTGCGGATGATCTCGCCGCTCGCGGAGGGCGCCGACCGTCTCGCCGCGGAGGCGGGCTCCCGCCTCGGCTACCGGCTGTTGGCGCCGCTGCCCTTCGCGCAGGCGGAATACGAGAAGGATTTCGAGACCGAGGAGAGCAAGGCGGAATTTCGCCGTCTCCTTGCGCGCGCCGATGCCGAGGAGGGGACGATCGCACTCGATGGCGGCCGCGGGAAATCCACGGGTGACCAAAGCTATTACGCGGTCGGCCGCTTCGTCGTCCGCAGCGTCGACGTCCTGATCGCGGTCTGGCAGCGCGATCGTCCGGCGGGGCTGGGCGGCACCGCCGACATCGTGACTTTCGCGCTGCGCACCGGCGTCCCCGTAGTGTGGATTCCGGCCGATGCCCCCGCCGCGATGCGGCTCCTGGCCGAGCGGGACGCGCTCGAGCTTCCCATGCCGTCGACCGCCGACGCGCTCGCCGATCTCGCCGTGCACGTGCAGGCTCTGCTGGCGCCCCCTGCGGCGATTTCGATCGACGAGGCCGGGCCGGCCGGCTGGCGCGGCCTCAGGGAGCGCCTGCGGCGGCTTCCCTACAAGGCGGGCTCGCCGCTGCAGCAGTTCTACGACGAGCGGGTGCGGCCCTCGAAGGGGCCGATGCTTGCCTTCGACCGCTTCCGTAGGCTCTTCACGCTTCCGGACGGAGGCCCGCAGCGGCGCGCTACCGTCGCGCCGTCCTACGCCGTGCGCCAAGCGCTCACACCGCCGCAGCTCAACAAGATCGCGGCCTACGAGCGCATTCGAGATCGCGCCGACGCGGTCGCGCTCTTCTACTCGCACTGTCACCGCTCGACTTTCCTGGCGCTCTTCGTGCTGGGCGCTGCGGCACTCACCTGCGCCGGCCTCGCCTTCGCCGCGGAGCCGGGCTGGCTCTTCGTGTTGCTCGAGATCGCCTCGCTCGCAGCCATTGGCGGACTCGTCGCCATGGATCGCATCCGGCGCTGGCACGACCGCTGGATCGACTACCGCATCCTGGCGGAGCTCATGCGGCAGATGGCGTATCTGGTCCTGCTGGGGCGGACGCTGCCGATCAATCGAGCGGCGATCCTGTCGACGCACGGCGCCCGTACCCCGCGGCGGCAGGATTGGGTGCTCTGGTATTTCAGCGCCGTGGTGCGCGAGATCGGCGTGCCCGCCGCCCGCTACGAGGCGGAGTATCTGCACTCGGTGCGTGGGCGATACGTCGAGGGGCTGCTCGCGGAGCAGATCGCGTTTCACGAGCTCGGCGCCAAGCGCGCCGGAACCGTCGCGCGCCGGCTCGGCGCGCTCGGTCTCCTCTGTTTTGCCGGCACTTTCCTCGCTGCGCTCTGCAAGATCGCGGTTCTGGCCCTCACCGTCGACCAAGAGGCGGGATCGAGCGCGCACCGGGCGATCGAGGCGCTCGGCGTCCTCGGGGTCGTGCTGCCCGCCCTCTCGGCCGCAGCCTTCGCCCTGCGGGCCCAGGCCGAGTTCGAGATCGTGGCTAAGAACTCCGAGCGCCTGCACCGGCGTCTTCAAGAGGTCGCGGAGCGGCTGACTCACCTGCCGCTCGCGGGTCCTTTGAGCACGGAGCGGCTGGTCGAGGAGATTTACGGCGCCGGCGCCTTGATGGTCGCGGACGTCGAGGATTGGGTCGCGCTCTTCGACGTAAAGACTGTGGAGCTGAGCTGAGCGCGGATCGCGCGGCAACTAGAGGCCGAAGAAGCTCGTTATGGCGCGGACGAGATCCTCGAGCCTGGAGGGTGGGCGCGGGGGCGGTTGCCTGGTCAGCCGCTCGATGTTCCGTGCGTGCTCCCGCTGCCGCTCCGCGAGGAGCTGCGCCATTCGCATCGCGAGCTCGGGACGATTCCTGAGCGGCTCGGCGAAGCTCTCCTTCGGGAATTCGTAGAGCACGGCGTCGGTTGCCGCACGGATCGTGGCGCTGCGCGGCGCGCCCGTGAAAAACGACATTTCCCCGAACACGTCACCCGGCCGGAAGCGCGCGGCTCGCGTACCGGCTTCTCCAGCCTCCTCGAGCGACACCCAAAGGAGGCCGTCGGCAACGAGGAAGAGGGAGTCGCCGGTCATGCCCTCCTCGATCACGATCTCCCCCGCGATGGGCCGGAGCCGTCGCGCGCAAGCGGCGAAAGCATCGCGCTCGGCGGAGGTCAGCGGCCCGAAGAGCGGCACACGGTCGAGCAAATTCCTGGCCGGGGCCGGAGGCGCGGGGTTGGGATAGGTCTCGGCGGGCGCCCGCGGCCGCCCGGTACCGTTGAGGCCCGCAAAAGCGAGGTGCTCCGCGAGGCGCACGTGGAACTCGTCCCGCGCTGCGTCGCGCCGCCTTGGGCCGTCGAGCCAAAGCGTGATCTCGTAGATACGCGATTCCCGCGTCACCTCCATTGCCTGGATCTGTGGCTCCGAGCCCGCGAGCGTGATGTCGGAATCGAGCGCCGCGGCGCGCAGCAGCGCCTTCGCACGCGCCGGCGCGAGGCCCTCGTCGAGGCGCACGGTGAAGATGAGCTGGAATCGGCTCTCGCTCCCGCGCACGAACGCGACAGCGTTCTCGGTGAGGCGGCTGTTGTTGAGGATCTGGTAAAGCCCGTCTGGACGATGCAATTCGGTTGTCCGCCATCCGATGGCCAGGATGCGTGCGAATACGACACGATCGTCGGGCCCTCTCACCTGTACCCAGCCGCCCGGACGCAGATCCTTGTCGCGGTTGAGCGCCAATCCCGCGAAGAAGTCCCGGATGAAGGTCTGGAGACCGATGCCCAGCGCGATGCCGGTGACGCTGGAGGTCGCGAGGATCGCGCTGAGCGGGACGTTGAAGACGTTGTAGAGGAGGTGCAGGACGATGACGAATACGATCGCGCCGCCGAGCACATCGGCCCAGATCCGCGGCGGCGCCGTTCCGCGCCACCGGGTGCGCTCGACCAGCAGCAGCCGAATGATCTGAATGAGAAACCAGGCCGCCGCGAGCCAGAACAGCGTCTCCGAGACGAGCGAGATCGAGAGGTCACGGATTCCGTGGAACTCCGGATGGGTCCAGTCCGGCGAGACCAGCGTCTCGATCGCCGCGAGCAGCAACGCAACCGGCGCCGCCCAGAGATGCGCGAGCCAACGCCGCAGACGCGGGATCAGCAGCGCAAGACAAAAGATCAGAGCAAGCCCGGCGAGCGCGTAGCCGAGCATTCCGTTGGCGCTCGCCTCTCCCAGGTTCACGCGGCCTCGCCCGTTTCCCCAGCGCTCCGCCGGATTTCGAGCCGGCGAATTCGCGCCACCTAGGAGTTTAGGTGGCGCGGGATCGGGCGTTCAAGGCCGGGGTTGGAGCTCGGACCGAGCTTGCTCTGCCGCCGCCCTGACCCCGCGAGGGGCCTTCAATTCGGGATACTGCGACGATCGGGCGCAGATCGCGGCGCCCATCTATTTTTGGCTAGCTCCTTAACTATGAGCCTGATCCTCAGGGCACGTTAGCCGATGCTTCCGGGATGATGCCCCTTCGGGAACGCCGCGGCCTAATACCTTCAATTGAAGCAAATTGCAGAGCCGGGCAGCGGCCGACGAATCCCCTCCATTGGCCCTTTCGGACTAACGGGCGCGGCACTGGTTGTGGCGGCGGCCCGATTGCCCCTTTTGGACAGATAGGCCATTCATTGAAATTTCTTCAATAGTGCGCAACTTGCGCTGCGACGACTCGCGAAAACCCAGTTGGCTCGGCGTCGGATGCGCTTCGACGGCGAGCCCGCGAGAGGGCGGAAGGGCGTGTCGCGTAAGCGCTAGCACCGGGCGGCTGAGTCGAAACATACGTGGATGAGCGCGATCTCCCAACCTCCGGGCGACCCCCAGTGGAGCGAGCGCGAGCTCGGGCTCGTCGCCTCCGCGCGCGCACGCGCTCGCCGAGCCCAAGCGATGTCGCGTTCGGAAACGGCGGAAACGGCTCAACGGCCGGCGAGCGCGGGCCGTAGCGTCCCGCTCCGCGTCGCCGCACCCTCTGCGGTAACCGCGAGCGGCGCTGCCCGCGCCTCGGTCTCGGCCGAAGTCATCTGCGGGACGGTGCAGGTCGCCGATGCGCTCGCGATCATGATCGGCGGCCTCGCCTCGGTCGAGCTGTTCGTGGGGGCGATCGGCTCCGGCGTGACGCTTTACGAGCTCTATTGGCTCGCCATCGTCCTCGCCGCATTCGGCTTCGTCTACGCCAATCGCAAGCTTGGGACCTATAGGTTTCAGCGTCTGTCGCAATTGGCGTGGCAAGTCGGACGCGTCGCCTTGGTCTGGGGTGGAACGCTCTCGGTACTGACGACCCTCGGCTTCGCCACGCGGGTTGTGCAGAACTATTCGCGCATCTGGACGATGCTGTTCGCGCTGCTTTGCTTCGCCGCGCTCGCGGTGGTGCGGATCGGCGTGGGTCTGACGATCGACTACTGGACCAGGACAGGCCGTCTCACGCGCGCGATCGCCGTCGTCGGAGCGGGCGAGCTGGGCCAGCAAGTCATCGCCAAGATTCAATCCGCCAACGACGCGCAGATCGAGATTGCCGGCATCTTCGACGATCGCTTGACGCGCGTGCCGGCGGAGGTTGCGGGTTGCCCGGTGATGGGAACCACCGACGATCTCGTTGCGCGAGTGCGGCAGTCGCTGGTCGACGAGGTGATCATCGCGCTGCCGCTTCGGGCAGAGGCGCGGATCGGCGAGCTCGTCGCGAAGCTTCGCCCTCTGCCGGTCGACCTGCGACTCAGCCTGGACCCCATTGCGGGCGTCTTCCCGATGCGCGGCATAAGCGAGACCGCATCGGTTCGAATGATCGAGATCCTCGATCGGCCGCTCAAGCACTGGAGCGGGGTCGCTAAGTGGATCGAGGACAAGATCCTGGGCGCCGTCCTGCTGGCGTTGACGGCTCCGCTGATGGCGCTCGTCGCGATCGCGATCCGGCTCGACAGCAAGGGGCCCGCGTTCTTCGTCCAGGAGCGCTTCGGCTTCAACAATAACGTCATCCGCGTCTTCAAGTTCCGGACCATGCGCGAGGGCGAGACCGACGCGAGCGGCGCCAATCGAACGGTGCCAGGCGACGCCAGGGTGACGCGCGTGGGCCGAATCCTCCGCCGCTTGAGCGTCGACGAGCTGCCGCAGCTTCTCAACGTCATGCTCGGCGAAATGTCGCTGGTGGGGCCGCGGCCGCACGTGATGGCGATGCGCGCGGGCGACCGGCTCTATCACGAGGCCGTCAGCGAGTATTTCCTGCGTCACCGCGTGAGGCCCGGCATGACCGGCTGGGCGCAGGTGCACGGCCTGCGCGGCGAGATCGACACACCACGGCGCGCGCGCGAGCGGGTGGAGTACGACCTCTGGTATATCGACAACTGGTCGATCTGGCTCGATCTCAAAATCCTCTTCATGACCGCGATCGTTGTCCTGCGCCGCCAGAACGCGTATTGACGGAGCCGGGCCTTTCCTTGGCCGGGTCACCGTGGATGCGCGCATGCGTCTTCTCATCATCGGATTGAATTTCGCGCCGGAGCTCACGGGTATTGGCAAATACACCGGCGAAATGGCCGCTTGGCTCGCGCGCCGCGGCCACGACGTCTCCGTGATCACTACGCGGCCCTATTATCCCGAGTGGAAGCGGCCGGGATGGGCCGGGTGGACCTGGCGCCGCGAGATCTGGGAGGGCTGCCGCGTCGTGCGCTGCCCGCTCTTCGTGCCGCGGCGGCAGACCGGGCTCATGCGGATATTGCACCTCGCGTCCTTCGGTCTTTCCGCGATCCCCGCGGCCTTCGCGGCCGTGCTGCGCGGGCGGGCGGACGCGGTGATGGTGATGGCGCCGACGCAATTCTCCGCGCCCGCGGCCTGGCTCGCCGCGCGCCTCATGCGCGCGAAGGCATGGCTCCACGTGCTCGACCTCGAGCTCGATGCGGCCTTCGAGCTCGGATTCGTCCGCAATCGCCCCATCGTCGCGCTTGGGCGGAGATGCGAGCGCTGGCTGATGCGTCGCTTCGACCGCGTCTCCACGATTTCCTCTCGCATGCTCGAGGCGATCGAGCGCAAGGGCGTCCCGCGCGAGCGTCTCCTTCTGTTCCCGAACTGGGTCGACACCGAGGCCTTCAAGCCTCTGCCGCGCCCCGTGCCGCTCCGGCACGAGCTCGGGGTTCCCGACGACCGCTGCGTCGTCCTTTATTCCGGGAGCATGGGGCAGAAGCAGGGGCTGGAGCACGTGATCGCGGCGGCGCGGCTCCTGGCCGCGGACGGCGAGGGCGCGCCGCTCTTCTTGCTCGCGGGCGCGGGGCCCGCGCGGGACGAGCTGGAGATCTCCGCGCGCGGGCTCGCTAATGTGCGCTTCCTGCCGCTGCAACCGGCGGAGCGGTTCAACGAGTTTCTCAACGTCGCGGACGTCCATTTGCTGCCGCAGCGGCGCGACGCGAGCGATCTCGTGATGCCCTCGAAGCTGCTGGCGATGCTGGCCTCGGGCCGTCCCGTGATCGCGACGGCGCCGCGAGGCTCCGAGCTCGATCGTACGCTCGCCGAGGCCGGCTTGGTGACGCCGCCGGAGGAATCCGTTCCACTCGCAGCGGCGATCCGAGAACTCGCCGCCGACCCCGCGCGCCGGCGCGAGATGGGCGAGGCCGCGGCACGCCTCGCGCGCGACGCGATGGATCAGGAGCGGATTCTGCGCGAGGCGGAGAGCCGATTGATGGCGCTTGCGGGCCTCGACAAGGGACGCGCGCTCGGCTCGCGGGAATGCGCGGACTAGCGAGCATCCTCCGCAGATGCGCCCGTGGGAGCGCACCCTCGCAGGAACCGGCCCGCCAACGGCTGCGGTGCCGGGCTAGGGCTCGAGGGTTGGGCCGACCAATACCTCGGTGCGGCTCTGCGCTGCCCGCGAGCAGGGTGTGCCGCTAATCGCGAGCTCCCACTCGCGCTCCGTCAGGGGCAGGACGCGGCAAGTCGTATCGAGGCGCGGGATCGCGCTGCTCGTCTCGCCGCAGCGATAGACGAAGTAGTGAAACCTAACGCCTACGAGACGCGCCTCGCCCGCGCGCAGAATGGCGCACTCGGCAAGCGGTGCCTCGGCCTCCGTCAGGCGCCAGCGGATGAAGGTGTCGGCGTCGTCGGTCGCCTCCATGAACTGCGCGTCGTTGACGAACCGCGCTCCGGGATTCGCCTGGAGCCACGGCTGGTAGAGCTTCCAGCCCATGAATCCGAAGGGAGCCGCCGCAAGCTGCTGCGGATAGAGCTCGCCCGCGCGAGTCATCCTCTCGAAGATCCGGATGGATTCCACGTCGCGCGCGATCTTGAAGGCGAGATAGACGCCGCAAAGCGCGTTGATCGCGATGACGGCGCCGAGCGCCGCCGCGGGCCCGCGAGCGAGGGGCCGGGGCTCCGCTGCCGGGGCTCCGCGCCCCGCGCTCTCGCACGCGAGCAGCAGCGCCAGAAGCTCGATCTCGAAGAAATAGTAATCCCACCACTTGCCGTGCAGACTGACGAGGACGATCCAGCCGGCCGCCGCGGCGAGCAACGGGCTTCGCCACGGCAGCGAGATACCGCGCCGGAGGCCGAGCGCGAGGGCTGCGAAGGCGAGCAGCACCACGACCCCTGCCTCGGAGGACCATGCGTTGAGGGAGCTGGGCATGGGCAGATCGAACCGAAGCGCGGGCGTCGTCACGAGGAAGGACGAGGCCGCGAGTATCGCCAGCGCCGCCGACCCCGCGGGATTGGCCGCGACGCGCTCGCCGAGCGTGCGGCGTGTCGCCGGAACCCCCAGGACCAGGCGGAAAACCATATAGGAGAGGATCGACACCACCGCGCCCGTGATGAGGCATCGTCCTAGCCGCGCCAGCGAGAGCGCGTCGAGCGCACGATAGTCGATGTTGATCTGCTGCCAGGTGGCATTGAGGGAGAGCTTCATGGTGAACCCCGCCGCGGCGGTCGCAACGACGCCCAGAACGAGCTGCCAAACCGGCGGACGGCCGCCGCGGTCGTGTTCCACGATCCTCCAGAAGACGATGCCCAGAGGCAGGGCAAGCAGCATCATCGCGCTCTCGCGCACCAGGAACCCCGCGAGCACCGAGAGGAAGAAGCCGGGATAGAGCCTGCGTGCGTAGCAAATGAGGGCGAGCAGCTCGAAGAAGAGCGCGGGCATGACGCCGATGAACGACACCGACTTCTCGAGGTAGACGGGGCTGACGACGATCGCGAATCCGAGGAGGCGACGGGAGGCGGCGGTCAGCGGCGCCCAGCGCGCGAGCACCGCGTCGAGAAGAAGGAAATTCCCGATGGCGAATGCGATCAGGATTCCGAAAGTCGAGAGGTAGAAGTTTCCGGAAATCCGATAGGCGATTGCGGTCACGGCCGAGAACAGCGCGTTGTTGGGCTCGAGCCATTCCGAGGTCGTCGGCCAGCCGTTCCAGATCGTGAGGATGGTGCTTTCGAGATAGCCGAAATCGTCGTTGCGCGCGATCACGGAGTGGGGCACGAGGGCCGCGATGACGAGCGCATAGAGCACGAAGACGAATGCGCTCGGCGTCCCGTACCTATCGAGGAGCGATCTCGCTGAACGCATCATGATCGCTTCGGCTTCCGCTCGGATTCATCGCCAATTCTACTGAGGCCGGCAAAGGACCGCCATAGCCTTCGCCCGGATTTGCGGAGTCCGGCCCGCCGGGAATCGGCGGTTCGCTCTGCCGCAAACGCAATCGGGAAGAGAGGGCGGACCTCGCCTCTCCACGCCCTCACCGGGCGCGGCTCGCGGTGCTATCATCGCGGCGTGACGCGACCTCGCTGCCTGCCCGCCACCTCGGAGGCCGCGGCCCGCTGTGCCGCATCTCAGAGCCTTGGCCGCCGGGAACCGGCTAGGCGCGCATGACATTCCGCGAGATCGCCGTCTCCCTGCTGGCCGTCGTCAATCCGTTTCCGGAATGGCCCGGCCTCGCGGCGATCCTCATCGCGGCGGTTGCCCTGCCGGCGATGCGCGCTGCGCTCGACGGAGGTCCTCGGTCGATCCCGCGATGGGCGATGCGTGCGGGCGCGGCCTGCGTCGTCGTTCTCGCGCTCGTGCAGTTCTCTTTCGTCGCGCTTTATCTCTTCTACCCGACCTATCTCATCGACACGGAAGCCGCCGTGGCGGAGATCGCGTGGCTCGGCTGGAACGGCGGCGCGTACTATCCGCCGATCGGCGCGGGCGACGTCTACGGCCTGCCGTATGGGCCCGTGCTCTTCCAGGCTGTGGGCGCTTTTCTCTGGGCGCTGGGGCCGAGTGTCGTCGCATCGAAGCTCGTGGGCATTCTCGCTTTCCCCGCGACGACGCTGCTGACCCTCCTCCTCGCGCGGCGCGCCGGGGCCTCGCGCGCCGAAGCCGTTGCCGTCGCGGGCATCCAATGCCTGGTGCTCGCGGGCTTCGGCCAGGGCCAATATGCATTCGCCTCCCGAGGCGATATTCCGCTGACGCTCGTCGCCGCCGCAGCGCTCGTCGCCGCAACCGGCCGCCCTAGCGCGTCGAACGCGATCTGGATCGGCCTCCTTGCGGGCATCGCCACCAATCTCAAGATCCACGGCGCCGTCTACGTCCTTCCAAGCCTCGCCCTCATCCTCTCGCGGGCCGAGACAAGTCCCGCCCGGGCGCGATTGGCGGCAATCGCGGGCGCGGCGGCGCTCGTCGCCTCGGTCTTGCCCTTCGCTTCGGGTGGGGTCTCGACGCGAGCCTATTCCATACAGCTGCTGACGGCCCTGCACGAGCGCGGCACGGCGGAGCGAATAGCACAGAACCTCGTGCTCGCGGCTATGCTCGCTGGGCCCTCCGTCTGGATCCTGTGCACGCAGCCGCTGGTGCTGCCGCGGCGTCTCCTCTGGTTCCTCGGCACGACGGCCGCTGCCGTCGCAATCGGCGCCGCAGTCGGCTCCATCCACGGATACCATCACCTGCTGCCGTTCCTGCCGCCCCTCTGCTGGACGTTCCTCCGCCTCGATCGGCTCGCTCGGGATGCCGGGGCAGGCGACCGGCTGCGGGTGGGAAAGCTCGCGCTGCTGGCATCGTTCCTCCTCGGATTCACTCCGCTCATCCTCAGGGAGTGGGGTCACACCGCCACGGTCTACCTGGAGGCGCCGCAGGTGCGTGCGGCGGTCGCCGAGGTGGAGGCGGCGATCGCCGCGAACCCCGGGCTCAAGATCGCCGTCGGACCCGGGGACGGGCCCGGGTTCGACGTGATGCTCCTGCGTGTGATTCCTGTCTTCCGCGGCAACCCCATGCCGCTCGATCCCACGACTTGGGAATTCCTCCAGAGCACCGGCGCGAGCGAGGCCGAGATCGTGCCGGCGATACGCGGCTGCCGCGTCGATCTCTGGCTCTTCGCCCGCGACGCAGCGTTCGTGGCGACCAACTACCAGACGCTGACGCCGATGTTCTCGGACGAGACGCGCACCATCTTCCGCGCCGCCTATCGCAGGGACCACGCCGGCGAGGTATTCGAGCAGTGGCGCTGCCGGCACCGGGCCGGAGGATGACCGGAGCGGTCACCGCGACGGCGTAACCCTGCGATAGGTTCCCGTCGACCAGTCATAGGCGAGGAGCTCGAAGGGAGCTTGCGCGGGATCGAAGTCGACGACGATCCCGCGGCCGAAATCCACGATCGGCACTTCCGGCCGCCGAATGGAGGGCATGACCACGCGGCCCTCTGGGAAACGGTAGTTCCCGACTCCCTCGCGATGCACGGAGCCGCGGAGGCCCGGCAGGAGCAGGCGAGCGTCCGCGGTATGGAGGGCGATCTCTGCGCAGCCCGGCAGGGTCGCGGCGAATTCGTTGCCGCGGAGGACCGCGCTTCCGCCGGAGGCGCGTCCGCATCCTTCGAATTGGTAGAGGAAGACGGGCTCAAAGGGGAGATTCCAGGCGATCCGCAGCGATTCAGGCGATGCGAAGAACCCCGGCGCCGAAGCGACGTAGACGCGTGAGGGCGCGTCCCTCATGGCGGTCAAGGCATGGTGGAGCGACTTGGTGGGATTGTCGCGGTAGTACGCGAGTTTTTCCGCCGTCCAGCCGACGCCGTGCAGAAGGAAGGCAGCCGCCGTCGCGGCGGTTGCAGCCGGGCGCAGGAATGCGAGAGCGCGGCCGCGGAAGAGCGGGCGCGGACCATAGAGGACGAGCACCCCCGCTACGAGCAGCAGAGGGTAAAGGGTCCCGCCATATCGCGCCTCGTGCGCGTTCGCGACGTCGAAGGCGAGCGCCGCGAGGAGCCAGGTCGCCGAGTAGATGCGGGCAACGTCGGGCGAAGCGCCGGTCTTCAGCAGCAGCAAGGTCGGCCGCAAGAGCTTGGCGAGGACGGCCGCAATGACGAGCCACAGCACGAGGTTGAGCCCGATGGCAAGGAAACTCAGCACTGCCCGCGAGGTCGCAAGCCCCCCGGCATCGCCGGGGCCGAAACCAAGATGGATGACGATCTCGTGCAGGGTGTCGACGTCGAGCGCGCCGCTCGGCCAGATCATGGCGCCGCGCAGCAGCTCGAAGGCGAGGCCCTGCGAGCCCGAGTAGGGTGTCGCCTCCTCACCGAGCACCGCCGGACCCAAGGCGTATGAGTAGACCGCGGCCCAGATCGCGAGCGGCAGCAGAAGCAGGACGCTCCTGCCGACCCTCCTCGCGACGAGCCAGGAGGAGAGCGCCGCGGCGAGCGGCGCCGGAAGGGCCGTCTCCTTGGTGAAGACGGCGAGTAGGAGAAAGCAGAGGGGTGCAAAGGTGGAGCCTTTCCAGGCGGAGCGAAAGGCCGCGACCGCAAACACGCCCGCGAGCACGTCGAATTGGAAGGGGATCGCCGTCAGTCCGTTGTTGATGACGGAGGGATTCAGCAGGAAAAGCCAGCCGATCGCGGAGGCCGCGCCGCCGCTCGCGCCCAGATCGAGCGCGGAGCGGCGGACGAGGCTGGCGCCGAGGTAGAGGACCGCGCAGAAGGCGAGGACGCAGATCAGCACGAATGCGCGATAGGGTAGGCCGGAGCACAGCGCGTAGATCGCCCATAGGGCCGCGTGGACGATCGGGCGAATGTAGTGGCTCTCGGACGGAGACCACTCGCCGTAGGTTCGAAAATAGTCGGTGAATCCCCGGAGGAACCACTCCGAGAAATCGGAACGTGCGAGCTGTGGAACGAAGGCGATCTCGTCGCCGAAGGGATACGTGTGCCATTCGCTCAGGGCGACGGCGAGCAGAAAGAGAAGGCAGACGATCGCCAGAGATACCGGAGCGAAAAGCCGGTCCTTCGCGGCCGTGGCGCCGCTGGGGGGCTGGGGCCCAGTCATCTAGAGACTTCCAGTCCTACGTCCGGCGCGCGCGGCTCGAGGCGCCGATGATTGGCTCCCGGCAATGCGTCCTCCCCGTCGCCGGACCGCACGCCCTCACGGTCTCGGAGGATCTGGGGCGGCGTCCATTCGGCGCGTCGACTTTATCTGATCGCATTATTCGCTCGCTACGCGCCGAATAGGGGATGCGCATGCCCGGCCGCCCCGGAGTCGCTTCGGCGGGTCACCTCAGCGGGGAACGAGCACGTAGTAGTCGACGCCATAGGAGGTTTGCTCGTCGATCCCCGCGGCGGCAGCAAGGCTCGGAAACAGGCGCAAGACGAGGGCCTTGAGCTGAATGCGGATGCCGAAATTCGGAATTGCGTGCTCGCTCCTGGTTCCGAAGGCCACGCGATGGTCGCGCCCCATCGCGCTCAAATACGCTTCGTCGACGTCGATACCGCCGCTCGGGGTTACGATGAGGTAATCGCTGACGCGTGCCCCGGGCACCAGCTCGAAGCGGTCGGCAGGCAGACCGCGATGGACGAGAAAGCGATCGAGGCTCGCATAGAGCTCGGAGTCGGCGGCGATGCGGTCGAGCGTGACGCGCGCGGGCGAGCGATCACCCCTGCGTTCGATGTCGCCGGCGAGGAAGCCGAGCATTGCATCGTAGTTGCGGGCGACGTATTTCGCGGAGGAGATCTGGAACAGGGTGTCCGGTATGGCGCCGAGGACGAGGAGGAGCGCGGCAAGGCCGCTCCCGACTCGCCAAACTCGCGAGCCCCTGAGTTCGGAGCGACGCGACCACGCCGCCAGGGCAGGAAGCGCCGCCGCGTAGGCCGGCAGCCAATAATAGGGCTGGTGGAGGCCGAGGATCAGGAAGCTCGCGGCATAGGCGGCGGAGGCGAGGAGGAGGGGATCGGCCCAGGGCTCGATCGCCGCCCCATGCCGCAGGACTGCGATCCCCCGCCGGACCGCGAGCGGAAATACCAGGAAGACCACGATCGGGTCGGTCGTGGCGTAGTCGCCGAGATATTTGACGGCTCTCAGCAGCGGCGAGCCCGGCTTGGCGCCGTAGAGCGCGGCGCCCCACTGGGGATAGATCAAGAGCGCGTAGAGCGCGAGATAGAGGGCGGCGCTCCCGAGCAGCAGCAGGTCCAGGGCTCGGGTCTCCTCGACGCGGCGCGCTCTCTGCGCGAGGAGCCGCAGGGCGGCAAAGACCGCAATCAGGATGAAACTCGTCTCCTTGCAGTAGAGCGCGAGGTTCGCGGCGATGACCGCTGCGCCGAAGGCGATCGGCGAGCGCAGCCGCGCAAATCTCCGATAGGACCACAGCGCCAGCACAAAAAGCGTGAGCGAGTCGCGCTCGGATACCTGAAGCCGAAGCCAGGCGACGGCGAAGCCCGGCAGGAGCACGAGGATGGCAAGCGCGATGAGCGCGCGTCCCGTGCCGCCTTCCGCCCGCACGAGATCGAAGAGCACGAGGCAGAGAACCAGCAGCTCCACCGCATTGAAGGCGTAGTATCCGGCCGGTCCCTTCGCGAAGAGCGCGATGAGGTTGAGCTCCTGTCCCGTCAGGGGATCGAAGCGCCCCTGGCTCGGCCAAATGTCTAGCGGAAAGCGCTTGCCGGCCAGCGTCGTCACGAGGAGGTTGTGATCGTCGATCGGCGCGAAGTGCACGTCCAGCAGCAGGAGATGGAGGTAGGCGAGCGCCAGGACGGCGACGGCGCAGACGAGGAATGCCCTTGAGGTCCGACTCTGCATCGCCGGTGCCGCGATCCCGCCGTTACGCTCAGCCGCTCGTCGACAGGCTCTTGCCGCGTGCGAGGCCGAGCTCCAGGCGCGCGGAATCGCTGATGCTGATAGCGAGGCTCACGGGGTCGACGATCCATTTGCTGAGCCTCGCCGCGGCGGCCATCGGCGCGAAGCACCAGCCCTTGGGCCTTCCGGTGGCCTTCTCGTAGATCCGCGCGAAATCCCGCCGCAGCGCCTCGCGATGGCGCATCGAGCCTGTGAGGGAGTTCGGGTAGAGGCGGAACACGCCCCAATACCGATCGACGCGGTGGAAACGCTTGCCCGCGAGGGCGAGGTCGACGAGGAGCTCGTAGTCCCAGCAGCTCCGGTTCGCGGCATTGAAGCCGCGGATGTCGCGGAACGCCTGGCTGCGGATGAAGGTCGCCTGCTGCACGATGACGCTGGAGCCGTGGACGGCGCGCCAGAGGTCGAAGGGCGCCGAGCGCAGCCGGCGCAATTGGCGGTCCTCGCCGTCGACGAGATAGCCGTGTCCATAGATGAGGTCCATCTCGGGATGCGAAGCGAATTCAGAGGCCGCCTCGCCGAGCGCGCCGGAGATCAGCGCGTCGTCGGCGTTGATGTAGGCGAGGATGTCGCCGGTGGCGTGCGCGAAGCCCTTGTTGAGACCGTCCGCCGGCCCCTCGTCCGGCTCCAGGATGACGCGGGCGAAGCGGTCGCGGTATCGCCCGATGATCTCGCGGCTGCCGTCGGTCGATCCGGCATCGACGACGATGAATTCGACGTCGCGGTGGTCCTGCTCCAGCACCGAGCGAATCGCCCGCTCCAGAAATGGGGCCTGATTGAACGAAATCGTTACGACCGAGATCTTCATGCGGCTCGGAATAAGGCCACCTTTGGGGCCGCGCAGGCGAGTTGCTCCGAAGGAGGATCGGCGCCGTTACCGTCGAGCGGATCATGCTAGCTCAAATGCGCGCCGCTTTGACCAGCGGATCGGCGATTGCGCGTAGCGCGGGGACGGTGCGGTGACGCCCTGGAATGTCTATACTCGCGAGCCGCGACGGCCTCCCGTCAGGGAGCGACGAGAGCGCCGCCGGCGTTAACCTTGGGTCCGGCGCACATGTGGCAAACCATCACCGATTGCGGCGATCTCGCGGTTCTCTTGCCGATTTCCATGGCCATCCTGATTTGGCTGCTGCTCCGGTCGGGCCGGAGTGCGGCGTTGTGGTTTGCGTGCGCGCTCGCGATTTGCATCGGTGCTACCGCGGGGCTCAAGGTTCTCTTCGCGGTCTGCCCGCCGGACGCCTCGCTGCAAAGCCCGAGCGGCCACACGAGCCTCAGCACTCTCGTTTATGGCGGCCTCGCCGCGATCGCGGCGGTGCATGGCCGGGACTGGTGGCGCAACGCCGCCGCCGCCGCCGGCCTGCTCGTCGTGGTCGCCATCGCCGCCACCCGCGTCATCCTGAATGCGCACACCTTCACGGAGACGGTCCTGGGTCTCGCGATCGGCGCCGCCGCGCTCGCGATTTTCGTGCGCCCCTATTGGCGGCTCGGCCGGGCGGAATTGTCGCTGCGGCCGCTCCTCGTCACGGTGGTCCTATTGGTCGTATCGCTTCACGGCTCCCAGCTTCGAGCCGAGGATTTTCTCGAGGCTATTGGGGTGCAACTGGAAGCCGACGGCGTTTCCTGCCGCTGAGGCGCGCTCGAGGGGCCCAGCCTCTCCCTCCGGCGATTTGCCGAGACTTATTCTAAGGCGAGCCTTGCACCGCACCCGCGGTGTTTGGCGCGGCGGGCGGCCGGTTCAGGACCGCCAGCCACTGCACGGGACTCTGCGGGCTCTGCACCGAAACCCAGCGATAGGGAAGCTCCGACCAAGGCGCGGGATGCCCTAGCCGGTTGTCGAGCACGATATCGCCGCGGTCGGTGCGTGCGACGAGGACGAGATGGCCTTCGCCGCGCTCGGTGACCGCAGTCGCGAGCAGCAGCGACGAGCGCGGCCATCCGCGCGCGAGAAGATCGCGCAGCTTGGCGAGCGCGAACCTGTTGCAGTCGCCCGTGCCGTCCGTCGAATACTCCCAACTGTGCGTGGGGTCCTCCACGGGGCGGATCGAGGCGTTGACGCTCTGCTGCACCTCCCGGAGCTCGCGCTCGCGTGCCGGGGTGAGCTCGACGACCTCGGCTTCCGCCGACTTCGTCGCACACTCCCGGAGGTGCCTCACGCAGAAGCCGAGGAACCCGGCGGGCGGGACCGCCGCGGCCCCCGTGGGAAGCTGCGTCCCGCAAAGGGCCTCCGTGGGCGCCAATGAGAAGGCGATGCAGACCGCCAGGACAGCGAGACGGAAGGAGCGAGGAAGCGCGGCGCGAGAATTCCGAAGGTGCATGACGGCCCCGGGACGCGCCTCCCGTTGCCCGGAGCGCGCGTGCGCCCGCCATGCGCCCCCTCTGCTCGGTTAGACGAGGGTCGCGGCCGAATAGTTCAATCTCGGGACCGGCCGCGCCGGACTGACCGCCAGGGCTCTAGAACTGGAAGTAGATGAAAGGCCGATACCCCAGCGGCATCAGCGCGACGGCGACGGCCCAGAGGGCGCCGTAGACGAAGGCGAAAAGCCGGGGCTCGAGCGCGCTGAGCCTTTGCGCCCAGCAATAGCGGCGTGCAGCGAATTGGACGAGCAATAGGCCGGGCCCGAGGAGGATGAGCCAATTCGGCAGCGCCTCCGGGCCCCCGGGCGTCAGGAGCAGATAGCGGCCGATCATCGTCGTCGCCGATCCAAAATCGCCGGCGCGAAAGAGGATCCAGGCGAGGCAGACGAAATTGATGGTGAGAAGCCAGCCGAGAAAGCCGCGCCATCGTCCGAGCCGCGCGAGGCCGAAGCGCGACACGAGCTCTCGGTTGACGATGAGTCCGAGGCCATGCAGTCCGCCCCATGCGACGAAGGTCCAAGCGGCCCCGTGCCATAGGCCGCCCGCGAGCATGGTCAGCAGGAGGTTTCGGTAGGTGACGAGACGGTTGGCGCTTCGACCGCCGAGGGAGAGGTAGATGTAATCGCGTATCCAGGTCGAGAGCGAGATGTGCCAGCGCCGCCAAAAGTCCTGGATCGAGGCCGCGAGGTAGGGCGCGTCGAAATTCCACATCAGGCGATAGCCCATGAGGCCGGCGCAGGCGATTGCCATGTCGGAATATCCGGAGAAGTCGCAGTAGATTTGAACCGCGTAGAGCCAGACCGCGGCGATCGAGCTCGGAGCTTCGAATTCGGCCGGCGCGTCGAAGACACGATCGACGAAGGGCGCCACGTTGTCGGCGATCCCGGCTTTCTTGAGATAACCGATCAGGAACAGCATCAGGAATCGTCGCGCCTCGGGGGAGGTGAGGCTGCGGCTCGAGACGAGCTGGGGGAGGAAGAAAGACGGGCGGGTGATTGGTCCGGCTACGAGCTGGGGGAAGAAGGAGGCGACGAAGAGATAGTCGCGCAGGCTCCGTGCGGGCTCGAGCTGCCGCCTGTATACGTCGATCGTGTAGCTCAGCGACTGGAAGGTGAAGAAGCTGATTCCGACGGGAAGCACGATCTGCAGCGCAGGCCGGCTCAATCCCGCGCCGAGTGCGTCGAGGAGCGCGACCGCGCTGTCCAGGAAGAAGTTGCAATACTTGAAGAGGCCGAGCGTGCCCAGATTCATCGCGAGGCTCGCGGCGACGTAGACCCGGCGCAGGACGGGATTTCGGCTCGCATCGATCCGCAGCGCGAAGAAGAAGTCGCCGCAGGAGAGCAGGAACAGCATCGCGACGAAGCGCCAGTCCCAGCAGCCGTAGAAGAAATAGCTCGCGACGAGCACGAAGGTCTTGCGATGGTCGTTTCGGACGAGCGACCAATAGATCAGCAGAACGATCGCGAGGAAGACGAGGAAGCGAAACTCGACAAAGAGCACTTCATTCACCGCATGCGGCGGCCGGAAGCGGACCGAGACGGGCTTTCACTTCCTCCGCAAGGATGCGCGAGAACAGCGCCGCCCCCTCGGTGTCGAGATGGCCGGGGTCGCGCCACAGCTCCGGCCGGAAGAGCTGGGGATAGCGGTCCGGCCGGGCGAGATTGAGGATCGGGACTGGCGTCCCGGACACCTCGATGGCCGCGGGGTACTCCGGATAGCGATAGAGATCGTCGAGGCTCGGAGAGACGAGGTAGAAGAAATGCACGTTGCGCCTCGCCGCCGCGGCGCGGAGTTCCGCGACGAGCGCGCGGTTGCCGGGGAGGATGGACATGGTCGCGACCACCGGCGTTTGCGGCCGGTCGCGAAACGCCGCCTCGACGCCGCGCCGCCCGGCCTCGTCCCTGGGCTCGTTCACGAACCCCCGCTCCGCCTCGGCGCCGCCGCCGCGTGGGCGCTGGAAGAGCGCCTCGCTCAGCATGCCGAGGCCGGAGTAATGGAGGAGGCCGGCAACGAGCGCCACTCCCGCGCGAGCGATCTCCCGGACGCGGCCGACGCTCGCGTCGCTGAAGCTCGCGGCGAAGAGCACAGTGTCGAGATCGTAAAGATTGACCGAGCGCGGGTGGAACAGATTGACGAGCTCGAAATTGAGCCCCGCGTTGAGCTCCAAGATCGCGATGCAGAACGCCGGCTCCGTGCCGCCGGGCGAGAGGCGCGCGAGGAATTCCCGCGCGAGCGCCCGCTGCTCGGTCTGGCTCCCGCCAAAGAGCGCGAGATTGAGACTATGCACCGCATAGGGCGCGCCGGCGAAGGCAGTATCGAATGCGCTCGGCAGGAAGCCGTTGTGGACGCGGCTCGTCCCGAAGGCCGCGACGGTCGCCTCGCGATCGCGCGCGAGAAGCGCGAGCTTCTCGCTGCGCGGCGGAGCATAGAGATAGAGCGGATCCGGAAGCAGCAGGCGGATCGCGGCGGCGGCCGCGGCGAAGCCGAGCGCCGCCAGCACCGCAAGCGGCGAGCCTCGAAAGGCGAGTTGGAGAGGCAGGAACGACCAGAACCGAGCGACCATTGATCTCACGGCCGCGGCGGCCGGCCGGCGGTGCCGACGCGTTCTTGACCGCTGCGGCGACGGCGCATATCTCGTATCGGCACGGTCCGCCAACCGAGTGCGCCGAGATGTTCCTCCCGTGGTTCTCCCGCAAGGCCGGAGCTCAGCGGCCGGCCGCGCTGCCTCCGGGCCTGCGCGTCTATGCGATCGGCGACGTGCATGGCCGAGCCGATCTCCTGCGCGAGCTCGACGAGCGCATCGCCGCCGATGCGAGAGGCGGATCCGCGCGCGAGATGCGCACCGTCCTGCTCGGCGACTACGTCGACCGCGGCCCCGATAGCCGCGAGGTCGTCGAGCGCATCGTGCGCGGGCGCCTCGGTGGCTTGCCGACGACCTGCCTTCTCGGCAACCATGAGGCGATGCTGCTGAGGTTTCTCGAGGACGTCGCAGAAGCCCGGCGCTGGCTCACTTATGGCGGCCGCGCGACGCTCATGAGCTACGGCGTCCCCGCCGCCCGCGGCGACGCGACGGATGCGGCGCTCGGTGCGCTGCAGCGGGAGTTTCGTGATCGCTTTCCGAGCGAGCATCGCGATTTTCTCGCGCGGCTGCCGCGGCATGCAAGTTTCGGGGATTACTTCTTCGTTCATGCCGGCATCCGTCCGGGGGTTCCGATCGAGCGACAAAACGATACCGACCTCATCTGGATACGAGAAGAGTTTCTCGCGTCGAGCGACTTCCACGGCCGGATCGTCGTGCACGGCCATTCGTACAAGCACGAGCCCGAGGTGATGCCGAATCGCATCGGCATCGACACCGGCGCCTACGCCACGGGGCGGCTCACCTGCCTCGTGCTGGAGAGATCGGATCTCCGCTTCCTGTGAGCCCCACGGGACGGACGGGGAGTCGTGCGAGCGCGCGGCTCGCCGCAGCTCGCGCGATACGTCCAATTGTTCGGGCTGAAATTTGAGAATTAACGTAAATTAGGTGCCTCGTTCTGGTCGCTATTGTGACATCCGTTACAGTCCTTTCTGGGTGATGGTGGAATTCGCCCGGATTGATAATATTTTCAACGTGATCGCCCAGTCTTTTGGCTGGATTCGACCGTCTGTGGAGGCATTGTTATGACTTTTGCGCGCGCTTTAGCGATCGTGGCCATTAGCGCTGCGAGCGCATTGCTGGCGCCGATTGGTGTGGCTTCCGCCGCACAGATCGCGCAGGGCGGACCGCAGAACCCGCCTGCTCCCCCGCCGATTCCACCGGGTGTGATCCAAGCCATCAATCTTGCCGGCTGTACTCCGCAGCAGATCGAAGCGGCCGTGAAGCAGGGAGTGACGGACAATCCCACGCTCGCCGCGGATATCGCGGCGCTCGCGACGTCGCAATGCCCGGCCGATGCCGCGGGTATCGCGGCAACCGCGGCTGCAGCGGCGCCCACCCAGACTGCCGCGATCATCGTGGCGGTGATCCTCGCGTTGCCACCCGGGCAGCAGGAGAACAACGCGCTCTCGATCCTCGTGGCGGTTCAGGAGGCGGTGCCGGAGGCGGCTGACCAGATCACCTCCGCGATCACCGAGCTCGCGCTGAATCAAAACACCAACAATGGTATCGGCAGTCGCGGCAATATGGGCCCACCGCTCGTCGCGCCGCAAACCGACGTGCCGTCGAGCACGACACAATAAACGACGAGAGGGAGGGATCGCTGATATGCCGCCGACCGGTCGGCGTGCGTAGCTATGTCCGACGAATCCAACGGGGGATGGGAACAGTGCAGAACCTGAAGAGCAACATGGCGGCCACGGGATCCGGCGAGGAGGTGGCCGAGGATCGCGCGAAGCTGCCCCGGTCGCATGCGACTTCGGCCGTTAACCATAATTTACTGCGCAACACCCTGAGTCTCGCGGGAATTGTCGGCGCGCTTCTCGTGGCGGCGACCTTGCTCGCGAGCACGGCAGGGGCGCAAGCGCCAGTCGTGGGACCGTTCCCGTCCTGGCCGGCTGGCTCGCTCGAGCCCGCGGCGATCGGGCCGCTGAGCGAGACGGTCTTCGGCCGCGCCCGGCCCGACTACGATGCTCTCGGTTTTCGCTGGGAGTCGTTCATCATCAACCCCAGCGCCTCTTTGGGCGGCGTCTTCGATAGCAACATCTACGCGACCGAGACCGATACTAAGAGCGACTTCTTCGTTCGCGAGGCGGCCGGGATCTCCATCAAGTCCGACTGGAGCAGGCACGCGATCGTGTTCAATGCTGGCGGCGATTTTCGCCAATACGCGACCTACACGCAAAACAATCAGAACAACGCCTCGGTCGATCTCGGCGGGCGCTACGACATATCGACGGGCGAGTACTTCACGGCCGACGCGCTCTATCAACTCCTACATGAAGACCGCTCCTCGCCGAACGCGGTCAACGGCGTCAATCCCACGCAATACGTCGTCTACGGAGCCGACCTCGCCTACGTGCACATGGTCGGCCGGCTCGGGTTCCGGATCGACAGCACCTACACTGCCTACTCCTTCAACAACCCCCTTTCCAGCACCGGCGGCGTCATCAACCAGAGCTTCCGGGACCGCAACGAATACGTGATTGCGCCTCGATTGCAGTACGAGATCCAGCCCGGCTACAACGCCTTCATCCGCGCGCTCGGCAACGAGCGGCAGTACTTCAGCCAGGAATGCACGCCGACGGACTGCACGCCGGCGTCGCAGGGTATCCGCCGCAACTCGCACGGCTGGGAGGTAGATGTGGGCACGGCGATTGAGATCACGCGCATAATCACGGCCGAGGTCTATGTCGGATATCTCCAGCAATTTTATGAAAATCCCCTGCTGAAATCTCCGAGCGCGCCCGGATTCGGCGGTAATCTCATCTGGAACGTGACGCCGCTCACGACCGTGCGCGGGAGCTTCTCCCAAGCAGTGGCGGAGACGACCCTGGAAGGCGCATCGAGCTCGCTCGAGACGGGCGTGAGCGCCACGGTCGAGCACGAGCTTCTGCGCAACGTGCTGCTGCTGGGATCGGCGGGGCTGGTGCACGACAACTATCAGGGCAATCCGCGGGTCGACAACACCTTCGGCTTCGATGCCGGCGTCAAATACCTGCTCAACCGCAATTGGAGCGCCACGGCGGACTTGAACTACAGTCAGCGCAATTCGAACGTCGCCGGCAACAACTACAATCGGTTCAGGGCGATCTTCGCCGTCAAATACGCCTATTAGCGATGCGGGGGTGAAAGGTTCTGCGATGCATGATTGATCCGGCGCTTCCGCGAGCCGTCCACCCCCTTCTCGTCGTCCTGGTGTTGGTGCTCTCTGCTGTTTTCGCGTCCGCGCCCGCTGGCGCGGAATCCGCCGCTTACAGGCTTGGAAGCGGCGACAAGATCCGCGTGACCGTCTTCAACGAGCGGGACCTCTCCGGCGATTTCGACGTAAACGACCAGGGCCTCGTCTCGCTGCCGCTCATCGGGCAGGTCAGGGTCGGCGGCCTCTCGATCGCGGAGACGCAGCAGATCATCACCGAGCGCTACGGCAAGGACTATCTCGTCAACCCTCGCGTCAACGTCGAGGTCCTGAACTATCGCCCCTTCTTCATCCTGGGCGAGGTCAGGTCGCCGGGCAGCTACCCCTACGTCAGCGGAATGACGGTCCTCAACGCGGTCGCTCTCGCGGGCGGCTACACGCCCCGCGCCAATCACGACCGGATCACGGTCAAGCGGGCCGCGGATCCCCAAGGCGTCGAGCAACCGGTCGCGGAGGGTACCGCGGTCTTGCCCGGAGACGTCATCCGTGTTCACGAGCGGTTTTTCTGAGCGGCATAAGGCCGACGGGCTCGCGCGCGACGGCGCGGCCCGGAACCCGCCCATGCCCGCCCGATCTCATCGAGAGGAATTGAGGCGATGAACGATATGATCGATGCGCCGCGCGCCGCGGGGGCCGATCCCGACAAGAAGCGTCTTCGGCGGCTCTTCCCGGAGGTGATGCGGGACGGGGCCGAGCCCGAGGGTGTGGACCTGCGCGAGATACTCTCGATCCTGCGGCGGCGGATCGGAGTGATCGTCGGCTGCGCCGCGATCATCATGGCGCTCGGCGCGGTTTACACCTTCCAGCTCACGCCGCGCTATACCGCGCAATCCTCGCTCATGCTCGAGCAGCAGAAGCTGCAGCTCCTCGACATCAAGAACGTGCTCTCCGGCGGCGATCCCGGCAACGGCATGATCGCGACCCAAGTCGAGCTCATCAACTCGCCCTCGATCGCCGAGAAGGTCGCGGCGAAGCTCCACCTCGAGAGCGAGCCGGAATTCAACCCGACGCTTCCGCAGCCCGCGCGGTTCGACCCCTGGGGTTGGCTCCGAAGCAACTTCATGTCGCTCTTCGCTTCCGCTTCGGGGAGCGAGGTCGCGAAGGGCGAGCCGCGACAGCTCACCCCGCAGGAGATCGCGCCCGCGGTCGCGGGCCGCATCCTGGTGACCAACGACGGGATCTCCTACATCATCAAGATCAGGGCGCAATCCGAGAATCCCGAGCTCGCGGCCAAGATCGCCAACGCCTACATCGACGTCTATCTCAACGATCAGCTCGAGGCGAAATTCGATGCGACGCGCCGGGCGAGCGCCTGGCTCAACGAGCACCTCACGGACCTCCGCGAGAAGGTGCTGGCGGCGGAGCGCGCGGTTCAGCTCTTCAGGGAGCAGAACAACCTCAGCCACTCCGGCACGACGGTGACGGGCCAGCAGCTCGCGGAGCTGAACTCGCAGCTCATCATCGCCTCCGCCGACCGGCAGCAGAAGGAGGCGGCGCTGCGGGCGGCGCGGGGCTCGGCGAGCTCGCCGCTTCTCGACAAGCTCAAGGAGCAGGAGGCCGACCTTCTGCGGCGTCAGGCGGAGCTCGCGACGCGCTACAAGTCCGAGCATCCCGCGATGGTGAACATGGCCGCGCAAATCCGCGACGTCCGCGCGAAGATCGGGCAGGAGACCGCGGCGGCCTATCGCGTGCTCTCCGACCAGGTCGAACTCGCCCGCGCCAAGGAGCAGTCGATCAAGGCGGCGCTCGCGTCGCTGCAGCAGTCGACGACGCAGCAGGACAAGGCACAGGTGCAGCTTGCGGAGCTCGAGCGCGAGGCTCAGGCGAGCAAGGCGCTCTACGAGGATTTCCTCAATCGCTTCAAGCAGACGAGCGTGCAGGAGGACATTCAGCAGCCGGACGCGCGGCTCGTCGCCGCGGCCACGCCGCCGGGCGCTCCTTCCTTCCCCAGCAAGCCGCTCTACCTCGGCGTGGCGCTGGTGGTGTCGCTGTTCTTCGGCGTGCTGGTGGCGGTGATCATGGAGCGCCTCGACAACGGCTTCCGGACCTCCGACCAGCTCGAGAAGGTCGCGGGCCTTCCGGCATTGGGCATGGTGCCGAACGTCTCGCGGACTCGCCGGCCCGCCCGTGTCGTCGTCGCCTCGCCGGTCTCGCAGTATTCGGAGGCGATCCGCTCCGTGCGGACCGCCGTGCGCTATTCGCACGTCGACAGTCCGCCGAAGCTCATCCTCGTGACCTCGTCGCTCCCCGGCGAGGGCAAGACCGTGCTCGCATCCTCGATCGCCCTCAGCGTCGCGCGCTCCGGCGGCCGGGCCTTGCTGGTGGACTGCGACCTGCGGCGGCCGGGCGTCGCCAAGGTGCTCGGGGCCGAGGAGGGACCGGGTCTCGTCGATCTGTTCGACGGCACGGCGACGCCGGAGTCGATCATCCGCGTCGATGCCGAATCCGGGCTCCACTTCATTTCCGCCAAGGGCGGCACCGCCAATCCCCAGGATCTCCTGGGTTCGCAGCATATGCGCACATTCCTCGACCAGATGCGCCAGCACTACGATCTCGTCGTGCTCGACTCGCCGCCGATACTGGCGGTGTCGGACGCGATCATTCTGTCGCATTCCGCCGATGCCACGATCTACGTCATTCGCTGGGAGAAGACGCCGCGCCAGGCCGTGACCGGCGCCTTGAAGATGATCCGCACGAACGGCGGCCATCTCGCCGGCGCCGTCCTGTCGCGCGTCAACGTCCGTCGCCACTCGTCTTACGGCTACGGCGATTCCGCCTACTATTACGGCCGAGGCAAGGGCTATTACCGCTGAGGCCGACGACCCCCGATGGCTCTCCGCATATCCGGCCTTCCCCTGGCGGAGCTGGCGCTGGCGGCGGGAATTGTCGCGCTCGGCATTCCGATCGCGAGCGGTGCCTTTCATCGGCTGCACTTCGATGACCTGCTGAAGTCGACGGTTGCGGCAGTGGACCGCGGCGGACCCGCGGAAACCTTGGTCGCGGGTCTCTCGAATGCGGCTCCGCAGACCCAGGCGGAGCGTAAGGACCTTGCATTGGCCCTCCTCACCCTCGCGGACGTGCCTTCCATCTCGGAGCCGACTCGGCAGATGCTTCTGGCGCGGGCGCGCGACCAATTGCGCGACTACGTCTCGGCGGTGCCCGGCGACGGTGCCGCCTGGGCGAGCCTCGCGGCCGCAGAATTCGCCCGCGGTGAGGCCGAGCGAGCGCAGCGTGCCCTCAAGACCTCGATCCTCGTGACGCCGTGGTCGCCGTCCCTCGTCGCTTGGCGCTGCGGCCTCGGCATCGATCTCTTCGCCGCGCTCGACGGCGAGGGGAGGGAGCTGATGAAAGGGCAATTCAGGCTGCAGGCCGTGCGCGCGGTGACCGCGCTCGTCGATACCGCGATCCAGCGCCGCGGCGTACGCATCGCCCGCATTCTGCTCACCTCGAGCCCCGATCAGCTGATCGCGTTCGAGACCGAGCTGGCCAAGAGACGATGACCCCGGCGAAGGCGCACGGCCGTGCGCGCCTTCGTCCGCGGCCGATGCGGATGCGGGAAACGCTGTCACTTCTGTCGGGTGGGGGCGCGGGATGCGAGTTCTCTATCTCCTGACCGACGGTTTCGGGAGCGGCGGCGGCGTCGCCTGCTACAACCGGGATTTTCTGCGCGCGCTCGCGTCCTTCGGTGGCGGCTGCGAGGTGCTGGCCCTGCCTCGCGCGATCGCCGGCGAAACCGGCGAGCTGCCGGCGGGATTGACTTATGACGAGGCCGCCGCGCGCGGCAAGCTCGCATATCTCCTGCGCATGGTCTGCGCTCTCCTGTCGGGGCGGCGCTACGATTTCATCCTCTGCGGGCATTTGAACCTGCAGCCGCTGGCACGCATCGCCCGGCGGGTCGGGCGCGCGCGGTCGATCCTGCTCCTGCACGGCATCGAGGCCTGGACGCCGCCCGCGAGCAGCCAGCGACGGCGGGCATCGAGGGGCGCCGACTGGGTCGCCGCCGTGAGCCGAGTGACGCTCGACCGCTTCATGTCCTGGTCCGACTTCCCGCGCGAGCGTGTCTCGCTGCTCCCCTGCGCTGTCGATCTCCGCCGCTTCACGCCGGGGGAGCCCTCTCCCTCCGTTCTTGAGAAATACCGGCTGGGCGAGCGCACGGTCGTATTGACCTTGGGCCGTCTCTCGAGCGCCGAGCGGTACAAGGGCTTCGACGAGCTACTGGACGCGCTGCCCCTGCTGCGCAGCCGGCGGCCGGAGCTCCTCTGCGTGATCGCGGGCGACGGCGACGACCGCCGCCGCCTCGAGGCGAAGGCGCGAGATCTCGGCATCTTCGACTTCGTGCGCTTCACGGGCTATGTCCCGGAGGCGGAGCTCGTCCATCTCTACCGCGCGGCGCGCGCCTTCACCCTCGCCGGCCATGGAGAGGGGTTCGGCATCGTGCTGCTGGAAGCGATGGCCTGCGGCATTCCCGTCGTCGCCAGCACGTTGGACGGGAGCTTCGAGGCGATCGGCGGCGGAAAGCTCGGGATCGCCGTCGACCCCACCGACCAGCGGGCGCTGATCGAGGGCATTTCGGCTGCGCTGTCGCGGCCGGTCGGAGTGCGGCCTGTCGGTCTCGACGGTTTCTCGTACGAGGCCTTCGAGACGCGGGTACACGGTTTTCTCGCGCGCATCGCCGCATCCCCGGGCCTGCAATCCGGATGGAGCGAGGCCGGTGGATCGCGCAATCAGCCATACGGGGGGAAGCAGTGACGCCCGAAGAAGTGACCCCGGTCATCCTCACCTACAACGAGGAGGCGAATCTGGGCCGCAGCCTGGCGCGGCTCTCCTGGGCGAGGGAGATCGTCGTGGTCGACAGCTTCAGCACCGACCGGACGCTGGAGATTGCGCGGGGATTTCCGAACGTGCGAGTGCTGCAGCACGACTTCGAGGATCATGCGGCGCAATGGCGCTATGCGCTGGCCGAGGCGGAGATCGCGACGGAATGGGTGCTGGGGCTCGACGCCGATCTCGTCGTCTCGGCGGACTTCGAGCAGGCACTCGGGGAGCTGCGGCCGAGCGCGGAGACGGCGGGCTATGCCGCGCGCTTTCGCTATTGTGTCGTGGGCCGACCCTTGCCCCGCTCGATCTTTCCCGATCGTATCCTGCTCTTTCGGCGCGATCACGTGAGCTTCCGCCGGGACGGTCACGCCCATCGCGTGGAGGTCGCGGGCCGCGTCGAGCGGCTGCGCGGGCCGGTCGACCACGACGACCGCAAGCCGCTCTCGCGCTGGGCGCTCGCCCAGGACAAATACGCGAGCCTCGAGCGGGACAAGATCGCGGCGGCGCAGCCCGGCGAGCTCCACGGAGCCGACCGTCTGCGTCGCTGGGGCTTCCTTGCCCCCGTCGCCGTGCTCGCCTACTGCCTGTTCGTCAAGCGGCTGATCTTCGCGGGTCTGCCGGGGTGGTACTACACCTATCAGAGAGTCATGGCCGAGATCCTTCTGTCCCTCTACTTGATCGAGGATCGGCTCGCGAAGCGGAGCGAGCGGCCTTGAGGCGAAAGGGCGCACCCGAGCGGGACCGGAGATCTCGCGCTCCGGGCGGACGGCAGGATTAGGAGCGATGTCGACTCCGGTAGTCTCGATATCGAGAGAAACGGTGCCGGGCTCGGCGGGCTCCGTTCGGGCACTCGGCGCGCTGCTGCGCTGGGGATTGATCCTGCTCCTCGCCCTGGCGCCGCTCCCGATGGCGGCGGTCTATCCCTGGGCGTGGTCGCTACTCGCGCTCGCAAGCGGGGCCGTGCTGCTGACCGCGGCGGCGCGCGCGATCGCGGCGCGCGACCCGGATCTCGGTCTCTCGCAGCTTCGGCTTCCGATGGCGCTCGGCCTCGTCGTCGTGCTCTGGATCGGCTTCCAACAGGTGCCGGACGCCATTCACGATTGGTATTCCGCGCTCTGGAGCGAGGCCGCGCAGGGGCTCGGCGCTCCCATCAGGCGGTCGATCAGTCTCGATCGCGAGCGCTCCCTCGGTCACCTGCTGCGTCTCCTTTGCTATGCGGGGGTGTTCCTCTCGGCCTGGAGCGCGGCGCGAAGCACAGCCGGCGCGACGGGCCTGCTGCGCGCAATCGGGTTCATCGGAGTGGCCTATGCGGCCTACGGGCTCGTCGTCTACTTCGCCGGAAACCGATATCTGCTCTGGTATCCCAAATGGGCCTACCAATACGATCTCACGGGCACATTCGTGAACCGCAATTCCTTCGCTACCTTTCTCGGCCTGTGCCTGACAGCGGAGCTGGGGCTGCTCGCGCAGACCCTGCTGCTGCGGGTCGACGGCCGCAGCCCCTGGACGCTGATGCAGTCGTCGATCGAGGCCATGTTCTACTATGGCGCGCCCCTGATCCTCGGCCTGGTCGCGATCGTATGGGCGTTGCTGCTGACGCATTCGCGCGGCGGCGTCTTTGCGACCGTCGCCGGCAGCGCCGCGCTGGTCGCGGCCGTGATGGCCGCGCCGAGCCTGCGCGAGCCCGGGCGCTGGCCCATTGCCGCGCTCGCGGGATGCGGTGCGCTCGCCATGCTGGTGCTCGCGGGAAGTGGCCTCCTCGGGAGGGTCGTCGACAGCGCGAGCGAGCTCGGCGGCCGCACCCTCATCTACGCGGGAACGCTCGATGCGATTGCCGATCATCCGGTCCTCGGAACGGGGCTCGGCTCCTTCGAGCGCGTCTTCCCTCCGTACCAACCGCAATCAGAGACCCACCTCATCGAGTTCGCGCACAACGACTATCTGCAGAACATGCTGGAGCTCGGCATACCCGCCGCAGCGGTCTTCTATGCGATGCTGGCGCTTCTCGTGGGCTCAACGGCGCGCGGCGTCTTCCGGCGCCGGCGCAACGCGATCTTTCCCTGCGTAGGGCTCGGAGCCTCGGTGCTTGCGATGGCTCATTCGAGCGTCGATTTCAGCATGCAGATGCCCGCGGTCTCCGTGACCTACGCGGCACTGCTGGGGATGGCCGTCGCGCAATCCGAGGGCAGCCGCAAGGCCGACCATCCCGCGTCTGGCATGGGGACGGAGTAGGAAATGTGCGGCATCGTTGCCGTCTTCGCTCACGGCTTTGACGCGGAGCCCGTCTCCTCCGAGGAGATTCTGCGCATTCGCGACAGCATGGCGGTGCGGGGGCCCGACGGCGCGGGAGCCTGGCTCGATCCCGGCGGTCGGATCGGCCTAGGGCATCGGCGCCTCGCCATCATCGACCTCAGCGAGGCTGCGGCGCAGCCCATGACGAGCACTCGCGGCGACACCGTCATCACCTTCAACGGCGAGATCTACAATTACCGGGAGCTTCGCGCGGAGCTCGAGCAGAAGGGCGAGAGCTTCCGAACGCATTCCGATACGGAGGTGATGCTCGCGCTCTATGAGCGCGAGGGCGCGGAGATGCTCCGCCGCCTGCGGGGCATGTTCACGATCGCGCTCTGGGACAAGCGGCGGGGCGGCATGCTCGTTGCGCGTGACCCCATGGGCATCAAGCCGCTCTACTACTCGGACGAGGCGGGCCGGTTCATCGCGGCCTCGCAGGTGAAGGCCTTGCTTTCGGGCGGCATCGACGGCGAGCCCGATCCCGCGGGATGCGTGAGCTTCTTCCTGTTGGGATACGTGGCCGAGCCATTCACCATCCGGCGCCGCATTCGCGCGCTTCCGGCAGGCCACAGCCTATGGATCGATCGCTCCGGCGCGAGCCGGCCGCGTCCCTACCGCACCGTGCGCGACGTACTCTCGCGCAAGGAGCCGCAGAGCGCCGGCGACCCCGGCATTGCGCCCATCGGTGGCGCCATCCGGGCGAGCGTCAGGGCGCACATGGTCGCGGACGTTCCGGTGGGGCTCTTTCTCTCGGCCGGCATCGATTCCACGAGCATCGCCTCGCTCGCGAAGGACTGCACGGAAAGGCCCCTGCGCACCCTCACCGTCGGCTTCCGGGAATACAGGGGCACCAAGAGCGACGAGGTTCCCGTCGCGGAGGAGGTGGCGCAGGCCTTCGGCACCGATCACACCACGCTCTGGGTCGAGGGACGCAGTTTCCTCGAGGACCGCGAGCGGGTCTTGGACGCCATGGACCAGCCGACCATCGACGGCCTGAACGTCTATTTCGTGAGCAAGGCCGCGCGGCAGCTCGGCCTCAAGGTCGCTCTCTGCGGGCTCGGCGGCGACGAGCTCTTCGGCGGCTACCCCAGCTATCGGCAGGTGCCTCGCATTTCCCGCGCCCTGAGCCCGTTCCGCCTCGCGCCGGGGCTGGGTCGCGCGGTGCGCGCCCTATCGGCGGGCGTCGTCGGCCGGATTACCTCGCCCAAATACGCGGGGCTCCTCGAATACGGCACTTCCCTCGAGGATGCCTACCTGCTGCGCCGGGCGCTCTACATGCCCTGGGAGCTCCCGGGGGTGCTCGACGCCGACCTCGCGCGCGCGGGTTGGCGGGAGCTCGACCTCCGCGCGCGGCTCCACGAGACGATCGCCGGCCTCGACGGCGATCGTGCGCGCATCGCCGCGCTCGAGATGAGCTGGTACATGCGCGGTCAGCTCCTGCGCGACGCCGATTGGGCGGGCATGGCGCATTCGATCGAGGTCCGCACGCCGCTGGTCGACGTCGAGCTCCTGGCGGAGCTCGCGCCGCTCATCGCGGGCCCGTCGGCACCGTCGAAACTCGCGATGGCGAGGGCGACGCCCGCGGGAAGCATCGCCGCCGTAACCGGACGTCGCAAGACCGGGTTCACCGTGCCCATCCGGCAATGGCTGATCGGTGCGGAGGAGCAAGCCGCGGGGGATCGCGGGCTGCGCGGGTGGGCGAAGCTCGTCTTTGGCCGGCAGATGAGACTTTGAGCGATGAGGATCCTCCACATCGCCGCCGACCTCGACCGCCGCAAGGGCGGGCCGACCGCGGCTTGCATCGGCCTTGCGGAGCTGATGGCCCGCCGCGGGCATGAGGTGCGCATCGTCACCACTGATCGAGGCTATGCGCCGCCCGCGCCCGAGCCCCCCGGCAATCTCGCCATCGAGGCGCTGCCCGGGAGCTGGCCTGCCTTCTTCGGGACGTCGTGGCCGTTGCATCGGCGCCTCGATGAGGTCGTCCCCGAGGCGGACGTGGTGCATTTGCACTCGCTCTACCTCTTTCACGATTGGTCGGGGGCGCGGGCCTGTTGGCGCTTCCGGAAACCCTACATCGTCCGTCCCCACGGGACGCTGGACCCCTACATCTACAGGCGCCACCGCTGGCGCAAGCTGCTGGCGGAGGCGCTCTTCCAGAGGCGCGTGCTGCGCCGGGCTGCCGGACTGCATTACACCGCAGCCGACGAGTGGCTGCTCGCACGGCCGCAGGCGCGGAACCCGCGAGGCGCGATCGTTCCGATCGGGATCGACGCCGCGGCTTTCGCAAGCCTTCCGCCGCGGAGCGCGCTCCGCGGCCGATATCCCGGGATCGGCGCGCGCAAGGTCGTGCTGTTCCTGGGCCGGCTCAGCTACAAGAAGGGGCTCGATGTCGTCATCGACGCCGTCGCGGAGGTCGCGCGCGGGGGTCACGATGTTTTTCTCCTGATCGCGGGCCCCGATGACGGGGTCCGTGATGCCGCGGAGCAACGGATTCGAGCCCGCGGAATCGAAGGGCGCGCGCTGTTCGCGGGGATGGTGACGGGCGCGCAGAAGCTCGAGGTGCTCGCCGGGAGCGACGTCTTCCTGCTGCCGTCTCAGAGCGAGAATTTCGGCATCACCGTAGTGGAGGCCGCGGCATGCCGCGTGCCCGTGGTGATCTCGGACCGCGTCAATCTCTGGCGCGAATTTCAGGAGGCCGGCGCGGCGCTCGTGGGGCCGCCGGAGGCGGGCCCTTTCGCGGCGCATCTCAGGTTTCTGCTGGAGAACCCCGCCGAGGCCGCGGGAATCGCCGAGCGGGGCGCCGCGCTCGTTCGGCGCAATTTCGATTGGGACGCGCTGGGCCCGCGCTATGAGGCGATGTATGCGGAGGCGATAGGGACGGGGAAGCTGCAGGAGCTCAGTTAGGAAGATGGCAATCGCGCGGCGGGCATCTGCGATGGACCGGTATGCCGACGGCGGCCGCGGCGCGTCTCGATGGAATGCCTCCCCCCATGGCTGACCGGGCCTACCGGGTCGCCTATCTCGTGACCCATCCCATTCAATATCAGGCGCCGATGCTTCGACTGATCGCCGCGCAGCCGGACATCGACCTCACGGTATTCTTCCAGTCGGATCTCTCGCTCGGCTCGTATGAGGACGAGGGCTTCGGCAGAGCGGTGAAATGGGACGTTCCGCTCCTCGAGGGTTACCGTCACGAGTTCCTTCCGGGCTTCTGGCGACAGGGGCCGATCGGCGCGCGAAAGCCGCTGAGTTTCGGCCTCGGGCGCCGCCTGCGCCGAAGCCGTTTCGATGCGCTGTGGGTGCACGGATATGCACGCATCACCAACCTCGCCGCGATCCTCTGCGCGAAGGCGCACGGTCTCAAGGTCCTCGTTCGCGATGAAGCCACGCTTTTCAGCGCCGATAGGTCGGGAACGCAGCGCGCCGCGAAACGCGCCTTCTTCGCGATCCTATCGCGGCTCTGCGACGCCTATCTCGCCATCGGCTCCGCCAATCGCGACTACTATCTGTCGCAGGGCGTGCCCGCCCGGCGCATCTTCGACATGCCCTATTGCGTCGACAACGACTTCTTCGCGCGGCACGCGCGCGAGGCTGCTGCGCGGCGGCAGGAGCTGCGGCGGGAGCTCGCGCTGGCGGATCGGCGGCCCGTCATTCTCTACGCCTCCAAATTCGAGCCGCGAAAGCGGCCGCAGGACCTGCTCGACGCCTACGAGCGCGCGCTCGCCGCCGCGGGATGGGCCGAGCCGCCGTACCTGCTCTTCGTGGGCGACGGAGAGCTGCGCGCGCAGCTGGAGGCGTCCGCCCGCGCGCGCGGCCTCGGCGGGGTTCGCTTCCTCGGCTTTCGCAACCAGGGCGAGCTCCCCGCGCTCTATGAGCTCAGCGACGTCTTCGTGCTGCCCTCGGTGCGCGAGCCCTGGGGGCTCGTGGTGAACGAAGCGATGGCGGCAGGGAAGGCGGTGATCGTGAGCGACCGGGTCGGATGCGCGCCCGATCTCGTGAGGAACGGCGTAAACGGCGTCGTCTTTCCCGCGGGCGACGTGACCGCGCTCGCGGAAGCCCTGCGCGCGACGGCGGGCGACCCCGAGCGGAACGCCCGCATGGGCGAGGAGAGCCGGAAGATCATCGAGCGCTGGAGCTTCGCCGAGGACGTGGCGGGGCTGCGCCAGGCGCTACGGGCGAGCTTCTCATGATGGCCGGCGCCGGGCGCGAACGGGAGACCGTCGTCCTGGTCTTTCCCTCGGGGAACCAGAACGTGCGCTCGAACCTACGCGCCCTCGAACGCGAGGAAATGCTCGCGGAATTCTGCACCACGGTGGCTTGGCGCGGCGGGCGGCAGCTCCTAGCGCGGTTGCCACGCATATTGCGCGAGCATCTCGCGGCGCGCGTCTTCGACGAGATCGACGGCCGCCGCATTCGCACCTTCCCGTTGCGCGAGATCGTCAATCGGATTGCGGCTCGGACGGGACTTCCGTACGTCGCGCGCCACGAGCACGGCTGGGCCTCGATGGACGGAGTCTCGCGTGCGCTCGACGCGAGCGTGGCCCGCCTCATCCGGCGCGGCAAGCTGCGCGCGGACGCGGTCTACGCCTACGAATATGCGGCAATGCGGTCCTTCGAGGCCGCGGCCGCGGCGGGCATGCGGCGCTTCTACGAGCTCCCGATCGGATATTGGCGCGCAGGCTTGCGGATTCTTGGCGAGGAGAGCGAGCGCAATCCCGAATGGGCGCCGACGCTCGAGCTGCTCAAGGACAGCGCGGGGAAGCAGGCGTGGAAGGATCGGGAGCTGGTGTTGGCCGAGCATGTGATCGTCCCCAGCGATTTCGTCGCGGAGACGCTGCGCGAGCATCCCGGCTTCTCCGCGACGGTCGACGTCGTCCCCTACGGTGCTCCGGTGCCGCGGCCGTCGGTCGTTCGCGATCGGCCGGAGAAGCTGCGCCTCCTCTTCGTGGGCCATCTGAGTCAGCGCAAGGGCATCTCCTATCTCTTCGCGGCCATGCGCGCACTCGAGGGTGTCGCGACGCTCACTCTCGTCGGACCGAGGGTCGGCGGCGACTGCCCCGCGCTCTCGGCGGAGCTCGCGCGGCACCGCTGGCTCGGAACGGTTCCCCATCGGCGCGTGCTGGAAATCATGGCCGAGCACGACGTTTTCGTGTTTCCCTCGCTCTTCGAGGGCCTTGCTCAGGTTCTGCTGGAGGCGATGGCGCAGGGCCTGCCCGCAATCACCACTCGGAACAGCGGCGGAGCCATGGTGGTGGAGGAGGGTGAGAATGGATTCCTCGTGCCAATCCGCGACCCCCAGGCGATCGCCGAGCGCGTCGCGCTCCTGGCCCGGCGCCGTGAGCTGCTCGAGTCCATGAGCGTCGCGGCCTTGCGCAAGGCCGCCTGCATGTCGTGGCGAGCGCGCGAAGAAGTCTTCATCGATCTGCTGCGCCGCCGTCTCGCGGCGTCCTGCCGATAGGGGAGGAAGGGGGTTGAGCCGCTTGGTGCCTCGAACTCCGCGCTGGCTGCCCTACGGCCTCGATGCCCGCCGGCTCGCGCGCGGCGCGACGGTGCTCCTGGTATTCGGGCTGGCGCAGGTCGGTTCGCAGATTCTGACTTTAGTTGCAGGGATTGCGGTGGTGCGCTTCCTCGCGGTCGAGCAGTATGCGCTTTACACGATCGCGAACGGCATGATGTCCGCGGTCTACCTGCTCGCCGAGAGCGGGATCGCGAGCGCCGCCGTCGGCATCGGCGGACGCTCCTGGCAGGATGGGGCCTGGCTGGGGGGCGTGCTCGCGGCGGCCCGCCGGCGCGTCCTTTGGCTTCGCAACTTGACGTCGCTGCCAGTGGGGGCAGTGCTGGTATGGCTGCTGCTTCGAAACGGCGCGGGTGCGCTCGATACGGCGATACTGGTCCTGCTGGTCCTCGCGGGCGGCAGCCTCTCGCTGCTGGGACAAATCTACGTCGTCGCGCCGCGGCTTCGCGCGGACACCGGGGCGCAGCAGCGAGCCGCGGTCGCCGCCTCGGCGTTCCGGCTCGGTGCGACGCTCGCGGCGGCGGCGCTGGGCCTCCTCGCGAGCACGGCCGTGCTGGCGATCGTCCTCGGCGGCCTGCTCTACGTCTGGCTGCTCCGCCGATGGATGCGGGGCCGGGTCGCGCTCGATGCGTCCGTCGATGCCGGCGTCGACCGCGAGCTCCGCGCGGTCGTGGCGCGTCAGCTGCCGAACGGGATCTACTACCTCTGCCAGTCGCAGATCGGCATCTGGCTTCTCAGCGTTTTCGCGTCGACGGATTCGGTCGCGCATTTGGGCGCGGTGACCCGCATCAGCGCGATCCTCGGCGTGATGATGGCGACGATGCAGGGAGTTATCGTTCCGCGTTATGCGCGGGTTCAGGCGGCGGAGCGGCTCATGCCGCTCTTCTTCCTCGTCATGCTGGGTTTCGCGGCGGTCGCGGCCCTTTTGGTGGCCGCGGTCTGGATGCTGCCGGAACCGCTTATCTGGCTGCTCGGCCCGCAATACGCGGGCCTGCCCGCAGAGCTCGTGCTCGCTTCCGCGGCTGCGGCGATCACGGCGGTCGGCGCGCTCGCCTGGATGCTCAGCGCAAACCGCGGCTGGTTCCTGCCGGCATGGGTGAACATCCCCGTGGGCGTCACGACTCAGGCGGTGGCGATCGCGACGATCGGCGTCGCCACGCTCCGGCAGGTGCTCTGGCTCGGGATCTGCACCGAGCTCGTGTTCCTGCTCCTTAACCTCGGCGCCGGAGTCTACTTCCTCCGCCGCTTTCGGCGCCGTTCCGTGCTATAAATACCCTGGAATATCCGGCCGAAATTAACCATGCCTGAAGCGCTCAGCTCGCCGCTCGTGGCGATTCCAGCACTGCTCGTCACGGGCTTCTGCCTGCTGCGCAGCCTGTCGAGCTGGGTCTCGGCGCTGCAGCTCCTGATCGCGGCAATACTCTTCGGTGGCATTCTCGGCGCTTGGATGGGGAGCGGGGCACTTCCCGTCGCCTTCCGCGATCTCGCGATCGTGGCGCCGCTCTACCTCGCCTTCTTCCTGGGGAAGGCCGGGCGCCAGGCCCTCGCGCGCGTTCCGCTAGATCTCGGCATCGGCCTCGCGATGGTGCTGGGCTGGCTCATCGTCGGCCTCTTCAATCTCGGCAGCGTCTCCATGCTGCAGCTCCTGATCGGCCTCAAGGTCTGGGGCTACTACGTGCCCTTTCTCGTCGTGGGAATCGCGCTCGCGACGCGGCCGCCGGCGATGTTCAGGGTGTTCCGCACCTTCCTGCTGCTGGGGATCGTCGCCTGCGGTATTGGCCTGGTGCAGTCCTTCCTCATCCGCGTCATCGGCTACGGGCCCGCGATCTCGCTGTTCTTCGGTACGGGAGCCAATGCCGCCACGCAGGGCTTCACCTTCTTCACGGCGGGCGGAGGCATCTTCCGCGTGCCCGGCACCTTCTCGTTCAATTCGCAATACGTGGGCTTCCTCTACGTGCTCCTGACGGTCGCGATGATCGAGACGAACGCCGATCCCGACCCCTGGTATCGCAGGATCGCGAACCTGACGGTGTTCGTGACGCTGCTCGCGAGCGTCGTCAGCGGCACCAAGGGCGCGCTGGTCACCTTTCCGCTCTTCGTCGTCGGCTACGCCCTGTTCGGCCTCACGCGGAGCGGGCTCCTAGTCGTCGCGCCCGTGGCGCTCGCCGCCGGCGTCTTGGTGCTGACCACGATCGGCATCGACCTCGGCGGACTCTTCCGCTACGGCGCCGAGCTTACGCGAAGCTACACCGAGGGGTTCTTCTTCCAGCAGATCGACAACGCCCTGCAATTCGGCGCGCTCGGCCGCGGCATCGGAAGCAACACGAACGCTGCGCGCTATGCCATCCCCGGCACGGATGTGGGCTCCCTCGTCGGCTTTGAGTCCTATTTCGCGAAGATCGCCGTGGAGCTGGGCGCGATCGGCCTCGTCATCCTCGGCACGTTCCTGGCGTGGATCGGGATCAAGTCAGGCCTGCTCGCGCTTCGCTATCGCTTCCATAGCGGAGGGGCGATCGTGGCGCCGCTCGCGATCTACGTCATCTTTACGCTGGTCACGCTCTTCAAGGCATGGTCGATCGACGTCGATCCCGCCAACGTGTTCTTCTGGCTTGCCCTGGGCCTGATGGTGGGGATCGATAGGCAGACTCGCGGCGCGCGGGTATCGGTGCCTGAGGCGGCGCCGCTGCTCCCCGGAGGCTCTCGCCCTGCGCCTCTCGGCTGAGGCGGTCAGGGCGTGCGAGGGCGGCGATAGGTCAGGAGCTTGATCGCGGCGAGCGCGCCCCAGGAGGCGAGGCGGCGGATGGGCGCAGGCCGCTCCGGCTCGAATTCCGGAACGTAGCGGCGGATGAGCGCAACACCGGCTTCGTATTCCCGCTGCATGCCCGCCGCGGGAAAGGACTGGATCGCGGAGTAGATACCCTCCGCGACGCCGCGATAGGCGTCTTGCCTCAGTGCCTCGAGCTCGCGATGGCGCGGCGGCAGATGGTCGAAGACGTCCTCGAGAAGAGCGAAGTTGTTGAGCATGAGCTGTGCGTCGCGGCTCAGATTGGTGCCGTGGGTGCGGTGATAGGCCAGCGGCTCCGGGTGGAAGATCAGATCCGCTACCAGCGAGAGGCGCAGGGAGAGGTGCCAATCCGCGTGCCATTCCGTCGCCATGCCCGCGGGCCGGCGATCGAAGCCGCCAACCGCCTCGAGGGTCTCGCGGCGCATCAGGATCGAGGGCGAGCGGATCGTGTAGGCGAGCGCGAGCGAGCGAAAGGCCTCGGGCGCGGGGTAGCGGCGGCCCGGCAATCTCGGAAAGCCGCCCCAGACGCCGCCTCGCATATCCATGCGCAGGCTCCGGCAATGCGCGAGCCCGGCCGCGGGGCTTGCCGCTAGAATGCCGGCCATCGCCTCGAGGAAGCTCCGGTCGCAACTATCGTCGCTGTCGACGCGATAGACGTATGTGCCGCGGGCCTCGCCGAGGCCGCGCTGATTGGCGCGCATGTGCCCGAGATTGCGCTCGTTCCGCAGCACGCGGACACGGAGGTCGCCGGCGGTGAGGCGGCGCATCTCCTCGTAGCTGCCGTCAGTCGAGCAATCGTCAACGACGATCCACTCTAAATCGGCGAGGCTCTGGCCGAGGATCGAGCGCACGCGCTCCTTGAGAAACGGCTTGTGGTTGTAAAGCGCGGTCACGACGGAGACGAGCGGCACGCGTCAGCCCCGTGCCCCGGCGAAGCGCCCCACCGTCTCGGAGAGCGCGCGCTCGAACCTCGCCGCGAGGCGATCCCAGTCATAGTCCTCGAGCTCCGGCTCGGCGGGCTCCGGCGGCCCAACCATCGCCTGCGCGATCGCCTCCTCCATCGCCGGCGCGTCCGCCGCGCAAAAGCGAACGTAGGAGAGGCTCATCTCCGCGACCTCCTCGGCGTGGGGCGCCGCAACCACGGGCTTTCCCATCGCACCGTACTCGAAAATCTTCAGCGGCGACTGGAAGTGGTAATAGGGGTGGTCGTCTACGGCCGAGAGGCCGAGATCGCTGGCCATGAAATAGGGCATGATCTCAGCGTAGGGCACCGGACCGACCGCGCACACCACGCCCGGGAAATCTCGGGCGCGTCGCTGGATTTCGGGCAGCAGCTCGCTCTGGCCGACGAGGAGCAGCACGATCTTCCGCCCCTTGCGCGCGAGCGCGAGCACGGCGTCGAGGAAATAGAGGCGCGAGCTGCAGGTCATGCCGATGATCGAGACGACGAAGGCGTCGGGATCAATGCCAAGCGCGGTCTTGGCCTCGCGTGCGGTGTGCGCCGTGCGGTAGGCGCGGTAGCGCGCGAGCTCGACCCCGTTGGGAATGTAATAGCAATGGGGATTGACCGTTGCCGCCTGCTTCATCAGGCCGCGCGAGACGCAGACGACCGCGTCTGCGGACTTGACGTAGAGGGGCTCGAAGGCGCTTTGGCCGGTGTCGCGGCTCCAATCCATCCCGTCGAGATAGTCGCACACAACGGGAAGGCGGCCCTCAAGGGCGGCGAAATCGAGAAAGCCCGTGAGATAAGGCGCAGGGGCCACCACCAGCACGTCATAGGGGCGCCGGCGCAGCTCGCGCGCGATGGTGCGGTTGAGGAGCCAGGTATTGAGCGCCGAGGCCTTGGGGAAGCGCAGGAGCGCGAATTCGTCCCAGTCGGCGCCGCTCCGGGAGCGATGCGCCGCGAGGTCCCAGAGGTAGCGCCAGGGCTCGTGGGGAGAGTGGATCCGAAAGCTTGCGACGGACACGCGATGCCGCGCAGCGAGCCTCTCGATCAGATGATCGCTGCGCGCGCGCCCGAACCGCAATGGCGCGTGCGGCAGCCAGAGAATGTTCATCGTCGCGGCAGTCTACAGCGCAAGCGCGTCTTGGCCACGCCGGTTCGATGCTCCTCACCCCAAAGGAGGAGGCATTTTCGCGGGGCTTGCGGCGGGCTAAGCGGTTCTCACTCAGGCCCGAAAATGCGAAAGTCACGGCGTCGCTCCAACGCACAGGGACCGGACGTTGCACATCCTGGGGATCAACGCCTACCACGCGGATTCGTCTGCCTGCATTCTCCGGGATGGCGTGCTGCTCGCGGCGGCCGAGGAGGAGCGGTTTCTGCGCATCAAGCATTGGGCCGGCTTTCCGGAGCAGGCGATCCGGTTCTGCCTCGCCGCTGCCGGGATCGGACTCGGCGATGTCGACCTCATCGCGCTCAACCGCGATCCCCGTGCGAATCTCTGGCGCAAGGTGCTGTTCACGCTCAGCCAGCGCCCCGATCCTCGCTTCGTCCTCGACCGGTTGCGCCACGCCGGTCGCTGGGCCTCGCTCGCACAGGACTTCGCCGAGCGCTTTCCCGGCGTCGACGTCGCGGGCCGCATCCGCCACGTCGAACATCATTTGGCGCATCTCGCCTCGAGCTTCTACGTCTCGCCCTTCGAGGAGGCGGCCGTGGTGTCCGTCGACGGATCCGGCGACTTCGCGAGCGCGGCCTGGGGCGTGGGCCGCGGCGGTCGCATCGAGATCATGGGCCGAGTGCCGTTCCCGCATTCGCTCGGCATCTTCTACGAGGCGATGACGCAGCATCTGGGTTTTCCCAATTACGGCGACGAGTACAAGGTGATGGGACTCGCGCCCTATGGCGAGCCCACTCACCTCGAGAAGCTCCGCGAGATCCTGCGCCTGTCTCCAGACGGCTCCTTCCGGCTCAACCTCGACTATTTCGGCTTTCACCGCGAGCGCCGGCTCTATGAATGGAACGGCTGCGCGCCGAGCTCGGGACGGCTCGCGAGCGAGGCGCTGGAACGGCTGCTCGGTCCCAGACGCGCGCCGGAGGAGCCACTGGAGCAGCGCCACAAGGACATCGCGCGCTCGGTACAGCGTCTCTACGAAGAGGCGTTCTTCGCCCTGCTGAACCGCCTGTATGAGCGCTGCGGCTTGCCCGACCTCGTGCTCTCCGGCGGCTGCGCCTTCAATTCGGTAGCGAACGGCAAGGTCTATGCGCAGACGCCGTTCCGGCGCTGCTACATCCAGGCGGCGGCCGGCGACGCCGGTGGAGCGCTCGGCGCCGCCTATCACGCCTGGCACGCACTCGCGAGGGGCAGCCGCGGCTTCGTGATGCGGCACGCGAGCTGGGGACCGGAATTCTCGGAGGCGGAAATCGAGCGGGCGATTGCGGCCGGGCTCGCGCGGCACGGCGACGGCTCGATCGAGCTCCGCCGCGTCCCCGACGCGGACGTCCAGTGCCGCGAGGTCGCGGGCGCCATCGCCGAGGGCAAGGTGATCGGGTGGTTCCAAGGCCGGATGGAGTGGGGCCCGCGCGCCCTCGGCAATCGGTCGATCCTCTGCGATCCCCGGCGCGCGGACATGAAGGACATCCTCAATCTCAAGATCAAGCGCCGGGAGTCTTTCCGGCCCTTCGCGCCCTCTATCCTGCGCGAGCACGTCGCGGACTGGTTCGAGACCGACGACGACGTGCCCTTCATGATGCAAGTGTTTCAGATCCGGCCCGAGCGCCGCGCGCAGATTCCCGCCGTCACGCATGTCGACGGCTCCGGCCGGCTCCAAACCGTGACGGCGGAGGCGAATCCTGGATACCACCGGGTTATCTCCGCCTTCCGCGCGCTCACGGGCGTGCCGACCGTGCTCAACACCTCCTTCAACGAGAACGAGCCCATCGTCTGCCGCCCGGAGGAGGCACTCGACTGCTTCCTCAGGACAAAGATGGACGTGCTGGCGATGGGGCCGTTCGTTCTGCGGCGGACCGGCACGCCGCCATGAATGGAGCGCTTGATGTCTCCCAGAGGCGAAAGCTGTCCCTGGGCTGCGGCCGGGACATCAGGCCCGACCACGTCAATCTCGATCTCGTGTCCGCGGATGGCGTCGATGTCGTGCACGATCTCAATGTCGTGCCGCTGCCTTTCGAGGATGGCCGCTTCGAGGAGATTCGCTGCGATTCGATCCTCGAGCACGTCGAGTACGTGAAGCTGCTGCGCGACATTCACCGGATCATGGCCCCCGGCGGCAGACTGCTCGTGCAGGTTCCGCATTTCTCGTCGCCGAGCGCCTATGAGAATCCCCAGCACATCCGCTATTTCACGTCGCAGACGCTCGGGTACTTCGTGCAAGGCCACGAATGGAACCACTGCTTCGGCTTCGCCTTCGCCCGAATTGAGGACGTTCGCGTCAACTTCGTTCGTAGCTGGAGCTATCCCTGGAACTATCTCATCGAGCCCCTGGTGAACCTTCGCCCCGCAATGCAGCGGTTCTACGAGAACTCGCCACTGCGCATGTTTCCCGCCGTAGAGATTCGCGCGACGCTGATCAAATGAGTTGCCCGAGATGGGAATCTCTCGAAGCGCGCCGGCGGATAACATGCGGGCAACCCCGCTGAGGCCCTCGCGATGCGCGTCCTGCACGTGACGCCGGCCTTCCCGCCGGCAATCGGCGGCATGGAGGCGTTCGTCTACCATCTCTGCTGCTATTCGAAGCGCGACCTCGGCATCGATTCCCTGGTCGTGCATCTCCATGGGGAGATCACGGCGTTCCGGCGCGAGACCTGCGGCGGCGTAGAGGTCGTCCGGGCGCCGACGAAGCACTACTTCGGCATCTGGACTTGGCCGCCGAGCCTGCGCGAGTACGTCGAGGGCTGCGATCTCATCCACGTGCACGATTTCCGGATGTCCGGGATCACCGTCGCCATGGCCCTCCAGCGCCGCGGGCGCCCCATGGTGCTCAGCACCCACGGCGGCTTCTTCCATACCGCGCGCGGCTCGCGCCTGAAGTCGATCTATGCCCGGACGCTGCTGCCGCTGGTGCTATCGCGCTACCGCGTCATTCTCGCAAGCAGCGTAAGCGACTACGAGCGCGTCCGCCGACTGCATCCGGCGGCGCTGCGGATCGACAACGGCATCGATTACGACGCCTTCGCGGCCGTTCCGCCGCTCGCCGCCGATCCCGCCGAATTCGTCTATTTCGGCCGCTTCGCGCGCAACAAGAGGATGGACCGGCTTTTTCAGGCCTTCAAGGCGCTCGAAGCTCTCGGCGTCGACTTTCGCCTTTCCGTAGTCGGTCCGGAATCCGCGGAAACAAAGGACGCTCTGCTGCGGCATCTCGCGGAGAGCGGCATTGCGGAGCGGGTCGCGCTCCGCTTCGACGCCACCCCGGCCGAGCTCGGGCGCCTGCTCGCGAAGTCGACGTATTTCGTGCTCGCGAGCGAATACGAGGGCTTCGGGCTTGCGGCGGTCGAGGCGATGGCGGCGGGCCGCGTGGTGCTGCTCAACCGCATCGAGCCGTTCACGGATTTCGTCGAGTACGGCAAGACGGGCTTCCTCGTGGACTTCGTGCACCCCGAGACGGCCGCCGCGCAAATCCGGGCGGTGATGGCTCTCGACCTCGCGGCGAAATGCGCGATCGGCGCCGGCGCGCGGATGCGCGCCCGCGACTTCTCCTGGGGCTCGCGCGTCCTCGATTTCAAGCGGGCCTATGACCTCGCGCTCGGCCCCGCTTCTTGAGCGTCGGCACCGCGGGCCTCGTGAAAGCGCGTCTCGACGTAGCGCCGCGTCGAGCGCCAGAAGAAGACCTTGTAATAGATGAAGTCGCGCAGGAACCTCCGCAGGAGCTCGCCGAACCATTCGAGCCGCTTCCAGGAAGGCGCGTGCAGGAACTCCAGAAGCGCGCGGCCCGAGACCCTGAGCGACCGCAGGGGGAGGTGGATTTGGCGAAAGTACATGCAGGCGCGCTCGACGATGCGGCTCGCTTTGCGGTCGAGGTCTCGTCGCGCGTTCCATTTCTCCTGCACGGCGCTCTTGCCGCCGCGGGCGCGGCCCGAGGGGCTCGCCATGGTGGCCGTTATCTGCTGGCCGTGTATGCGGTAGGCGGTGAGCCTCTCCGGGAGATAATGCACCTCGCTGACGAGCGTGAGCTGGCAGAGCAAATCGCAGTCGTCGTCGGACATGAGGGACGTGTCCCAGCCCTCGGTCTCGCGATAGACGGTTGAGCGGATGACGGGCATCGCGATCGCGCCCGTCCCGCAATAGAATGTCACGAAGGGGGTATTCGGCTCAGAGTCGCGCAGCGCCCGCGGCAGCCCCAAGACCGAAGGCACCCAACGATAGCCGCGCCGCTGGTTGGGAAGAGGAGCGCCCGCGGCGTCGATGTAGTCGTAGAAGGGAATCACCGCCCCCGCCTGGGGGTGGGCGTTTAGGTAGCGGATGGCGGCGTCGAGATACTGCGGACGGTAGAGGTCGTCGCCGTCGAGAAATGCGATGAACGTTGCCTCGGGGCTCGCACGCGCCGCGCCGAAATTCCGAGCGGAGGGAGGGCCGTCGTTCTCCTTCCGGAACGCGCGCAACCGGGTGTCCGCTCGCGCGAGCGCGTCGACGCGCTCGAAAGTGGCGTCCTGCGATCCGTCGTCGACGAAGATGCATTCGAGACGGCGGTGCATTTGAGCGAGCACGCTCTCGACCGCGAGCGGCGCGAGGTCCTGCTGGTTGTAGCCAATGACGATCACGGAGACGAGCGGCGCATCGCCGGGGCTCGCCCGCGGGGGCTCGGCGGACTCGCTCACGTCGCCGCCGGCTTCGGCCGCAGGAGGAAGAGAACGTTGTTGGAGAGGAGTTCCTCCTCGTCATAGGCATCGAGTGCAGCTCGCACCTCGGGTGTCAAGAACTCGCGTCCGAGATTCGGCATGGCGACGCGCTCCTCGAGGACGTCGAAGCGCGCGGCGAAGAGGCGCCGGTAGTCCGCGCGTGTCAGCCGATTGAGGAAGGTGTTGGCGGGGAAGCGGTCCCGGCGCAGATGCTCCCAGGGCTCCGAGCGGCGACGCCGCGGTTCCGCGAGAGTATACGCATACCATTCGGGGTCGTGTCCGCCGGTAATGCCCGTGAATACGTCGGGCCTGATGAAGGCGAGGCCGTCGGGCTTCAAGGCGCGCGCCATCGCCGCGACGACGCGCTCCAGCCCCTCCGGCGGGATATGCTCGAAGACGTCCTCGGAATAGACGAAGTCGAGGGGAGGCAGCCCGCGCCAGAACCCGTCGTCGGCGGCGTCGGAGACGCGCATGCGCTCGATCGGAAGCACGAAGGGGCGGCCGGTCTCGGCCTCGACCGCCCGGGCGAGCGCGCGGCGCTCGCGTCGGTCGAACAGCAGCGCGCGCACCACGGATTTGAGCGCGCGCTCGAGCCCGTGCTCGCGCCAGACGCGCATGAGTTCCGCCGGCGAGCCCCGGAGCACGGGGCGGTCGAGGTCCACGCCCACGGCATCGACCCCGAGGTTGACGAGCCAGCAGAGGCGCCAAGGCCGCTGTCCGAAGCCGATCTCGAGCACACGACAATTCTCGATGCGCTTGCCGGCGTAGCGAGCGAGCGTCTCCCTGTATTCCGAAATGCTCGTGCGCTCCGCAGCAAAGTCGGGCTTGCCTCGCAAGCCTCGCAGCTTCATCGCCAGCAGCGCCGCCCAATAGCGCAGGCGCTGTAGCGGACCAATGGCGGAAATGGATGAATTCGTCCGGCTCAACCTGTGCACGTCCCTTCCGCAGATATTTGCCACGCCGAGGCGTTCGCCGAAAGACATTCGCTCCACCTCCTGATGGGCGCGCCCGTGCGGGCATGGTCAATTCGTCCGAAAGGGCGTGCAGCGCGGCGAGGCCATCGATTTGCGTCGCATCGGCCGCTGCGCCTTGATAGGAATCTGCACGAGATTCCCGCCGCTTTTGTTGGAGCCATCGGAGATTCCCGCGTCTCGGAGGTGTGTCGCGGCCAGTCGGCCATGGCGGCGCTTCGCTCGCTCACCGGCTCGGCGAGGCTCGTCCGCGGCGACCGGTTCACGATCCATCGCCCGAGCGAGCCCCGACGCGGCTCCGTCAGCCGAAACCCTGGAGCGCCAACGACAGCGGCAGCTTCGCGGCAAAGGCGGCGAGAAAAAGCAGGCATGCACCGCGGCTCGCTGCTGGTAGCCGCGCGGCGGCGACGGAGAGCGTGAGTAGCGCCGGCACCTCGGTATAGCGCTGGAAGCCGAAGGACTGGACCGAGAGGGCGAGGGTATAGGCCGTGAACATCGCGAGCTCCGCCGGGAATTCGTGCCGCGCCCAAGCGAGCTGCGCTGCCGCGGCCGCCGCAATGAAGCCCAGGAGGAGGCACGGCAGCAGCAGGACCGCGTGCTCGCCGAGCGCGGGCGAATGGCGGGCGACGAACCAGACGACGGAGCCCCAGGGCGAGGCCCCGCCCTCGAGGTCGTCCTGCGGCGGGAAAACCGTCGATGCCAGGAGCCAGAGCAGCAGCGCTGCCGCCAGCGCCGCGCCAAGAAGCAGCGCCGGCCTGCCCCCTCGAGGCAGCGGCCCCGCCGATAGGGCGAGCAGCGAATAGGGCAAGGCCAAGAGACCCAGAAGGGACCACGTTTCGACGACGGGGCTCAGGTTGGGGATTGTCGCAGCCACGTGCCCGCCGGGATCGGCGCCCGGCGGCACCAAGCCTCCCCAGGAGATCGCGAAGACCCCCACCACCGCAAGCGGCGGAAGGGCGCCCGCAGCCAAGGTCGCGACCGTCCGGGGCCAGGCGGCATGGCGCCCCGATCTCCGCGCGAAGTAGGAGAGCGCGTGCACTCCCACGACCGGCAGGAAGATCTGGCGCACGAACACCATTGCCGCTCCGGCGAGGCCGGCCGGGAGACCGCGCTCGGGAAAGCGCAGAAAGGCCAGCAGCAGGAGGATGTATCCGGCATAGGCGCCATTCTCGGTCGCGAAGAACACCGAGGAGACGAGAAAGTATTTCGACAGCAGTATGGGCAGGCAGAGAAGGGCCGCGAGGCGCGCATCTGCGCAGAGCGTGCGCAGGAGATGCCAGAGCAATGCGAGCGTGGCGAGACCCAGCGAGAACGGCACCAGGCGCAACCAGCTGTCCCCGGCGACCGACTCGATCCCCAGGACTCGCGCGACCGTCGCGATCAGCAGGTGAAACCCCGGCGTCGTGGCGGCGCTCGCGGGATAGGTCAGGAGGTCGCCCGGATGTGCCCGCAGATAGTTGATCTGATCGAGATGCTGGCGCTGATCCGAGAGGGCCCATTCAATCGTTCCGTGACCGAAGCCGCTATCCCCGGAGAGGAGGACGAGACCCCCGCAGAGCGCCGCATACAGCGCGGCGACTCCGAGCGGGAACGCGGCGTCCCGGCGTCGTCGCGAATCGGAATCGAATGCGCTCGGAATGAGCATTGTCGGGCCACCTTCGATGATGTCCCGCTCCATCGCCATGGTCCAGCTCGTTCGAGCGCCGGCGCGCCCGAGGGATTCCCGCGCCTCCCCGTGGTATCCTGCGCCCGGGCTGCAATGGGCAATCTCGCACTCATCCTCGCTGGCCAGATCGCCGCAAATCTCCAGGGCCTGATCGTCCTGCCGATCATCATTCGCATGGCCGGCGAGGGCGTCTACGGCGCTTACGTCCTCCTCCTCAATCTCCTCTTCGTGCTCGTGGCGTTGATGGACACCACCGCGACCTATGGCTACAAGCGCCGCCTGGTCTCGGCGACGGACATGGCGGAGCGCCGCCGGCTCTTCGAGCCGCAATTCACGATCCAGCTCGCAGCGCTCGTCGCGCTGTCGGCCGCGATCCTGCTCTGGGCCGCGCCGCTCGAGGACTTGCTGTTCGCGGGCACTGCGGTCTTCGCGCCGTGGCTTGCCGCCGCATTGCTGGCCTGCTTCGTGCTGGACACCTGGGTCGCCTCCTACTTCCGCTTCACCCGGCGCCTTCGTCCGATTGCGATGACGGCCCTCCTCCGCCCCGTCGTCTTCCTCGGCTTGCTCGCGGCGCTCGCGCTCGCGCGGGGCTCGCTCTCGCTCGATGGGTTGCTGCTGGTGCAGGTCGCGAGCTCGCTTGCGCTCACGCTCCCCTATCTCGCGCTCATGCTGCGGGAAATCGCTTTGCCGCGGCTCCGCCTGCCGCTGCGGCCGCTCGCCCGCGACATGCGCATGGGCTTGCCGCTGACGCTCGAATTCCTGGGCGACCTCGTGCTCGGCTTCGGCGACCGGTATCTCATCTGCATCTTCATGTCGATCGCGGCGGTCGGCCAATACCAGCCCGCCTACCAAGTCGCCTCGCTCCTGATCCTCCTGCCGCGCATCGCCGGTAACATGCTGAAGCCCACTCTCTTCGCGATGGTCGATGCGGGAGCGAAGACTGAAGCCGAGACTCTCGTCGCGCAGCTCCTCCAGCTTTTCCTGATGCTGGCGATCCCCTTCGCTGCGGGCGCGCTGATGATGGGGCCGAGCCTCGTCCGGTGCCTGACTACCCCGGAGGTCGCGGAGGCGAGCCGCGCCGTGGCGCCGCTGGTGGCCCTGGGATCGATCTTCTACGGCGTCACGATCCTCATGAGCCTCGCTGCCTTCGTGCTCGCGCGGACCGGCACCATCCTCGGCGCGGGCCTGCTCGGCGCCGCGCTCAATCTGGGCCTCAATCTCGCGCTCCTGCCGCTCTTTGGCGATCTCGCGGTTCCCGCGGCGACCACGCTCGCGGGCTATGGGGCTAGCTGCTTCTATGTGGGTCGCGCGCTGCGGCCGCTCTGGCGCATGGCGATCTCCACCCGGGCGGTCGCCCGATTCCTGCTCGCTTCGGCCGTCATGACCGCGTTTCTGTGGCTGGCGGGGCTTCGCCCGGCGGCGGTATCGGACATGGGCGCCCCGGCCCTCGCCGGCCTGCTCGCGGCGGCGGTCGGAGTCTATCTCGTCTCGCTTTGGGCCGCGGGCGGGCTCGGCCGGCGCGAGGTCTCGGAGCTCAGGGGCCTGTTGCTGGGGCGCGCGCTTGCGGCACGGGAGAGCTAGTCTCGGCTCGGATGATCGGGAGCGGACCAGGGATGCTCGCTGAGGTGCCGGTGCCGGAATGACGGCAATCGCGCAGTATTGCACTTACTTCGACCACCGCTTCCTCTCGCGCGGCCTGGCGCTCCATGCGTCGATGCGCCGGCACTGCCGCCGCTTTCGCCTCTTCGTGCTGTGCCTCAGCGAGGAGTGTCACGCGGTACTGAGTGCGCTCGCGCTTCCGGATCTCGTGCCGCTCCGGCTGACGGAGCTCGAGGCGTACGATCGGGACCTGGCGGCGGCGAAGCGGGATCGCGCGCTCATCGACTACTACTTCACCTGCACTCCCGCGCTTCTGAGCTGGATATTCTCGACGCGGCCGGAAATCGACGTGCTCACCTACGTCGATGCCGACGTCTTCTTCTATGGCAGTCCGGCGCCCTTGCTGCGGCAGTTCGAGGATTCCTCCGTTCTCATCGTTCCCCACAATTTCTCAGAGCGGAATCGGCACCTGCGGCGCTTCGGGATCTACAACGTGGGCTGGCTGAGCTTCCGGCGCGACGAGAGCGGCCGCGCGTGTCTCGCGTGGTGGCGGCGATCCTGCCTCGAATGGTGCCGGGACGACCCCGGCGAAGGGCGCTTCGCCGACCAGAAATACCTCGACGAGTTCCCGGCACGATTCTCGCGCGTGCTCGTTGCCGCCGATCCCGGGGTCGATCTGGCCCCGTGGAATCTCGACCGCTACCGCATCTCGTCCGGCCCCGACGGCGCACCGCTCGCCGACGGCGTTCCCGTCGTCTTCTTTCACTTCCATGGGCTGCGCCGCCTCGCGCCCTTTCTCTGGGGGACGCAGACCCGGCAGTTCGGCGCCCGGCTCGCGCCGCCCGTGCGGCGGTCGATCTACGCTCCCTATCTCGCCGAGCTCGCCGCGGCGGAAGCCGCCATCCGGCCGCTCCTCGGGCTGCGGGAGCCGCCGCTGGAGCGCGAAGGGGCGAGGCGCTACCGCAGCCGACTTTTGTCGACGCTCAGGGAGATCGTGGCCTTGCTGCTCCGGGGCGGAGGACTCTGGGTGATCGGAGGAAGGGTGCTTTAACGGGGGATGTCCGGCTCACCGGCGCTCCTCGCCCGCCCGCACCACCAGCTCCTGCCAATCGACCCATTGCTCGGGGTTCGCGAGCACGTACCGCTCGAGGAGCGCCGTGTAGGCGCGGACGGCGGGCTCGTAACTCGCGGCCTCGCCCGCGCCCGGGTCGAGCGGCGGCTCGATCGTGACGTCGTAGCTTCCGTCCGCCGCGCGGATCGTGAATACCGGCAGAATGGGCGCACCTGCGCTGCGCGCCAGATGGAGCGGGCCGGTGGCGATGCGGACCCGGCCGCCGAGGAAGGGGACGTCCACCGTCCGCCTCGCGACGTTCCCGACGCCGATCCAGACGACATCGTTTGCGGCGAGATGCGCGCGCATGGCCTCGTAGGCGCCGCCGCGATCGTCGTCCGCGATCGTGATGAGGCCGGCGATGTAGCGGGCCTCGATCTTCAGGTGGATCGGATTGAGGTAGCGGATTCCGAACGGCGTCTCCGAGAAGCCGTGACCAGGCCGGTGAAGCTGATAGACGCGGATGCCGCTCTCCGAGAGTCCGATGATGGTCGCAAGCCGCGTATAGACGAAGCGGCTCACCCAGAGTATCGCGCCGCGCTTCAGCGCGAGTGCGGCCGCCACGTGCTCCTTCCCGTGGACCCGAACCGCCGGGCGCCATCGCCGTCCCGGTCGGCAGAGCGCGAGGACCTGCATCGTCCGCACGCGCATCAGGCTCTTCCATTGCGCGACGATGCGCGCGGGCGGCGTCGAGACCCGCCGCGCGAGCGCGCCCGCGACCAGGGGCTCGATGGGATGCGGGGTCCGGCGCCAGAGCGAGGTAACCTTACCGATGGCCGCGGAGAGCGTCTCCAGCCGATCGACCGGAACGAGCCAGGACGCCAGAGCCAATATCGAGTGCTTTGCGATGATGGGGAGATCGCGCGCTGTAATCCGAGGTCGCTCTGCGCTGCTCAATTTGCCCTTGCCGACCGCCATCGTCCCATGCCGGACTTGCCGCGACCGCATGTTATCGGCGGAAATCGGCCTGCGATCCAGTAGTCCTTAGGCGGAATATCCGTCAAGGCTCGCCCCGTGCTAGGCTTCTTTCTCACGCACTACCCAACATGCAATGGCGGGCATCGCGACCGACTGAGCCCGATGAACTCGACTTTCCCCGCGCCCGACATTCCCTTCACGCCGATCTCCGATCTTCTTCTGAGCCACGCCCGGCGCGAGGCGTCGAAGCCCGCGCTCTACGATCTCGACGCCCAGCGCGGGATATCCTGGGGCGAGCTCGACGCGGAGGCGAGCCGGATCGCGAATCGTCTCGAGGAGATCGGCACCCGCAGCGGCGACCGCGTCGCGCTGCTCGCCGAGGGCGGCCTCGAGATGCTGATGCTCTGGACGGGCCTCTGGCGTCTCGGCGCCGTAGTCGTTCCGCTGCATCCGGAGATGAGCGAGGACTCGCTTGTGCGAGCAGTGGCGCTCGTCGCACCCAAGCTCGTGCTCTGGAGCAGTGACTGGCCGAAGCCGCAGCTCCTCGAGCGGCTGAAGGCGCCCCGGATTCGCATTGGGCGATGGAGCGCCGAAGGCGATGCCCGCGACGCATTCTTCGCGGAGCTCGCGGCGACCTCGGCCGAGGCGCGCGCGCGGCCCGCCGTCGAGCCAGGCGACATCGCCGCGATCTTCTGCACCTCAGGCACAACGGCGCTGCCGAAGATCGTGGTCGCGGATCATCTCGCCTTCTGGATGACCGGCCTATCCGAGATCGACATCATGGGCCTGAGCGCCGCGGACCGGACCTTGGAATACCGTTCCTTCAGCTGGAACTCGGCCCAAGTGATGAGCCTGATGCCCTGGCTGCAGCTCGGGCTCACGCTGCACGTCGCCCGGAAGTTCTCGCGGAGCCGTTTCTTCGGCTGGATCAAGCGGCACGACATCACCTTCTCCGTCACGGTGCCCACGGTGATCAGGATGCTGCTCAACCGGCCCGTCGCCGTGAGCGCCGCCGATCTCCCGAGCTTGCGGCACATGACCTGCAGCTCGGCGCCGCTCGACGAGCGGAGCTGGCGCGATTTCGAGGCCCGCTACGGGATCAAGCTCGTGGTCTGCTACGGCACCTCGGAGGCGGGCTCGGTCTGCGGCAACCGGCCCGACCGACGCAAGATCGGGACCGTCGGCTTCCCCTCGAAACACCAGCAATTCGAGATCGTCGACCGCGGGGGGAATCCGTGCCCGCCGGGCGTCGAGGGCGAGGTCACCTGCGGCGGCCCTCAGCTCTGCCGCGGCCTCATCGAGGCCGACGGCTCGCTCGCGCGCGTCGCGGGAGGCCGCTATCGCACCGGCGACGTCGCGGTCATGGACGAGGAGGGCTTCGTCCGCATCACCGGCCGCATCAAGGACCTGATCATTCGCGGCGGCGTCAACATCGCGCCGCTGGAGATCGACCAGGTCCTGCTGCAGCATCCCGCGGTGTACGAGGCAGCCGCGCTCGGCGTGCCCGATCCGATCTACGGCGAGGAGGTCGTCGCCTATGTGGTGCCGAGGGACGGCGCCGCGCCCGCGGCGAGCGACTTGCTCGGGCATTGCCGTGCGAGACTCGGCGCCTTCAAATCGCCGAAACGGGTATACATCGTGAGCGAAATACCCAAGAGTGGCCGCGGCAAGGTCATGCGCGACGCCCTGCGCGCGCGGTGGCTGCGCGAGCGGGGGGCTGCGGGCGGTGGATGAGCGGCGTCGCCCCTGGCGCGCGGGGGTAATTGCACCTAAATAGAGCGGCATGTCCGATGCTTCCGCTCATCGCGCGCCCACGGTGCCGCCGGGCCTGCGCCTCTACGCCATCGGCGACGTGCACGGCCGCGCCGATCTCCTGGCGCGGCTGCTGGCGATGATCGAGGCGGACGGCGCGCGTCGTCCCGGGCTCGCCAAGCGCGTGGTGCTGCTCGGCGACTACGTCGACCGCGGCCCGCAATCGAAGGAGACGATCGATCTCGTGCTTGGCGCCGCGCCCGCGGGCGCCGAGATCGTCGCCCTCATGGGAAATCATGAGGAGATGATGCTGCGCTTTCTCTCGGATATCGGCATCGGTCATAGCTGGATGCTCAACGGCGGCGATGCGACGCTCGCGAGTTACGGCGTCGAGCCGCCACGGTTCCTGGGGCGGGAGGCGGACTACCGGCGCGCGCAGGAGGAGCTCAACGCGCTCCTGCCCGAGCGCCACCGGAACTTCCTCGAAGGGCTCGCTGTGACGCATGCCGAGGGCGACTACCTCTTCGTCCATGCCGGCGTCCGGCCGAGGGTTCCGCTGGACCGGCAGCGGCGGGAGGACGAGCTCTGGATCCGCGATCAGTTTCTCCGCTCGGACGAGGATTTCGGCAAGATCGTCGTCCACGGGCACAGCATCGACGAGGAGCCGGTGGTGCGGCGCAATCGCATCGGCATCGACACCGGCGCATACGCCACGGGAAAGCTCACCTGTCTCGCGCTCGAGGGCGCCTCGCGCGAGTTCCTGAGCACCTGAGACTCAGCGCCTTGGCCGCTTGATCCTGAGGAGCCGCGCGGCGTTGCCGCCGAGCACCGCGATCTTCTCCTCGCGGCTCAGCTTCCTCGCGCCCATCACGTGCCCCACGGGATCGGGCGTCGCCATGTCGTAGGGATAGTCGCTGCCGAGGAGGACGCGATCGGCGCCCCATTGCCGCACGAGATACTCGAGCTGGTGATCCGTGAAGACGATGGTGTCGAAGTGGAGCTTCTTGAGGTAGCTCGTCGGCGGCTTCTTGATGAGACGGCGGCAGTCGCTCCGCGCGCGGGCGGCGTGATCCATGCGGCCGGAATAGGCCGGCAGGAAGCCGCCGCCATGCGCGATCACCATCTTGAGCCGGGGGTGGGCGTCGAGCACGCCGCCGAAAATCAAATGCGCGACCGCCACCGTCGAGGCCAGCGGGTTGCCGATGACGTTGATGAAGTAGTGATCGGCGAGGCGGCCGCCGTCGGTGTAGCCGCTGGGATGCATGAAGAGGAGGACGCCGAGTTCCTCGGCCTTCGCGAAGAAGGGGCGGAAACGCTCGCCGGAAAGCTCCTCGCCGGCGACGTCGGTGCAGATCTCGACGCCGCGCAGCCCGAGCTCGCTCACCAGCCGATCGAGCTCGGCGCCCGCGAGCTCCGGCGCTTGCAGCGGCACGGTGCCGAGCCCCACGAAGCGCTCGGGATTAGCCGCGACGATGCCAGCGATGTTGTCGTTGATGAGACGCGAGGTCCGCCGGCAGAGCTCGGGGTCGGTCCAATAATAGTATTGATTGGGCGCCGGCGAGATCGCCTGCATGTCGATCCCGAGCCTGTCCATGGTCTTGAGCCGCTCCTCGACCGAGGTGAGCTTGACGCGGATCGTCTGGCCCTGCTGCCGGTTCACCTCGCGCGTCGCCTCGTTCGCGAACTTGAAGAGCGCATCGGTCTCGGGACGAAAAGCGGGCCGCACCAGCTCGTCCGCCGCGGGCGTCAGCACGTGACAGTGGATGTCGACGGTGAGCCCAGGGGCCTTGGCGCGGCCGGGCTTCTTTGCCCTGATGGTCGCGCTCCCGGCGCGCGCGGGACTGCAGGTATAAAGCATCGTCACGTTCCTTTTTTCTCGAGGGTACGGCAGGCCCGCCAGACCTTGAGCGGTGTGGCGGGCATGTCGAGCTTGGCTCCGGCTTCTCCGGGGATCGCGTCGGCGATCGCATTCATGACCGCGGCGAGCGCAGCGGTGGTTCCGGCCTCGCCCACGCCCTTGACGCCGAGCGCGTTGGTCTTGCAAGGGACCGCGTGGAGCTCCGAGAGCATCTCCGGAAACATGTCCGCGCGCGGCATGGCGTAATCCATGAAGCTGCCCGTGAGGAGCTGGCCGCTCGCACGGTCATAGACCGCGTCCTCCGAGAGCGCTTGGCCCACGCCCTGCGCGATCGCGCCGTGCACTTGGCCCTCGACAATGGTGTGGTCGAGAACGTTGCCGCAATCGTCGACCGCGGTGTAGCCCACGAGCTCGACGATGCCGGTCTCGGGATCGACCTCGACCTCCGCGATGTGGCAGCCGTTGGGGAAGGATTGCGCCACCTCCACTCCGAGCTGGGTGTCGAGGCTCTCGCCGGCCGCCTTCGCCTTCCGCGCGACGTCGAGCAAGGAGATGCGCCGGTCGGTGCCGGCGATCTCGAAATTGCCTGCGGAATAGACCACGTCGGCCTCCGACGCCTCGAGGAGCTGCGCTGCGAGCTTGCGTCCCTTGCCCAGCACCGCCTTGACCGTGTCGGCGACGGCGACCCCCGAGGTCATGGCGCCGCGGGAGGCGACGGTGCCACCGCCGGGAACGCCGTAGCCGGTATCGCCTTCGAGAACGACGACGGCCTCCGCGGGAAGCGCGAGCTCGCGCGCCGCGAGATCGCGGAAGACGGTGCGATGCCCTTGTCCCGTTGCTTGCGCGCCGAGGACCACCGCGATCGTGCCGTCGCCGGGAAATCGGATCGCGGCACTCTCCTGAGGCGTGCCGCCGGCGTGCTCGAGGAAGCAGGAGATGCCGAGGCCCCGCCGCTTGCTCGCGGCCTCCGAGCGAGCGCGGCGCGCGGCAAAGCCCGGGGCGTCGGCGCGGGAGAGCGCCTGGTCGATGATCGCGGAGAACTCGCCGCTGTCGATGCTGGCGCCGAAGGGCGTTTTGTAGGGGAGCATAGCCGGCGTAATCAGATTGCGCCGGCGCAGCGCCACGCGGTCGACGCCGGTGACGCGCGCGGCCTCGTCGACGAGCCGCTCCATGGCGTAATTGGCTTCCGGCCGCCCGGCCCCGCGATAGGGTCCCACCGGCGCCGTGTTGCTGTAGAGGCAGCGGATGCGCGTGACGATGTGCGGGATGTGATAAACGCAGGGGAGGCAGCGCGCGAAGTTGGAAGTCGAGATGAACACGCCCTGCGGGCTCAAATAGGCACCCATGTTCGCGAGCACCTCGACCTTGAGGGCGAGAAACTTGCCGTCGCGATCGAGCGCGAGCGACATCTCCGTGACGGTGTCGCGCGCCTGGTTGTCCGTGAGGAACGCCTCCGAGCGTGTGGAGAGCCAGCGCACGGGCCGGCCGAGCTTCCGCGCGGCGACCGCGACCGCGACGTATTCGGGGAACGGGCCGGACTTCATGCCGAAGCCGCCGCCGACGTCGGCAGTGATGACGCGTAGCCGCTCCTTGGGGAGATTCAGGATCGATGCCATCTGATCGCGGAGCCCCGTCACACCCTGCGAGCCCACGTGAAGCGTCATGCTCTCGCCGGACGCATCGAGCTCGGCCGCGATACCGCGCGGCTCCATCGACGCCACGATAATGCGCTGGTTCACCACGGAGATCCGCGCGACCTTGGCGGCAGCCGCGAACTGCGCGTCGATCTCGCGCGCAAGCGCGGCCTCGTCGCCGGCCGGCGCCATCCAGTCGAACGCGACATTGCCGGGCGCCGCCGGCCAAAGCTGCGGCGCCGAGGGAGCCGCCGCCTCGCGCACGTCGACCACGGGCGGAAGCGGATCGTAGTCGACCGCGACCAGCTCCGCCGCATCGAGGGCCGCGGCCGAGGTCTCCGCGACGACGAGCGCCACCGCCTCGCCGGAGTGGCGCACGCGCTCGCCCGCGAGCGCAGGCCGGATCGGCGCCACGAGCGGCATGCCGTCGCGGCCCTTCTGGGGTATCGGCCTCGAGATGTTGCCGATGTCCGCCATGTCGGCCGCAGTGAGTACTGCGAGCACCCCTGGCGCCGAGCGCGCGGCCTCGACGCGGATCGATCTGATCGCGGCGTGCGCGTGCGGCGAGCGCACGAAACACGCCGTCGCCATTCTTGGAAGGCGCAGGTCGGCGAGGTAGTTCCCCCGCCCGGTCAGCAGCTCCGCGTCCTCGACGCGACCGTTGCGGGCATGTTGCGGCGACGTTGTCATCGGTGGGCCGTTCCTATGGCTTTTGGGCATTCCTCGTCATGGCCGGGACGAGCCCATCCATGACGGCATCATAAGGTGAGAGAGGGGCAACCGCGACCTCATCAGAAGATACCGAGGTGCTGATGCAGGTCGGCGCCGCTCCGCTGCAGCTCGGCGGCGCTGCCGGCGAGGGCGACGCGGCCGCTGTTGAGGATGACGATGTCGTCGGCGATCTCGAAGACGAGCTTCGCGTTTTGCTCCACGAGCACGATCGAGAGGCCGCGCGCCTTGAGGCTGCGGATCGTCGCCATCACGTCCGCGACGATCTGCGGGGCCAGGCCCTCGGAAGGCTCGTCCATCAGGAGGACGCGCGGGTTCATCATGAGCGCGCGGCCGATCGCGAGCATCTGCTGCTCGCCGCCGGAGAGATAGCCCGCGATCTGGCTCGACCTCTCGCGCAGCCGCGGGAAGGCCTCGAAGACCGTGTCGGCCGTCCAGGCGTCGCCCTCCCGCGACCGCCGGGCCGCCACCGCTAGGTTCTCGCGCACGGTGAGGCTCCGGAAGATGCGGCGCCCCTGCGGCACCAGCGAGACGCCGGCCGCGGCGATGTCCTCGGGCGCCGCGCCCGCGAGGCCCTCGCCGAAGACCGCGATCTCGCCGCGGCGCGGCGGCAGCAGGCCCACCGCGACGTTCATGCAGGTGGTCTTGCCGGCACCGTTGCGGCCGAGCAGTCCCAAGAGCGTACCCGCTCGGAGCCGGAGCGACACGTCCTGGAGAACGTGGCTGTCGCCGTAGTAGGCGTCGATCGCCGAGAGGGTGAGCGCGTCAGGCCCCAAGATAGACCTCCCGGGTGCGCGGGTCCTTGACGACCTCCGCGCGCGTCCCCTCCACGATCACCTCGCCGAAATGCAGGAGCGTGATGCGCTCCGCGAATTCGAGCGCCACGTCCATGTCGTGCTCGATCATGACGATGGTGACCTCACGCGGGATCGAGGCGAGGAGCCGCTGCACGTCGCGCCGCTCGTCGGTCGAGAGGCCCGCGAAGGGCTCGTCGAGCAGCAGCACCCTCGGGTTCTGGGCCAGCGCCATCGCGATCTCGACACGGCGTCGCTCGCCGTAGGAAGTCTCGGAGAGCGGCCGCTCCGCGATCGCCTCGAGGCCGACGCGCGCGAGCGCCGCGCGCGCGAGCTCCCGGAGGTGCCTCTGGCTCCCGAGGGGAAGCAGAGGGTTCCAGCGCAGCCGCGAGAGGCCCAGGAGCGCGAGCACGACGTTCTGCAGCAGCGTGTCGCGCGGAAAGAGCGTGATGATCTGGTAGGTGCGCGCGAGACCCAGATGCGGGCGCCGCCGGCTCGCGATCCCCGTGATGTCGCGGCCGAAGAGATGAACACTGCCCGCGTCGGGCGTGAGCTCGCCGGTGATGAGGTTGAAAAGAGTGGTCTTGCCGGCGCCGTTGGGGCCGATGATGAGGCGGCGCTCGCCGGGTGCGACCGCGAGGTTGACGTTGGCGGTGACGCGCAGGCCGCCGAAGGATTTCGCGAGCTCACGGACGTCCAGGGCGGTCATGGGCGCTGTCCCGCGGCGCTCGCGGGAGATGCCAGAAGCCATCGCCAAGCCCAGCGCCAGAGCCGCACCGAGCCCGGCACGAGACCCTCGGGCATGAGCACGATGATCGCGACGAAGATCGCACCGAGCACGAGGTTCCAGCGCTCGATATAGGCGCTGGCGACGGTCTTCATCGCGACCACCAGAGCTGCCCCGGCTATGGGGCCCAGCAGGGTGCCGGTGCCGCCGGAGATCACCATCAGCAGGACTTCAGCCGAGGCCGTCAGGTGCAGCACCTGCGGGCTCACGAACTGGTGGTAGTAGCCGAAGAGGAGCCCAGCGACCCCGGTCCAGAATCCCGAGAAGAGAAAGCCTAGGAACCGGATCAGCCAGACGTTGTAGCCGAGCGCGGTCATGCGCCGCGGCTGGTCCCGGGCGCCGCGGAGGCTCGCGCCCAAGGGCGAGCGCACGAAGACCGCCATTGCCGCAAGCGCCAGCAGGAACGCGATCACCGTGAAGACATAGAAATTGCTGGCGCTCGCAAGCGGGATCCCGAAGGGCATGGGCCGCGTGCCGAGGTTGATGCCGTTGTCGCCGTTGGTAAGGGAGATCCAGCGATAGGCGATGCCCCAGACGATCTGTCCGAGCGCGAGGGTGATCATGAGGAAGCCGATGCCGGTCGCTCGAAGCGCGAGGAGCGCGAAGACCGCCGACATCGCCACCGCCATCGCGAGTGCGGCGACGGCGGCAGCGAGCTGACCCGTGCCGGAGGCGACGAGCCAGGCGACGGTATAGGTCGCGAGGCCGAAGAGCCCCGCATGTCCCAGCGACACCAGCCCCGCATAGCCCACGAGCACGTTGAGCCCGAGCGCGAAGATCGCGTAGATCAGCACCTGGCTCGCGATGTTGACGTAATAGGGATTGGCGACCCAGAGCGGCAGGCTCACTAGCGCCGCGAGCGCAATCGCCGCCGCGGTACGCGCTCTCATGGCGCCTTCCGGCCGAAGAGGCCCTGAGGCCGCAGCACCAGCACCAGCAGCATCGGCAGGAAAAGGATGATGTAGGAGAGCTCCTGTAACTTCGCCTGGCCGAAATTGTAGAGGAAGGCGATTACGAAGCTGCCGACGAGCGAGCCCAGGAGGCTGCCGGTGCCACCGAGGATCACCACGATGAGGGCGAGCGGCAGCATGTCGCCGTCGAGGCCCGGATAGACCGAGAGGATCGGTCCGCCGATCACCCCCGCGAAGCCCGCGAGACCGGCGCCGAGACAGAAGACCGTGGTGAAGAGGCGCGACACGCGGATGCCCATCACGCGCGCCATCGGCGCATCGTCGACGCCCGCGCGGATCATCGCGCCGAGCCGCGTGCGCTCGAGCATGAGCCAGAGGCCCGCCGCGACCGCGACTGCGACGAGCACCATCGCAAGGCGGTAGACCGGGAACTGAAAGCTCAGGATCGCCACCCTCTGCGCGAGCGCCGGGGGCGCATCGAGCGAGAGCGGATCGCCGCCCCAGCGCATGAGGCAAAGATCGGCGATCATGAAGGAAAGGCCGAGCGTGAGCAGCACTTGCGCGAGCTCCTGCCCCTGCAGGCGGCGCAGCAGCAAGCGCTCGATCGCGCCGCCGATCGCGGCGATCGCGAGCGCGCTCAGCAGCGCTGCCGACCAGAAATCGAGCCCTAGGCCCAGCAGCGTAACGCCGATATAGGCCCCGAGCATGAAAAAGGAGCCATGCGTGAGGTTTGGGATCCGCATCAGCCCGAAGATCAGCGAGAAGCCCGCGGAGAGCAGGAAGAGAAGGCCGCCGAAGGAGACGCTGTTGATCGCCAGCAGCACCCAAAGGTTCATGTCCGCGGCCTCCGGAGCCGCGCGGCGCGCGCGGCCGTCAGATCTTCACGGGGGCGGCGTCGCGCGAATAGACCGGCGTCGCCAGGTATTTCGCCTCGTCGTAGGTCCAGAATTGGCTCACGTTGTCATAGGTCTTGACGATGGTGTTGGTGAGTTTGCCGTCCTTGCGGTCGAGGCGGCGGATGAAGACGCTGCCGACGACGTTCCCGAGATGATCGAAGCGCAGGGCGCCGCGCGGCGTGTCCGTGAGCGAGACCGCCCTGAGCGCGTCGATCAGCGCCTGCTTGTCCTCGGTCTTGCCGCCGGTCTTGGCGAGCGCCGCCTCGATGCACATGCCATTGATGTAGAGGCCGGCGGAGTAGCCGCCGGGGACCACTTGGAATTCCTTCGCCATGCCCGCGACGAAGCGCTTGTTGCTCTCGGTCTCGACGGCCGGCGAATACCAGGAGGCGGAAATGGCGCCCGCGGCCTCGTCTCCGAGCGCCTTCAGCACGGCGTCGTCGTAGGCGGTCCAGCCGCCGAGCCGCGGATATTTGAGCCCGAGGTCCGCGTATTGCTTGTTGAACTTCACGGGATTGGAGCCCGCAAAGCCGTTATAGACGCAATCGACATCGGCGATCTGCGCGAGGAAGGGCGTGTAGTCGGCAGTCACCAGCGGCGGCCAGAGCTTCTGCACGACCGTACCGCCCTCCTTCTCGAAGACGCGCTGGAAGCCGCCCTCCTGCTCGTAGCCGAAGGCGAAGTCCTCGCTGATGGTGGCCGCGCGCTTCAGTTTCATCTCCTTTGCGGCGTAGTCGCCCAAGGGATGGCAGCACTGCGAGGAGGTCGCGGACGCGCGGATGAAGAACGGGTTCGGCTTGCGCTGCGTCATGTCGTCCGCGGCCGCGAGGCTCAGCATCGGCACTTTCGCCTGCGCGATGTAGTCCGTGATGGCCAGGAGCTCGAAGGCGGCGAGGGGGCCGCAGATGAAATCGACCTTGTCGCGCTCCACCAGCTCCTGCGCCTTGGTCTTGGCGCCGGCGGGATTGCCGCCGGTATCCGCGATCACGAGCTCGACCTTGCGACCCGCCAATATGCCGTTCTTGTCCTTGAGGAAAAGGGAGAGGCCCTGCTCCATCTGTATGCCACCCTGGGCGAGCGGGCCGGTCTTGACGGTGAGAAGCCCGATCCGCGCGGGCGCCGCCTGCGCGAAGGCCGGGGCGAATGGCACGGCTGCGAGGCTCGTTCCCGCCAGGAACGCACGACGGCTCAAACGGAATGGCATCGCGTCCTCTCCCTGCTGCGCTCTCGTTGCCGGAGCGGTTCTTGATCGATTGCCGGGCATGATGCGGGAGCCCCAGCGGCGCCGTCTAGCGAAAAATCGTAGAATCTGCCCGCCTGCGGCCCCGGCCGCCTCCGTTGACCCCTAACCTTATCAAATGATAAAGACGAAGGCGGCTTGACACCGCCGCTCCAGCAGCGAGGAGAGAGGTCGATGAAGCTCGGCTATTTCACCATGCCGCTTCACCCGCCGAGCCGCAGCTACACCGAGACGCTCAAGGAGGACCGCGAGGCGATCGTGCTCGCCGATCGTCTCGGCTATGAGGAGGCTTTCGTCGGCGAGCACGTCACCGATCAGGCCGAGACCATCACCTCCTGCCTGATGTTCATTGCGAGCCTGATGAGCGACACGAAGCGCATCAAGCTCGGAAGCGGCACGGTCAATCTCCCTAACAGCCATCCCGCCGCGGTGGCGGCGCAGGTCGCGATGGTGGACCATCTCCTCCAGGGCCGCTTCCTCCTGGGCATCAGTCCCGGCGGCCTACGCTCGGACGCGGAGGTATTCGGCAATCTCGACGCCGACCGCACCGCGATGTTCGTCGAGGCGATCGACATGGTCCTGAAGATCTGGTCGACGCCCGCGCCCTACAATCTCGAGGGCAAATTCTGGAAGATCACGACCGCGCGCACCCTCGATGCCGAGATCGGGCAGGGGATCATCCTCAAGCCCTATCAGCGTCCGCACCCGCCGATCGTCGTGACGGTGGTGGCGCCGTTCTCGAAGGGCGTGGTCGCCGCGGCCGAGCGCGGCTGGTCGCCGATCTCCGCGAACTTCCTGCAGCCGCCCTGGGTCGCCTCGCATTGGCCGATGTACGAGCAGGGCTGCAAGAACGCGGGCCGCGAGGCGCGGCGCAGCGACTGGCGCGTCGCCAAGAGCGTCTTTGTCGCCGACGACGCTGCGACGGCCGAGCGCTACGCCAAGGGAGAGGGGAGTCCCTACCGCTTCTATTATCGCAATCTCATGCGCAAGCTCATCGGCAACGGCCGGCCCGAGCTCTTCAAGCGCGACCGCTCGATGCCCGACAGCGCCATCACGCTCGACTATGTCGTGGACTCCCTGGTGATCTGCGGCACTGTCGAGAGCGTGGTCGAGCAGCTCCTCGAATTCCGGCAGACCGTCGGCGATTTCGGGACATTGCTCTACGCGGGGCACGACTGGGTCAATCCCATCCTCGCACGCCGCTCCATGGAGCTGATGGCGACGGAAGTGATGCCGCGGGTGAATAGGGCGATATAGAAACGAAAAAGACTTTAGCGCAGAGGACGCAGAGGAGGCGCAGAGGACGCAGAGGCCCAATTATAAATTCCTACTCAGCGTCCTCCGCGCCTCCTCTGCGTTCTCTGCGCTAAGATGTTACCTTCTTTTTCGAGAGCCCCCAGGCCGAGGCAACGATGACGACCGAGATTCGCGATGGGATGGCGATCGACTGGGACGTGCCCATCGCCATGGACGACGGCCTCGTCCTGCGCGCCGACGTTTTCCGGCCGCCGGAGCCCGGCCGCTATCCGGTGCTCCTGACCTACGGTCCATACGCCAAAGGCCTCGCCTTCCAGGAAGGCTACCCGAGCGCCTGGAAGCGCATGGCCGAGCAGCATCCCGACGTCACCGCGGGCTCCTCGAACAAGTATCAGAACTGGGAGGTCGTCGACCCCGAGAAGTGGGTCCCGGACGGCTACGTCTGCGTTCGCGTGGATTCTCGCGGCTGCGGCCGCTCGCCCGGCTACATCGACCACTTCTCGCCGCGGGAGACGCGCGACTTCTATCTCTGCATCGAATGGGCGGGCGTCCAGGATTGGAGCAACGGCAAGGTCGGCCTCTCCGGCATCTCCTATTACGCGATCAACCAGTGGCACGTGGCCTCGCTGCAGCCGCCGTATCTGGCGGCGATGTGCGTCTGGGAGGGTGCCGCCGACTGGTATCGCGACATGACCCGTCACGGCGGCATCCTCTGCACCTTCTGGGAGAACTGGTACGACATGCAGGTGAAGACCGTGCAGCACGGTCTCGGCACGCGCGGGCCTCGGAGCGCGGTCACAGGCGAGCTCGCCTGCGGACCCGAGACGCTCCCGGAGGAGGAGCTCGCGCGGAACCGCTGCGATTTCGGGCGCGAGATCGTCGCGCATCCCCTCGACGACGACTACAACAGGGCGCGCTCGCCGGATTGGTCGAAGGTCACGGTGCCGTTCCTCTCGGCCGCCAATTGGGGCGGGCAGGGCCTGCATGCCCGCGGCAATTTCGAGGGCTACCTTCGCGCGGCCTCGCAGCAGAAATGGCTCGAGGTGCACGGGCTCGAGCACTGGACGCATTTCTACACCGACTACGGCGTCGTCCAGCAAAAGCGCTTCTTCGGATATTTTCTCAAGGGCGAGGCCAACGGCTGGGACCGCGGTGCCCATGTGCGCCTGCAGGTGCGTCACGTCGACAAGTTCGTGGAGCGCGTCGAAGCGGATTGGCCGATCCCGCGCACGCGCTGGACGCGCCTCTATCTCGACCCCCGCGGCATGCGCCTTGTGCCGGAGATCGCGGCCGCGACGGAGGACCTCGCCTTCGATGCGCTCGGCGAGGGCCTCGCCTTCCTCTCGCCGCCGCTCGAGGAGGAGACGGAGATCACGGGTCCCTCCGCCCTCAAGCTCTTTCTCTCCTCAAGTACCGAGGATGCCGACGTGTTCGCGGTGCTGCGGGCTTTCGCGCCGGGTGGCGAGGAAGTGGTTTTCCAGGGCGCGCTCGATCCGCACGCGCCCATCGGCCAGGGCTGGCTGCGCGCCTCGCACCGCAAGCTCGATCCCCGCTTGAGCCGCGAATACCGGCCCTATCACAGCCACGACCAGCGCTGGCCGCTCCGTCCGGGAGAAGTGGTCGAGCTCGATGTCGAGATCTGGCCGACCTCGGTCGTGCTGCCGCGGGGATATCGCATCGGCCTCAGCATTCGCGGCAGGGATTACGAGCATCCCGTCTCCGGCGGCCGGCTCTCCAACTTCAAGAACGAGTTCCGGGGCTGCGGGCCGTTCCTGCACGACGACCCCAGAGACCGCCCGCTCGAGGTCTTCGGCGGCAGGACCACACTGCACCTCGCGTCCTACCGCCCGAATTACCTGCTGCTGCCGATCGTGCCGCCCGGGACGGGCGCGGCCTAGTGCGGCGCGGCGGCATGCAAGTTGGGCGGCGGGTCGCGCATCGCGCAGCCCCACGGACGCGGCGCCGCAGGCGCCTTGCCGCCGCGGAGCGCGAGCAGCAGATCCTCGCGGGCGCGATCCGATACTTCGCGGAGGTGGGATTCGGCGGCCGCACGCGCGAGCTTGCGGGTCGTCTCGGCATCACGCAGCCGCTGCTCTATCGCTATTTCCCGACCAAGAGGGCTCTGATCAACCGCGTCTTCTCCGAGGTCTTCCTGAAGCGCATCGATCCCGCCTGGACGAGTCTGATCGGAGACCGCAGACGGCCCCTGGAGGAGCGGCTCCAGGAGTTCTACCGCCTCTATTCGCGCGCCACTTATACCTATGAGTGGATCCGCATCTATATGTTCTCGGCGCTGATGGGAAACGACATCAACCGCCGCTATATCAGGATCGTCGAGGAGACCATTTTGAAGCCGATCTGCGTGGAGCTGCGCCATGCCTCCGGCCTTCCGACCGCGAGGCCTGCGGCAATCGGCGAGCTCGAGCTCGAGCATATCTGGGTCATGCACGGCGGACTCTTCTATTACGCCGTGCGCAAGTACATATATCGAAGCCGAGTCGGCGGCGATTTCGCCGCGATCGTCCGCCGCGCGGTCGCGGCGATGATCGCGGGAATTCGCGCGCTCGGCCCTGAAGGCGTGGGGAGGACGAGACGATGAAGATCGGCGTCATCGGCGTGGGCATCATGGGATCGGCGATCGCGCGCAACCTCATAAAGGACGGCTCCACCGTGATCGGCTACGACATCAGCGACCGACGCTTGAGCGAGCTCGAGGGCGCCGGCGGCACCGCCGCGCGCTCGGTGGCGGAGCTCGCGGGCGAGGCCGAGATGGCGCTTACGAGCCTGCCAAGCGTCGCCGCGCTCGATGTGACCGTAAGCGCGCTGCTGGCGAAGCCGCGCCCGGGACTCGTCGTGGCGGAGCTCAGTACCTTGCCGGTCGAGGCGAAGCTCCGGGCCCGCGATGCGCTTGCGGCGGGCGGTATCGGCCTCCTCGATTGCCCCATCAGCGGCACCGGCGCCCAGGCCGTCACGGGCGATCTCGCGGTCTATGCCTCGGGCGAGCGCGCGGCCTATGACCGCATGGCCGGAGTCTTCCCGCAATTCGCGCGCGTCACGCATTTTCTCGGCGAGTTCGGCAACGGCAGCAAGATGAAGTTCGTCGCGAACCTGCTGGTGGCGATCCACAACGTCGCAAGCGCCGAGGCGATGGTGCTGGGGATGAAGGCGGGCCTCGATCCCGCGGAGATCGTGAAAGTGATCGCGAGCGGCGTCGGCACCTCCCGCATCTTCGAGCTGAGAGCTCCGCTCATGGCCAAGAACAGCTACGAGCCCCCGACCATGAAGATCGAGATCTGGCAGAAGGACATGGCCGTGATCTCCGCCTTCGCCGCGAGCCACGGCGTCGCGACCCCGCTCTTCTCCGCGAGCGCCCCCATCTACAACGCCGCCATCGGCCAGCAGCGCGGCGGCGAGGACACGGCCGCCGTCTGCGCGGTGCTGGAGGAGATGGCGGGGTTGAGGCGGTAGGTCGCGATCGGCCGTCCGATATGCGGCTCAAGCCGGAATCTTGGCGACCGGGAAGATGCGGCGATACTCCGCCCGCTGATAGTCGCCGAATTTGAACGACTTGAAGTCGGGATCGCGCGTTCCGATCAGCGGCTCGATGACGGCGTTGCGATTTGGATTGCAGAACAGCGGTATCGAATAGCGGTCCTTCCCGCCGCGATTGATCACGCGGTGAGGCGTCGAGGAGAAATAGCCGTTGGTCCAGATCTGCATGATATTGCCGAGATTGATGACGAAGGTGTCGGGTATCGGCGGCGCGCCGACCCATTCGCCGCTCTTGCCCTGAATCTCGAGCCCGCCGAGATCGTCCTGCCAGAGGATCGTGAACCCGCCGGAGTCCGAGTGGGGGACGACGCCGATGTCATTGTCGCTCTCCGGCGACAACTGCGGCGGGTAGTGGTTGAGCTTCAAGCGCGACATCGGCTCGTGAAAGATCGGCTCGAAAAAATCCGGCCTCAGGCCGAGGGCGAGCGCAAAGCCGCGCATGAGCACGTGGCTCAGCCTCTCGACCGCGGCAAAATAGGCGAGCATCGCGGGCTTGAGGCCGGGCAGCCCGGCCGGCCATTGATTTGGACCGTCGAGCGGACTCTCCTTGCTGATCGGCCGCTCGTGCCCGATCCAGAAGCCTTCCTGATGGCTGGTTCCGGCGCGCGCCTCGCCCTCGTAGCTGCGATAGTTGAGCGGCAGGTAGCCGCGCATCCTCGGATCGACCGCGATCCGCATCTTCTCCGCCATTGGGCGGCGGAAGAACAGCGCCGCTTGCTCCGCAAGGCGCGCGACGAGCTCTCGCGGCACGCCGTGGTTTCGCACATAGATGAACCCGATGTCCCGGCAGGCATCGCCCAGCGCATCGACGACCGGGGTCGAGGTCTTGCCCTCGACGAGGGGTCCGAGATCGATCACGGGGATTTCGGAGAAGCCGAGCCGCCGGGATTGCGGGATCGCCATGAGGCTGCCTCCTGTGCAAAACCTGAGCGTGAGTATAGGATGAAAAAAACCGCCGATGCATCCGGCTATTTGCTGCGAGCGCTGCTGAGGCGCCGCTGCATCGGATCGGAGTTCGTCGATCCCTGCGCACAACAAAGCGTAGGAGGCGTCGTCAAACCTGCGGAGGGCTGGCATGGCGAGATCGAAATTGCGTTATTCGCGCGCGCCGATGGCGCGGCGAGCGCTGCTCAAGGGCGCCGCTGCATTCGCCGCTGTGGCACCGTTGCCCCTGCGCAGGGCGCTCGGCGCGGAGGGCGAGGTTGTCTACGCGACCTGGGGCGGCAGCTGGGCCGAGGCGATGCGCAAGGCCTGGTTCGGTCCCTTTACGGAGAAGACTGGAATCAAGGTGCGCACGATCGATGGCCCGGACTACGGCAAGATCCGCGCGATGGTCAAAGCCAGCAACACCGAATGGGATATCGCCGAGGTCAATCCCGATTTCCAATGGATCGGCCCGCGCGAGAGTCTCCTGGAGAAGCTCGATTTCTCCGTGATCCCGACCGACCAACTCGTGAAGGGCGAGAACCTCCTCACGGATTACTCGCTGCCCGAGGCATTCTGGTCTCGCGTGATGGCATACAACACCAAGAAGTTCAGCAAGGAGAATCACCCCAAGAACTTCGCAGAATTCTGGGATACCGCGCGGTTCCCGGGAAAGCGGGTCATGTACTCCAAGGCGAACGGCGGCGTGCTCGAGGCCGCGCTGCTCGCCGATGGCGTGGCGGCGGAGAAGCTTTATCCGCTCGATGTCGGGCGGGCGCTCAAGAGGCTCGACAAGATCAAGGACGATGTCCTCTGGTACGAGACGAACGCGCAGGCGGTGCAATTCCTGCAGGACGAGCGCGGCGTTCTGGGCCTCGTCGCCGACGGCCGCGTGAAGTTCATCAAGGAGAAGGGCGCGCCCGTCGAGATCGAGTACGCGCAGAGCCAACTTACCTGGACATCCTACGTCGTCATCAAGGGAGCGCCCAACAAGGCGAACGCCATGAAGCTGCTCGCCTTCATGACCAGCGTCGATGGCCAGAAGGCAATCGGCATGGAGTACACCTACGGTCTCGTCGCACCGAAGGCCTATGATCTGCTGCCGCCGGGCCGGGCGGAGATGCTGAGCAACGGACCTCAGCAGCAAGGCAAGACCGTCCTGATGAACGAGAAATGGTGGGGCGAGAACCTGGAGAAGACGCAGGAAAAGCTCGACGCGTGGCGCCTGAGCTGAGCGAGCCCCGGCGAGGACCGGATGCCGTCGGCAACTGGTACCGGAGCGGCCGACGATTCCGGCGCATCGGCTAAGCATCATGGGGATCCCGATCGGCGCCGGCTGGCCCGCAGAGGCCTCCTGGGCGCCCCCGCGCTCGTCTTCGTCGCGGTCTTTCTGCTCTATCCCCTGGCGTTGCTCGTCGAGACCGGCTTTCACGCGAAGACCGGAGAGTGGAGCCTCGTTCAATATATGCGGATCGCGACCACACCGGTCTATTCGCTGATCCTCTGGAAGACGGCGTGGGTCGCAGGCGCCGTGACGCTCATTGACCTGATCGTCGGCTATCCCTTCGCCGTCGCGCTGAGCCGCGCGCGCGGGCGGTGGCGGCTCGTTCTGCTCGCGGCGGTCCTGATGCCGTTCTGGACCAATCTGCTGGTCCGCACCTATGGCTGGATCGTGGTGCTGCATCCGAATGGCCTCCTCAATGCGCTGCTCATGGGATCGGGCATCGTCGCCGAGCCGCTCGAGCTCGTGCAGAACACGATCGGAGTGCTCATCGGCATGACGCAGATCATGCTGCCCTTCATGGTGCTGCCGATTGCGGCGCAGATCGACCGGATGGATCGCCGTCTGCTGCAAGCAGCGCGGAGCCTCGGCGCATCGGCTTCGCGCACCTTCGTCCACGTCTATTTTCCCCTGACATTGCCCGGCGTATTCGCGGGCTCGCTGATCACCCTGGTTCTGAGCTTCGGGTTCTTCGTGATCCCTGCGTTGCTGGGTGGACGACGCGACGTCCTCATCGCGCAGCTCATCGATTTCAACCTCACGAAGGTGCTGAACTGGGAGTTCGCTGCCGCGCTCGGCACCATCCTGCTCGTCGTGACCATGGGCCTCTTCCTCGCGGCGCAGCGCTGGCTCGGCCTCCGCTCGCTCTGGATGGAGGCCCGATAGTGCGTCTCTCGCCGGGCGACGCGGTGCTCGCCGGTTTCGCCGGCATCGTCTCGCTCTATTTGGTGCTTCCGAGCCTCATCGTCGTGCCGATGTCGTTCAACGCCGACAACCTGCTGCGCTTTCCGCCGCACGGATTCTCGCTTACCTGGTACGAGGCCTATTTCACGCGGGAGGATTGGCGTTCCGCCACCTGGAACAGTTTCGCGATCGCACTTGCGGTCACGGTGCTCGCGACCACGCTCGGAACGCTCGCGGCTCTGGGCCTGGTCCGCGGCCGCATTCCGCTGCGCAATCTCTACATCTTTCTCATGCTCACCCCGATGATCGCTCCGCCGATCGTCTCCGCGGTGTCGATGTACGGGGTCTTCGCGAGGCTCGGATTGGTGGGCACTTTGCTGGGAATGACGTTCGCGCATACCGTGCTGGCACTCCCCTTCGTCCTCGTCAACGTCGTTGCCGTGCTCCAGCGTATGGACTGGCGTCTCGAGCAGGCCGCGCGCAGCCTCGGCGCATCGGCGATGCGCGCGTTCTTCCTGGTGACGCTCCCCTTGATCCGGCCCGGCCTGATCGTCGCCGCGATCTTCGCCTTCATCTCCTCCTTCGACGAGGTGGTGGTCGCGCTCTACATCAGCGGTTCGAACGCGGTCACGCTTCCGGTGCAGATGTGGAGCGGATTGCGATTCGAGATCAATCCGGTGGTCGCGGCGGTCTCGACTTTGCTTCTCGGCCTCTCGATCGTCTGCCTCGCCGCGCTCGGGTTGCTCCGTCGTGCCGGCTCGGCGTTGCCCGGCCCCGCGCCATGATCCACGCGACGGACTCGCCGCGCGGCGGCGGCGAGATCCGGCTCGTCGGCCTGAGCCGGAGCTTCGGCGAGGTCCTCGCGGTCCGCGATGTCGATCTCGTCGCGGCGCGCGGAGAGTTTCTGACGCTGCTGGGAGCGAGCGGCTCCGGCAAGACGACGACCCTCATGATGATCGCCGGATTCGTCACTCCCTCCAGCGGCGACATTCTCGTCGACGGCATCTCGATCGTCGGACGGCCGCCCGATAAGCGCAACCTCGGCGTTGTCTTTCAGAGCTATGCGCTCTTCCCGCACATGACCGTTGCGGAGAACGTCGCCTTTCCCTTGCGCATGCGCCGCCTCGCGGGCGCGGAGATCCGGACCCGGGCGGAGGAGGCGCTCGCGATGGTCCAGCTCTCCGGCTATTCGGACCGTCGAGTGACCGAGCTTAGCGGCGGCCAGCAGCAACGGGTGGCACTTGCTCGCGCGCTCGTCTTTCATCCGCCGGTGCTGCTGATGGACGAGCCGCTCGGCGCCCTCGATCGGAAGCTCCGCGAGCAGATGCAGCTCGAGATCAAGCGGATCCAGCGCAGCCTGGGGATAACCGTGATTTACGTCACTCACGATCAGGAGGAAGCCCTGATCCTCTCGGACCGGATCGCCATCATGCACGAGGGTCGGGTGCATCAGGTCGGCACGCCGGCGGCCGTCTACGAGCGGCCGAACACCCCGTACGTCGCGGGCTTCTTGGGGGAGTCCAATTTCATCGATGCCGTCGTCGAGGCGAAGAGCGACGCCTCAAGCTGGCTCCGCCTCAATTCGGGCGAGCGGATCGAGGCCGGGCCCACGTCCTTGCCGATCGGCGCTGCCGTCCAAGCGATGATCAGACCGGAGTCGATCGGCCTCTCGCCGCCGGGTGACGGAGAGGCCGCGAACAGCCTCGCCGGGGCCATCGAAATGTGCGAATACCTCGGTCAATCCATCAGGTATTTCGTCCAGACCGACGTGACCACGCTCAACGTTCGCGAGCCCAGAAACGATGCGCGAAGGCGTGTGGCCGTGGGCGAGCGGGTGACGCTCTACTGGCTGCCGCGAGCGACCGCACTGTTCCCGAGATGACCGCTATTGATCGCCCGTATCCGGCGCGAGCCCCGCGGCCTTGATGCCCGCGACGGCGCAGATCTCGTCGTTGACGGAGGTGTCGCCGCTGATGCCGACGGAGCCGATGATCTCGCCGCGGCCGTCGCGGATCAGCACGCCGCCGGGGACCGGCACCATGCGGCCCTCCGCCAGCTCCGAGAGCACGCCGAAGAACGCCGGCGCCTTCTCTCCGCGCCGCGCGAGCTCGCGCCCGCCGAAGCCCATGCCGAGACAGCCCCAGGCCTTCGCGGTCGCGATCTGCGGGCGGAGCAGACTCGAATTGTCCTCGCGCTTCAGGGCGACCAGATACCCGCCGGCGTCGAGCACGGCCACCGTGAGCGGCTTGAAGCTGCGCGCATGTCCTTCCGCGAGCGCGGTGTCCACGATTGTCGTCGCCTGTGCCAACGTGACGTTCGCCATGATTTCCCCCGATCGAGATTGCGCCGGCGATTAGGGGCGAGCGGGCGCAAAAGCGCAAGCCCGAAGCCGCCTCAGGGAGTGACGATCACCTTCGAGGCGACCCTGCGCCGCGCGAGCTCGAACCCCTCGAGGATGCGCTCGAGCGGCACGCGGTGCGTGATCATCGGACGGAAGGCCGGCCCCTTCTCGGCAAGGAGGCGCACGACACGATCCCAGGTCGGGCGCGAGCCCCGGTGCGAGCCCCGGAGCTGCTGCTGGTCCCTGACGATGCGGGTCACGTCGATCTCGACGGGCTTCGGGTGAATCCCCACGACCACGAGAACGCCGCCCTTGCGGAGCTCCGCCAGGCCCTGGACAAGCGCCGTGGCGGCGCCGACGGCCTCGAAGACCACGTCGAAGGGTCGCGCTCCGGCGCTCCGGAGCTGGCTCGCCAGCGATTCTCCGGCGGTGTCGAGCGTGCGCTCGAAGCCGAGTGCCTGGAGACACCTGATCCGCGGCCCATCGTCGCGGCCCGCGATCGTGATCTCCGCGGCTCCGGCCTCGCGCGCCATCAGCGCGATCGCCTGGCCGATGGTGCCGGGACCGAGGACGAGCACGCGATCGCCGGGCTTGACGCCGCCGACCTCGACCGCCCGTGCGCCGATGGTGAGCGGCTCCGTCAGCGCGGCGAGCTCGTCGTCGATGGCGTCCGGGAGCCGCACGCAATTCTCCGCGGGCACAAGCACGGAGCGTGCGAAGGCGCCGTTCCGCGTCATGCCGAGGCCGACGCGGTTCCTGCATTGCACCGCGTCTCCGGCACGGCAGGCCGCGCATTCGCCGCACGCGATCGAGGGCATGACGGTGACGCGGTCGCCCATCGCGAGGCCCTCGATCCCGGGGCCGAGCGCAGCGATCCGTCCCGCGAACTCGTGTCCGAGCGTGAGCGGGATCGCCTTCGTCACGAACTCGTAGCCGCCGGTCCATTCGTAGACGTGGAGATCGCTCCCGCAGATCCCGGCGGCGCCGACATCGATCGCGACCCAGCCGCGGCCGGGCGCATCCGGCGCGCGCACCTCGCGCAGTTCCGCGCCGAATTCCGGCCGCGTCTTCTGCAGCGCCAGCATCAGGAATGCTCCGAGCAGCGTGCTTTCAGTCTATTCTAGAGGTGGGGCGCTCGGAGTGCCAGCGCGCTCGGTCGAATGGGAATTGACGATGAGCCTCCGGGGCAGTGCATTCGTCGCGATCTGGAACGACGTCGTCTCCGGCCGCGAGGCCGAATACGATCTCTGGCACAACCGCGAGCATGTGCCGGAGAGGGTGGGCGTTCCCGGGATCATCGAGGGGCGCCGCTACGTCGCCCCTGCCGGAACCCGCCCCGCCTATTTCACGCTCTACGACCTCGCCTCGCCGGATGTGCTCGCGAGCGCACCCTATCTCGAGCTCGTGCGCGAGCCCTCGCCCCGGAGCGTGCGGATGCGACCGGCGTTCCGCAATTTCGTTCGCGAGCCCTGCCGCATCGTCGCGGCCGAGGGCATCGGGACCGGCGGCGCCATCGCGACGCTCCGCTTCGAGCGCGAGCCCGGCGCAGGCGAGATTCCCCCGGCATCGATCGGTCCGACCCTGACAGGCCTCCAGGAGTACGCCTTCGTCGCGAGCCTCGTGCTCGGCGAGCCCGAGCGGAGCGGCGCCTATCCTATCGCCGGGGCCGCCGTCGAGAGCTGGGTGGGCGGGACGCGCTACGTCCTTCTCGCGGAGGGAACGAGCCGTACCGCATTGGCGGCAGCGCTCGGCTCCATCGTCGAGGCGCTCACGACAGATTGGGGTGCGCTGGAGCCGATTCTTGCGCGCACTTATGACCTCGCGCTCGTCGTTCGACACCCGGGATCGGGTCCGCGCCGTCCGGCTCAGCGGAGCTCGAGCAGCACGGGTTGATGGTCGGAGGCCGCCGTCTTCTCGTCGACCTCGATGCGCTTGAGCCGCCCAACGAGATCCTCGGTCACGAAGACGAAGTCGCGGCAATTGGGGCCGTTCGCCCATTGCTCGGCGTCGTAGATGCCCGCGGTCGGCGCGTGCGGCTTGCCCGGATGGAGATGCGGCCAGGCGTCGCGGAAGCCGAGCGTCGGCGGGTCGAAGGGGGCGAGGACGCGCTCGTATTCCGGCCAGCGCGGCTCGAGGTTGAAGTCGCCGCAAAGGAGCGACGAGGGTGGGCGCGGAACCTCCTGGTACGTGGAGCCCGGTGGCTCCGGCGAGCCCGGCGTCGCGGCGAAGCGGCAGGCTTCCTCGTGCAGCTCGCGCAGGCGGGCGACCTGGGCCATGCGGTGCGCCGCAGAGAAAAACTCGAGATGCGTCGTGACGACGCGGAGCGGTCCCAGTTTCGTCGCGATCACCGCTTCGAGCGCCGAGCGCTGCATGCTGCGGACGCCGGGATCGGCGGGCCGGGGCAGCAGATGCGTCATGACCTGCAGCACCGGCAGGCGCGAGAGGATCATGTTGCCGAAGAACTGGCGCTTTCCGTCGGCGCCGCGGAAGTCTAGCGAGGGCCGGAAAATCGGCGCATAGCCCGGAAAGAACCGTGCCAGCAGCACCGGCTGGTCGGCGCCCGCGCCCTTGTCGAGGCCGGGGAAATTGATCGCGAGCTCTTGGAAGCATATCACGTCGGCATCGCCCATCGCCTTCGCGGTTGCCGCGATGCGCGCGAGGTCGATGGCGCCGTCCGCGCCCTTGCCGTATTGCACGTTCCAGGTCAGCAGACGCATGTGCGGGGCTCTCCCTCAGCTCGATTGCCGCTGCGTGCGCCGTGCGGCTTCGTGCGCGGCGCGGGCGGCCGCGACCTCCGGCCGCGCGGACACCTCCGGCACCGCGACCTCCCACCAAGCGCCGCCCGCAGCGGTGCTCGCGCGGGGATCGGTGCGGATGACGATGACGGCGGTGCGCTTCTCGCTGCGCGTCGCCGTCAGAGCCGCTTCGAGCTCCGCGATCCCCGAGACCGCACGCGCGGCGGCGCCGAGGCTCACGGCATGTGCTGCGAAATCGACGCCCGAGCCCGCGGCGAAAAGGTTATTGAATGAGGCGCCGCCCACCACCGCCTGCAGCCGCTCGATGCAGCCGAAGCCGCCGTTGTCGAGGAGGACTATGGTGAGCTTACGTCCGAGCGCTAGCGAGGTCGCGATCTCCGAGTTCATCATGAGATAGGACCCGTCGCCCACGAGCACGAGGACCTCGCGCTCGGGCGACGCGAGCTTCGCGCCGAGCCCGCCCGCGATCTCGTAGCCCATGCAGGAATAGCCGTATTCGAGGTGATAGGTACCGGGCCGCCGTACGCGCCAAAGCTTGTGCAGCTCGCCCGGGAGCCCGCCCGCTGCGCAGACCACGATATCCTCGGGCTGGGTCGCGCGGTTGACGGCTCCCAGCACTTGCGCGTCGGTGGGAAGCGCATTCCCGCCGGGGGCCGTCGCACGCGCGACCTCGGTCTGCCATTCGCCCGCGAGGCGCCGTGCTTTTCGGGGCCAGTCCTCCGGCGCGCGCCAAGCGCCGAGCCCGGCCGATAGCGCCTCCAATCCCACCTTCGCATCCGCGACGACCGGCAGCGCGCCGTGCTTTCCGGCATCGTAGCCGGCGGCGTTGAGCTGAATCAGGGTCAATGCGGGATTGCGGAAGAGGCTCCGCGAGGCCGTCGCGAAATCGCCGAGCCGGGTTCCCACGGCGAGCACGAGATCGGCCTCGGCCGCGAGCGCATTCGCCGCCGCGGCGCCGGTGACGCCGAGGCCGCCAACGGCGGCGGGATGATCCCAGACGAGCGCGCCCTTGCCGGCCTGCGTCTCCGCCACGGGAATGCCATGCCTTTCTGCGAAAGCCGCGAGCGTCTCCGCCCCGAGCGAGTAGTGCACGCCGCCGCCGGCGACGAGCAGCGGCGCCTTCGCGCGGCGCAGCGCCTCTACCGCCGCCGCAAGCTCCTGGGCATCGGGTGCCGCGCGGCGCGGGCGCCAGAGCCTCGGCCGGAAGAATTCCTCGGGGTAGTCGTGGGCCTCGGTCTGCACGTCCTGCGGCAGCGCAAGAGTCACTGGGCCGCATTCCGCGGGGTCCGTGAGTACGCGCATCGCCTGCGGCAGACTCTCGATCAGCTGCTCCGGCCGCAGGATGCGGTCCCACCAGCGCGAGACCGGGCGGAAGCAGTCGTTGACGGAGAGGGTGGGATCGCCGAAGGCCTCGATCTGCTGCAGCACCGGATCGGGCCGGCGGCTTGCGAAGATGTCGCCGGGAAGGAGCAGCACCGGCAGCCGATTGGCGTGCGCCACCGCCGCCGCCGTCACCATGTTGGTAGCGCCGGGGCCGATCGAGGTCGTGCAGGCCATGATCCGCCGCCGCCGCATCTGCTTGGCGAAGCCGATCGCCGCGAGCGCCATCGCCTGCTCGTTGTGGGCGCGAAGCGTCGGCAGGCTCTCCCGCGCCTCGTAGAGCGCCTCGCCGAGCCCCGCGACGTTGCCGTGTCCGAAGATCGCGAAGACGCCCGCGAAGAGCGGCACTTCCCGTCCGTCGGCCTCGCCCCGCTGCGCCGCGAGGAATTGCACCAGCGCCTGCGCCATGGTGAGACGGAGGGTGCTCATCGCTTGTCCTTCCGCTGCGTTTGCTGTTAGGTGACGAGAACGCAGCGGCAATTATAGGCGAACCCCCGCTCATGGTCAGCTTCTGCCAGATCGGCGCCGGACGGATCGGCCAGATCCACGCCGGCAACATCGCCCGGAATCCTCGGGCCCATCTCAAGACCGTCATCGACGTGGATGCCCGTGCGGCGGCGGTCCTCGCGGAGCGCCACGGCGCCGCGATCGGAAAGCTCGAGACCGCGCTCGCCGATCCCGGGATCGACGCGGTGCTGATCGCGAGCTCCACCGACACGCATGCCGATCTCGTGGAGGCGGCGGCGCGCGCGGGCAAGGCGGTGCTCTGCGAGAAGCCGCTCGATCTCGACCGCAAGCGCGCGGCGGCCGCGGCGGACGTCGCGCGCAAGGCCGGCATTCCCCTCATGCTCGGGTTCAATCGGCGCTTCGACCCCAACTTCTCGAAGCTGCACAAGCAGCTCCGCGAGGGCCGCATCGGCCGCCTGGAGACGCTCATCATCACCAGCCGCGATCCCGCGCCGCCGCCGCTCGACTACGTCAGGGTCTCCGGCGGCCTCTTCCGGGACATGACGATCCACGATTTTGACATGGCGCGCTGGCTCCTGGGCGAGGAGCCGACGGAGGTCTTCGCCGCCGCGAGCTCGCTCGTCGATTCCGCGATCGGCGGCATCGGCGATTTCGACACCGCCGTGGTCACGCTCAAGACCGCCGCGGGCACGCTCTGCCAGATCAGCAACAGCCGCCGCGCCACCTACGGCTACGACCAGCGCATCGAGGCGCTGGGCGCACTCGGCATGCTGAGGGCCGGGAACGTCGTCGAGAGCACGCTCGAGTTCGCGGGCGGCACGGGCGTCGTCGGCGAGAAGCCCCTGCATTTCTTTCTGGAGCGCTACGCGGCGGCCTATAGGCACGAGCTCGATCATTTCATCGACGCGCTCGAGAGCAAGCGTGCGCCCATGGTGACGGGCGAGGACGGCGTCCGCGCGCTGGTGCTCGCGGAGGCGGCGCTCGAGAGCGCACGCGCGGGAAGGGCCGTCTCGGTCTGAGACCATGCCGCTGCGCCTCGGCATAAATCCCATCACCTGGTCGAACGACGACATGCCCGAGCTCGGCGGCGCGACGCCGCTCGAGACCTGTCTTGCGGAGGCCCGCGCGGCGGGCTTCGAGGGCATCGAGCTCGGCAACAAATTCCCGCGCGAGAGCGCGCTGCTCCGGCCGGTCCTGCAGCGGCACGGGCTCGCGCTCGTCTCCGGCTGGTACAGCGCGCGGCTGCGCGAGCGCTCCGTCGAGGAGGAGGCGCATCATCTCGAGCCGCATTTGGCGCTGCTTCAGGAAATGGGCTGCAAGGTCGTGATCCTCGCGGAGACCTCCGGCAGTGTTGCTGGCGCACGAGCCCTTCCCGTCACCCGGCGCCCGCGGCTTCGCGACAGCGAGTGGGCAGGTTTCGCCTCGCGGCTCACGGAGCTCGCGGAGCGCGTCGAGCGGCGAGGTCTGCGCATCGCCTATCATCACCACATGGGCACGGTCATCGAGACGGAGGAGGAGGTCGACCGCCTGATGGCGATGGCCGGCAAGAGCGTCGGTCTCCTCCTCGACACCGGCCATCTCGCCTATGCCGGCGCCGATCCCGCGGCCGTCGCGCGACGCCACATCGGCCGCATCGTCCACGTTCACTGCAAGGACGTTCGGCCTGCGGTGCTCGCCGCGGTGCGCGCGGGCGAGCGCAGCTTTCTCGATGCGGTGGTGGAGGGCGTATTCACGGTGCCCGGCGACGGCAGCGTCGATTTCCCGTCGGTGCTGGGCGTGCTCACGGCCGGCAATTATCGCGGTTGGCTCGTGGTCGAGGCGGAGCAGGATCCGGCAAAGGCGCATCCGCTGACCTATGCGCGAATGGGATACGATTATCTCAGCCGTGCGGCGCCGGCGGCGGGGCTATGAGGGAAACGCGATGAAGATCGGCATGATCACCGACAGCCTTGGAAATATGAGTCTCGAGGAACTCCTGCGGACATCGGCGGAGCTCGGCATCGAGCGGCTGGAATTCGCCGGCGGGAATTGGTCGCGGGCGCCGCATCTGAGGCTCGATCTCCTCCTCGAAAGCGAGAGCGCGCGGCGCGAGTTCCTGGCGAGACTCGGGGATCACGGCATCGCCTTGAGCGCGCTCAACTGCTCCGGCAATCCCCTCCATCCCGGCGAGCACGGCCAGCGGCATCGCGAGGTCACGCAGAAGACGATCAAGCTCGCGAGCCTTCTCGGCGTCGCTCGCGTGGTGATGATGTCCGGTTGTCCCGGCGGGCCCGGCGACGCCAACGCCAATTGGGTCACCACGAGCTGGCCGCCGGAGATGCAGACGATCCTGCGCTATCAGTGGGAGCAGGTGCTGATCCCCTATTGGCGCGGGCTCGTCGCCTATGCGAATGGGCTCGGCGTCCGCAAGCTCTGCCTGGAGCTGCACGGGCACCAGAACGTCTACAGCGTCGAGACGTTCCGGCGTCTGCGCGAGGCCGTCGGCGAGACCGTCGGCGTCAATTTCGATCCGAGCCACCTCATGTGGATGGGTGCCGACCCGCTGGCCGCGATCCCCGCGCTCGATGGCGCGATCTATCACGTGCACGCGAAGGACACGCGCATCGACCCGGCGATCGCCGGCTTGAATGGCCGCATCGAGGTGAAGGCGGGCGACCTCGCGGAGCAGCGCGCCTGGAATTACGTGACCTTGGGCCTCGGCCACGACGAGGCCTGGTGGCGGAAATTCTGTTTGGTGCTGCGCAAAACCGGCTACGACGACGTGCTCTCGATCGAGCATGAGGATGTCTCGATGTCGCCGCTCGAGGGCGTGCGGCGGTCGGTCGAGCTGCTGAAGCGGGTGATGCCGTAGTGAAGCGTCGCGGTCTTGTGCTATTCTAGATCCACGCGTAGTAGATCGAACGTGCCTTGAGACGCGGGCGATCGTCGCGGATCGGGCGCGGTTTCATTGCTCTCTTGAAAGCGTTCGGAGCCACTCGGGGAGGCACTGGTGGCGCGCAAGAGGTCCGAGCTCGGCCAGGCCAATGAACGGCAACTCGCAGCCGCGCAGCTCCAAGTCGTCCTCAACAACATGCCGGGAGCGCTGGTTTACACCGACGACGATCTCAACATCGTGCTCTGCAACGATCGTTTTAAGGACATGTATCCGGTGCCGAGCGAACTGCTCCAACCCGGCCGGCCCTATCCCGCCTTCCTGCGCTATCTCGCCGAGAACGGCTATTACGGGGAAGGCGACCCCGACGACCTTGTCGCGGTGCGTGTAAACAGCCTCCGCAACCCCTCGGGGAAGACCTTCGAGGATTCCGCTCCCGATGGACGGATTTATCGCATTCGCCGCGGACGCGTCGATGCGGGCGGCGTCGTTACGGTGATGACCGACATTACCGAGCAGAGAAAGGCCGAGCGCGACTTCGTTGCGAAGGAAGGCCGGTTCCACGTCGCGCTCGACAACATGCCCGGCGCGATCGTTTACACGGACGAGGATCTCAACATCGTTCTCTGCAACGATCGCTTCAAGGAGATGTACAAGGCGCCAAGCGAGCTGCTGATTCCCGGCCGCCCGTATCCGGCCTTCCTGCGTTACCTGGCCGAGAACGGCTATTACGGCGAAGGAGACGTGGATGCGCACGTGGCACGTCGCGTGGAGAGCCTGCGCAATCCTTCGGGCAAGACCTTCGAGGATCGCGCGCCCGACGGCCGGATCTACGCCATCCGCCGCCGCCGCGTCGAGACCGGAGGCGTCGTGACGGTAATGGTCGATGTCACCGAGCAGAAAAAAGCCGAGATCGAGCTGCGCGAGGCCCAGCGGCAGACGGAGGAGGCGAGCAAGCTGGTCGCCGAGAAGAACGAGATGCTCGAAGCCCTCTCCTCGAAGCTCGCCAAATATCTCTCGCCACAGGTCTACCAATCGATCTTCAGCGGCAACCAAAGCGTCGAGATCGCCGCCAAACGCAAGAAGCTCACCGTTTTCTTCTCCGATATCGCCGCCTTCACGGAAACCACGGACAATCTCGAATCCGAGGAGCTGACGGAGGTCCTCAATCACTACCTGACGGAAATGTCCGCCATCGCCCTCCAGTACGGTGCCACGATCGACAAGTACATCGGCGACGCGATGCTGCTGTTCTTCGGCGATCCCGACACCAAGGGTCCGAAGGAGGACGCAAAGGCCTGCGTCCTAATGGCGTTGGCAATGCAGCGTCGTATGCGGGAGCTGGAGCAAGAGTGGCGCGATCGCGGCCTGGAGCGCCCCTTCCGCATCCGCATGGGCATCAGCACGGGGTTCTGCACAGTCGGGAATTTCGGCAGCAAGGATCGCATGGACTACACGATCATCGGCAACGAAGTGAATTTGGCCTCGCGTCTGGAATCGGTGGCGGAGCCGGGGAGCATTCTGCTGGCGCATGAGACGAATGCGTTGGTGAGCGACATCGTTCTGACGGAGGAGCAGCCGCCGATAGCGGTCAAGGGCTTCGCGAAGCCGATCAACACCTACAAGATCGTCGGCACCTACCAGGAGCTCGTCGACAAGGGAAGGGTCGTGCTGCAGGAGCGCAAGGGCCTTCGAGTCCTGGTCGACCTGACCAAACAGGACAAATCCGAAGCGATCAAGATCCTCGAGGAGGTGCTATCGCAGTTGAAGGGCTGACGTAGCCGCCGGCGTATCGCGGCTGTCTCTGCTAGCCAGCGACGAAGCTCTTGAGCGCGTCAATGTCGCGCTTGTCTCCGGCTTGGGAGAGCGCGACCTCCGCGTAGAGGCGCGCGATGCCCTCGTAGATCTCGCCGCCCGGCGTTCCCTCGCCGAGATGGGCCGCGATCTCCTCCATCTCCGCGACCCAGCGATAGGCCTTGGGGGGCATCTTCGGCAGTTGCCGCTTGAGCCAGGCATCGAGGGCGGGCTGGCTTTCCGCGAGCTCGCGCTTGAGCGCCTCGGCGACGCCCGCACGCGCGGCGCCGAGCGCCATGGTGACCGCGAGCGCCGTCAGTCCCTTGGTGAGCGAGCCATAGGCCATCTTGAGGGCGGAGGCCGTGCCGATGCGCTCGTCCAGGAGGCGCACGTCGAGGCCCCAATCCCTGAGCCTCGCGAAGCGCGCCGCCAGCGGTCCCGAGGCATAGAGCTTCGGCCCCGCGGCGTCCGGGCGCGGCGGTCCGCCGATGATGCCGGCATCGACGCAAGCTGCGCCGGTCCCTTCGACGATCGCCGCGACCTTCGCCATGGTCGTGGGATTGATTGCGTTGCAGTCGACGTAGAGCGGTTTCTCCGTCGCGGAGGCAAGGGCAGGGGCGAGACGCTCCGCCAGCGCCACCGCCTCGCCCGGCGGCAGGATCGAAAGCACGAAATCGGCGCCGTGCACCAGCGCCGCATCGTCCTCGACGGCGACGAGACCGTGCCGTCGCGCGCGCTCCGCGCTCGCGGCGCTGCGGCCCCGGAGGGAGGTGCGGACCTCGGCGCCGCGCTCGCGAAGGCGGCCGCCGACGCCCGCGCCCATCTCGCCCTGCGCAATGATGACGATGATGGGGCTTGCGGCGCCCATGGGCTCAGGCCGCCCGCCGCTTGCCATAGGCCTCGTCCTTGGCGCGGAGCGCGCGGGCCGCCGTCTCTATGTCGCGGCGATCGGTGGGGGCCTCGATCTCCGTCAGCATCGGCAGCATCGGGCCCATCTCCGCGATGCCCGCGAGCGTCACCGCGCTGTGGAGCGCGCGGATCGGCGAGAGCTTGTCGCGAAGATCCTCGAGCGGCAGAAACTCCGCCTGGATCTCGCGCGCTTTCGTGTCGTCCTTGGCCTTGAGCGCCGCAAGCAGCGCGAGCGAGAGCCGCGGCGCCACGCAGACCGAGCCCGAGGTGAAGCTTACGAGGCCGAAGCGCCGCAGATGCTCCGGCGCCGGCCGCTCGCCGATGCCGCTCACGATTTGCCGCGGATCGACTTTCCCCGCGAGCGCCGCGAGGTAGGGATCCTCGGCGGGGCTCTTGCGCACGACGCCGTACTTGATCGCGACTACCGCGCCCTCGCGAACGAGCGCGGCGGCATCCGCGGGATCGAGATAGTTCTCGCTCTTGACGTAGGCGATGACGGGCTTGCCATAGCGCTCGGCGATCTTGCCGAGGCCGATTGCGGCGCCCCTCTGCGTCAGCGGGAAGGCCGTCGGCAGCACCATCGCGGTCGGGAAGGCATGTCCCTGGAGGACGCGCGCCTGGTCCAAGGCCTTGCCGAATTCGGGCCCGATCGAGGGGATGACCCAGGTGTCGGCGCCCGCGAGTCCGGCGATCTCCGCCGCAGCCGCCTCGAAATCGGAGACGCCGAGGTGATAGAAGTTGGCATTGCCGCCGTACATGAGGGTGCGGATGCCGCCGGCCTCGAGATAGCGGATGAGGGCGCGGTTCCCAGCCGTATTGAGGGAGTAGTCGGCTTTGCGTGCGATCGGCGGCACCGCCAGCACGGAGCGCTCGAAATCGGCCTTGGTCACGGGCGTCGTCTTCATGGCAGAAGCCCTCAATTCTGAGAATAGCCGAGAGAGCGGACTCTAGCGCGATCACGAGGAGGCGTCATCCCGCGCTTCGTGCTACGGTCTGCGCAAGAATTGGCGAGGGGGCCATGGCGCGAATCCTGCTGACGCACATTCCCGAGATGCTCGCGAACTACTACGGCGAGCGCGCGCTCGCGGCGCTGCGCAAGCTGGGCGAGGTGCGGCTCAACACCACCGGCAAGGTGCTCGATGCCGAGGCGCTCGCCAAGGCGGCGGAGGGCTGCGAGATCGTGGTCTCCGATCGCCAGACCGCGGCGCCCGCGGCATTCTTCGAGATGGCGCCCGACGTCGTGGCGTTCCTGCGCTGTGCCATCGACATCCGCAACATCGACGTCGCCGCCGCGAGCAAGGCGGGCATCCTCGTCACGCAGGCAACGGCGGGGTTCGTAGCCTCCGTGTCGGAGCTCGCGATCGGCTTCATGGTTGATCTCGGGCGGCACGTGCCCACGGCCGCCGCGGAATATCATGCGGGCCGCGAGGCCGGCGTCCGCATGGGGCGCGAGTTGAAGGGTGCGACGCTGGGGATCCTCGGCTACGGCCAGATCGGCGAATACCTGGCACAGCTCGGGCGCGCGCTCGGCATGACCGTGCTGGTGAGCGATCCCCTGAAGACCGTGCGCGAGCCCGGCATCCTCCAGGCGTCGCAGGCGGAGGTGCTCGCGGCCTCCGATTTCGTCGTTTGTCTCGTCGTCGCGAACGAAGCCACCGAGAGCCTCATGGATGCCGCTGCCTTCGCGCAGATGAAGCCGACGGCTTATTTCGTCAACCTCTCCCGCGGGAATCTCGTGGACGAGGCGGCGCTGGAGCGGGCGCTCGAGGAGCGCCGCATCGCCGGCGCCGCCATGGACGTGGGCCGAGCGCCCGATCAGCGCCCGTCGCTCCGCCTCGCGCGGCGGCCCGACGTGATCGCGACGCCGCACATCGCGGGGCTCACGCCCGGCGCGATCGAGCATCAGGCCTTCGATACCGTCGAGCAGGCGGCGGCGCTGGTGGCGGGGAAGGTGCCGCCGCACGCCGTCAACACGGCGCACGCGACCCGGCTCGGGCGCCTGCAGAAAGCGTGAGG